>WNGB01019023.1_pt1 | contig 15649 bp, 11 predicted proteins | sample 5400681 | NCBI WGS metagenome assembly WNGB01 (sample SAMN13153367, study PRJNA577476) | soil metagenome | isolation source: 115 cm soil or saprolite under grassland replicate 2 | place: USA:California | collected 2016-06-15
CCCGGACATTCCCGGGTTAAGATTCTCTGTCCTCGTCCGAGAAATCATGCCTGTTTACCAGTTTTCTCTGCTGGTCCAATCCGCCGGGACGGCTCTCCTATTCATCGTTTTCGTGCTGCTCTATCAGAAGATCCGGCGGCGGGCCTTCCTCGACTGGATCGGTTCGTGGGCGTTTCTGCTCGCCGGGCTGACCGCGCTCTTCCTGCTTCCTTATCTCGGGAGCAGTCACGGTTTGTACTTTTTCCTTCATTCGTGTCTCCTCGCGCACGCCTTACTGCTCCTGCGGGGAGTGCGGAGGTTCCGAGACGAAAGAGCACGGTCGAGCACGGGTGAGTTCCTCTGGATTCTCCCGATCCTGGCGCTCTCCTGGTGGACGTCCGCGATCCAGGACGGGGCCGCTTCTCGGACCGCGCCGATTCTCCTCGCCCTGGCCATCGCGTACACCATCACCGCGATGGTGTTCGCGATCACTCCCGGCTCGTCCGCGGGTCGGGTTCTGCTCTCCGGGTCGTTTCTGTTCTGGGGGATCGAGAGCGTGCTGATGGCGTACGCGCTTCGCCGGTTCGGCCGACCGGAGCAGATGCCCCCCCTCTTTCAGTACAGCAGCTTCCTCGCCATGTTCCTCGAGATGATGATCGCGGTCGGCCTCATCATCCTGCTGTTCGAAGCGAGCCAGCTCCAGCTCTCGGCGGAGATGAACCAGCTCGTCTCCTCCGACGAGCAGTTGAAGGAGATGGGCATCCGCGATCCGCTGACGGGCCTCTTCAACCGGCACTACTTCAACGACGTCATCCGGCGGGAGCTCGCGACGGCGCGCCGGTATGGCGCCGCGCTCTCCGTGCTGCTCGCCGATGTCGACCGATTCAAAGAGATCAACGACCGAAAGGGACACGCGGTCGGAGACGACGTTTTGAAGTTCGTCGCGAACTACCTGACGGCTTGCGTTCGAGAGACCGATTACGTCTTTCGGTGGGGTGGCGACGAGTTCCTGATCGTCCTTCCGAGGACCGACGAGCCGTCGGCGGCCGCCAAGGCCGAGGAGCTGGTTCGCCGGCTGCCGAAAATCCCCGGGACCGACAACCTGCAACCGACGCTTTCCGTCGGGTGGGCGATGCACCGGTCCGACGTCGAGCTGCCGATCACGCTTTCCGAAGCGGATGCGCGAATGTACGCGATGAAGCTGGAGAGAAAGCGAGAGCGAGCCGAACGAGAGCGGGATCGGGAGCTTCTCGGAGAAGCCGGTAAACGGTTCGAGCCGGCAGGCCCATCACGTTCGTGAACGATCCGGCGATCGACTCGACGAACCTCGCCCCGAGACCCTGGACCGCGTAAGCGCCGGCCTTGTCCCGGGGCTCTCCGGTCGCGACGTACCAGCGGATCTCCTCCTCGCTGAGCGGCGCGATCGCAACCCGGCTCTCCTCGACCGCCTCGGCTGCCGGCCCGCTGCCTTGCATCAGCCGGACCGCGGTCACGACGCGGTGCTCGCGCCCCGAGAGCCGCCGCAGCATCTCGGCCGCGTCGGAGTCGTCGCGCGGTTTTCCCAGGATGGCGCCGTCGAGCAGGACGAGCGTGTCGGCGGCGAGGATCCAGTCGTCGGGATGAGCGGTGGAAGCCTTCGCGGCCTTTTCCCGGGCAAAGCGTCGCACGGCGTCGCTTCCCGACTCGCCCGGCTCGAGCGTCTCGTCGATCTCGGCCGGCGCCACTTCGAACGGAATGCCGAGCGCGGTCAGGATCTCCAACCGGCGCGGAGACGAGGAGGCGAGAAGGAGACGAGTCATGCGCCTACCATTCTCACGCCCGAAGGGCCGAAGAATTCCTCTCGAGTTCCCGAGACTTAGGGGTAATACCCGGTAATCGTCCTCGCCTGGAGGCTCGTCGGCTCGACTTTCACCTCGACTTTGCGCCACTTGTCTTTGGCGGTGGCGTTCGTCGAATAGTAAGTGAGCAGGTACTGGCTGCGCAGGTCATCGTTGATCTGACGGTAGACCGATTCCAGGTTCTTTGAGGAGTCAACGTAGAAGGTCTGGCCTCCGGTCGCCTGGGCAAGCTTGTTCAGCTTGTACTTGACCTCGAGGTCCGCTCCGGAGATCTTGAGGCCGATCCCATAAATCGAGATCCCCGCCTTCTTGACGTACTCGACCAGCGTCTCGTAGTCGAACTTCGACGCGGTGTCTTTTCCATCGGAGAGGACCACGAGCGCCTTCTTCCCCTTGACCCCGGTGAACTGGTAGAGGCCGTAGATGATCGCGTCGTAGAGCGCGGTCGATCCCTCCGCGCGCAGCCCCGCGAGAGAGCGGAAGATCCGATCCTTCCGGTTCGTCAGCTTCGTCAGAAGGTACGGCTCGTTGTCGAAGGAAACAGTGAAGGCGCGGTCCTTCGGTCCGATCGAGAAGTCGAGGAAGGACAGCGCGGCCTGCTGCGCCTCGGGGAGCGACTCGAGCATCGAAGCCGACGTGTCCACGAGGACTCCGAGCGTGAGCGGGAGGTTCTTCACGTACTCGAACGACTCGACCTTCTGGACGACTCCGTCCTCGAAAACCTTGAAGTTGGACGCCTGAAGACCCGCCACCGGACGCCCTTTTTCCGTGACGGTCGTGTAGAGCTCGACGGCGTCGACGCTCACCTCCGAGATGTATGCGGGTGCGTTGACGTAACGAAGGTCCTCCGCGATCGTTCCGTCTTCGAGCGTTCCCACGATCCGCACGTAGCCGAGCGACTTGCCCTCCTGGATGTTGACCGTCTGCTCGAACGGAGGCTGATAGAGCGTCGCGACGCGCCGCTCGTTCGAGTAGATCTCGAGCTTCTGGAGCGTCTTGCCCTCCGGAACGGCGACCGCGGCGACGACGCGGGTCGGCCCGGAGACGCGCGCGCCCTTTTCGGGGGACATGACCCGGACCCGAAAGATCTCGCGACCCTCGTTGACGACGTACTCGTCCTCGCCGATCGCGCGCCCGGCCGAGCCGTAGGCGACGACGCGGACCGTATGCCGGCGGGGGAGCGGCCCGAGGTTCAAATCGGCATCGAACGGCGGGCGGGTCTTGGTCATGACCTTCGAGCCGTTCAGGTAGAACTCGACCGCCTTCACCCCTTCGGCGGCCTTCGTCTCGAAACGCTGCAGTCCGGTGGCGATCTCTTTGGCGACCGGCAGGAGCGAGATCGCGGACGGCAGGAGCCCGAGGTCCCGCGCCTTTTCGACCGTCGCCCGACCTTCGGCGCGCGCGGACGCGACCTGGGCCGGCGGGGCGTCGGGCTGCTCGGGCACCGTCAGCTTGTCGGTGATCCTCCCTTCGGCACTCTGGTTTCCGTCGGAGACCTTGAGCACCAGGTTGTAATCACCCGGATAGAGGTAGCGCCGCACCGTCAGCGGGATCTTCTCGCCGCCGACCTCTTGGGTCGGGATGTCGAAGCGGTACTTGAAATTGTCGATCAGCCGCTCGCCCTTGACGACCTCGCCGATGACGTCGACGTTGTAGAACTTTTCCTCACCGAGGTCCCGCGCCTTCAGGTCGCTCTTCGACACGAGCAGCGACAGGTCGACGCCGATCTTGTTCGCTCGCATCTCCGGGAACCGGACGAGCTTCGCGACTCCGAGCGGCACCGACCCGGTCGCGAGCTCGGTCGTCATCGTCAGGATCTGGTCCACGCCCTCCGTCTCGATCGTCGGCGGTTGGAAGAGCTTGCCCGATCCCGCCAGAGACGACGCGCCGGATCCGAGCACGGCCGTCGAGTACGCGATCGCCTGGCGGAGCGTGCGCGTCTCGAGGCAGCGGTCGTAGTCCACACGGCGGCTCGGCGAGCGCACTCCCGCCGAGCTGCCGAACCCTCCGCCCAGCTGAAGAACACCTTCGCCGTCGATCGGCAGCCAGAGCTTGTAGTCCCCGACGCCGTAAGGCTGGTAGAAGATGAGGTAGACCTTGCTCTTGAGAACCTCGATCCGGTCGTAGTACCAGATCTGGATCGGGACGTAGACCTCGGGGCAGTCGATCGGCACGACGGCGTCCGGAGGTCCGTTGATGATCAACATCTTCGCCCGGTCGTTGTACAGGTTCCGGAACTGCTCCTTCGCCATCTCGACGCGGTGGGTGTGGACGGCCTGGTAGTCCGTCCGGAGGCCCTGCGAATCGATCGACCGCCGCCGCCAGAAGCTCTCGATGAAGCGGTCCTTCTGGTAGTCGTCGGCGATCTGGACGAAGATCTCCTTCTCCTCGTCGGTGATGATGAGATCCACGAGCTCCAAGAACTCGCGATATTTCGGCGCGAGCCGGGCCGAGAGCTCCTTGACCTCTTTCTTGGAGAGCTTGCGGTGCGTCGGCGCGGGGGTCGATTTCGCTGCGGCGGCCTTCGCGGCGGTCACATCCGCCGGCTTCGCGCTGCCCGGCCCCTCGACGCCGATCGATTTCGCGTTGGGGTTGGGAAGGCCGGCGAACTTGCCCGAGAGCTCGTTCAAGTCTTCCGTCGTGACCTTCGGCGGCGCGAGGAGCTTTGCGAGCTCCATCTGGGCGCCCGATTCGCTTCCCTGCCGCGCGACGATCTCCTGGTAGATCTTGAAGAGCTCACAGAGCTGCTCGCACGGAGCCATACAGGGATCGATGAGCGACGACGCGGGATTGCAGTCGAGGTAAAGGTCTTTGAACGATTTCCGGCAGGAGTTGGGCTCGAAGATGTCGCTGTCCCGCGTGCCGAACGTCCAGAGCTTCCGGGGCGAGCCCATCGTCGAGCGGTAGAAGAAGTAGTGCTCCGTCAGCCGGCCGCTTCCGCCCACGTTGTTGTAAGTCCAGATCTCGAGGTCACGGAGCTGGGTCGGCGGGCAGCTCCTGGCCTGCTCGATCGAGGCCGGCTCGCCCCAGCGCAGGACCATCCGGCCGGCATCCTGCCTCCAGCCGTCGTACTTCTCGTCGGCGAGGCGCCGCAGCTCCTCGTACCGCTGCCGGTAGCCGGGACCCAGAGGGAACGGGAGTGCGCTCTTCTCGCGCCGCGCCCAGAACGCCTCCTTGAAGCTTTCGCGCTGGTGCGGCTCGGTCAACTTCAGATAGAGCGCTTCTTCCTCCGCCTGGATGATCGGCGCGACGAACTCGATCAGCCACTTGCGATCGTCCTCCGGGAGCGCGGCGATCCGTTCTTTCTTCGACGGTTCGGGGGCGCTCTGACTCGAGCCGGCTCCGGGGAGAAGGAGGAAGGCGGCGAGGAAGAACAGGAGAACGGATCGCCTCATCGCGTGTGGTCCGCGTCGGATTCTAACCCTCTCTTCCGCGGGGTCATTCCTTAACGAAAGTTTTACGAGATCGTGTGCGCGATAATGGAACCGGATCTGGAGAGCCGGAACCTCCCCTCATGATCTACCTCGACAACAACGCATCCACTCCGTTGGATCCGGAAGTCCGCGAAGCGATGGCCGCGGCCCTGGATCTGTACGGAAATCCGTCTTCCGTCCATTCCGATGGACGCCGCGCGCGGAGGGCGATCGAGGAAGCGCGCGAGGAAGTCGCCCGCTTGGTCGGAGCGCGGATCGACGAGATCTTCTTCACGTCCGGCGGGACCGAGTCGAACGCCCTCGCGATTCTCGGTTCGATCGCCGGCGGGCCTGGACGAATCGTGACGTCCGCGGTCGAACATCCGTCGGTTCGCGAGCCGATCGCGCGTCTCTCGCGAGAGCGCGGTCTCGAGGTCGTCGGGATCGCTCCCGATCCGAGCGGCGGTCTCGACCCGGAGAAGATCCGGGACGCCTCGGTCGCCGGCACGCGGCTCCTCTCCGTCATGGCCGCGAACAACGAGTACGGCGGCGTGTTCCCGGTCGCGGAGATCGCGCCGGAGCTTCGGGCGCGCGGGATTCTCGTCCACACGGATGCCGTCCAGGCGGCCGGGAAGATCCCGGTGAACGCGCGCGATTGGGGCGTCGACCTCCTTACCGTTTCCGCTCACAAGCTCCACGGCCCCAAGGGCATCGGCGCGCTCTACATTCGAAAAGGGCTTCCAATCCGGGCGCACACGCCCGGCGGGGGACAGGAAAAGAAGGTCCGCGGTGGGACGGAGAACACGGTTGGAATCGTGGGGTTCGGAGTGGCGGCGCGGATCGCCCGCGGGCGGCCGGCGGATGAACCGAAAGCGATCGCGGGGCTGCGCGACCGGCTCGAGCTCGGGATCCTCGAACGAGTCCCCGGGACGGAGGTGGTTGGAGCGGGAGCGCCGCGGCTGCCGAACACCACGACGCTCGTCTTCGAAGGACTCTCGGGCGAAACGCTCCTCTTCCGCCTCGACCTCGACGGAGTCGCGGTCTCGGTCGGCAGCGCGTGCTCGAGCGGAACCCTGACCCCCTCGCCGGCGATCCTCGCGCTCGGCTACACGAAAGAGCGCGCGAAAGGAGCGGTGCGCTTTTCGCTGTCGCGCTTCACGGCCGCGGAGGAGATCGACCGGGTTCTCGATCTACTTCCCCGAGCCGCCGCAGACGTGCGGGAGACGCGTCGCGCACCGACTCCGATTTCGATTCCGAGCTGATTCCCTCGGCGGCTCGACGCTCTTGCTCCTCGTGAAGGCGAGCCCGCACTCATCGCTCACGTAGAATCGTCCGATGCGGATTGCGGTCGCCATGTCTGGAGGGGTCGATTCCTCCGTCGCCGCTCTCCTGTTGAAGGAAGGGGGACACGACGTCGTCGGCCTTTCGATGCAGCTCTGGGATCACTCGTCGGAATCCGGCCGCACGGGACGCTGCTGTACCCTCGACGACCTCTCCGATGCACGCCGCGTCGCATGGGCTCTCGACATCCCGCATTACGTCCTGAACCTCGAGGACGAGTTCCGGCAGGAGGTCGTCCGCCCGTTCGTGGCGTCGTATCTGGAGGGCAGGACCCCGATCCCTTGCTCGGCGTGCAACTCGAAGGTCAAGTTCGCCGCGCTGTGGGATCGCGCCCGGGCGATGGGATGCGAAAGGGTCGCGACCGGGCACTACGCACGAATCGGTCTCGACCGCGAGACCCGCCGGCCGGTTCTCCGGAAGGGGATCGACCCTGCGAAGGATCAGTCCTATTTTCTCTATGCCCGCCGGGCCGATCTGCCGACTGCGGAGAAGGAAGAGAGCCAGGAAATCTGCTTCGTGCCGGCCGGAACGCGGGTCGGCGAGTTCGTGGAAGGCGCCGCTCCCGCCCTCGGGCTGCCGTTGCCAACTCTACCGGGCGTCGTGGAAAGCGCCGGAGGCGAACGGCTCGGGACGCACGAGGGGGTTTTCCGGTTCACCGTCGGCCAGCGGCGAGGGCTCGGGGTCTCCGCCCCGCAGCGGCTTTACGTCCTCTCGATCGATCCCGCGGCAAATCGGGTGGTGGTCGGGCGCGCCGGCGACCTCGAGTCCTCGGAAGCCGAGCTCTCCTCCCTTCGGTTCCTCTCCGGCGAGACTCCGGGCTCTCCCTTCCGTGCCGAAGTCCGGGTGCGCCACCGCGCCCCGGAGGTCCCGGCGACGATTTTCCCGCGCGAGGATGGAAGCGCCCGCGTCGTCTTCGACCACCCCGTCCGCGCCGTCGCACCGGGCCAGTCGTGCGTCTTCTATCGCGGAGACGTCGTCGTCGGGGGAGGCAGGATCAAAAGATCTCGGGAAACTCGCGCCCTGGAGGACGCTCGCGGCGCGTAGCTCCGCGCCCGGCATGAAGGTGCTCGTCGCGCTCCCGCTCTTCGCGGCGGCGCTCGCGGCTTCCGCGCAGCTCGACCCGACCCCGGACTTCCGGCGGGACACTCTGCTCATCGGACCGAACCCGGTTCTCGCCGCAGCGGACGTCGCCTGGTTGCACCGCGACGAAGGACGCGTGGGAGCGCGAGCATCCGACCGACGGATCTCCGAAGCGATCACGGGCTACGAGAGAGCCGCCGAGGCGCCCGGGGAGGTCGAGGCGCGCTGGAAGCTCGCCCGCGCTCTCTTCTTCAAGGCGAAGTTCACCGGCCTCGAACGCGACCGGCAGCTCGCGCTCTACGAGAAAGCGCGGAGGGCGGGCGAGGATGCGCTCGAGATCCTTCGCGGCCGCGCCGCCGGCGGGCCGCTCTCCGCCGACGCGGCTCCTTCGAAGGTCGCCGCAGCGCTCTCACGGGAACGGGACGCCGCGCCGGCGTACTTCTGGACGGCGGTCGCCTGGGGACAGTGGTCGCTTCTCGCCGGGAACGTTCGCGCCGCGAGGACGGGAGCGGCGACGAAGATCCGCGACGATTCGATGACCGTGATCGCGCTCGATCCCGATTTCGAGGACGGCGGCGGCTACCGCATCCTCGGGCGTCTCCATCACCGGGCGCCCCGTATTCCGTATCTGACCGGGTGGGTGTCGCGGGCCGAAGCCGTCCGCAATCTGCGCCTCGCCGTGCGTACCTCCCCGCGCAACTTCGTCAACCGGCACTTCCTCGCCGAGGCGCTCGCCGACGGCGGCGCTGCCGAGAAGGTCGAAGCGGGCCAGATCGAGCAGGACCTCGTCTCCGACGCGCCTTCGCCCGGTCACCTCGTCGAGGACCTCGGGATACAGGACGAGGCGAGGAGGAACCTACTGGCGTGGAGGGCGCGGTCGTAGAGAGGGCGAGCGGAGTCTCCGAACCCGCGGAGCTCGCGGCAACGCTTCGAGCAGCTCGGCAACGGTGCGTCCCGAGCGCGGGTCCTTCCACGACGGGTTGACCTCGGCGAGCGGCTCGAGGGCAAACCGACGCGTCGAAAGTCGCGGATGGGGCAGAATCGGGTTGCTCGCCTCGCGAAGGCGGCCGTCGAGATCCAGGATGTCGACGTCGATTTCGCGCGGGCCGTTCGCGAAAGTGGGCGTGCGCCCCACACGGCGCTCGACTTCCCGTGTCTTCCGGAGAAGCGCGCCCGGAGTCCCGCTCCAGGCGATCTCGACGACGGCGTTCCAGAAATCGGGCTGGTCTCGGAAGCCGACCGGTTTCGTGCGGTAGAAAGAAGAGATTCTTCTCAGAGGCGCGAACAGGGCGATCTCGCGCAGAGCGGCCTCGAGGTGAGCCCGCCGGTCGCCGAGGTTGGATCCGAGGCCGAGGTACGCAATGCGGATGCGTCCACCTCTTTCCTCAGAACTCTTCCTCTTCCTCCCGGTCGGCTTCGACGATCTCGTCCTCGTCGAGCTCCTCGTCTTCTCCGCGCTCTTCTTCTTCGACGGGCGCCGGCTCCTCACCGAACTCGTCCGGATTCCCCTCGGGAGGCGGCTCCATGATCACCGTACGGCGCGGAGGACGCGGCGCGGCGACCGGCGCCTCGTCCGACTTCGCGTTCTTCTGGTTCGCGCCGCATTTCGGACAGATTGATTCGGGCCGGCCGAGGTTGTAGAACTTCGTCCCGCAGTTGTAGCACTCGAATTTTTTTCCGAGATCCGGCATCGCTCTCCGTTGACGGGCCCGAAACCTAGCACGCGACCCCTCAAAGGGCAACCGGCGCAAACTTCACGAAAAGAGAGGTGTTGCCCGTTTGTTAACATCGCGCGCCGTTGCCGCGAACGATCGGTTACGGGAGCTCTCCACCGCGGTGACCGAACCTTCTTTTCGGATCGCCGCCCGCGACTCCGCCTCCTCGGCGCGCGCCGGGATCCTGCAAACCGGTCACGGTCCGGTGGACACGCCATGCTTCCTTCCCGTGGGCACTCGCGGCGCCGTCAAAGGCGTCGAATTCGACCGGCTGGAGGAGTGGGAGTGCCGGGCGATCCTCGCGAACACCTATCACCTGATGGCGCGTCCGGGCCGCGAGGTCATCCGGCGCGCCGGCGGGCTCCACGCGTTCCTCGGATGGGCTCGCGCGATCCTGACCGACTCGGGCGGCTTCCAGATCATGAGTCTCTCGTCTCGACGGCGGATCACGGAGGACGGGGTCGAGTTCCGGACTCCGGAGGACGGAACACGGCACTTCCTGACGCCCGAGCTCGCGGTCGAGCTTCAAACGGAGTTCGGAGTCGACATCGCGATGACGCTCGACGTCTGTCCCCCCTTTCCCGCGGAGCGGCGGGAGATCGAGGAAGCGTGCCGGCTCTCCGTTCTCTGGGCGGAGCGGTCGCGCAGGTCGCGGAGCGGACGAGGTCTGCTCTTCGGGATCGTGCAGGGAGGGACGCACGAGGACCTGCGACGGGGTGCCGCCGTCCGGCTCATCGATCTCGGCTTCGACGGCTACGCGATCGGCGGGGTTGCGGTGGGAGAGTCCAAGGAGGCGATCCGGGCGATCACCGAGTTCACCGCCCCGCTCCTGCCGGAGGCAAAACCGCGGTACCTGATGGGGATCGGGACACCCGCCGATCTCCTCGCCTCGGTCCGCTACGGGGTCGATCTCTTCGACTGCGTCCTGCCGACCCGCCATGGCCGCATGGGCCACGCCTACACGCGCGCCGGCGAGGTCACGATCAAGCACGAGCGGTTCAAGGAGGACTTGACGCCGCTCGATTCCGGGTGCGCGTGCCCCGTCTGCCGCCGCCACAGCCGGGCGTACCTGAGACATCTTTTCGTGCTCGGTGATTTTTCCGCTCCGATGCTGCTGTCGATCCACAACGTCTTCTTCTACCTGGAGTGGATGAAGCGGATCCGGGAGGCGATCGGTCGTGGAGATCTCGGCTCGCTCGAGGCGCCGCCCGAAGGGAAGATCGATTAGTCGATGGTAGCCTCTCGCGCCGTGAGAAAGGTGCTCCTCTTGTCGCTCCTGTTGGCGCCGTTCGCGATCGCCGCGCCGGCGCCGAAAGCCGAGGACCTCCACGCGCGCGCGCTCCGCATCCATCGGAGCGCGATCGTCGTGGACACGCACGAAGACGTGCCGGAACAGCTCGAAAAGGAGTGGGTGGACATCCGCGCTCGACAAAGGACCGGGCACGTGGACATCCCCCGCTGGAGAGACGGTGGAGTCACGGCTCCTTTCCTCGCCGCCTACGTGTCGTCGGCCTACGCGGCATCGGGAACGTCCGCGAAGAAGGCGCTCGAATTCATCGACCTGATCCACCGGTTGGTCGAGTCGCATCCCGAGGATCTCGTCTTCGCCGACTCCGTCGGCCGCATCCGCGACGCGAAGAAGCAGGGAAAGATCGCAGTCCTGATCGGGATCGAAGGAGGGCACGCGATCGAAGACTCGCTCCCCCTCCTTTCCGCGTATGACCGGCTGGGAGTGCGCTACATGACGCTGACGCACACGAACACGAACAACTGGGCAGACTCCTCCGGATCGTTCTTTTCGTTCCGCTACGACCCGGCGAAGACGGCCGTGCACAACGGCCTGACCGACTTCGGCCGGGAGGTGGTGCTCGAGATGAACCGTCTCGGAATGCTGATCGACGTTTCTCACGTCTCCGACAAGACTCTCGCCGACGTCCTGGACGTCTCGGTGGCGCCGGTTTTCGCCTCCCACTCGTCCTGTCGCGCGATCGCGGACATGCCTCGCAACCTAACGGACGGGGGGATCCGCGCCATCGGCGCGAAAGGCGGCGTCGTCATGGTCAACTTCAGCTCGACGTTCGTGGACCAGAAGGTCGTGGACGACTTCAAGGCTCGCAAGGCGGCTCTGGCACCGAAGGCTGCGGAGATCTTCGGGCGCTACAAGGACGACCCGAAAAAGAGGGATGCGGAGACCTCGGCCCTGCTGGAGAACCTCGAGCGGCCCCGCGCGAGCTGGACTGCCGTCGTGGATCACATCGAGCACGTGATGAAGATCGCCGGCTCCCGCGCCGTGGGACTCGGAACGGATTACGATGGCATCGACGACCCGCCCGCCGGGCTGGAAGACGTCTCGAAGCTTCCGATCGTGACCGAAGAGCTCCTCCGCCGCGGACATTCCGAGGAGGAAGTGCGGGGCGTGCTGGGAGAGAACTTCCTGCGGTTCTGGGAAAGAGCCGAGACCGCCCGCGCGAACGTGCCGCCCCGCAAGGACCCGTTGCCGTTCTCGAAGCCGTAGCCGAGGAAGGCTCCGATATGATCTGCCGGTGATGAACGCGCCGCTCTCCGACCTGCTCCAGACCGCTCCTCAGACGCCGGGAGGGGGCTTGATCCAGTTCCTCCCGATGGTCTTCATCTTCGTCATCTTCTACTTTCTCTTGATCGCGCCGATGCGCAAGAAGCAGAAGAGACAGCAGGAGCTGCTGACGCAGCTGAAGAGGGGGGACGAGGTCGTGACCGGAGGCGGCCTCTTCGGCCGGATCGCGGCGTTCGACGAGGCGCACGGCGTGGTCATTCTGCAGATCGCCGACAACGTGAAGATCAAAGTCCTGCGCACTTCGATCGTGGGTCTGGCGGGCGAGCCGGAGGCGGCGGTTTCCCCGAGTTCCTAGCTTTCGACAGTCTCCCAGGTCCGTTCTCGTATACACTTCACGGTTATTTTTTCAGGAGGAAGTCTTGTCCAAAAGGGTTCGCTGGCGGGTGCTGCTGATCGTCCTCGTCGTGGCCGGGATGATCACGGGCTACATCGCCATGGGGTTCGCCAACGCCCGGCGGGAGTGGATCGGTAGGGGCAAGCCGCCGCTGTCCGAGGCGCTCAAGAAGGGCATCAAGCTCGGACTCGACCTGCGAGGCGGAATCCATCTGGTCCTCCAGGTGAACACCGCCGACGCCTTGAAGGCCGAGCGCGACGACGCCGCCGAACAGCTTCAAACTCAGGCCCGCGAGCAGGGACTGACGGTTGGACCGGTGGAGTTCCCGAACGAGCGCGCCTTTTCGGTCGCCGTCACGCCGGCGACCGATGAACGCAAGCTCGAGGAGACGGTGAAGCGGTTCCTGCCCGACTGGACGGTCTCGACTGCGGGAGGAAAGTGGATCTTCACGTTGAAGGACCTCGCGCGGCGTCAGATCGAAGACAACTCCGTCTCACAGGCGGTCGAGACGATTCGCAACCGGATCGACGAGTTCGGCGTCGCCGAGCCGCTCATCGCGCGGCAGGGCACGGACCGGATTCTCGTCCAGCTCCCGGGCATCGACGACCCCAAGCGGGTCAAGGACCTGATCAAGAGCACGGCTTTCCTGGAGCTAAAGCTCGTCGACTCGGGGCCTTCCCCCGACCGGACCGCTCTCCTCGCGCCGCACGGCGGTCAGCTGCCCCCGAATCTCGAGCTCGTCGAGGCCGCTGCCACACCCGGCCAGAGGGAACAGATGTGGTACCTCGTCCAGAAGTCGGCGGTCATCACCGGGCGGGACTTGAAAAACGCACGGCCCACGCAGCGGCAACTCGGCGGCAACGCGGTGTCGTTCTTCCTGAATGCCGCCGGCGCGGAGAAGTTCGCCAAGGCGACAGGCGAAAACGTCGGCAAACAGCTCGCGATCATTCTCGACCATCGCGTCAAGTCCGCGCCGACGATCAACGAGCGCATCCATGACCAGGGGGAGATCAGCGGCAGCTTCACGCCGGAGGAGGCGAACGACCTGGCTCTCGTCCTCCGGGCGGGCGCGCTGCCCGCCGGCCTGACCTACCTCGAGGAGCGCACGGTCGGGCCATCGCTCGGCCTCGATTCGATCCGCAAGGGGGTAACGGCCTCGGTCGCCGGCGCGCTGTTCGTGTTCGTCGCCATGACGTTCTACTACCGGCTTTCCGGGCTGAACGCGGTTCTCGCGCTGATCCTGAACGCCGTCATGCTCCTGGGGGCGATGGCGCTCTTCAACGCGACGCTCACTCTTCCCGGGATTGCCGGGTTCATCCTGACGATCGGCATGGCGGTCGACTCGAACGTGCTCATCTTCGAACGCATCCGCGAAGAGCTGAGAGGAGGTCGCGCTCCGAAGACCGCGATCGAGAACGGCTTCACGAAGGCGTTCGCGACGATCATCGACACCCACCTGACCGTGATCATCTCCGCGGTCTTTCTCTTCCAGTTCGGTACCGGTCCCGTGAAGGGCTTCGCGGTGACCCTGATCCTGGGCCTCCTGATCTCCGTCTTCACCGCCGTCTTCGTGTCGCATACGATCTTCGAGCTGACGTACGGGCGGCGCCAGCACATCGACACTCTGTCGATCTAAGGAAACCGGAATGGAACTTTTTCGGCAGACCAACATCGACTTTCTCAAGTACAAGTGGTTTGCGATCGGCGCCTCCTGGCTGCTGATCGCGGTCGGGCTTTTCGCGATCTTCGTGCAGAAGGGGCTGAAATTCGGCATCGACTTCGCGGGCGGAACGCAGATTGCGGTGCGTTTCACCGAGCGCCCCGACCTCGAGCACCTGCGCAAGATCCTCGACGCCGCAAATCTCGGCGACACCGGCATCCAGCGCTACGAAGAACCGGCGAAGAACGAGGTGCTGATCCGCGTCCAGCAGCAGAAGCGCGAAGGTCGGGACGTCTCGCACGACGTGCAGAACGCGTTGCGGTCCGGTCTTCTCGTGCCGGGCGCGGATCCCTCGAAACTCGACCTGAACCGGGAAGGGAAGGACACTCTGGGAGGTCGGCTAACGGCGGCGGACCCCGACCGCGTGTCGGGACGGCCGGACGTCGTCCCCGCGGAGTACTACGGGAAAATCGCGGAGCGGATCATCGCGTATCGGTCGGGAGTCGGGATCTTCCGCTCGGCCGCCGATTTCGCCCGAGTGCCGGACGTCTCCGCCTCCGTCCGGGATTGGCTGAAGGCGAACTGCTACACCGGCCCCTTCGTGCTGCTCTCCGCGGAGAACGTCGGTCCCCAGGTTGGTGCAGACCTGCGCAAGAAAGCGCTGCTCGCGGTGGTCTGGTCGATCGGTGGAATGCTCGCCTACATCGCGATCCGCTTCCGTTCGCTCCCCTTCGGGGTTGGGGCGATCGTCGCGACGATTCATGACACGTTGATCACGGTGGGACTCCTCGCGATTCTGGGTCGCGAATTCAATCTCGTCGTCGTCGCCGCGCTGCTGACCCTCGTCGGCTACTCCGTCAATGACACCGTCGTCGTTTACGACCGCGTTCGCGAGAACCAGCGAACGCCCAAGAAGGAATCCCTCGAGTCCGTCATCAATCGCTCGGTAAACCAGACGCTCTCTCGAACGGTCCTGACGGCCGGTGCGACAATGCTCGTCGTGATCGCGCTCTTCCTTCTCGGGGGCGAGGTCCTGAATACGTTCGCACTGACGCTCATCATCGGGATCATCGTCGGGACGTACTCTTCGATCTACGTCGCGGCCGCGATCGTCGTCATCTGGAAGGACCTGCGGACCCGCCGCAAGCTCCAGGTCGTGCCGGCACCGAAGCCCGCGGCACCCGCCCCGCCGCAGCCGACGCGGAAGAAGAAGTCGGGAAGACGGTAGGCGGTAAACTATAGGCGAGGGCCGACTACCGGCTCGGGTCCAGTCGGCGTAATCTCTGTCTCGTGATTCGATTCGAGGACATTCTCGACCGCGTCGAGGCCTACAACCCGCAGTCGAACCAGGATCTGCTGCGTCGCGCGTACGTCTTTTCGGCGCTCGAGCACAAGGGACAGGTCCGGCGCTCCGGGGAGCCCTACCTGGTTCATCCCTTGAACGTCGCGGCGATCCTCGCGGAAATGAAGGCCGACGACGTCTCGATCGTGGTCGGCCTCCTCCACGACGTGCTCGAAGACACACTGACGACCAAGGAATCGATCGCGAAGCAGTTTGGTCCCGAAGTCTCCGAGCTCGTGGACGGGCTCACCAAGATCGGAAAGTTCTCGTACGTTTCCCGTGAGCAGGAGCAGGCCGAAACCTTCCGCAAGATGATTCTCGCGATGGTGTCGGATCTCCGGGTCGTGCTCGTCA
>WNGB01007556.1_pt1 | contig 15646 bp, 18 predicted proteins | sample 5400681 | NCBI WGS metagenome assembly WNGB01 (sample SAMN13153367, study PRJNA577476) | soil metagenome | isolation source: 115 cm soil or saprolite under grassland replicate 2 | place: USA:California | collected 2016-06-15
CCCCGCGGCGTCCGCGCTGGCCGCAGCGGGCTGCCGCTACCAGTGGGCCCGGACGCTTATTCTCGCTGGTGGGGCGCAGCGAGCGCGAGGTGAATCCGTGCTCGCCGAAATGGGCGCGACGCCGATGGTGTAACCCGGTGCACCGCCGTGATCCCCGCGCTGGCCGCCGGGGTGCACCGCGGCAGCCACGGTGGCCCAGGCACCTGCGAGTTCACAAGATCGACGGCGTCAACTCGCTGACGTCGAGCTTCTCGGGTCCCGACGGCCGGGCACTGGCCACCACCGGCTCATGCGCCGACGGCAGCCGCTTACACCCAGCCACCCGGCTCAAGGGCAGCGCCGGGGTGCGCCGCCGTGCACCGGACCCTGCTTCGGGTCGTGGCGTCCACCGGGACCGGCCGCTGCCGACGCTCCCTGCGGACGTGCCTGCACAATCCATTTCGCCGCGATTGGCGGTCACCTCGTGCGTTACGTAGACGAAGGCTCCGGCCCGTCCTACTCATGTGCACGGCAAGCCGACCAGGTCGTTTGTGTACTGGGACGTGATCGGGTTGCGGCGGGACCGGTTCTGGTGCATCGCGCTGACTACCCGGTGCCGCCGCCATCTGCACCTGGCACCCAGTGCAGCGAACACCGGTTGGCGCGGTACGACCTAGCCGCCAGGCAGATGTCCTGCGGGACCAAACTGTCCCGCCCGGCAGCTCAGTCGGCCGGTGGGCCAGCTTGCGGCCTAGCTGGGAGGCGGTCTTCCGCGGCGTACCGGGCCGGCCGGGCGATATTGTGAACGGTGCGCCTGAGTGATCGGCCGCGCTGTGCCCGGGCATGGCGTTGATGCTGGATTCGCTATGCAGAACCGCAGGTGCCTCGTTGTTCGGTCATTTTGAGGCGATAGTGGGTGACGCCTACCCACGGCACCTGACCGTCGTGAGGGACTTCCAGATGTGCAACCAGAACGAGTGGATCGTCCGCGAGGCATTCCTGGCCTACGACCGTGGCGATGTCGCGCGGATGCTGGACTTTGTGGACCCGGACCTGGAACGGACCTACCTCGATCCGGGCCTGGGAAATCCGGAGTGGCGCATCCATGAGCTCCACCCGCCATCTGCCGATATGCGGCAGGATGGTGCGCATCTCCCCTGGGCTACAGCACGGGGACGCGCCACAAGGGGCAAAGCCTTGTGGAAGCCGAATATCACGGTTGACACTTAAGCGTGCCCGCCACGGCTAAACCCCCGGCTCGGCTTCAGGAACCGCACACGCGGCGGCCCACAGCCCGCCTCCGCCGACTGGGGCTGCGGACCGCACCGGGGCGCATCCGCGCACTTGCCGCCGTTGCCGTCCTCGCGATCGCCGCGTTCTATGTCGTCGCCAACATTGAAATTGGAAACGCACGGGACGGGCTGCGCGTGATCGGGCATGACGCTGGCCCACAGGTTCTCGCCACCGGCGATCTGTATTTCGCCCTTAGCGACATGGACTCCCAGGTGGCCGACATCCTGCTCACCGGCCGCGAGCACAGCTTGGGCACCCGCCGCCAGCAGGCGCTCAATCGCTACGCCCAGGACCGCGCCACGGCCGACCGCGCCGCGATGCAGGCTGCGGAGCTGTCCGCCGGTCACCCCATCGACCAGGCAACAGTGCGCTCTGTCCTGGACGGGCTCGGGCAGTACGAGCGGCTCGCCAGCCAGGCGATGGTCCTCGACGACCAGGCGAATCACCCAGCCGGCACGGCGCCGGGCAATGTCATCGCTGTGTACCGCCAGGCAACAGACCTGATGAAGCTGGACCTGCTCCCGAAGGCATACAACCTCACCCTCGAGGGCGGTGCCACGGTCCGCGAGGCGTATGAGGCGAAACGCTCCGCGGTGTTGTCCGGCCGGCTTTGGGTGGCTCTCGCAGGCCTCGCCGTGATCGCGGCTCTCGCGGGCCTGCAGTTCTTCCTTGCTGCACACTTCCGGCGGCTGCTTAACCCCGCGCTTGCGCTCGCGACGCTCGGACTGATCGTGGTCTCCGTATCGGCGGTCGGCCTGCTGTCCGGCCAGGCGGCGCACCTGCAGGCCGCCAAGACCGGCGGGTTCGATTCGATCCTCACGATGTCCCGGGCCCGCGCGATCAGTAATAGCCTGCACGCCGACGAGAGCCGCTTCCTGCTCGACCCGGGACGGGCCGATACGTACTCCCTGGCCTACCTGGACAAGTCGCAGACCGTCCTCTACGTTCCTTCGGGGAATCTCGGCGAGTACTACACCGGGCTCGCCGCCGCCATGAAGGCATATCAGGCGAACCCGCGCGCCGTGAGCTTTCTCGGGTTCTACGGGGACGAGGCACGCGCACATCCTGGTCCCGCCGTCACCGCGGTCCTATCGCGCTTCCAGCTGTTCCAGACCGACGACCAGCGCATTCGGCAGCTCGCCGGGGCGGGGAATAACCGGCAAGCGACCACGCTCCTCACCGGCCGCGCGGCGGGTAACTCCAGCTACGACTTCGATCAATACGATCAGGCGATCGTCTCCCTCATCGGCCTGCACCGGGGGACCTTCGATCAGGCGATCCGCACCGGCGACCGGGCGCTCGGGCGGTCGATCCTCGGGAACTGGGCGGGCCTGCTGCCGCTCACCGCGCTCGGCGCGGCCATCCTCGTCGTTGCCGGGGTTTGGGCACGGCTGGCGGAGTACCGGTGAAGCGGGAGCGCGCCACGGCGCACGGCCGGGCCGCCGCCGCTGCGGTGGTGGTGGCCCTCGCCCTTGGCCTGTCGACGGCCGCGTGCTCGGCCGGCGGGCCGCCGTCCATCGTGGGCAAGCAGACGCTGCGGATCGGGGTGAAAGCTGACCAGCCCGGGCTCGGACTACGGCTGCCGGACGGCAGGTTCGCGGGCTTCGACGTCGACGTCGCTCGGTACGTCGCGGCCAAGCTGGGTGTTCGCCCGGATCACATCACCTTCGTGCCGGTGACCTCGGCGACCCGGGAGAAGGTCCTGGAGAATGGCTCGGTGGATTTGGTGTTCGCGACCTATTCGATCACCCCAGAGCGCGAGACGAAGGTCACCTTCGGCGGGCAGTACTACGTGGCCCACCAGGACACCATGGTCCGCGGCGGCGACACCGCGATCCGCAGTGTGCACGACCTCAAGGGAAAGCGGCTGTGCGCGGCCGCTGGCTCCAACTCCTGGAAGCGTGTCACGCAGGAGCTGAACATCGCGGCGAAATTGGTGTCGGCCGCCTCCTACAGCAACTGCGTCGCCAGGCTGCTGGACGGAAGGCTCGACGCCGTCTCCACCGATGACCTGATCCTGGCTGGTTTCGCCGCCCGTGCGGGACCGGCGGTCCGCATCGTGAACGCGCCGTTCTCCGACGAGCGGTACGGCATTGGTATCAAGAAGGGCGACCTGAGCGGCTGCGAGGCGGTCGACAGAGCTGTCAGCGCGATGTACCTGGATGGCACCGCGGCCGCCCTGCTGCAGAAGTGGTTCGGCAAAACCAGTCTGCAGCTCGACACCCACGTGCCCCAGTTCGAGGGCTGCGACTGACCACCGTTATCCAGGCTAATCTGTAGAATTCGGAATGGTTTTCGCGGTGGCGGAGGCCCGGGCGACCCTGACGGGGTGGCGATGAGCGCAGCGGGGGCAGGCGGCCCTGTGATGAGCCGCGAGGAGGTTGACCGGGCGCTTGACCGGCTGCAGGCTGAACAGGACGCCATCTCCGCCGCGCTGCTGGCTCTGGACGATCACCCTGGCTACCGCTTCCTCAAGGGCGCCGAGCTGGCTGGCGTGACGCTGCAGCGCTGGACCGAAGCGCAGGCCCTCATCTCCGCACTGTGGCAGCAGTTCGACACGTACAAGAGCACCCTCGAATCGGCGGCCTCGCTCCGGGCCCGGCACGCCCGGCCGTCGCAGGCTGACCTCAGCGAGCTGACCGCCGTGCTCACCGGCGCCGTGGCCGTGCTGACGGGAGCGGAAGTCCCGGTAGAGCGCCGCGGCTTGCTCGGGCCGGAGCGGCTCACCGAACGCCTCACCCTGGACGCCCTGGTCGAGCGGATGAACACGGCCTACACGGCGGCTGCCCGGATCCTCGCCGACACCGATAACGCCTGGTCGGCCCTGATGGAAAGGCTCACCCTTGCTGAGGACGCGTGGCGCACCACGGACCGCCTCCTCCGGTCGCTGGGCGAAGAACCCGAGGGCAGCCCGGCTGCGCTGGCCGTGACCAGGATCGGCAAGGAAATCGCTGCGGTACGCCGGGTGGTGATCAGCGATCCCCTCTCACTGTGGATCGGCGGCGCAGCGGACACGGGGCGGCTCGAGCGAGCCGCCGCTGAGCTTATGGCACTGCGGCCGGGGCTGGAACAAGCGGTCAGCATCCGGGCTGACTTCGGTAAGCAGGCCAAACGGCTGGAAGCACTGATCGACGGCACCGAGACGGCCTGCGCCGAGGCCCGCCGGGCACAGAAGCTGGTCGGTGAGAAGATTGCCTCGCCGGCCACGCCAGCGATCCCTGCCCGGACCGCGGCGCTGCGCAGCCGATTCGCGGAACTGGCGGAGCTGTCCCGGCTCGGGCGCTGGACAGCGCTGGGCGCGGCCGCCGCGCAGCTTGAGCGGGACGCGGCCGCCGCGCTCGAGGAGGCGCACGCCGTCCGGGATGAGATCGGCGCGCCGCTGCGCCGGCGAGATGAGCTGCGCGGGCTCCTCGGCGCGTATCAGGCGAAGGCGGCCCGGCTCGGCCACGATGAGGACCTTGGGCTCGCCGCGCTATTTCAGCGGGCCCGCGACCTGCTGTGGACTGCGCCCTGCGACCTGGAGCAGGCCGATGCGGCGGCCGCTCGATACCAGGCCGCGGTCAACGGCCTGGCACGACAGCGTCAGCCTGGGGGGGCAACCCCCCATACTTCCCGGGAGGGCATGTCCGGCCGATGAGCGCATGTATCCGCCTAGGCTGTTCGGGCACGATCGAGGACGGCTACTGCAACGTCTGCGGCATGGCCCCGGTGGCGGGTGCCGATATGTCTGGCCCTGGCGCATCGGCGCCGGGCACATCGGGGCACCCGGCTTCTTCTGGTGCCTCCGGCGCCCGCGGCGTGTCGGGCCGGACCGGCTCCCGGAGCAGCTACCGGACCGGCCCGGCCACGGGCCGAAGCTCCCGCGGGATGCTGGGTATCGGCCTCGTCGAAGTACCGCCGGTCCCGTACCGTGATCCCGCCGCCGCGATCCTGCAGAATCCCGAGGTGGCCGAGTCAAAGCGGTTCTGCAGCAAGTGCGGCCAGCCGGTCGGGCGCAGCCACGACGGCCGCCCCGCCCGGGCCGAGGGCTTTTGCCGTCACTGTGGAACCGCATATTCCTTCGTCCCGAAGCTCGCACCAAATGACCGCGTGGCCGGACAGTACGAGGTGCTCGGCTGCCTGGCGCATGGCGGCCTTGGCTGGATCTACCTAGCCCGCGACCGTAACGTCAGCGACCGCTGGGTCGTGCTCAAGGGCCTGCTCAACACCGGTGACGGCGACGCGATGGCAGCGGCCGCCGCTGAGCGGCAGTTCCTCGCCACCGTGGAGCACCCGAACATCATCAAGATCTACAACTTTGTCCAGCACCCCGACCCCCGTACCAGCGCGCCAGTCGGCTACATCGTCATGGAGTATGTCGGTGGGCAGTCCCTGAAAGAGCTGATGCTGGCCCGGCGCCGGCCGGACGGCCGCGCCGACCCGCTTCCGCTCGGGCAGGCGATCGCCTACATGCTGGAAGTGCTCCGGGCATTCGGCTATCTGCACGATCACGGTCTCCTCTACTGCGACTTCAAACCCGACAACGTCATCCAGTCCGAGGAACAGCTCAAGCTCATCGATCTCGGCGGCGTCCGCCAGATCGACGACGACGAGAGCCCGATCTACGGCACGGTCGGCTACCAGGCACCGGAGATCGCCACCGACGGACCCTCGGTCAGCTCCGACCTGTACACCGTGGCCCGCACCCTCGCCGTGCTCACCTTCGACTTCACCGGCTACACCGGCAAGTACATAGACCGCCTGCCCGAGCGTGACCAGGTCCCGGTGCTCGCCCGGTATGAGTCCTACCACCGGTTCCTGCGCCGCGCGACTGACCCAGACCCGGCGCGCCGCTTCGGCTCCGCCGCGGAGATGGCGCAGCAGCTCACCGGGGTGCTGCGGGAAGTCCTGGCGCTGGCGGATGGCACCCCTCGCCCCGGGGTGCCCGCACTGTTCGGGCCAGAGGTGCGCGCCGTCGGCGCCGACCTGACGGTCCGGCGAGACGGCGAGGCTATTGTGGTCCTGGCTGTGCCGGATCCGGCCCCGGCCGCCATGGCGCTGCCCGTCCCGCTGGCCGACGGCGCCGACCCGGCCGCCGGGTTCCTGGCAGGCCTGAGCGGAGCCGAGCCCGCGGAGGTGGTCGCCGCCCTCGCCGCCGCCCCGGTGAACTCGACGGAGGTGCAGCTGCGGCTGGCCCGGGCCAGGATCGAGCTCGGGATGTACGAGAGTGCGAGCCAGCTGCTGGACGACCTGACCCGGCGCGCGGGTGCCGGTCCCCAGGAGCGGACGCTGGATCCAAGCGCGTCAGGCCCGGTCCCCACCGGCGGCGAACCGGATTGGCGGGTGGACTGGCTCCGCGGGCTCGCGCACCTCGCGCGCGGGCGGCCGGACGCTGCCCTGGCCGTCTTCGATGACCTTTACCGGCTGCTCCCCGGGGAGGCTGCCCCGAAGCTCGCCGTGGCCTTCAGCGCCGAGCAGGCCGGCGACCCAGCGGCGGCCGCCCGCTGCTACGAGCTGGTCTGGGGCACCGACCACGGGTACATCAGCGCGGCGTTCGGCCTGGCCCGGGCCCGGCTTGCCCAAGGCGACCGCGCGGGAGCGGCGGCAGTGCTCGATTCTGTGCCTGCCACTTCCAGCTACTACATCAGCGCCCAGGTTGCCTCGGTAGCCGCCCGCATCCGCGGCCGGGCGGCCGGCGAGTTCGATCCCGAGGACGCGATCGAGGCAGGCTCGCGGCTGGAAAGCCTCGCGCTCGATCCACGGCGCCACCAGCTGCTCGCCGTCGAGGTGCTGGAGGCCGCGCTCGGCTGGGTGCGCGCAGGCCACCCCGACGGGCGCCCGGCCGGCACCGCCGGCGGGTCCGGAGGGCCGTCCCCCCCGGCAAGCACCACAGGCCGCCACCGCAGGATTCTCGGCTGTGAAATGACCGAGCGGCAGCTGCGCGCCGGCCTGGAACGCGCGTACCGCACCCTCGCCCACCTCGCCGACGGCGCCGGCGCGCGCATAGCCCTGGTAGACAGGGCAAACAGCGTCCGGCCGAGGACGGTGCTTTAACTCATGACGGAGTCCACGTCCTGCCCGGCCTGCGCCGCCCCGGTTGCCGCCGCCGACCGGTACTGCGAGTCCTGCGGCGCCGAGCTGCACCCGGCGGTCATCGCGATCGCCGGCCACGCTGCCCCCGGCGCTGCCGCCACCGCGGTGCGATGCGTGTCCTGCGACGCGGCCGAGATCAGCCAGGACGGCTACTGCGAGCGGTGCGGGCATCGTCAGCCGCGTGGCCGGGACCATGCGGAACTCGACGTGGGTCTCGCGGCCGGGGTGACCGACAAGGGCCACCACCATCACCGCAACGAGGACGCGCTGGTCATCGCCACCGCCCAGGAGCCCGGTGGTACGCCGGCGGTCGTCGTGGTCGTGTGCGACGGGGTATCGTCCACGCCGCGCGCGGCCGACGCGTCGCAGGCCGCTGCCGAAGCAGCGGCCGCCTTGCTGATCGACGCGGTCCGCTCCGGCGCTGGAGCGGAAGAGGCCACCACCGCCGCTGCCGCGCGAGCGGCCGCCGCGGTCACCGCGCTCGCCGCAGCGGGGACCGCGCCGTCCTGCACGCTCGTGTCGGCGGTGGTGACCGAGAAGTTGGTCACTGTTGGCTGGGTCGGTGACAGCCGCGCCTACTGGCTCGCTGCCCACCCCGTTCAGCTCACCAAGGACGACAATGTGGCGGGCGCGCTGGTGGCGGCAGCGCAGCTGAGTCAGGCCGATGCGTACGCGGGCGAAGGGGCTCATGTCCTGACCCGCTGGCTCGGCGCGGACGGCGGAACCACCGACCCCCAGGTGGTGACCCTCACGCCAGACGCGCCTGGGGCGATCCTGGTGTGCAGCGACGGCCTATGGAACTACCTGCCCGATGCCGGCGAGCTGCACGCTGCGGTGCCGGGCGCCGCCGACGAGCCTTTGGCGGCGGCCCGTACGCTCGTGCGGCGCGCCCTCGACGCCGGCGGCCACGACAACGTCACAGTGGCGCTGATCCCTTTTCCGCCCCTATCCCGGAGTAACACCACATGACCACTCAGCCCGGCTTCGCCGTCGACGTCTACCAGAACGAGTACCTGCCGGATGGCGCCACCGAGGTGAACGCCATCCTCACTGTCACCTCGACGGGCGGTGACCCGGGACCCGACGCCGGCCAGCCGACGGTGGAGGCCGCCGAGGTAATCGTCGTCGACACCTCGGGATCCATGCAGTATCCGCCGACTAAGATTTCCGCAGCGCGGCACGCAACGGCGGCGGCCATCGACACGCTGCGCGACGGTGTGGCGTTCGCCATGGTGGCCGGCTCCAACGAGGCGAAGCTGGTGTACCCATCCGGCGAGCGGCTCGTTCCCGCCACCGAACGCAGCAGGGCGGAAGCGAAGGCGGCCGTGGCCGGGCTGGAGCCAGCCGGCGGCACTGCGATTGGGAAGTGGCTGACCCTCGCGAACCGCCTCTTCGGCGACCACCCCAACGCGATCCGGCACGTGATACTGCTCACCGACGGCAAGAACGAGCACGAGACACCGGAGCAACTCGACGCCGCCCTGACGGCCTGCGCGGGGAACTTCACCTGCGACTGCCGCGGTGTCGGCACGAACTGGGTGGTCAGCGAGCTGCGCAAGATTGCCTCCGCGATGCTTGGCACCGTCGACATCGTGGCGGACCCGGGCGGCCTCGAGGCCGACTTCCGCGCGATGGCCGAAGCCGCCATGGGCAAGGCCCTGGCCCGCGTCGCCCTGCGCCTGTGGACCCCGCAGGGCGCCACGGTGCGCTTCGTCAAGCAGGTGGCTCCGGCCGTTGAGGACCTGACGGCGATGCGCACCGCCAGCGGCATACAGTCCGGGGACTATCCGCTCGGCGCCTGGGGCGATGAGAGCCGCGACTACCACGCCTGCGTCGGCGTGAAGGCAGGCGCCGTCGGCGACGAGATGCTGGCCGCGCGGGCCAGCGTGGTACTGCAGGCGGCTGATGGCACTGCCCAGGTGCTGGCCCAGGGCCTCGTCCGTGCGGTCTGGACTGACGACACAGCGCTGTCGACCCGGATCAACCCGAACATCGCCCACTACACCGGGCAAGCGGAGCTCGCACAGGCCATCCAGGATGGCCTCGAGGCACGGAAGAGCGGTGATCTCGACGTCGCCACCGCGAAGCTCGGCCGCGCCGTGTCGCTAGCCACCGAGTCCGGCAACAAGCAGATCGCGGACCTGCTGGACAAGGTGGTCGACGTGATCGATCCGGCGACCGGCACCGTCCGGCTGAAGGCCAAGGTGGAGGAGGCCGACGAGATGGCGCTCGATACCCGATCCACTAAGACCGTCCGCGTGCGCAAGTAATGGCCACCTGTCCGGCCGGGCACGACTCGGCCACCGGCGACTACTGCGACGTGTGCGGCGCTCGGATGGATGGCGCGGCAGCCGCGCCGCACCCGCCAGATGAGCTATCAAAGGCACAGCCAAAGACCCCGCCGTCCGAGCCGTGCCCGGACTGCGGGGCCGCCCGCACCGGGCGGTTCTGCGAGAGCTGTGGCCATGACTTCACCACCGGCGCTGTGGGCGCCAGCCAGGCGGCGCCAAGCGAGCCAACGCCAGCGCCGCCCGTGGGCTGGACGGCGATAGTCGCGGCCGACCGGGCCCACCACAACGCCGTCATCGCCCGCAACGGGCCTGACGCCGCGGCAGTCGCGTTCCCGCCGTACTGCCCGGACCGCAGCTTCCCGCTGGTCGGCGAGCAGATCCGGATCGGCCGCCGGAGCGTGTCGCGGGGGCTGAACCCGGAGATCGACCTCACCGGCCCGCCGCTCGATCCCGGAATCTCCCATCTGCACGCCGTGCTCATCGCCCAGCCAGACGGTGGCTGGCATCTGGTCGACCCGGGCTCCACCAACGGAACGTTCATCAACGACGCGCCGGAACCTATCGAGGTCAATCTCGACGTGCCAGTGGGCGATGGGGACCGGATCCACATCGGTGCCTGGACCACCATTACGCTGGGCGAGAATCGGCCGCGGCAGCCGTTGGGTATGCCCTAGGCGACGATCTGCTCGGGCGAAGCAGCCAATGCAGCGACGCTGATGGCGCGCGTGCTGTAGCACTTCCACGGGCGGGAGCCGCCCAGGTGGCACTTGGCCGGCAGCGGGCGGTCAGGCTCGGGTGGTGCCTGCGCGACTGCGTCGGCCCGCAGGACGCCTTCGCCACAGCACAGCCTGCGTAAGGACCGGGTGAACAAGATCGTCGCGCTCGGCGCCAAGACCGCCTCGTCCAAGGCCGTCGGCCCTGTTTCCGCGCTGATCTCCGACGTACGCTGTTGGCCCTTCGATTCGGGCCGCACGGGCCCGTGACGTAGCGTCATGCAACATGCATGCGAACTGGCCCAAGGAGGACCGAGCCCTCATGAAGCACCTTGGAATCCTCGCGCACAGCGCCCGCGAGCCGGTCCGTCATAGTCGACATCGCGATTAACAATCCGTGGCCCAAAGGAGCCCGCGATGTTTGTCACCGAGTTTCACGGCACCCAGACCGTCCAGCTTGCCGCCCGCGCGCCTGATGTCTTCGACCTGCTCGTGGACGTCGACCGGCTGCCGGAATGGAACGCACATGTCCACCACGTCATCGAGCGGCCGGGGCGCCCGCTCACCGCGGGCGTGGAGTGGGTGGTGCAGATGCGCGCCATGGGCGGCAGGTGGCCCAGCCGCGTACGTGCGCTGACCGTCGACCGGGCCGCGCTGAGTTTCGAGTACCGATCCTGCAACGACGACGGCAACCCAACGTACGCTCTCTGGTTGTGGCAGGTGCGCCCCAGCGAGCACGGGTCGACACTGACGGTGATCTGGGTGGTGTATCCCAGGTCGTTCTGGCGCAAGCTGCTCATCGCCCGCGCACGGCGACCGGTCCTTGCCTAAGAGGTCAGAGCTTCCTTGGCCGGGATGGACGGCTACCTGCGCGCCGATAGCTGCGCGCCGACCAACGCGGCGGGTACAGGACCGGCTACGTGACCGAGTTCGCACGATCGTCAGACGGTCCCGGCTGGCACCGGGCCGCCGTCGGGATGGCCAGCGGGCAGGCCCGTGCCTAATGCCCGCCGACAACATGATCCCTTGCGTGTGACCGGCTTGAGGGCGGGGGCTAGCCGCCGGAGGTTCAGATGACTTGTACCTTTTCGGCTTCCTCCACCCCAACCCTCCAGACAGAGACATGGTTGTCCGCTTATCGGACCGAGCCGAGATCACACAGAACTGGCAGATCTGGACCGTCCGCCGCCATTGGCCAATCAGTCGGGCACCCGATCCGAGTCGGCGATCTGGCGGTCTTCAGAATGGATCACAACGCCAGGCTCCGATCTCGTGTGGTCTCCATCCAGCTTTGACAATATGAATAGGCATGCTGGATAGCGAACAAATATGCGACTAGGAAAAAGATCTCAATTCGGCATGTGCGGAAGCCATGTCGCCTAATTTTACCTTCATCTTAAGCCGGCGGCTCTCTCGGGCGCTCCATCAACTGTCTTGTCCGCCGTTACGGCGGAACCTCTTGTTCACGGACGCTCAGGAGCCGGCCGATGCCACGCTCTCGCCGCCGCGTTCCGGGTGGGGCTTCCGCCCGGTCACGGCGGCGATCGCACGGAGTGCGGCGCGGGTGTCGAGGTCTTGGTCCTGGCGGGCGAGAGCGAGGTGATTGATGCAGAAACAGATGGCGTTGCGAGGGTGGCCCGGCGCGACCTTCGACGTCAAAAACGTCCCCGGGCAGGCCCAAGACCGACTTGTTAACCGAACTACGGGCGGGGCTTGGGCGGGTCAGCGGACAGGCGGGATCTGGGTGGCTAGCGTCTCCCGCCATGATCACTGGAGGAGAAGCGCCAGCAAAGCCTCCCACAAGAAAGACCGCTCCCAGCGCAGTCCCGGATGGACCAGCGGACCCGGGAACGGCTGCCGGTGCTTCCCGCCCTGATCGCCGGGGCCGGTGCCGGGCGCACCGCCTCCGCCGAACGGCTGCAGGCAGCCCGGGATGCCCCTGCAGGCTCGTTGCTCACCGCCGGCGGGCAGACGCTGCGCCGGGCGGTGATGAAGACCGAGACGACCGGGCGGATCTGGGCCGAAGACCCCGCCACCGGCAAGCGGCGCGACCTGACCTTCGAAGAACACCGCGGGTTCTGGTGCTGGGCGATGATCGAGGTGCTCCGGCACACCGGGATGCGGATCGAGGAACTGACAGAGCTGTCCCACCACAGCCTGATCCACTACCGGCTCCCGGCCGGGCCGGATGACATCCCCGCAGACCAGCATCAGCAGCCCTGTCGGCAACTCCTCGGGGTCATAAGAGGCCGACAGGCCATGCTCGCGCAGCCAGCCCAGCGGAAGCTGCACCCAGGACGCGCCCGGGTGGCCTTCGGCCGCGGAGGCCAGCCACCGCTGCTGCCAGGTGTCCCCGGGAAACGAGGCCAGCCAGTGCAGCAGCTTGGTCACCCCGCGCCGCCGTCCCGCCCGTGTCGCCTGGCGCTCGCAAAGAAACGGCGGTGAGGTCAGCCGCCGCAGCGTCTCCTCCGCCGTCTGCGCAGTCTGCGGCCACCACGCCTGAGCGGGACGGGCCGGGAACCGTGCCCGCAGCTGGCTGTTGCCGGTAACCGGGTTCACGGTGCCTGGAGCGGGGGCGCCGGGCCGGCGGGGCCGGGCCGGCTTCCTGGCGGTCTTCAGCCACAAGGCGAAGTCACGGGCCTCGGCCCTGCCTGCGGCGTCCCAAGCAACCTCGATCGCCCTCAGAAAGCGGAACCAGGCCAGCAGCTCGTAGGCGTACGACCTCAGCGAGGACCGCCGGGCGTCGTCAGCCAGCATGTGATGGAGGAACTCGCTGACAACCCGAACCTCAGCGCCGTTCTCGCCGAGCAGCACGAACGGCCGCGGTGGATCCCCGGTCTCCCAGGCCCGGCCGACCCGGGCAACCTTCAAAACCGCAACATCCCGGACCCCGGCGCCCAACTCCGCCTCCCACGTGCCGATGCGCTCCAACGACACGTGATGACAACAGATTCAAGCCACCACGCGAAGTGACGACCAAGACCCCGACGGGCTGAACATGCTCTCCGGTCACAACCAGTTGAGCCGGACCGATAGCCACTCCCGGCATCTGTTAGTTCGGTCAACGGGACCTGCGCTGCCCGCTTCTCAGACCCGACCCGGGCCAGCATCCCCGGCTGGTGCAGATCTGCGACAACCTGACCGCCCGCATCGCCGAAGCCGAGGCAAACCACTGGCTCGGCGAGGCCGAGGGCCTGAAAGTCAGCCTCGCTGGCGCCCGGGACAAGCTCGCCCAGATGAACCAGATCGCCAGCCGGCGCAGCGCCGCCATCAACATGGGCATGCCGGACTTCGCCACCGCCGCCGGCCGCACCGTCACCACCCCAGCCGCCCTGCCCGCCAGCGGGAAGACCCAGCGACCGCCGCCACAGGCCAGCTCCACCAGGCACTGCGCGCCTGCGCAGCCGGCATATATCCGACAGAAGCCGGTGTCGATCTCCTCATCGGCCACGACACCTGGATGCACCGCCGCGACTTCACCGGCCCCTTCGTGCACACCGGTGTCAGCCTCGCCGACGGCATCACCGCGATGGCCGAGGTCGACGGGCCGCCGCCATCACCGCCCTCGACGCCGGCGGCCTGCCCTGCAGCGGCGGAGAACAGCGGATGCTGCGTCTGGCAGCGAGCATCGCCGGCGGAACACCAGTCAGCCTCCGCGACACCCTCACCGGCATCGACCACCGCAACGTCCAAGTAGTGATCACGGCAGTCCTGCACGCGTCCGGGCAACGACCGCCAGCCCAGATTCCTTGATCATTTCTTAGTTCGGAGAAGACAAGCTCGACAGCGTCTGGCAGGCGAAGCTGACCGAGCGGGGCATGCTGCGGCCGTCGTTCATCCCACCCCGCCCGCAGCGGCAGCTGCGGCATGCCGCGGCGGGCGCGCACGCGCTGGTAGAAGGCGCGCAGCGGGCCGGGTGCCTTCGACGCTGACCAGGCGGCCTCGACCAGCATGCCGCGGGCGTGGGCCGGGCCGGCCTTGGTGATCCGGCCGTGGCTGGCCGGCTGGCCGCCGGACTGGCGCACCCGCGGGTTGAGCCCGAATTAGCTGACCAGCCGTTCGGGTGTCCGGAACCGGGTGAAGTCACCGACCGCCGCCACGATCGACAGCGCAACCGTGGCGTCCACGCCGGGGATGGTCATCAGCCGCAGCACCTCCGGTCGGCCGAGCGCAGCCTGGCCGAGGTCGGCGTCGATCAGGGCCAGCTCGCTGGCGTGGAAGTCGAGCTGCCGCAACAGCGCCACGGCCGGGGGCCTGCTCATCCAGCGGCAGATCCTGGCGGGCCAGCCACGCCCGGCCCTTGATCCCGAACAGGTCGGCGGCCGGGCACCGCGGCACCAGGTTGCGGGCCAAGATGGCGTGCACCTGGTTCTTAAGCCTCGTGCGCTGCCGCACGATGTGCGCCCGGCGCAGCACCTGCCGGCGCAGCGCATTCGTCTCCGCATCCGGCAGCCACACCGGCGGCAGATAATCCGCAGCCAGCAGCTGCGCCAGGATCTCCGCGTCGACCTTGTCGGTCTTCACCCTCGCCTCAGGCGATCGCCCAGGTCTTGGCCGGGTTGGACACCACCACCCGGCCCGCCCGGCTGGCCAGCAGCGCCGCGATCGCCCACGTGTTCCCAGTCGCCTCCAGCGCCACCTCATCCGCCGGGCCCAAGGTTGCGGCGAACTCGCGGACGCCTTCTGGCGTCGTGGCGAACGTGCCGGCCTGCCTCACCTGCCCGTCCTGCCAGATCGCCACCTGCGCGAATCACGGTGCACATCCAGCCCGATGCACCGCCGCCGTGTCCCGCTCATCTCGTTCTCCCTCCGCCGAAGACGACATCTGATCGGGAGCGGGTGAGCGAAACGACACCTACGGATCCGCGCGCAGCGCAACCGGGCAGGTCGCAGGGGCGGCCACCTACTAACACGGGCTCTCAGCTCACCGTGCAACACCGGCCTGCCCACCCTGCTTCACTCCCGGCGCCCCTGTCCCGGACGGTCGCACCGTATGCCAGACAACCCTGCCCCGCCAGAGGCAGGCGGCCAGCGGACCGGCGGCGCCTGAGATCTTCATACCGGTTACCAACCCCATCGAGTCGACCTTCGCCACGGTCAGGCACCGGACCAAGGTCACCAAGGGGCCCGGCTCCAAGGCCGCCGGGATCGCCATGGCAATTTAAGCTGATCGAGGCCGCCCAGGAACGCTGGCGCGCCGTGAACGCACCCCACCTCGTCGCGCTCGTCCGCGTCGGGGCCCGCTTCGAATGCGGCAAGCGCGTTGAACGCGACCCCGTACTCCAGGCCACCCAAGCC
>WNGB01026677.1_pt1 | contig 15645 bp, 16 predicted proteins | sample 5400681 | NCBI WGS metagenome assembly WNGB01 (sample SAMN13153367, study PRJNA577476) | soil metagenome | isolation source: 115 cm soil or saprolite under grassland replicate 2 | place: USA:California | collected 2016-06-15
CGAGCGGATCTATGTTCGCGGCGAAGGCGACGCCAAGGAGGATCTCGACGGCCACTTCCAGGCCTGGCACGAGCCCTTGCTGCCGGCCCTTGCCGACAAGCTCGGCGTGACGCTCGAAGTCGATGCCGGCGCCCCACAGGAGCCGCTCTACCAGGTGCAGGCGGTCGACAAGCCGCCGGTCAATCCCATCATCGGCGGGACCGGCGCGTTGCCGATGCGCGTGCTGGCCAACCGCGAACTGCAGAAGCCCGACGCATCGGGCCGCAGCACGCGGCATATCGAGGTGTTGCTGCCCGATGGCGTCAGCTACCGCGCCGGCGATCACCTCAGCATCGTGCCGCAGAACGCCGCCGCCCTGGTCGAGCGCGCGCTGCGCCGCTTCGCCTTCGCGCCCGGCGCGCATGTCATGCTGGCGGCGGCCGAAGGCCGCCGCGCCAACCTGCCGGTCGGTGAGGCGATCGCCGTCCATCGCCTGCTGTCGGACTTCGTCGAATTGCAGCATCCGGCGACACGCAAGCAGATCCAGACCATGGCCCAGCACACGCGCTGCCCCTTCACGCGGCCCAAGCTCGAGGCGCTGCTCGACGAGGAGCGCTTCCGCGCCGAGATCCTGGTCAAGCGCAAATCCGTGCTCGACCTGCTCGAAGAGCACCCGGCCTGCGAGTTGCCCTTCGCGGCGTTCCTGGAAATGCTGCCCCTGATGACGCCGCGCTACTACTCGATTTCCTCGTCGCCGATGGCCGACGGCAACCACTGCGCCATCACTGTGGCGGTGGTCGAGGGGCCGGCGCGCTCAGGGGCTGGCGTCTATCACGGCGTTTGCTCCAATCATCTGTTGCGCCAGGCTGGCGGCGCCACGGTCCAGGCCTTCATCAAGGAGACCAAGGTGGGCTTCCGCCTGCCCGTCGATCCGGCGGCGCCCATCGTCATGATCGGGCCGGGCACGGGCCTGGCGCCGTTCCGCGGCTTTCTGCGCGAGCGGGCCGCGCTCAAGGCGCAGGGACGCGCCCTGGGTCCGGCGATGCTGTTCTTCGGCTGCCGCCATCCCGAGCACGACTTCATCTATGCCGAGGAGCTCAAGGAACAGGCCGCAGCCGGCATCGTTGACCTGCATGTCGCCTTCTCGCGCCACGACGGAAAGAAGACCTACGTGCAGGATCTCCTGAAGACCCAGGCCGACCGCGTCCGTGCCCTGATCGATCAGGGCGCCATCGTCTATGTCTGCGGCGACGGCGGGCGCATGGAGCCCGACGTCAAGCGCACCCTGGCGGCGATGTACGACGAGGCCTTCGTCGCCAGGCTCGCGGCCGACAATCGCTACGTGCTGGACGTGTGGGCGAGCAGCTGAACCGCGATCAGGAACGCGCCCGCGATCTGCGCCGCATCAAGCTTGCGGCGACCACGCTGCTGGTCTTCACGGCGGCGCTGTTCATCGTGGCGCGCCATTTCGAACCGAGGCACTGGGCCTGGGGCTATGTCGCGGCCTTCGCCGCGGCGGCGACGGTCGGCGGGCTGGCCGACTGGTACGCCGTCGTCGCCCTGTTCCGCCGGCCGCTCGGCCTGCCGATCCCGCACACCGCCATCATTCCGCACAACCACCTGCGCATCGCCGACACGCTGGGTGAGTTCATCGAGACCAATTTTCTGGCGCCCGAGCCGGTCGAGGCGCGCTTGCGCGAGGTCGATTTCGCCGCCCTCGTCGCCGACTGGCTGTCCGACCGCGAGCGAAGTGCTGCACTGGCGGGCTTCGTGCTGCGGCTGCTGCCGCAATCGCTCGGCGCCATCGAGCAGTCGGGCCTGAAGGACTTTATCGGCAAGCGGATCATGACCGAGCTGGAGCGGGTCGAGCTGGCGCCATTGGCGGCGGGCCTGCTCAGCGCGGTCACCGAGAAGGGCCGCCACCAGCGCCTGCTCGACGAGCTTCTGGCCGCGCTCGAGAAGGTGCTGACCAACGAGGAAACGCTGGCGGCATTGCGCGAGAAGATCCGCAAGGAACTGCCGGCGCTGTTCAACCTCTACCGCGCCGACGCCTACCTGCTGCGCAAGATCGTCGCCTCGACCAGCGCCTTCATCCAGGAGGCGCGCGTCGATCCCAGGCATCCGCTGCGCCAGGAGTTCGACGGTTTCGTGATGGGCTTCATCGAGCGCCTGCGCAGCTCAGAGGCGTTCGCGCGGCGCGCGGAGAGCCTGAAGCGCGACCTGCTGGCTCGGCCGGAGATCGCGGCGGTCGCCGAAGGGGCGTGGGAGAGCCTGAGAAGCTTCCTCGAGCAGGATTCACGGGCGTCCGACAGCCAGGTGCGGCGCCAGCTCGAGGCCATGCTGGTCGAGGTCGGTGGCCAGCTCGCGCGCGATCCGGCGATCCGCGCCGAGATCAATCGCGGCATGGTGCAGGTCCTGGCCGACTTCGTCGAGAGCCAGAAGAGCGGCATCGGCCGCTTCATCGCCGATCAGGTCAAGTCATGGGACATCGACATGCTGATCGGACGCATCGAGCTCACGGTAGGCCGCGACCTGCAATACATTCGCTTCAATGGTGCCATGATCGGTGGGCTGGCCGGTTTGGCCTTGCACGTGCTGGAGCAGGGGTTGAAGCTCATCCCCTGACCCAAGGTGACCCAAGGAGGTTCGCATGGCCCAAGCGCCCCAGAGCTTCACCGACATGTTCAAGAACCTGGGCGAGCAGCTCAAGCTGCCGCAGGTCGACGTCGCCAAGATCATGGAGCATCACCAGAAGAACCTCGATGCCATGACCCGGTCATGGCAGGCGATGGCGACCGGCGCCGGCGAGGTCGCCAAGAAGCAGCGCGCCATCTTCGAGACGGCGGTCAAGGACGTCACCGAAATGGCGAAGGAATACAAGCCCGGCGGCAGCCCGCAGGAGATCATGGCCAAGCAGACCGAGTTCGCGAGGAAGGCGATGGAAGCGGCCATCGCCAACACGCGCGACATCGCCGAGCTGGTTCAGAAGTCGAGCAGCGACGCCTTCAAGATCGTCCAGGACCGCATGAAGGAGTCCTACGAGGAGATCAAGGCGAGCGTGGAGAAGAAGGGCTAGCTCGCTGGGGGCGCGCCACTCCAGTGGCGCGTCTTTGCATCGGCGAGAGAAGATCGCGCCACTGGAGTGGCGCGCCCCCAGCTAAGCCCGACGCCAGTCGGGATAGACCAGGCTCTTCCAGCCGGAGCGGTCGAACTTCGTCCACTGGCCGTCGAGCTGCGCCAGCCGGTCGGCCACGGCATACACGGCGGCCGGATGATGGCCGAGCCCGCAATGGCTGCCGTAGACCTCGATGTTCTCGACCAGCGGGCCTTCGTCGTTGACGCAGGTCTGCCAGGCGCAGATGCCGTCGGAGCGGCTGAAGATCGAGGTGGTCGGCACCGGCGGCGGATCCGACAGTGGCCCGGCGATGTGGCGGTCGCGATCGTCGACCCGCTGGCCCGAGGCGAACTCGTAGACCTTCCAGGCATTGGTCGCCTTGGGACTGCCGGTGAAGGGGCTGCCCAGGCTGATCACCGACCGCACCTTGTCGGGCACGCGCTTGGCGAGCTGGCGGGCATAGATGCCGCCCAGGCTCCAGCCGACCAGGCTGAGCTTGCGCTTGCCGTGGCGCTCGTAGAGCTCCTCGATGCGGTCGAGCATGTCGGCCTCGACGCCCGGCCTCAGGCCGAGATTGCGGCCCTGGTTCCAGCCGTGCGCGGCATAGCCCTGCTGCTTCAGGAACCCCCGCAGCGGCTGCGTGGACAAGTCGCTGGCCAGCAGGCCGGGGAACACCAGCACCGGATGCCCGTCGCCGCGCGGCGCCGCGGCCAGCCACGGCCGCAGGAGCATGAACGCGCCCAGCTCCTGAACGGCGCGGCCTTCCAGCAGCAGCAGCGTTCGAGAAGGGGGACGCAACGCCTGGGCAACCGTCATCGGGGCTCCTTCATCGTTCGTGCAAGAGTCTCACATATCGGAAGGAGACAAAAGGGTTTCAACCCGGGACAACCGCCTTCTTGAGCTCGTTTGCCGCATCGACCATGTAGTCGCCGAGCTTGCCGACGTCGGGCACGGCGCGCCGGTCGGCGGTGAGGCCGAAGTTCAGCGCGTCCATATAGCTCTGCACGGTGATGTTGAGCGCCGCGCCATGGGCGGGGATCGACACCGGATGCAAGGCCGTCACCTTGGCGCCCGCACAGTAGAGCGGCATCGGCGGGCCGGGCACGTTGGAGATCGTGACGTTCATCGGCATCGGCAGCTTGTCGGCCAGGCCGCTGCGGCCATAGACCAGCATGATGAGCTGCAGCAGGATCGGCGCGCCGACGAAGGCGAAATCCTGCGGGACGGCGTCGCGGAAGGTGCCGGCGATCTGCTTGGACTCCGACGACGACTTCAGGATCGCCTTCAGCCGCTCGACGGGATCGGCGATGTCGGTGGCGATCGAGCACAGCATGCCCGAGACCTGGTTGTTCTGCCGCGTGTCGCCGGCTTCGCGCAGGCTTATGGGTACGCCGGCGATCAATGGCTTGTCGGGCAGCAGGCCCTTCTCCTGCAGATAGCGGCGCAACGCGCCGGAGCAGATCGCCATCACCACGTCGTTGAGCTTGGTGCCGCTTGCCTTGGCGATCGCCTTGCAGTCCGAGAGCGACACCGTGCGCGCGGCATAGCTGCGCTCGCGCGTGATGGTCGCGTTGAACGGCGTCTTCGGCGCATTGAGCGTCGGCAGCTGGTTGACCATGCTCTGCAACGTCGACAGTGCCTTGGGTCCCGCCTCGCCGGGCTTGGCGAGGAAGGCGTTGGTCATGGCGGTGCCGATCTCCGACGCGGTCTGCCACATGCGAAGCTGCTGGCGCATCATGTTGCCCATGATGTCGGAGATGCCCTTGACCGGATCGACAGCGGTGGGCGAGCTCGGTGCGGCGCCGGGTTGCGAGGATTTCGGCGCCGGCGGCGGCACCTCGCGCGGCGTCGGCGTCACGTCATAGAGCGCCTTGTTGATCGCCATGCCGGCGCCGCCATCGACCGCGGCATGGTGGACCTTGGAGTAGAGCACGCCCTGGCCGTTCTCCAGGCCGGTGATGATATAGAACTGCCAAAGCGGCCGGCTGCGATCGAGCGTGTTGGCATGCAGGCGGCCGATCACCTCTTCCAGCTGTTCCTCGGTGCCGGGCGAGGGCAGCGCGGTTTCGCGCAGGTGATAGTCGAGGTCGAGGTCGTCGGCGTCGACCCAGCCAGGATGATCGAGGTCGTAGAGCGAGGGCGCGAGCCGCTTGGAGAAGATCGGGATGGTGTGCAGCCGGCTTTCGAAGAATCGAAATACGTCAGCCCCGCCACGTGCATGGGCGTCTCGGGCGTCTCCAGATAGAGGAATGACGCGTCGATGCCCGACAGCTGCTGCTGTTCCATGGCGTCCTCCCGTTCGTTGGCCCAATTAGTCTCCTGGATTGGTGGTCTAATCAATTGAAATATATGGATTTTTAACTTTTCTTCTCGCAGCGCAACAATTTATGTTGCAACGCACAATAGAGGTCCCATATACGGCCGGTCACCGAGCAACAGTTTTCCAAGTACAACCCAACCAAGGACCCGTCCCATGACCACCAGCACCCCGCTCGACAACGTGATCGAGCATGCCACTGAGACCACCAAGGCCGCCAACGAGCGCGTCCGCGAGTTCGCCCAGATCGGCGTGCGCAAAGCCGCCGAGGGCTTTGAGCAGATCAGCAAGGCCGCGCAGACCGCTTCGGCCGAGATGAACAGCCAGTTCGTCCAGGCGCGCGATGGCGCCACCAAGGCCAGCCTGAAGCTGCTCGAGGTCGCCAAGGAAGATGCCGACGCCGGCTTCGCCGCGTGGCGTGACTTCCTGTCGGCCAAGTCGCCGATCGAGGCTTTCGACATCAGCGCCAAGTACTGGCGCGGCCGCCTGGAGACCCGCATCGCGCAGGCCCAGGACCTCGGCGCCTTCGCCCGCAAGGTCACGGACGACGCCGTCCGCCCCGTGCAGGAGCGCATCGAGAAGTTCACCAAGGCTGCCGCCTAAGGCGCCATCTTCGTCGTCGATCAAGGCCCGTCCGCGAGGACGGGCCTTTTTCATGCGCTATAGTCCTCTCAACGACATCGGGGGGCCCATGGACCGGTTCTGGTTGAAGAGCTATCCGGCAGGAGTGCCGTCGGACATCGATCCGTCGGTCTATCCTAGCGTCGTGGCGCTGCTCGAGGAGAGCTTCTCGAAGTTTCGCGACCAGCGCGCCTATGTCTGCATGGACAAGGCCATCACCTTCGGCGACGTCGACGCACTGTCCAAAGGTCTGGCTGCGTGGCTGCAGGGCAGGGGCCTCGCGAAGGGCACGCGCGTGGCGATCATGATGCCCAACGTGCTGCAGTATCCGGTGGCGCTGGCCGCCGTGCTGCGCGCCGGCCTGATCGCCGTCAACGTCAATCCGCTCTACACCGCGCGCGAGCTCGCCCATCAGCTCAAGGATTCCGGCGCGGAGGCGGTGATCGTGCTGGAAAACTTCGCCTCGACGCTCGAGCAGGCGATCGCGGGCACCGCGGTGAAGCACGTTGTCGTGGCCGCGATGGGTGATCTTCTGGGCTTCCCCAAGGGCCTGATCGTGAACTTCGTGGTGCGCACCCTGCGCAAGATGGTGCCGGCCTTCGCGCTTCCCGGCCACACCAAGTTCAATGACGCCGTATCAGCGGGCCGCTCAATGGCTTTCACGCGCCCCGACATCGGACCGAGCGACGTCGCGGTGCTGCAATACACCGGCGGCACGACCGGCGTGGCCAAGGGCGCGACGCTGCTGCATCACACCATCGTCGCCAACCTGCTCGCGTCCGAGGCGTGGATGCAGCCGGGGCTCAAACGCAAGAACCTCACCGGCCAGTTCACCATCGTCTGCGCCCTGCCGCTCTATCACGTCTTCGCCTTCATCACCTGCGGCCTGCTCGGCATGCGTACCGGCGCGCTGAACATCCTGATTCCCAATCCGCGCGACATGAAGGGAACGATCGCGGAGCTCGCCAAGTACCGCATCAACATCTTCCCGGGCGTGAACACGCTGTTCAATGGCCTGGCCAACCAGCCCGACTTCGCCAAGCTCGACTTCTCGCAGCTCGCCATCTCCAACGGCGGCGGCATGGCGGTGCAGGAGGCGGTGGCGAAGAAATGGCTCGCCATCACCGGCTGCCCGATCGTCGAGGGCTATGGATTGAGCGAGACCTCGGCCGGCGTCACCTGCAATCCCACCGACTCGGAGGAATACACCGGCACGATCGGCCTGCCGTTGCCCAACGTCGAGATCAAGATCCTCGACGACCAGGGCAAGGAGGTCGCGCTGGGCGAGCCCGGCGAGATCGCCATCAAGGGCCCGCAGGTCATGCAGGGCTACTGGCAGCGCCCCGACGAGACGGCGCTGGTCATGACGCCCGACGGCTTCTTCAAGTCGGGCGACGTCGGCGAGATGGATGCGAAGGGCTACATCAAGATCGTGGATCGCAAGAAGGACATGATCGTGGTCTCGGGCTTCAAGGTCTTCCCCAACGAGATCGAAGGCGTGGTGGCGAGCCATCCCGGTGTCCTGGAATGCGCCGCCATCGGTGTGCCCGATGCCGGATCCGGCGAGGCCGTCATGCTGTTCGTGGTGAGGAAGGATCCTGCGCTCACCAAGGAGGCGCTGTCAGCGTGGTGTGCCCAGCAGTTCACCGGCTACAAGCGGCCGAAATTCATCGAGTTCCGCGACGAGCTGCCCAAGACCAATGTCGGCAAGATCCTGCGCCGCGAACTGCGCGACGGCATGCTGAAGAAAGCGGCCTGATTTAGGCAGGGTGCCTGCAACCTCCTGCGTCTGGTCACGTTCCACGGGAGCGATTTTTCCCCCGAGGAGGGTGAGATGACATCAGCGAGGCTCCTTGCCGTAGCGGCGGTCGGCCTGTCGGCTGCCGCCTGCAGCTATTCCAGGACAACCACCGCGACGGCCCCGCCTCCGGCGGCGGTGGTCGTGCCGGTGGCCGCCACCACGACCTACTACTCGCCGAGCCCGGCCACGACCGTCTACACGACCACTGCGCCGGTCTCGACGACCACGGTGGTGCCGGCTGCGACGACCCCGCCGGCCGGTGTTCTGGCCTTCCGTGACGAATACGGTTTCCGCTATGATGGCCAGGGGAACCGGATCGACGCTCGCGGCAACATCATCAGCCCGCAGTCGACCCAGCCCTGAACAGGGGGCGCGATGGCTGCGAGATGGTTGATGGCTGCAACGCTGGGAATGGCGCTTGCAGGGTGTAACCCACTGCCGCGGCCTGACTATGTCGACGTGCAACAGCCGGCTTCGTATCGCACGGAGCCGGGCGGCACCCGGGTCGACAACGCCGACTACAAGCTCGACAACCAGGGCTATCGCATCAGCCCGGACGGCGAGCGCCTTGGCATGATCGACGTACCCGCCAAGACCGAGGGCGACAACTCCAACGCCGTCGCCGGCTACTACATCAGCACCACCGGCGCGGTGGCACCGGGCCGCGTCGCCTCCACGAGCGACGTCACGTCGATGCCGACCCCGGGCAACCTGCCGCTTCCCAGCCAGATGCCGCAGCAGGCGCCGATCTCGCCGGCGCCCGGCAACGTGCCGCCGCCGCCGGGCTATCGCTGAGCGCTTATTCCAACTTGATGCCGGCTGCCTTGATCACCGGCGCCCATTTGGCCAGCTCGTCCTGGATGAACTTGGCTGTGCGCTGAGGTGTGGTGTCCGGCGTCGGCACGGCGGCGATGTCCTCGAGGAACTTGATGGTGCTCGGGTCGGCCATGACCTTGCGCGTGGCCTGGTCGATCGTGTCGACCACGTTCTTGGGTGTCCCGGCCGGCCCCAGGAACAGATTGAAGGTGTAGGCCTCGAAACCCGGCACGCCGGCCTCGATCATGGTCGGGATATCCGGCGCGATCGTCGCGCGCTTCTGGTGGGCGAAGGCCAGGATGCGCAGCTTACCGGCCTTGTGATGCTGCATCATGGTGCTGAAGGTTTCGAACATCCAAGCCACGTTGCCGGCCAGCAGGTCGGGGATCGCCGGCCCCGAACCGCGATAGGGCACATGAACCACGTCGATGTTGCCGACCTCGCGTTTGAAGTACTCGGAGGTGAGATGAAGGATGCTGCCTGTGCCTGACGTCGCGTAGGAGTATTTGCCGGGATTCTTCTTCATCAGCTCGACCAGGCCCTTCACCGTGTCCGGCATCGACGGATGGACGACCAGCACCAGCGGATTGACGCAGACCGACGAGATCGGCGTGAAATCCTTGATGGGATCGTACGGCACCTTGGTCATCGCCGTGGGCAGAATGGCGTGAGTCGACGAGGTCGCGAACAGCAGGCTGTAGCCGTCGGGCTTGGCCGTCTTGACCTCGTTGGCACCGATGACGCCCGCGCCGCCGGCCTTGTTCTCGACGATCATCGTCTGGCCGAGCGTGGCGGTCATCTTCTCGGCGATCATGCGGCCGATGATGTCGGTCGGGCCGGCTGGCGCGAACGGCACGACCAGCCGCACGGTACGCTCGGGATACTTGTCCTGGGCGCGTGCGAGTGATGGTGCCGCAAGCGCGCCTGCGCCCACGGCCAACAGATGGCGGCGTCTCATTCTTGTTACCTCCCTGACAGCGTTACTTCAGCGTTTCATTGAACAGTTCGATCATGGCGTTCCACGAGCGCCGGTCGGTCGCCTCGTGATAGTAGAACCCCTGCATGCCGCGAGAATCGGCCGCCGGGTTGGTGAAACTGTGGCCGGCGCCGCCATAAAGTAGCAAACGCCAGTCGAGGCCGGCCGCCTTCATCTCGTTCTCGAAGGCGGCGCGCTGCTCGGGCGGGATGATGGGATCCTCTGCACCGATGTTGACCAGCACCTTGCCCTTTATGTTCTTGGTCGCCTGCGGTCGCGAGGTCGCGAGGCCGGAATGGAAGCCGACGATCGCCTTGAAGTCGCAACCCTCGCGCCCGAGTTCGAGCGCGGTGGTGCCGCCGAAGCAGTAGCCGATGGCGGCCATCCGACCGGTATCGACTTCCTTCTGTGCCTTGAGCACGTCGAGCGCCGCCGTGGCGCGGGCCATGATGCCGGTTGGGTTGGCAATCCAGGCGGCGATCTGCGGGCGCACCTCGGCCGGGTTGGGGTGCGGCTTGCCCTCACCGTGATAGTCCATGGCGAAGCAGGCATAGCCCAGCCCGGCCAGCCGGGCGGCGATCTTCTTGGTGTGCTCGGTGAGGCCCGGACCTTCGTGGATGATCAGCACGCCGGGGCGGCGCGCAGCCGAGCTGTCGTCGACCACGTACTGGCCGACCATACGAACGCCGTCGGCCCGGTACTCGATGTCCTGGGAGCGCATGTCTTGGTTTACTCCATCCCTGGTTTCGGACATTAGCGGAGCCCGCTTGACCCGCCAACGTCTCGCCGCCACAAGTCGCCTCGCATGGTGAAGCCCAATTCCGTTGTCCGTTTTGCGCCCAGCCCGACCGGCCTGTTGCACGTGGGAAACGTGCGCACGGCGCTGTTCAATTGGCTGTTCGCCAAACGGCACGGCGGCACCTTCATCCTGCGCTTCGACGACACCGACCGGCAGCGCAGCAAGCCCGAGTACGAAGCCGCGATCGAGCGCGACCTTTCCTGGCTGGGGCTGGATTGGGCGCGCAAGGAGCGGCAGGCGGACCGGCTGCCGCACTACGATGCCGCCCGAGACCGGCTGATCGCAGCCGGCCGCCTCTATCCCTGCTACGAGACGCCGGAAGAGCTCGAGTTCAAGCGCAAGCGCCTGCTCTCGCAGGGCCGGCCGCCGGTCTACGACCGCGCCGCGCTCAAGCTCGGCGATGCCGATCGCGTGCGCCTTGAAGGCGAAGGCCGCCGGCCGCATTGGCGCTTCAAGCTTGCCACCGAGGAGGTGCGCTGGGACGACCTGGTGCGCGGGCCCCAGCACATCGATGAGGCGAGCCAGAGCGATCCCGTGCTGGTGCGCGCCGACGGCAGCTATCTCTACAGTTTCACCTCGGTGGTGGACGACATCGCCTTTGGAATCACTCATGTGATCCGCGGCGAGGATCACGTCACCAACAGCGCGGCCCAAATCCAGATCTTCCGCGCTCTCGATGCGACGGTGCCGGCCTTCGCCCATCTGCCGCTGCTGGTCGATGCGCAGGGCGGCGGCTTCAGCAAGCGCGCCGGGTCGCTGTCGATCGCCGACCTGCGCGCACGCGACATCGAGGCGCTCGCCATCGCAGCCTTGCTGGCGCGGCTCGGCACGGCCGATCCGGTGGAGCCGGTCACGTCGCTCGACACGCTTGTAGCGACAGTCGACTTCAGCCGCGTCGGCCGCGCTGCCGCACGCTTCTCGGAAGAGGAGCTGGAGCATCTCAGCGCCCGCACGATCCACGCCCTGCCGTACGCCGCCGTGCGCGAGCGCCTGCCGGCGACGGTCAGCGAGCCGTTGTGGCTGGCGGTGCGCGGCAACCTCACCACGCTTGCCGATGCGCGGACCTGGGCCGAGATCGTCGGCGGCTCGCTGGCGCCGGTGCTGGAGGACCCGAGCTTCCTCGAGGAGGCCGCAGCGCGCCTGCCGCCCGAGCCGTGGAGCGACACGACGTGGAAGGAGTGGACGGCCGCGGTCTCGGCGGCGACCCAGCGCAAGGGCCGGGCGCTGTTCCATCCGCTCCGGCTCGCGCTCACGGCGCGCGAGACCGGGCCGGAGATGGCCAAGCTCCTGCCGCTGATCGGCCGCGCCAAGGCGTCGGCCCGCCTCAGTGGGGCGCGGGCATAAGGATCGCGGCCAGGCCCAGCGCCACGAACAGCAGCGCCGCCACGATGCGCACGATCCTGAGCGGCAGGCGCTTGGCGATGGCGTCGCCGAACAACACGACAGGCGCATTCGCTAGCAGCATGCCGAACGTGGTGCCGGCGGTGACGGCGATCAGCGACTGGAAACGCGCGGCCAGCGCCACCGTGGCGATCTGCGTCTTGTCGCCGATCTCGACGATGAAGAAGGCAACCAGCGTGGCCAGGAAGGCGCCGGCCCGGCGCGCCGTCTGCGGGCCCCCGTCGGCCTTGTCGGGGATCAGGCACCAGCCCGCCATGACGATGAAGGTGACACCCAGGACCCAGCGCATTGTCTCGGGCCCGACCCAAGCCGCGACCTCGGCGCCGATCCAGGCGGCGAGCGCGTGATTGGCGAGCGTGGCGCAAAGGATGCCGAGGATGATGGGTAACGGCTTGCGGTAGCGGGCCGCCAGCATCAGGGCCAAAAGCTGCGTCTTGTCTCCAATCTCGGCGACGGCAACGATGGCAACCGAAATGTCGCTGTTTCTATTCCCCGCCGCGGTCACTGCGCGATGTAACTGAAGTCCCGTCCTTTCCTCTTTTTGAGGAACAGGGACGGTTCGACTTCATTCAATGCTGATCGGGGAGTAGGGGCGATGTCCCTCACAATCTACAACACGCTGTCGCGCGAAAAGGAAGCGTTCGCACCCATCGATGCAGGGCATGTGCGGATGTATGTCTGCGGCCCGACCGTCTACGATTACGTCCATATCGGCAATGCGCGCCCGGTCGTGGCGTTCGACGTGCTCTATCGCCTGCTCAAGCGGCGCTATCCGCGCGTCACCTACGTGCGCAACATCACCGACATCGACGACCGCATCATGGTACGGGCGGCCGACAACAACGAGAGCATCGAGGCGCTGACCACGCGCACCGGCGACGCCTACAAAGGCGACATGCGCCGGCTGGGCGCGCTCGCGCCCGATTTCGAGCCGCGCGCCACCGAGTATGTCGGATCGATGATCGCGATGATCGAGCAGTTGATCGCCAAGGACCACGCCTACGCCGCCGAAGGCCATGTGCTGTTCAGCGTGCCGAGCATGAGCGACTACGGCCGCCTGTCGCGCCACACGCGCGACGAGCTGGTGGCCGGCGCACGCGTCGACGTGGCGCCCTACAAGAAGGACCCCGCCGACTTCGTGCTGTGGAAACCGTCGACGCCGCAGCAGCCGGGCTGGGACAGTCCGTGGGGCCGCGGCCGGCCGGGCTGGCACATCGAGTGCTCGGCGATGAGCGGCAAGCTTCTGGGCGAGACCTTCGACATCCACGCCGGCGGCCTCGACCTCATCTTCCCGCATCACGAGAACGAGATCGCGCAAAGCCGCAGCGCCTTCGGTCACGCCATCATGGCGAAGTACTGGATGCACAACGGCTTCTTGAACATCTCCGGCGAGAAGATGAGCAAGTCGCTCGGCAACTTCTTCACCGTGCACGAGTTGTTGGATCAGTATCCCGCCGAGGCGATCCGCCTGCTGCTGCTGTCGGCGCATTACCGCCAGCCGCTCGACTTCACGCACGAGGCCTTGCTCCAGACCAAGGCGACGCTCGATCGCTGGTACGGCGCGTTGCGCGGCAAGGAGGTGCGGGCGGCGAACGCCGTGCCGCAATCGGTCGAGGACGCCCTGTCCGACGACCTCAACACGCCGCTCGCCATCAGCGCCATCCATCAGCTCGGCGACCCCGCCGAGCTGCGCGCCGGTGCGAATGCGCTGGGCCTCCTGCAGCAGGACGCCGAGGCGTGGTTCCGCTGGACGCCGGCCGGCTCGTCCGGCCCGACCGATGCCGAGATCGAGACGGCGATCGCTGCCCGTCAGGCCGCGCGCAAGGCCAAGGACTTCAAGGAGTCCGACCGCATCCGTGATGAGCTCAAGGCTAAGGGCGTGATCCTCGAGGATGGACCGAAAGGCACGACCTGGAAGCGAGGGTAGCTTGGAGCGCGGACCTCCAGGTCCGCTCATGGTCATTGCCGGGAGCGCGCCACTCCGTGGCGCGTCATACCTGACCGAGCAACCCGATCACCTCACCCTGAGGAGCGGCCGCAGGCCACGTCTCGAAGGGTGGGCAACATCAAGACTGGTGCCCACCCTTCGAGACGCATCGCTTCGCGATGCTCCTCTGGGTGAGGTTGTGTTGGGTCTGCTAGCTTCATGACGCGCCACGGAGTGGCGCGCTCCCAGCAATGAGCGGACCTGGAGGTCCTCGCTCCGCTAACTGGCGTTGGGCATCTTCCGCTCGGGCCCGAGCTCGTAGCACTTCACGGTCACGGACACCGGCCTGAGCTCGCGCAGGCCCTTCAGGAACGCCGCCATGTGCGGCGTGGCGAAATGATCTTTTAGCGCCTGCTCGTCGCGCCACAGCTCGCGCACGCGCATCAGGTCGGGCTCGAGCATGTCGACGGCGTAGTCGTAAGCAGCACAGCCCGGCTCGGCGCGCGAGGCCTCGATCATCGGCCGCGCCACGGCGCGGACCTTGTCCATCTGCGAGGCATCGAACTTTGCCTCGGCGAGCACGACCAGCATGGCAGCCTCCCTTAGCGTTTCTCGAACAGCACGCTCTGCACGGCACGGCCGAAGTAGCCGTCGCGGTCGGCGAGCCGCGCCGCAGCGATGCCGATCGAATCGGGTCCCGCCCAGGTCTCGGCGTCGAGCAGCACCCAGTCGCCCACGGGCTCGCGCGCCAGGCTGAGCGTGAGGTCGCCGTTGATGAAGGTCCACTTGGTGAAGTCGAGCACCGCCGACGTGCCGTTGCAGAAATCGGCGGCGATGGCGGCGCGCATCAAGGGCGACAGCGGCGCGCCGTCGACGATCGGCCGCGTGGCGCGATACCACACCGCCGCCGGCCCGGGCGTGCGGAACGAGCCCTTGGCCACCCGCATCTCGAGGCCGGACAGGAAAGGCGTGTGCGACAGGCCGCTCTCCGTCGGATCATGGCTGTCCTCGGGACTCTTGATGTCGATCGGCGGCCACGGCGCCTCGACCGGCAGGACCTGCTCCAGGCGCCGCACGCGCAGCACCGTGGCGCGCACCACCTCGGTGCCGTTGGCCAGCAGCCGCACCGACACGAGCTGGATCTTGCGGCCCTCGCGCAGCAGCTCGGTCTCGATGATGAGCGGCGCCACCGGCACCGGCCGCATCAGGTCGACGGTGAGCCGCGCCACGCGCATCGGGGCGGGCGCGGGCAGGCGCTCGACTGCCCAGCAGATCAGCGAGGACGGCGCCGCACCGTGCTGCAGCTTGGGATCCCACGGCCCGCCGGCGAAGGCGCTGGTCTCGGCGGTTGCGCCTTCGACGCGGTAGATCGGCTCCATTCAATCAGCTCCGTACGTGCGGGGCGCTTTCATAGGGTTCCGGGCGGCTGCCGGCAATGACATCGCGGGTAATGACTTGACGAGGGGCCGTTTTGTATTTAACAGGTATGTTAAATATGGATACGCTCTCCCAGACCTTCTCGGCGCTCGCCGATCCCACCCGCCGCGCCATCCTGGCGCGGCTGGCCACGGGCGCGGCCACGGTGGGCGAGATCGCCGAGCCGTTCGACATGTCGCTGCCGGCGGTGTCGCGGCATCTGAAGGTGCTGACCGACGCCGGCCTGATCGAGCGCCACACCGAGGCGCAGTGGCGGCGCTGCGAGTTGCGCGGCGAGGGCCTGCGCGCCGCCGCCGACTGGATCGAGGAATACCGCCGCTTCTGGGAGCAGCAGTTCGACAGGCTCGAGGCTTATCTCAAGCGCACGGCACCGAAAGGCCCGCAATCGAAAGGCCCGCAATCGAAAGGAAAGAGCGATGGTCGCAAGCGCCGTTCCTGACGACCGCACGCTGGTCA
>WNGB01009288.1_pt1 | contig 15641 bp, 14 predicted proteins | sample 5400681 | NCBI WGS metagenome assembly WNGB01 (sample SAMN13153367, study PRJNA577476) | soil metagenome | isolation source: 115 cm soil or saprolite under grassland replicate 2 | place: USA:California | collected 2016-06-15
TTAAATGGGTTAAAAATATTTATGGGAAATAATTATCTAAAAATCAAAGACCAGGAGAAATTGCGCCGTCTTTTTCCCAAGGCCATCTTTTCTTTCGAAAACGAGTTTGACGATGGCATTAGCCAATGAGGAAACCCCTAAATGATTTGCCTTGTAACCAGCGGCTGCAGCCGACGCGTGCCTGCGGCCCGCGCGGCTGAGCTTGGTCGTTAGGGGCGCTTATGCCGCGTAACTTCCTAATTCTGCTCATACTGTGCTTCGGCTTCACCGCTGACTCATTGGCTGGCGACGGTGCGAGCTTTACAGGTTCGTGGGATTCCCCCAATGGCAATGTCAGCGACTTCTCGCTGGATCTTGTCCAGACCGGCAATCGCATTCAGGGCTATCACACAGCCATTGCACACAGAGGCAAGCGGATTGACGCTGTTCTACCCAGCGACGGGACACCATCAATCACCGGCACCGTTTCGGGCGGTGTCGCTCACGTCCATTTCCAGAGCGGCTATGATGAGAGCAGCAGCGGCGAGGCGGTGCTTACTCTCCGAGGCAACAAACTGGAGTGGAAGATCACAAAGTCCTCTGGTATTCACTATTTTCCAATGTCATGTGTCTTGCGGCGGCAGAAGAACAATCGAATCAAAGCGCCTAACACGGCGCTCCAGCTAACCGCTGGCCGCTCCGGTGCTACACTTTGAATCTATGGAACACTTTTTAACCGCAGCAACGCTCGCTCCCGCCAGCGGTAGCTGAGTCTCAAGCGTTAGGCCTCACGAATGAAATTTTGCCAAATTTCAAGCCTTATATTGATCTCTGCGGTCGCGCTGTCTGCCGCAGTAGGCAGTGATGAATTTCAATAAATTCGCGATGAAGCAATCGGAGCGTTGAAGATTGGCCTTTCGCGTGAGCAAGCAATCCAAATTGTGGGCGCGCCACCCAAAGCTGGACGACTTGAGGAGTGGGGTGCTGATGGGCTGTTCCACCAACAGCTGACTTTCAAGAATGCTGGTATCAACCTCAGCACGGTTTCCCAGACAAAGTCTTCGCCCCAAACCATCGAATCAATCACCGCAGTAGCCCCTTGTGCGCTCACCACCAAAAAAGGGATCCACAGACGAACCAGGCGAAATGTTCGATGAGTTCAACGCCGATCTTCTTCTTACTCTAAAGTTCGACGCTGAAGGCAAGTGGAAGATCGTCAAAACCCATCGGATGTCAGGGAGAGAAGTCAGAGAGCACCTATGAGATGTTTTTTCACCTTCGTCGCAATTGTCGCGTACGCCATTAGTTGCGGTTTTTCCATTTGTGCTGCGAACGAAGAAGCTATAGCCGCTGAGAGATCCTCTGGCGAGTCATCAGCTGACACGACAGCATCCAAAGAATCATCCTTGGCGACCACGGGGACTGCAGAACCGGCCGAAGTTCTTTACAGGAGCCCGGGTGGCGCGATACGAATCGAGCGAAACGCCGAGAAAGTCTGGGTGATTTCGGCCAAAGATCCTGCTCAGCGCGCTGAGTTGCCGCCGCTCGAAGGCGTTTCGTCTTTTGATGACGAGTTTCATGCTTCGCCTAACGACGAGTGGATCTTTGGCACGCGAAAAATGGCGCACGGCTTTTCGAACGGCGATCTATTTCATCGGATCGATCCGCAACACATCAAGATTGCGCCGACAGAGGAAGATCAATCATTCAACGATCGAGTCTGGCCATTTTGTGTGAAGCAAGGCGCGCTCAAGGCAAATTATTCAGCCGAAGAAGGTGATGCAGATATTGGTCAAACGAGTTTCACGGCCTGGAGTTTCGATTCGGGTCGTTTGCTCGTGCAATTGAGCGGTGGCAATCGTCACAGAGCGCTGCATACCTGCCACGTCTATTTCAACACGCGCACAGGAAAGTTCGAGCTAACAGATTATCTACGGAAGCTGAACAAGACGAAAGCGAAGGTGCTGGCTTGCGCCGAACCGATCGATCCGTTGCCGAGTGAAGCGGAATTGAAAACGCGATTCGACTCGTTGGATCGACAATTAAATGAAAAATACACACAGGTCCTCGCACAGGCGGATAAGGACCGCATCCCGGTGGTACGCGAAGCGCAGCGCGATTGGATCAAGCATCGCGACGGTCCCCGCGACCGGATCGACAGCAAACTTGTGGAGAAAGAGTCCTATTGATTGAGGATCGCGACCGCACCTAGCGCGGCTTAAAATCGCGCGCCCGCTTTTGTGCCTGCGCAATCTGCTCCAGCGTCAGCAGCTTACTTTCCAGCATGACCATGTTTTTCTTTGCATCTTTGCTTTCTCCTAACATATCGCCTCCTTCATTTATCCTTCGTTTCTTTCGGCGACGTAGCTTTTGACGACGGGTCGGACAATTGGTGCAGCTGGTTGGCTGCCGACGTTTCTTCGCTTGTCAGCCGCTTCATTTCTTTTTGCCAAGGGTTGAGGTCCGCCTCTGGCGGAAACGATTCTAACGATCGCCATTCTTCCCAGTGCTCCTCGACGATCCTGGTCAATTCGTAGCTGGCGCCACGCTCCCGCCGGAGAACGCGCCATGAGCGCAGGTCAGGGCGCTTTCGGTCAAGCGTCAGTCCTTGGGACTCGGCCTGACGAAAAAGCCGTTCAAATTTTCCGTCGAAATCCGATTCAGTCGCGTATTGGAGAACTCGATCGATCGAATCAAGCAGGGCACGTTGTTTGGAACGATACTCCCGAAGATCCTCCAATCCAAGATTCCGGAGCTGGTTCGGAGTTGCCTGTCCCGTTCGCTCCCAGCGCGTGTTATCCAGGTCCGCCGCCGCCTTTTCGACTAGAGCTTTGAGTTCGTTCAGTCGGACGTTCATTATTTCTATCTCGGCAGCGAGCGCTTTCATGCTCGGGTCAACCAAGACACTTCTCGATTGTGGCGACTTCACTCGTTGTCCGCCGATTAAGTGAATCCCAAATATCGCCAAAAAACAGACGAGCCCCGCCCCGAACAAAAATATCCATATGCCGCGTCCGGCAACGCCTCGCGGAATCCCTTTCAAAATACGGATACCCAGTCCAACAAGACCCACGCCGAGCGCCAACTCGATAACAATCATGAGCGCGCTCTGAGTTGGCCTGGCCATTTCCGACGCCGGGAACAGTCGCCCGACACAAGTGAAGACGAGACTAAGAACCACTAGCACGAACAGGATCCGATCCCGGGTCGAGGCGGCTCGCCCCTTTTTGTCATCGTTTATACTTGGCTTCACCCTTTCAATCGTTTGCAGTGGCCAGCGAGTTGAAGCCAACGATACTCGACAGCAACAGAAGCGTGAACACTAACCGATTCGCTTTCATGTCGTGAGAGTAATTGGTTTCCAGGACAAGGGAAGATCGTGACCGCACCTAGCGTGGCTTAAACTCGCGCGCCCGCTTTTGTCCCTCTGCAATCTGCTCCGGTCTTAGACTGCTTTCCAGCGGGTTGGTCACAATTTTCTTTGCACTCTCATCGCCTTGCCTCGCCGCCAGCAACAGCCATTTGTAAGCCTCCACTAAATCCTCCGCCACGCCTTCACCCTTGACATAGGAGAGGCCTAGATAGAGTTGACCCTCGGCGTCATTCTGCTCGGCGGCTTTGCGATACCACTTCACCGCTTCCGGGTCCTTCGCCACTCCCTCGCCTGCATAGAAGCAGACTCCCAAATTGTATTGAGCCTTGGCGTAATTTTGCTCGGCGGCCTTGCGAAACCACTTCACCGCTTCCGCCGGATCCTTCGCCACGCCTTCGCCGTCGTCGTAGCGAACACCGAGTTCCACCTCGGACTGTGCGTCGCCTGCTTCTGCCTTCGCCCGGACTTCTTTAAGCGGTCTTTGATCGGCCTTGGTTTGTTGCGCAGCCAATTGAACGACAGCGACACTCGACGCAAACAGAAGCGTGAATATCAACCGACTCGCTTTCATATCGGGAAACTAATTGGTTTCCAGCACGCCCGCTGAGATTCCCAATTAGACCAACACCTTGTGTTCAGCGTCAAATGCAATCGTGACGGTTTCGCTGTAGTCGGGCTCGGTGCCGCTTTCCAATTTTAGATTAAGGTGAGACAACTGCTAGTCGGAAGAGACCCGAGAACCCGTAGTATTCTCATGCACGACTCTTATCTGCCGTAAAGGATCGCGTAGGTTTTGGGGAAATGTAGTTTAATGTACGGCTTCGGGTTTGAAATTGGTACGAAAGATTCGTGGGAAAAAACTTCCGCGTATCCTTCCCGAACCTTGGAAGATTGCCCGGCGAGCAGCTTGGCGAAAGTGTCATCGCCGGGGACATGAAGAAGTACCCAAAAATTCCATTCATGCCCTTCGCCGGCAACTCCGTCCATGTCGAGAGAACTAAGTTGCCCGAATGCTTTTGCATCCCCTTCACTGGCTTGCACTAGAGTCTTATAATAGTTTGGCACGCCATAATACTTTGCCGCCGAAAAGGCAACATCGTCGGTCATTTTGATCCGTCGAACTGCCATTTTCGCCATTTTTCCTTGCAGCCGGCGAAGTTCAGTTTCATTAGCGGTTCATCGGGCAGGACACGAATCTTATTACGAGGAATAATGCCGGTGATTCCCGACCGGAGGTACACCTCCCAGTCCCCAGCCACTCGAGCGCCTGACGTTCGCCGGGGGGTACACTTCCAAGTCCTTTATGGTGTAGCTTAATTCCCTTGCGATGAATCGTTCGCCTGGCTTTATGGTCGAGGTTGCTTCACCGCGGCCGCACCAGGTGTTCCCGGACATCGTGTATCCATCTTCACCCTCGATTGTAGCCATCGTTGTGTGAATTTCCTGCGACCGAGCCGTCGCCGAATACATAAGCAGCACGATCGCGAGAGCGGGAATCAGTTTTCTATTCATCGCTCTGGTCGTCGTCGAGGTACTCTCTCACAGCTGATGGATAAACCAAAAAGGATTGAGAACGTTTTCATGTCGGTTGCGTGGCCCGGCGTCATGGCTGCGAATGCTTCTCGGCCGGGGACTTTGGCTCTTCATAAACTGGGAGCCGTTCTTCGCGCACGTCGATGAGATGGTACCATGTCGATCTTGTGCGGAACCCGAGTCGTTTTTGCGGGTCTTTAATTTTTGCAGCCTCGTTTTCGACTTCCTCACGCCAGTCTTTTTCCTTCTTTTGAAATTCGGCGCGGTCGACACCTTCGAGTTGCGATTCGCGCTTCTTCACCAGCGCCGCCAGCTCTGCTTCGTATTTCCTCAGTCGCTCGGCCACAGGCGCGTCCGGTCCTTCGTGTCCGATCGATTCCGGCGAGGGCGGCACAAAACCGTCTTCGGGCGCGTTTTCATCGGCACTGCGACTCCAACGTTTGCGCGCGCCTTTGTTGTTTTTTCGAGGCCGGTCGGTCAGCTCAAATTTTTTTGTTCTCGTATTGTAGTAAGCGACCCAACCAGAGACGCCTGGCTTCTTGTAGTCCGCTAAGCGGTAATAAGTGTCCTTGCCCGTTAGCCCCCCGTGCAGATCGATCAACAGCCGCGTCGAATCGTCGCTCCACTCCAGAACTCCGGCCTGCTCCGGGAAGTCGTCGGTGGCATCGATTTTGGTCTTCGGAACGTTTTCAATTTTGCAGAAAAATTTCCAGGCTTCATTGTCGAAGGACACGTCTGGAAAAACATCTTCGAACTTCAGTCCGTCTTTGCGGTGAAAGAGATAAGTCGCATTCATGTGGCTGCCGTAATGTCGCGCGACCAACATCCAGTTCTCGTCCGGCGAAATTGAGACGCTATTGAGGTGCGTAAAACCTTTCTCGTGGAAACCCGGTAAAGGTTCACGCCTAGCCGGATCCTTTGCAGAGACAATCCAGACTTCCAGATCCGTGTCCGGATGGCCCTCATCGTCTTTCACGGGAAGCTCAAGCTCCTCTACGAAAAAAGTTCCCTTAGGCGATTCGATTCCGGTAATCGCTTCCTTCGGTGGCTCGATCTTGTCGATCTTAGCCTTGCCTTCAGCGTCAAACACGACCGTCGCGTCGTCGTCGCAACTGAGGTATTTTCCTTCCGGCGTTTTCCACTCCCCGGAAATTGTCAGCGCTAGCACATTCGAGCTGACCCAATACGTCGGCTTCGGATGCAAATAGACTGTCGACAGATTTTTAGGATCTTGATCTTTGGCTTCGCCGCACGTCGGAAAGTCCGGCAGCGCGACCTCGCGAAATTGGTCGCCATCTCGAAAATACACCCCGCTTACACCGGTATTCCCGTTAGAGAAAGCCGCGTGCCTCGAATCGACTGACCAGACCAGGTTGACCTCTTCGGCATTGCCGGTTTCGCCCAAATCAATCACCGCCCGTTTGGTCGATAGCTCAATGACTTGCGCGGAACGTCCGCTGTCCGTCTCTTTTACCCGCACCGCAAACTTCCCATCCGGCGATTTGTCTTTGATGATTTCCTTTTCTTCAGCGGCCGCGACAAAACACCCGAGAATGAGAACGATTGTCGCGAGCAGTTTTGTTTTCATTTTTGCTCCACAAACTTTTCGCCGTTCCAGGTGACCTTATGCAGAATTTTTTCGCCCTTTCGCGTTTGCATGAATCATCGTCCTCTTTTGCGGCAATGGAAATTTCATTACCGGTCATTGCGAAGCTTCCACGATGTATTCGCCGTCCCGTCCCCTTTGAAAGAGACCGTGATTTCGTAGGTACGAACGACGTGAGTGTTTCCAGACGACGGGTTAAGCTTATCGTAGTGGTCGATTCTTTCAAAGATAAGCGTGTCGGCTTTCGCCCAGCGCGTAGGCGTTACGGATTCCTCGCCCATAACCGCGCCTCTAATTTGTGGATCGCTTTCTTTGCCGGGCGGCTGGTCGAGCGGCAGATTAATTTTCGTAAACGATTTGCCTGAACTCTGATAAACCGTTGTTTGGTCGGACGCCACATAGGCAAAACGCTTCGAATCCGGAGACCAAAGCACACTGCCCTCACGAGCAGAGCCGACGCCAATATCGGCGTCTGTCAGATCGCAGAGCACCTGACCGGTCGCTTTCTCGATTAGTTCGGCGTGGCTGACCGATTCACTCAGGTCAAGTGGGTTGGTAAAAGTCTTGCGAATGGCGTAGCGGCCATCCGGGGAAATCCAATCAACGATCTCACCTCTAAAGAGGATCTTCGTCGTCTCCGGAAAATAGCGCCGCAGATAATCCACGTCGTCCGCGTTCGGCCGCAGTTGTGTCGCCAAGAATGGTTCTTCAGACAGTCCCCCGAGCAGAGTTCCTCTTACTCCGACTTGAGCAGTCAACGGCAACCCGCGCACGAAATTCGAAAAATTCTTATCGCCAACAACGTGAAAAAGCTCCCACGCTTGCGCCCAGTAGCCCTCGACTAACCCGCCCTCCATGAATTCCCCGAAAGAGAAAAATTGCGCGAGCGCCTGCTTATCACCGTTACTCGCCACAGTTAGAACTTTATAATAGTTAACGCCGCGATACCGCTTGGCCGCAGACGCGGTCGCGTCCAGTTCAGCTTTCCGGGCTGATTGCCATTTTCGCCATTCCTTTTTGCTGGCATCGTAGTTCAACTTCATCAGTGGCTCGTTCGGGAGCAGATGAATCCGCGCTTTATCCATGAAGCCGGTGACTCGCGACTTCAGACGAACTGACCATCTAGGATCGTCAGGCCGAGTCAGCTTTGCGGCGATGAAGCGTTCGCCGTTTTTCACCTTTGCAATGACTTTGCCATCGTCATCTGTGACGTTGGTGTACCCATGCGGATCATTAATTTCGGCCATGGATGCGTGCGGCCCGGTATACTCCGCTTCAGGAGGCTCAGGAGGCTTGCTGCCAACAGCGGTCAGGACGCTGCCAGCGGCATTGAAGCTCATGTCGAGTTTGCCGCTCGCGTCATAGCGCACGACCGCAAACTGGCTGTCATCGCCGACGTAAGCAGATCCTGCGACTATGATCTTACCATCGCTTTGCACTGCTACCGCGTTGGCCTTGTCGTCGCCCTGGCCAACGACGGTGGTCACCTTGCCTTGATCGCCGAAACCTTGGTCAAGACTCCCATCAGTGTTATAGCGCAGACACGCGAAGTCATAGTCCCTGCCGTTGTTTTTCACGGCGTAGCCCGCCGCGACAATTTTCCCGTCTTTCTGGAGTGCCACTCCCGTCGCGTTACTGCCGCTAATGCCGACGTCAGTCATTACCCGACCAGTGCCGCCGAAACTCGTATCCAGAGTCCCATCGGCGTTGTAACGCGCTAACGCGAATTTTTCAGTGTTGCCAGCGGTCGCGTAGCCGGCGACAACGATTTTCCCGTCAGTCTGCACTGCTACACTTCGGCCCTCAGCATTTCCGTCGCCGCCGAAATCGGTGGTAACTTTACCGGTCCCGTTGAAACTCGTATCCAGACTCCCATTTGCCTTGAAGCAGGCGAGCGCACAGTGTTTCTTGCTGTAGTACGACTTCGTTGTGTAACCGGTGACAACAATTCTCCCATCGCCGTGCATGCCCACACTGCGGCCGAAGTCGTCGGCACCGAAGTCGGCAGTCGCTTTGCCGGTTTTGTTAAAGCTCGTATCGAGAGTCCCATTTACGCTGTAGCGGACGACGGCAAAATCATTGTTGCTGGCGTTAAACGAGCCCGCGACTACGATTTTTCCGTCGCTCTGGATCGTCACGCTCTCTGCACTGGCGTTCTTGGTGCCAATATTGGTTGTTACCTTGCCGGAGTCGGCGAAGCTTGTGTCGAGGCTTCCGTCCGCGCCGTATCGTAACACCGTGAAGCTGCAATAGCCCCCGGCGTTAAACGAATATCCCGCGACAACAATTTTTCCATCGCTCTGCAACGCCATCCCTTGACCATGGCAGTCACGTGCGCCGACCGCAGTAGTTAATTTACCGCTGCCATTGAGACTGGTGTCCAAGTTGCCGTCTGAGTTATAGCGTACGAGCGCAAATTGGTTGTTCCTGACCTCGGCATATCCCGCGACTAGAATCTTTCCGTCGCGTTGCGCCGCCACGCTCTGGCCGTAGGCCCTGCTGTCAGCGGCGATGGCTGCATGGCCCAACGCCGCGAGACCAACGCAGGCATGGACGGTGAAGAACCGGACAAAACTTTTCATTTTCTTAAGTTGGAAGGGTAATAAAAAACCAAAAGCTATCAGCGAAAAATTTTTCATGTCACTCCTATATTGCGCTTTCCGATGAACGAAGATCAGCTGCGCCTTTATCGCTCGCGGTCATGGCTGGGATTGCTTCGCGTCTCCAGACTTTGCCTCCTCATAAATCGGCAGCCGTTCCTCGCGCACATTGATGAGATGGTACCATGTCGATCTTGCGCGCATGCCTAGTTGTTTGGCCGGATCTTTAATTTGCGCAGCGTCATCATCGAGCTTGTCGCGCCAATCCGCTTCTTTCTTTTCGAATTCAGCGCGATCGGCGCCATCGAGTTGTCCTGCGCGGCGCTTCACCATCGCTGCCAGTTCCGCCTCATATTTCTTGAGTCGCTCCGCGACCGGCAGGTCCGGTCCTTCGTGACCGATCGATTCGGCTGAGGGCGGAACAAAACCTTCTTCTGGCGCTTCTTCATTGTCATTGTCCATTGCCTTCCAACGTTTGCGCGCGCCTTTGTTGCGGGCGCGGAGCCGATCGGTCAGTTCAAACCTTTTTGTCTTCGTATTGAAGTATGCGACCCAAGCCGAAACGCCCGGCTTTTTATACAGGTTGCGATCAGGCGTCTCGACACTTCCGGTTAAGCCGCCATGTAAATCGATCAACAGCCGGCCCGAGTCAGCGCTCCAATCGAGAAAAGAAATCCGCTCTGGCCCGAGGTCCTTCATGTCGATCTTCGTTAACGGCACGCCTTCGATTTTGCTGAAATATTTCCAGGCCTCGTTGTCGAAACGATCCGTGGATTCGGGGTCCGGGGGCCAATTCGCGTTCGGAAAAACATTTTCGAACTTCAGTCCTTCCTTGCGGTGAAAGAGGTGAGTCGAATTCATATGACTGCCGTGATGCCGCGCGACTAACATCCAGTTTTCATCCGGCGAGATCGCGGCCCCGCTTATTACGCCCACGCCTTCCGCCATGTGAAATCCGGGTAAGCGCTCCCGTTTCGCCGGATCTCTCGCCGAGACAATCCAGACTTCCTGATCGTTCATGGTCTCTCCCGCCTCGTTTTTTGTGGGCGCCGGAAGCTCTTCGAGAAAAAACGTTCCGTTCGGTGATTCGATCTTTTGGCCTATTTCCTCCGGTGGTGTCTCAGCCTTCGCCAGCGAAGCGTGACGTTGCGCGTCGAACGTCATCGTGATCGTCGGCTCGCACGTCTTTAACTTTCCTTCGGGTATCCGCCACCAGTGTTCGACGCTCACCGACAATGCGCCTGAGTCCATCCAGTAAATGGGCTTTACGCCGAAATGGACGATCTCAAGGTACTTAGGGTCTTCGTTCTTGATCTCATCGCACTTTGGAAATTCCGGCAGCGACACCTCTTCAAAACTGGAGCCGTTTCGAAAATAAACGCTCATCGTGCGATTGCGACGATCCAAATCGTAATAGGCGACCCGCTGCGAGTCGCGCGACCAGACCAGCGTCGCCTCATCACCGTATGTGTCGACCGATCGTGAAGAGTCAGACATCCAGACGATTCGGTCCTTATCTCCGGTCGCTGCGACCGATTCCAAATCGATAACTTTTTTCTTCGTTCCGGTCTCAATGATTTCCGTGTCCCAGCCTTCTTCCCCGTGAGTCAGCCGCAACGCGAACTTCCCATCCGGCGACTTGTCTTTGATGATCTCCTTCCCCTCCGCTTGGAGTGACGAGACAATTAACAAGGCGCCGAATGCGACGATGATCTTCACGAGCGAATTATGGCCGCCGCTCTTTGATCGACAATAAGATTTCCGCGATCGCTTCGGTGCGCGGTTTTGCGCCGAGATTGCCTTTGCCGTGAACGCGGACGCTGACCGCGTTGGCTTCCATGTCCCGCTTTCCGATCACGAACATGGTATGGACTTTCATTTGCTCGGCGCACTGGATCTTGCCGTTGATCTTGTCGGTGCTTTCATCGATTTCCGCGCGGACTTGATTACCGCGCAGCTCGTTCAAAATCGATCGCGCGTAGTCCATTAACCTGGGATCATCGCTGATAGTGAGGATGCGCACCTGTTCGGGGGATAGCCAGAGAGGGAAATTGCCGGCGTAATGCTCGATCAAAAAGCCGATGAACCGTTCGTGCGTGCCTAGCGGCGCGCGATGGATGCAGATCGGGATCTTGTCGATGTTGTCGCGGTCTTTATAGCGAAGATTGAAATTGCGCGGCTGGGAGAAATCGACTTGGTTCGTCGCGATGGAAAACTCGCGCCCGATTACGCTCCAGGCTTGCACGTCGATCTTTGGCCCGTAAAACGCCGCTTCGCTGGGCACTTCGACGTAATTAATCCCAGAGTTTTTCAAAACGTTGCGCGTCATCTCTTCGGTCTTCTTCCAAAGCTCCGGTTCATCAACGAATTTTTGCCCGAGCTTTGACGGGTCGTGTGTTGAGAAACGCATCAGGTATTTGTCGATCCCGAATAACTTGAAATAGTTCAGATACATCTCATTCACTGCATTGAACTCCGCTTCGAACTGCTCCGGCGTCATGTAGAGGTGGGCATCATTCATTTGCAGCGAACGCACCCGCATCAGCCCGAATAACTCGCCGCTCTTCTCGTAACGGTAACAGGTTCCGTATTCCGCAAGCCGCAACGGAAGATCGCGATAGCTGCGCGGAATCGCCGCAAACAACTTGTGATGATGCGGACAGTTCATCGCTTTTAAGTAGTACCGGTTCGCCGAAACTAATGCCTCAATTTCATTCTCAATGTCTTTTAGGAGACCTTCTACATGGCGCGCTTTCTTTTCCCATTCTTGTAGTTCAACCATGCTCATTGGCGCAAAGCGCATTTCTCTAAATTTGGCGATCTGCTCCTGCCCTTGCGCGAGTTTCTCTTGGGCATTCTTTCGTTTTTTTTCGAGCTGTTTAAGATGAACTTCTTGATCGGCGTCGAGTTTAAGTTGCGTTGCGGGAAACATGCTTTCTGCATAGTACGGCAAATGGCCTGATTTTAGATAAAGCTGCTGCTTGGCTATGTGAGGCGTCCGCACGCGCTGATAGCCTGCGGCGAACTCAGTCTCTTTCGCGAGCTTTTCCAATTCTTCAGCAATGACTGCGCCGCGCGGCAGAAACATGGGAAGCCCCGGGCCGACATCATCATCGAAAACAAAAAGCTCTAGCTCCTTGCCGAGTTTGCGATGGTCGCGTTTCTTGGCTTCCTCGAGCATCGCGAAGTAGTCGTCGAGTTCCTTTTTCGTTTCGAACGCGGTGCCGTAAATGCGCTGCAACTGCGGATTCTTTTCGTCGCCCTTGTAATACGCGCTGGCCACACTCGTGACTTTGAAAGCGCCAATCTCTCCTGTGCGTTTCACGTGCGGGCCCGCGCAGAGGTCGATGAAGTCGCCGCTGCGATAGAGCGAAATTTTTTCGTCCGGCGAAATGTTTTCGATGATGTCGAGCTTGTATCTGCTCGGCTCGGGTCGCTCGCTTAGCGCGGCGAGCCGGCCTTTCTTGCCGAGTTCGAGCGCTTCATCCCGTGAAACTTCGATCCGCTCGAACGGATGGTTCGCTTTGATCTCCTTTTTCATTTCTGCCTCGATCTTTTCGAAATCATCAGGCGAAATCCGGTGCGGGAGATCGACATCGTAATAAAAACCGTTCTCGACCGGCGGCCCGGCGGCGAATTGCGCTTCGGGCCAAATCTTTAAAATCGCCGTGGCAAGTACATGCGACGCAGAGTGACGAAGCCGCTCCAAGTCGGTCATTTGCGCGCGCTCATCCAAAGTTTTGCGTTCTTCCTTCATCAAGGGGCGCTGAAATTAACCACGAAGAACACGAAGGACACGAAGAAATTTGCCGCAGCGAAAATGAGGCGACGCTACGCTATATTCCCGTTGATGCGACGATTTTCACAATGGCTGCTTGTCGCCATGCTGGCAGCAACGGCTTGTGGACAAAAACCGGCGCCAACCGCCAATTTTGGAACCGAGCGTCAGCGAATGGTCCAGCAGCAGCTGATGCCGCGCGGGATTCACGACGAACGAGTGCTTGCGGCTATGGCGAAAGTTCCGCGGGAAGAATTCGTTCCGGCAGATTCGCGCGCTGCCAGTTATGAAGACGGGCCGTTGCAGATCGGCCACGGCCAAACCATTTCGCAGCCGTACATTGTGGCGTTTATGACGGAGCAACTGCGGCCGAAGGCGAGCGATCGTGTCTTGGAAATCGGGACGGGCTCTGGTTATCAAGCGGCGATTTTGGCTGGGCTGGTGAAGGACGTTTACACGATTGAGATCATCGACGCACTGGCGAAAGATGCGGAAGCAACGCTGCGACGTCTCGGGTACAAGAACGTGCACGCGAAAGTTGGCGACGGTTACAGAGGCTGGCCGGAGCATGCGCCCTTCGATGCAATCACGGTGACTTGTGCGCCAGATCACGTCCCGCAGCCGCTCATCGACCAATTGAAAGAGGGCGGACGCATGATTATTCCGGTGGGCGGTTTCGGCAATCAGGAACTTTACCTTCTCGAAAAAAAGAACGGCCAATTGCAGCGGCGGTCGGTGTTGCCTGTTCGCTTCGTGCCAATGGCCGGTGAAGCGACTGAAAAGAAGTGATCAGTGAGATCCTTCTCCCGCGACTGCGGGATCAGGATGACAAGCTTGCTGCTTGTCACTTAATCGCCGCCAGTTTTTTCAGATCGACGCGCTTGATCCATTCCTGCAATTCCTTCGGGTCCTGATTCTGCAACTCGATTTGGACGAAATAACGATTGGCAATCATCACCCAAAGCGTGGCATGTTTGCTTTCTTTTTCGAAAGCTTCGAACCCTGGGTTGCCATCGATGGTGACAGATTTGCCGTAACCTTCGCTGCTTTCGCTATTGCTATTCCACGCTGCGGTGGTGGCACTGACATAATCTGGATTAGCAACAGAATCGAGTATGCTAATCGCCGCGGTTGGCGCCTTCTCCCCTTCGCCCTTGTGGTAATCGCGGTGCACATTTGTGATTCTGAATCCACCCACGTCTTCCGTGGAACCCTCCGGTTTATCCGCGGTCCAGCCTTGCGGCGGTTCCGGCAAAATGGGGAGCAATTTCTGGTAATCGACGGCGTCAGGCACGAGGATCGGTTCGTTCTGAGCTTGCGCAATCCCGAGCGCGACGGTGATAACCAATGTCAGCACGAAAAATCCAGCGCGTGCCCGAGAACAAACGAGAGCCGCTGATTTCATGCTAACCCTTTCTTGCGCGATTTGAGATTACCGTACCCGATTGACTTTACCTCGGCTGTCAAGACGCTTGCAGGATGCGCATACCAGAGCGCGTCGGCTGTAGCCGCTTCCTGCAGGGAAGCGTGGCTCTGAGCTCTTTCGCACGCGCGGGCGGCGTCGCCCATAGGGCGACGGCTACAGGTGGAGCGACGAAGCTTGCGATCACGATCTGGATCTTCGCCGTGGCGGTGCGGCTCATCTTAATCAATCAACCCTACATTGATCACTGGAGCTGGCGGCAAAGCGACGTGGCGGCGATTGCGCGAAATTTCTTCGAAAACGGTTTTCGTTTTGCTTATCCGCAGATTGATTGGGCTGGCAATGCGACCGGCTACGTGGGAACGGAATTTCCCATTTTGCCGTTTCTTGCGGCTATTTGTTACAAATTTGCTGGCATCCACGAATGGATTGGACGCTGCCAGGCTGTAATTTTCTTGGCCGTCTCGCTGCCATTTTTGTTCTTGCTCGTTCGGGAAACCTTCGGGAGTACAGCCGCCGCGTGGGCGACGTTTTTCTATAGTTTCGCCCCACTGAACATTTTCGCCGGTCGCTCATTTATGCCGGACGTGCCCTCGCTGAGCCTCGCGATCATGGGCTTATATTTTTTTCTTCGCTGGAGACGCGATTACAACTGGACGCTGTTTTCTCTGGCCGCGATCGCGATTTGCTTATCGCTTCTGATCAAAATCACCAGCATCATTATTGTCGCACCGCTTTTGTATTTGGCTGTAGCCGAGGGCGCCGACCTCGGCACCAGTGGAGGTCATCATGCGTGGGGCCGCCGCGGTCAACGCCCGCGGCTACAATCGGCTCTTTTCGCCGCCATCGGGATACTGCCGTCTGCCGTTTGGTACTGGCACGCGCACCAAATTGCCGACGAATTTTATCCGCATCATTTCTTCGGTGCCGGCGGAATTCGAATCGAAAGTTTCTCGTGGTACTGGCACATTGTGCGGCAAACTGCGACGTCGAGCCTCACGCCGGTTCTGACTGTCATAGCGCTCATCGGTTTGTCCGTAGCACCGCGATCGAGATACTCGCGTCTATTCCATTGGTGGCTGGTTGCGATCGTCCTCTTCATCGTCGTCGTGGGCTACGGCAATCGCCATCCATGGTATCAACTTCCTCTGGTGCCGATTACCGCCGCATTTGCCGGTGCTGCTTGCACTTTTTTTGGATCAAAAATCGCTTCGCGTGTCGCCGTGACGACATTGTCGATCCTGCTCGCAAGTTCGTTTGCCTTTCTTTCCTGGTCGTACGTGCGACCCCTTTACGAATCGTCGGCCCGTCAACTTCGCGATGCTGGTCTGGAATTAAACAAAATCACA
>WNGB01009609.1_pt1 | contig 15640 bp, 7 predicted proteins | sample 5400681 | NCBI WGS metagenome assembly WNGB01 (sample SAMN13153367, study PRJNA577476) | soil metagenome | isolation source: 115 cm soil or saprolite under grassland replicate 2 | place: USA:California | collected 2016-06-15
AACAAATGGATGCGTTAGAACTTCTCAAACAAGACCATCAGAAAGTGAAAGGATTATTCAAGGAGACAGAAGGAGCGGAAAACTCAAGAAAGAAACAACTCTTTAATCAGATCGACACCGAATTAGAGATTCACGCGCATATAGAAGAAACCGTCTTTTATCCGGCGATCGAGAAGCACGAAGAGCTAAAGGATATCGTGGCCGAGGCTCGCGACGAGCATGCAGAAGTAAAGACGCTGCTCCAGGAAATCGAACAGCTGGGCTCGGATATGGAAGGTTTTAATTCCACATTGACGGAGTTAATTGAAAGCGTCGAACACCACATCGAGGAAGAGGAAGGCGACATGTTCGTAAAGGTCCGTGAACTTTTCAACGATGAGGCGCTCGAACAACTAGGTAAGGAGTTGCAAATGGCTAAGGGTAAACAACATCGCGACGCAGAGTTAAACGCGACTACCGAGTGAACCAGTAAACGCAACAAGATGTAGGACGAAGTATGAATATCGCAGCTCACCAAACTCTCCGCGAGAAGCGCCCTAGATATGGGAAGTTTTTAGTATGCAGACTCTCGCTTTTAGGACGAGCGGTGTTCGGGTGGTGTTTGAATCGTTGGTAAATTAGTTGCCGCCGGCATGGCATGTTACTTGCGCGATAGAATTAAGATTTAAACAAGGAGGTTGAATGAAAACTATCACACTATTGCTGCTTTCAATGATCCTGATCGTCGGTTGTTCAAAGCATCGGTCTGAGGACAAACAAGTTTCTCAAACCGCCGTAGAGCCGGACAACTCCGGCCGCAATGTGCGAGACCGTGACGACCAGACAAAGACTGCCGGAGATCAGTCTGAGAGCGAAGCAGATCGAACGATTAGTCAAAACATAAGACAAGCCGTTACCGCGGACGACTCTCTTTCCACTAATGCCAAGAATGTGAAGATTATCACGAATGATGGGACCGTCACGCTGCGGGGACCCGTCAAGAGCGAGAAAGAGAAAGCTGAGATCGAAGCGAAAGCGAAACAGGTCGCTGGTGTAAAGAGAGTGGATAACCAATTAGAGGTCGCAAGCTAAACTAAAGGAGAAAATTATGGCTAAAGCAGTTTTGGGTTTGGTTGACAGTGAAGGTCAAGCGGAAAGGATCGTCGATGGCCTTAAGGCTGCCGGGTTTTCCAATAACGATATTTCGGTCTTGTTCCCCGATAAATCGGGAACCCGAGATTTTGCACACGAGCAACATACCAAGGCCCCTGAAGGCGCGGCAGCAGGTGCAGGTACTGGTGGAGTCTTGGGAGGAGTATTGGGTTGGCTTGTGGGCATCGGCTCTTTGGCTATCCCCGGCGTCGGACCATTTATTGCCGCCGGACCGATCATGGCCGCGCTGGCGGGAGCCGGTGTCGGCGCCGCCGTTGGCGGGCTTTCGGGTGCCTTAATCGGATTGGGTATTCCGGAGTATGAAGCCAAGCAGTACGAGGAAAAAATCAAACAGGGAAACATTTTAATTTCCGTGCACTCGGAAGACAGTGACGAAAGGGATCGCGCGAAGGATATTTTCGAGCGTGCCGGCGCGCACGATATTTCGTATACCGGCATAGCCCGCAGTGAAACAAGGAGGAGCTATGAAGATCTTAAGAAATCAGAAAGGGAAAGTGGGATGGATACTGCTCTGGGCGTTGGGTATTCCCGTTCCTATTTTGCTCATTCTCTTTCTGATGCGTGGCTGTACGTAAGACACCTAAGGGGGTTCGATATGAGACCATTGAGAAAGCTTGTAGTCGTGATGTTGACCGTCCTTTCACTGGCGGGTTGCCAGGCTATGACGGGGAAAACTGCCGGGCAAAATGTTGATGACGCAGCCCTTACGAGTTCAGTCAAGACGAAATTAGCGGCGGATAAACTCTCGAGTCTCACACGGGTGGACGTCGATACAAACAACGGCACAGTTTATCTAAACGGCGTAGTCGAATCTTCTGATCAAAGGGCACGAGCTCAGGAGCTTGCTTCACAGGTAAGTGGCGTCAACAAAGTAGTCAATAATCTCCAAGTTCAAAAGAAGTAAAAGGGAGTCCTAGAGTTATTACGGGCTTGCTGCATGCAAACACGCCAATGCCCAAGCAAAAGATGCGGGCAACGACGAAAGTCTTCATCAATCGTAACGGTTAGCCAAGTCAGATCGCGCCCGAATTCATCAAAGCCATCGCTAACCATCGCCATTGGAGCCGAGAGAGCAAGGGCCAAGAGCCGGCTTGAAGCGCGACGGTAGTGGCTAGTTGGAAGGGTCGGAATGCCATCAATTTAAAGGAGAGAAAATGAAGAACGAACAATTAAATCAGCTTCTCTATGAAGCCTTAGAAACCGAGATGGGCGGGGTGCAGGTCTATAAGACCGCTATCCGTTGCGCAGTCAACGAGGATCTCAAGGAAGAATGGGAAGAGTACCTGGAGCAAACCCAAAAGCATGAGCAAATCGTTCGCGAGCTCCTCGGTAAGTTCAAGCTCGATCCCGATATAGACACTCCAGGACGCAAGATCGTGCGGCATATCGGTCAGTCTCTAGTGAAGGCGATGGAAATGGCGCTGGAGTCTGGCAAGCCGGAAGCCGCTCAAATCGTGGCGACGGAGTGCGTGGTCGAAGCGGAGACCAAAGACCACTTGAACTGGGAGCTTATCGCCCAGGTCGCCGAAAAAACTAAAGGAGAAGATGGCAAAACTCTAAAGGAAGCATACGAACAGGTCGAGGAGGAAGAAGACGAGCATCTATATCACAATACCGGCTGGGCCCGGGAGTTATGGATAGAGTCGCTTGGATTGCCCGCTGTGATCCCCCCTCCCGAAGAGGAAAAGGACGTTAAGACGGCAATCGGCGCTGCCCGCGCCAAGCAAAGCCGTAAGGAGATGCTGTAGAATCACGTGTTATTGCTCGGCAGATTTCATTTAGGTGGGCGGCGGTTGAACAGACCTATTGGCCGAAAAGCCTGTGACTGGAGGAAAAAATGCCCGGAAACATATTTTACATTATCGGTGTCATTGTAGTCGTTTTATTTATTCTCGGATATTTGGGGTTGCGCTAGTTTCGATCCCTTCGAAAGCGCCGAAATCCGACCCACCGTGAGCCATCAGGAAGAGCGGGCAGTTGATTCTCCTTCAAAGAAGGATGCAACTGCCGAAAACAAGGGTAGCGATCATGTCACAAAAACTATTGCTGATATTCTTACGGTAGAGTCTCAGGAGAGGACGCTGAGTGAGCGGATCGCCGAAGGAATCGCAACTTTCACCGGCAGCATACTGTTCATATGGCTGCACGTAGTTTGGTTCGCGCTATGGATTGCCTTTAATATTCCCTGGCTGGGCTTTCAGCCGATCGATCCGTTTCCATTTACGCTTCTGACGATGATTGTCTCACTCGAGGCGATCTTTCTTTCAGCTTTCATTCTCATGTCGGAAAACAGGCAGGGCCGGCTGGCTGACCGGAGGGCAAGAGTGAATTTGCAAGTTGATATGATCGCTGAGCGCGAGATTACAAAACTAATGGAGCTGGTTGCAGACATACACGCCCATCTGAAAATTCGGCGGCCCGCGGATCTTGAATTGGACAATATGCAGAAAGCGACCAATATCGAACACCTAACCGAGGCTGCTCAAACAGTAGAAGATGGAAACGGCGGCAATTCAGCTTCAAACTCTAAATAGAGAACAACTACTTTTATTAACGCGGCGGATCTAGCCGGGATCTGAACCGATTATTTGATCGAAGAACGGAGGGGTTGAGTGTCCAGTTTAGCTTGGCTGATGCCGGCGGGTAGTCGAGACCGCGCCGTAGGGAATTACTACCAAGAGCAAACCATTATTGCGATTGTGGATGACGATGAGTCCGTTTGTCACGCTATAAAACGACTCCTGCGCTCATTGGGAATGAAGGCGGACACTTTCGCTTCGGGCAAAGAGTTCATAGACTTCATCGAAACGATGCCGTCGCGACGGTTCGACTGCGTCATCCTCGACGTCCAGATGCCGGGCCTGAACGGTCTTGATGTGCAAGAACGACTTAAAAGGCTCGGCAACCAGTTCCCGATCATCTTCCTCACCGCGCACGACGAATCGAACGTTCGCGAACGAGCGCTGGCGGCCGGGGCGGTGGCCTTCCTGCGTAAGCCATTTGCTGCCGAACTGTTAATCAAGACTCTGCGAGCAGCCGTTAAACTTGACGCCAATGCCTGAAGGGCTCGATTGGCTTTTGATGGAAGATTCTGCTACGAAATTTATACTCTTCCAAAATCGAAGGTGGTGGTCTCTCGATCAAAGAGACAAGCAATATAGACCTGTAAGATTAACCGGACCAAATTAGCTCAAACCGCGTTCAAACGGCCCTTTTACGCCGGTTGGTTCGCTCAAGCGCCACAGTCCCTTTTATAAACATGTTGCCGTGCGGATCGCCTATCGCAAGCTCGCGATAGTCCGTCGCGAACTTCTTCGTGCATCGGTTCTATCGGGTTGTAGACCATCACGACCCCAGCTCGAAAAAATGGTTAATAACGGACATCTGATGTGCGGATAGGCATCTTTGCGCGACATGACCTAGTTATAAGTGATCTTCCTAACTGGTAAATTGATGTTCTAAGGTTATGCTCCGCGCCAACCATGAGTCTACTAAGTAAAAAATTATCAAAAGTCATTGGCCTTTCGGAGCTCGAAGAACCCATTCGAGCGGAACTCTTCAGCGTCGAGCGTTTTGAACAGCATGGGGAAAGCCTTGCCGCTGCTCACCGCGTCACGACCACACCGCGCACGGGGCATCGGCTATTACCGCGCGTTCTCGACAACGGAAGCGTGCTGCTTGAATCGTATCGCACAATTGCTCGGGAAGTCCGCGAGGAGCGCGCGATCGAACCTGCGGCAGAATGGCTGGTAGACAATTATCACATTGTCGACGAGCAACTGCGCGAGATCCGTGATGACCTGCCGCCCGGCTTTTATCGAGAGCTGCCTAAGCTGGCCGACGGTCACCTCGAGGGTTATCCACGGGTCTATGGGCTGGCCTGGGCGTTCGTCGCCCATACTGACAGCCGGTTTGACCCTGAAACACTCCGCCGGTTCGTGCGCGCTTACCAGCGCGTGCAGCTATTGACGATTGGTGAGCTCTGGGCGGTCGCGATAACCTTACGTGTGGTGCTCGTGGAGAATCTGCGACGGCTTGCGGAGCGCATCGTAGGTGGCCGGGCAGCGCGTCAAGAGGCGGACGCAGTCGCCGATCGCCTGCTCGGAGTCGGCGCGCGGCCGATCGAACCGGTGCAGCTAGCTCTGCGGCAGTTCGAGGACTCGCCCTTGCCGATGGCCTTCGCGGTACAGCTGGTTCAGCGGCTGCGCGATCAGGACCCGGTGGTCATGCCTGCTCTGCGTTGGCTCGAGGAACGGCTGGCCGCGCAGGGCACAACGGCCGATGAGATCGTCCTTATCGAACACCAGCGCCAAGCAGCGATGAACGTAACCGTGCGCAACCTGATCACCAGCATGCGTCTGGTGTCCGCGTTCGACTGGGCGGAATTTTTCGAAAGTGTCAGCCTTGTCGATACAACGCTCTGGACTGACACCGATTTTGCCGCTCCGGATTTCGTGACACGCGATCGTTACCGCCACGCTATTGAAGAGCTGTCGCGATTCTCAGCCCATAATGAGCTTGAAGTCACCCGACGAGCGGTTTCGCGAGCGAAGCGTTTCCGCAGCGAAGCCCAAGAAGCCGGTAACCCAGTTGAGGACCGTCGGGCGGACCCTGGTTATTACCTCATCTCGAGAGGCCGTCTGGCTTTCGAGCAGGAACTCGGCTTCCGCGTGCCACTCAGGAACCGGATTATTCGCGCCTACATTACTGATGCAGTGTCGCGTTACCTTGGAACCATCGCGCTTGCAACCGGCCTCATCCTCGCCGCGTTCGTTGTCTATTCCGGTGCGGTGGAAGTCGGTGTAGCCGGCCTGCTGTTCGTCACGCTTCTCGGTCTCTTCCCGGCTGCGGATCTTGCGATCGCGTTGGTAAATCGTGAAGTCACTGTGTTGCTCAAGCCACGGCCGCCGCCCAAGCTCGCGCTACGTCAGGGCGTGCCGGCAGAGCTGCGGACGTTGGTCGTCGTACCGACTCTCCTGGTGAGCCATAACGAGATCGCCGAGCAGATCGAGCGGTTGGAAGTTCATTATTTGGCGAATCCAGATGGCAATCTTTATTTCGCGCTTCTTTCCGACTGGATAGACGCGCCTCAGGAAACCATGCCGGATGACGACGAACTGCTGGCTGCGGCTACGGAGGGTATCGCGCGGCTGAACCTACGCCATGGGCTCGCTGCGGATGGGGCTGAGCGGTTTCTTCTTTTCCATCGTCGGCGCCGCTGGAACGAGAGCGAAGGTAAGTGGATCGGATGGGAACGCAAACGTGGCAAACTCCATGAACTGAATCGTCTGCTCCGCGGGGCCACAGATACGACATTTTTGCCAATCGGTGGTTACGCACCACACTTTGGTTCCGGCGTCCGCTACGTCATCACACTGGATGCTGACACGCGGATGCCGCGGGGGTCTGCCGCTCGATTGGTCGGCACAGTAGCGCATCCTCTCAATCGACCGAAATTCGATTCTGCTGTCGGGAGAGTTATTGAAGGTTATGGCCTGCTACAGCCGCGCGTCACGCCGACGCTACCGAGCAATCGCGAGGGTTCTTTTTTTCAGCGTATCTTCTCGGGCCCCGGTGGCATTGATCCGTACGCATCCGCTGCGTCCGATATTTATCAGGACCTTGTCGGCGAGGGTTCTTACACTGGAAAAGGGATCTACGATATCGATGCGTTTGAGGCAGCCCTTACCGGACGGGTGCCGGAAAATGCTCTGTTGAGTCACGACCTCTTTGAGGGCATTTTTGCGCGCGCGGGACTCGTTACCGATATCGAGTTCTTCGATGAATTCCCTTCGCATTACGTGGTCGACGCAGCTCGCCAGCACCGCTGGGCGCGCGGTGATTGGCAATTGCTTCCATGGATCATCGGACAAGCACGAGACCGGACCGGCCGTCGAATCCACGCCTCGATTCCGCCGATTAGCCGATGGAAGATGGTGGACAATCTCCGGCGCACGTTGACTGCCCCTGCCGCACTCTTGACCTTGATTGCCGGCTGGACACTACCGTTTGCTTCACCTGTGATTTGGACGATGTTCGTCGTCGCCGTCTTTGCCATCCCTGCCTTTTTGCCAGTCCTGAGTGGGCTGATCCCGCCTCGCCGCGGCATTTCAAAACGCAGTCACGCGAGGGCCGTCGGCATGGACGTCGCGCTAGCGTTATCGCAGGTGGGACTCACGGTGACATTTCTTGCCCACCAGGCAACCCTGATGACCGATGCGATCCTCCGGACACTCTTCCGTCTCTATGTGACACGCCGAAAGTTGCTCGAATGGGTAACCGCAGCGGAGGCGAAAGCTAGCGTCGGCATGACGCTTGGCAGCGTCTATCGTGTGATGGGCGGCGCCATCGTGCTCGCCGCGGCAACCGCCATTCTTGTTCGATTCGGGCCTTCGGGAGCAGGGTTGATTGCGGCACCATTTGCATTTCTTTGGGCGCTATCACCCGCAGTCGGACACTGGATCAGCCTACCGCCGCGCGCGGTTGGCGCCCGGCCGCTTTCGGTAAATGACGCGCGGACGCTGCGGTTGACCGCGCGCCGCACCTGGCGATTCTTCGAAACCTTTGTCGGCTCGGAAGATCATGCGCTACCTCCGGATAATTTCCAGGAAGAGCCGGCTCCGGTTGTTGCGCACCGGACGTCCCCGACCAACATCGGTCTGTATCTGCTCTCGACTATCGCAGCGCACGATTTTGGCTGGCTCGGCATGGTAGCGACGATCGAACGGCTCGAAGCGACGCTCGGCACAATGAACGGCCTCGAACGTTTCCATGGTCATTTCTATAACTGGTACGACACGCGCGACCTGCGCCCGCTCGTTCCTAAATATGTTTCCTCGGTTGACAGTGGCAACCTCGCCGGCCACCTCGTCGCGCTCCGACAGGCATGTCAGGAGCTCATCAACCGCCCGCTGCTGGGGGGACCACGTGTGTTCTCCGGAATTACCGATGCAATCCTTCTCGTACGCGCATCGTCACGCGCGATTTCAGACGACCGGCGCACGCAAACGGTTACCCGGAAACACCTCGATGAAGCTCTCGATGCGCTGGTCAGGGCCCTCAATCCGGTTCCTATAACTCCGAGCGATTGGGTCCTGCGCCTCACTGAGCTCGAGACCCTCGCGCGCACCGTGGTGGATATTGCGCGTACCTTGACCGCTGAACGGGGCGATAGCACCGATGCAGAAGTGCTCGTGTGGGCGGAGGCCGTCCTAGAGGACATCGAAAGTCACCTCCGCGATCTCGATATGGTTCTTCCATGGGCCCGGCTTGTTTTTGGGAATACTGTGCCTCACCCGGCTATTGACGCAGAGCAAGCGTCAGGTTCGACCGAGATTGCGCATTTATTTCTCGAGCTCCCGACGTTGGCCGACATGCCGGATCGCTACGAGACAGCCATCGACGAACTCACCGCTCTTCGCGCACGCTTGGCTAACGACGGCACCGCACAGAGTGAGACCCGTACCCGAATCGACTCGACTATCGACAGTCTGGCTGGTTCCGCCGCAGCGTCACGAGCATTGTTCCGGCGGCTTTCGACTCTTAGCCAGCTGGCGCAGGCGTTGTTCGACGCAATGGAATTCGATTTTCTCTTCGATCCAACGCGGAAGCTCTTTTCGATCGGTTACCGAGTTGCCGATAATAACCTCGACCCAAGTTGTTACGATCTGCTAGCCTCTGAGGCGCGCCTCACAAGCTTCATCGCCATTGCCAAACGTGATGTGCCGTCGACCCATTGGTTTCATCTCGGCCGTGCTTTGACACCGGTAGACCGTGGATCTGCGCTCGTCTCCTGGTCGGGGTCGATGTTCGAGTACCTCATGCCCGCGCTCGTGATGCGCTCGCCATCGGAGAGTCTGTTAGGCCAGACATGCGATCTCATTGTCCGCCGCCAGAGAAGATATGGAGCCGAACGTGGTGTTCCATGGGGGGTCTCAGAATCCGCCTACAACGCACGCGACCTGAATCTTACTTATCAATACTCTAATTTCGGCGTCCCGGGTTTGGGCCTCAAACGGGGCTTGAGTGAAGACGTGGTCGTCGCCCCTTACGCGACGGCGCTGGCGGCAATGATCGATCCGGAGGCGGCAGCCGAGAACTTCGCGCGGCTGAGCGAGGTCGGCGCGAGCGGACGTTATGGCTTTTACGAAGCGCTCGATTTTACGGCTACGCGAGTTCCGGAAGATCTCCGGGTCGCCGTCGTGCGCGCCTACATGGCCCATCATCAGGGCATGTCGCTAGTCGCGCTCGCGAATGTTCTCCATGACGGCGTCATGCGCGAGCGCTTTCACGCTGAGCCACGCGTGCAAGCGACCGAACTGCTGCTACAGGAACGTACTCCGCGGGACGTCCTAGTCGCCCGGCCGAGGGCCGAAGAGGTGCGTGCGGTCGCGAACGTCCGCGATATTGTTCCACCCATCCTACGTCGCTTCACCTCCGCACACGACCCGACTCCCGGTATCCACCTTCTTTCCAATGGGCGCTACGTCGTGATGATCACGGCGGCGGGCTCCGGATACAGCCATTGGCGAAATATTGCGGTTACACGATGGTTAGAAGACCGCACGTGCGACGCCTGGGGAACATACATCTTTCTTCGCGATGCCCACAGTGGCCAGGTCTGGTCGGCCGCTTACCAGCCGAGCGGCGTCGAACCGGATAGTTATGAAGCGGCTTTTTCAGAGGATCATATAGAGATTCGGCGACGCGACGGCGCGATCGCGACTGCGCTTGAAATCGTCGTTTCGCCCGAGAACGACGCCGAGGTTCGCCGGGTGTCGATCACGAATCTAGGGGCGCGAGACCGAGAGATCGAGCTGACTTCGTATGCTGAAATCGTTTTGGCAACTGCTGTGGCCGACCACGCCCACCCGGCGTTTTCCAAACTTTTCGTGCAGACGGAGTTTGTTCCCGAACTCGGTGGACTGCTCGCGACTCGCCGCCCCCGCTCCCCCGACGAGCCCCGGGTCTGGGCGGCGCACATGCTCGTCACCGAAGGGGAAAGCGTCGGCGACCTACAATGTGAAACCGATCGCGCTCGGTTTCTCGGCCGGGGCCGCGGAATCCGCACGCCGATGTCGATCATAGATGGCCATCCACTCACGAACACGGTTGGCGCAGTGCTCGATCCGATCTTCAGCCTCAGACGCCGGGTAAGGCTTGCGCCGGGCGCCACGGCGCGGCTAACCTTCTCGACGCTGATCGCGTCATCTCGCGACGATGCGCTTGCCCTGGCCGACGAGTACCGCGATCCAGCGACGTTTGAGCGGGCGGCCACGCTCGCGTGGACTCAGGCTCAAGTCCAATTACGTCATCTCGGCATAGATCCCGACGAGGCCTACCTTTTCCAGCAACTCGCCAGCCACATCCTGTACTCGGACCCTGCAGTGCGGCCTTCGGCTGCCGTACTTACCCGCAATACCCAAGGGCCCACGGCACTCTGGCAGTACGGAATTTCCGGCGACATCCCGATCGTGCTGGTACGAATCGACGAGCCCGAAGATCAAGGAATCGTCCGACAACTGCTGCGGGCTCACGAATACTGGCGCATGAAGCAGCTCGCCGTCGATCTTGTAATTCTGAACGAACAGGGCTCTTCCTACGTTCAAGATCTTCAAGCCTCTTTGGAAGCTCACGTCCGAGCCGGCCAATCACGAGTGCAATCCGAGAGCGACAAACCTTCCGGCGGCGTGTTTGTTCTACGGGGAGATCTCATTTCGGCTGAGGATCGCACCCTCCTACAGACCGCCGCGCGTGCTGTTCTCTTGAGTCGTCGCGGCAGCTTGGCCGAGCAGGTTGTCCGTCAACGATCGGAAGCCGCGGCGCTTCGATTACCTCGACATCGGCCTGAGCCGAAACCATCGGAGGTCTTGCCGCCGCGAACCGACCTCGAGTTTTTCAATGGTCTCGGTGGTTTTGATGCGAATGGCGGTGAATACGTGACGATACTGGGCGAGGGGCAATGGACACCGGCGCCGTGGCTCAACGTCATTGCGAATCCCTCGTTTGGCTTCCAGGTTTCCGAGTCAGGCTCGGGTTACACATGGTCGCTCAACAGCCGCGAGAACCAGCTCACACCATGGTCGAATGACCCCGTCAGCGATCCGCCAAGCGAGACGATATACGTCCGCGATGAAGACAGCGGCGATCTGTGGGGCCCAACGGTGGTGCCGATCCGCGAAGAGGCTTCGCTGTATACTGCCCGACATGGTCAGGGCTACAGCCGCTTCGAACATACGTCACACGGGATCGCGCTTGATCTCCTGCAGTTCGTGCCACTCGATGATCCGATCAAAATTTCCCGCCTCACTATCGAGAACCATTCAGCGCGCTCTCGACGTCTCTCGGTGACGGCGTATGTCGAGTGGGTGCTCGGGGTTTCGCGAAGCGTTTCCGCGCCTTTCATTGTCACCGAGATCGACCCGGAAACGAAAGCGATGCTCGTAAGGAATTCCTGGAACAGCGAGTTCAATGGCCGTGTCGCCTTCGCTGACCTTGGCGGTCGCCAGACCGCGTGGACGGGAGATCGAACGGAATTTCTTGGTCGCAACGGCACACTCGACCATCCGCTATCGCTTGAACGAGGCGACCCGCTCACTGGAAAGATTGGAGCCGGCCTCGACCCCTGCGCTGCTCTGCAAACGACGGTTGAGCTTCATGCGGGCGGTCGTACTGAGATTGTCTTTTTCCTTGGTGAGGCTGCGAGCATGGAAGAGGCGCAGGCATTGATCGCGCGCTACCGCGCGGCTGACGTTGATGAAATCCTCGGCACGGTCACGGAACATTGGGATGACATTCTTGGCTCAGTTCAGGTGACAACACCGGATCGAGCTATGGATATCATGCTCAACCGCTGGCTGCTCTATCAGACACTGGCTTGTCGCGTCTGGGCCCGCGCGGCGTTTTATCAAGCCGGCGGTGCCTACGGTTTTCGCGATCAGCTCCAAGATGTGATGGCGCTCGTGGTGACGAAACGAGACGTCGCGCGTGGGCAGTTAGTGCGGGCGGCCGAACGGCAGTTCGTCGAAGGTGACGTACAGCATTGGTGGCATCCGCCCTCCGGCCGGGGTGTTCGGACCCGTATCTCCGACGACCTTCTATGGTTGCCTTACGCGGTACTCCACTACCTTGAAGTCACCGACGATGTCGGTCTCCTCGATGAGGTTGTCCCGTTCCTCGATGGACCGACTCTCGCGGATGGAGAAAACGAGTCGTATTTGGCGCCACGCGTGTCAGCGCAAAGCGGCACGCTATTCGAGCATTGCGCACGCGCGCTCGATCGCAGTCTGACAGTTGGGAGCCATGGCCTTCCGTTGATGGGCACAGGAGACTGGAACGATGGAATGAACCGGGTCGGATCTGCCGGGAAAGGCGAGAGTGTCTGGCTCGGCTGGTTTCTTCACACGCTACTCTGGGAGTTCGCGCGGCTGGCTGACGCACGCGGCGAGCACCGGCGCGCTGAGATGTGGCGCGTGCATGTCAGTGCAATCAAAGCAGCGCTTGAATTACAGGCGTGGGATGGCGACTGGTACCGGCGCGCCTACTTTGACGATGGGACACCGCTTGGTTCCGCCGCGAATGCCGAATGTCGCATTGATTCCATTGCCCAATCTTGGGGAGTTATCTCCGGCGCTGCGGAACCGGCGCGGGGAGCGCGCGCGATGGCGGCTGTTGACAAACATCTTGTTCGTCGCGGCGACGGCCTCGTCCTTCTTTTTACCCCGCCTTTTGATAACGCCAGCCCGGACCCCGGCTATATCAAAGGATACCTGCCCGGCGTGCGCGAAAACGGTGGCCAATATACTCATGCGGCGATCTGGTGCGTTCTCGCCTTCGCCGCGCTCGGCGATGGAGACAAGGCCGGGGAACTCTTCTCACTATTGAACCCGATCAATCATGCAAATAGCCGTGCCGGTGCTTCCCGGTACAAAGTCGAGCCCTATGTCGTCGCCGCAGATATTTATGCTGAACGGCCGCACATCGGTCGAGGCGGATGGACTTGGTACACCGGGTCAGCAGGATGGATGTATAGGGCCGGCATCGAGTGGATTCTGGGCTTCCGTCTGCGGAAATCGGAGCTTCATTTCGATCCATGCATCCCACGCGCATGGCGAAGCTTTAAGATCAAATTCCGCTATCACTCCTCACGCTATGAAATCGTCGTCGAGAACCCACAGGGCGTTGCGCGAGGCGTGTGGTCGATTGAACTCGATGGCAAATCGGTCGCAGGCGGCAGCAAGCATATCGAACTCGCCGATGACGGCGCAACGCACCATGTGCGGATTGTTCTTGGGGCACAAAGCCCTTCATTTGCGTTGCCAACTACTATCCTCACGTAAAGACGAGAGCTAATTGTCATCACGTGGCTTGCATAGAGTGTAGATTCTGCTCTCCTATGCTGCATATCTTAAACGAATAAGTCCTGATCCCAAATCTGCGTCTCAGCATTGGCTTGAATTCCGCCGCACGTAGAGCAACTTGGTCGCGGCTATGCCGCGCTGTGTCTCTGTGATGAAGACTTATTCGGAGATCTCACTGCGGAAACGCAGAGGGCACGAGAGTGTATCAATCGGAACGAAGAACATGCTTGATCGATTCGCTCACTGGATTCCGATTTGGCTTTTAGTTCTCGATTGCTCACCTTGTTCGAACAAATGCGTCATCTTGTTGGAATACACGGACAAAGGAGTCGCCTGCGCGAAAAAGGACGCGACCTTCTCGCCGCTCTAATAGCGGATACAATCTCACGCACCGGGTTGCACGCGTTCTCTATGAAATTAATCGCCATCCAACCACCGTATAAGAACTTCCTTGTCGCGAAATCTAGACAAAAAAAAGAGTTTCGTCCGATAAAAGCTACAAGCTGTTCGGCGATGCCGAGCGAGAGCAGGTCGATCAGCGGCGATTTACCTAGAAATGCTTCCGGATCGCGCGCGTCGTCGACGTTCGACAAGATGCGAACTCTTGGCACAAGTCTTGCCCAATCCATTTAGCAAATCTAATTTCGCTGGAGAGGCCGATAGACGCATTGGAACCTCTGCAGCAAGATCATCAGAGAACCAAAGCGATAAACGAACCGATCGTCCGCGTGAGGAACTTAAGGGGAGCAAAAACAAGGATCCCGTAGCGCGAGCTAAGGTCTGGGCGATCCTCAGACTTCTGCAACTAGACTGGTCATGGAACGAAAACCGCGTTGGCAATTCGTGAGAGATACCGCGGTGCAATGGATTGAGGATCAACCTTTCCAGTTAGCCGCTGCGCTCTCCTATTACACGCTTTTCTCTCTGGCGCCGTTGCTGATCATTGTTATCGCCATTGCGGGGTTTGCTTTTGGTCAAGAAGCCGCACAGAACCGGATAGTTGAAACCATCCAAGGACTGATCGGCCAAGACAGCGCGCAGGCTGTTCAGGGGATGATTCAAAACGCCAGCAATCAACCCGAAACGGGGATTGTTTCTACCGTGCTGGGCATTATCGCTTTGATCTTCGGTGCCAGCGGCGTGGTCGGCCAACTACAGACGTCGCTTAACACGATTTGGGGCGTGACGCCGAAAGCCGGCCAAGGCGTGTGGGGATTTGTCCGCCAGCGCTTCATCTCCTATGCGATGATTCTGGGGATCGGGTTCCTCCTTTTGGTGTCTCTTGCAGTCAGCGCCTTACTGGCCGGTCTGACGCAAGTGATGGGTACTTTGTTGGGCACAACCGCGTTTCTCGCTCACGCGCTCGATCTCTTAATATCATTTATTTTTGTTACTGCGCTTTTTGCGATGATCTTGAATGGCGAGACGTATGGATCGGCGCTGCGTCGACCTCGTTTCTCTTCGCGATAGGAAAATTCCTGATAGGGTTATATTTGGGTCGCAGCGGAGTGACTTCGGCCTACGGAGCTGCCGGATCATTGATCACCGTTTTGCTGTGGGTCTACTACTCATCGCTGATTTTTTTCTTAGGAGCGGAGTTCACTCAAGTCTATGCAACCCAGTATGGATCTGGAGTTGTTCCGGCGAAAAACGCCGAGCCCATCGCGGTCGCTCAAGAGACGCAAAAAAGAGAATCGCCGCCGCCGGAGAAACGAACCGGCGGAAGGTCGGTCAGGCATGGTAACGACAGGGAACCAAGCCGAGACAAGATCGGCAGACTGGGTCGATAACTATTAGGAGTTTCATATGCGACTTGATGAAGAGCAGCAAAGCACGAATATCGAGGATCGCCGCGGCTATAGAGTCTCGCCGGGGCTCGCTGGTGGCGGGATCGGCACACTTGCGATTGTTCTCATCGCGTTGTTTTTCGGTGTCGATCCGAGCGTGCTTTTCCAGGGCACCACTAGCGTCGATACCACTCCGCCGCCGGAAAGTCGGCAGGCTGACAGCAACGATGAGATGCGAAACTTCGTTTCCCGAGTGCTGGGAAGTACGGAACGCACGTGGGGCGACATATTCCGTCGTAGCGGCCGCGACTACCAAGTGCCGAAACTGGTGTTGTTTTCCGG
>WNGB01008724.1_pt1 | contig 15635 bp, 19 predicted proteins | sample 5400681 | NCBI WGS metagenome assembly WNGB01 (sample SAMN13153367, study PRJNA577476) | soil metagenome | isolation source: 115 cm soil or saprolite under grassland replicate 2 | place: USA:California | collected 2016-06-15
TTAAGCAGACCGCCCACCGAATCGCCCGTCTTCGCCGCGACAGATTCCGTCGCGTGACTCAGCAGAACAGCCAACGGCAAAATCGCGAGCACCGAAAGAACGAAATGTAGCGTGTGCGCTTCGTGGTTGAGTTTCTCAGTTGCTAACGCAACAGGGACAAAGACAAGAAGCCAGAGCAGCGGGTTGCGACGGATCTCTTGAAGAAGCAGCTTCATGGCACCATGATTCAGTTTCCCAGAAACGCTTGGAATTGGAAATAGGACTAAGGTCCAATGGGCAGCTCGGATGGCCTCGATTAAAGAAGAAAATCGCTCGATGCACGACACATAGTTATCTCTTCCACTGCCTAACGAACAATACTCAACAAAATAACCTGAACTTATGCCATTCGAACAATTCGATCTTAACAGCCTCGACAAGGAGCGCCGCAAAGCAATCGCTAAATCCATTCGTACGATCAGCGTTGAAGAACTAAAAAAACTTGGCGAAGAAATTTTCCATCATGCCGATGACCCATGGCGCGAGACTTTCTTCCGATTCATTGCCGAAAATGCCGGCGCCACATTTCGTCACGCGATCACGAGCGACGGAGTCAACATTGTTTATTGCCGTGACAAAGACAAAGGAATGTGGTTCCTGCCCGGAAGCGGAATGGGACCATTGCAGGCGACCGGCCGCCAGATCATGAAGGACATGATCACGGGAATTCGTTGAGAACATGAGAGTTTTTAGTTTCAACTCGGCCAATACCGAGTGGCACAGGATACCTTTCTTGTGGCGCTGCAACCAATCCTAATGGATCTCGCTTGGTTACTTTACGGTTATCACGCAATTTTGTTTTGGGCAGGGTTACCTATTGCGATCTTTCTATTGTTATGGTGGATAGATAGAAAGAAACGCAAATAAATCATCACATGAAATTACTGAAACTCCTCGCTCTTTCTGTCACTCTGCTCACCACCGTACAGGCGATGCAACAACCGTCGTCTCATACCAAAGGCACACCCACCGGAAAACCGACGGGCCAACTCAAGCCAGGCCAGTATTGGTGGAACCCGCAACTCTCGCCGAGCGGCCCGCTCATGGTGCTTGTGAGCGTTCCACAGCAGACCATGCACGTTTATCGCAACGGTATCCTCATCGGTCGCTCAACCGTGAGCACGGGCTCGAAAGGCCACGCCACGCCGGGCGGCGTCTTTGCCATTCTCGAGAAAAAGCAGACGCACTACTCGAAGAAATACGACAACGCGCCGATGCCAAACATGCAGCGGCTGACGTGGACTGGTATTGCCATGCATTCAGGCAATCTGCCTGGTTACCCGGCCAGCCACGGTTGCATTCGCCTCCCCTACGATTTCTCGCAGTTGCTTTTCAGTGAAACGTCGAAGGGCGGCACGGTCGTGGTGGGGGATGGCAAAACGCCCGTGCCACATCTCGCCTCGAGTCCCGGCTTGATGCTCGCGCCGAAGGATTTTACGCCTGAGATGTTGCGCCCACTTGCGCATAATGGCTACGACTGGGATCCGGAACGCAGCTCGAGCGGACCGATTACGATCGTCGTGAGTGCCGCCGATCGCGCGCTTTATGTTTATCGTAACGGCAATCCGATTGGGCGCGCTGCCATCGAGATTGACGGACGAGGATCGCTCGGAGACCATGTCTACTCGCTGCTCGAAGGCACGACCGACCGGCAAAGCTCGCTTGCGCCGGGCCGCGCCGCTCGCCGTTGGATGAGTGTGACCAGCAGAGGTCGCAGCGTTCCTGCTGAGAAGATCGCGGAGCGCCTGCGCATCAATCCGGAGTTTGCGCAAAAGGTTTACGACGCACTCAAACCCGGCACGACTGTCATCGTCACTGACCAACCGGTCGTGCGGAGGCGCGGGAATGCCGCAATTCTCGAGGGCTGAAGGACTGCTGGCTGACGTCTCCGGTTTGCAGCCTGAGGTTGCCTGTCAGATCGCGATTTCCATTCCTTCGCGGGCAAGCACCGTATTGGCGAACCGTTCTCGACATAATTTTTCGATGCGCTCGAGGAACTCGTCGTCGTGGTCGGGGTCGTGATGCGTCAGGACCAGGCGCTTCACGCCGGCCATTTCCGCAACTTGCATGGCTTGATCGAAGCTGCTATGCCCCCATCCACGCCGTTTCTGCAGTTCCTCGGCCGTGTATTGCGCGTCGTGGACCAATAAGTCCGCGCCGCGTGCCAATTCCACCAGCCGCGGATCGATCTGCTCGCCATGCTCGACATCTGTGCAAACGACGAGCACTTTTCCATTTCGGTCGATCCGGAAACTATACGCTCCGCCGGGATGATTGTGCCTTTGAGCGGTGACTATGGTTTCCACATTGTTGATGCCGGTGAAGTGTTCGGTGGCATCAGCGATTTGCAGGAACTCGAAGTTGGCCCCCATGTGATCCAATTGCACCGGGAAATATTCAGCCTGCATTTGGACTTCGAAAATCTCCCGCAAATTGCTAACTGTCTGGTCCCGGCCGAGCGTCAGTAGCGTGATTTTCTGCCTGGGATCATAAGCCGGGGCAAAGAACGGAAAACCCTGGATGTGGTCCCAGTGAAAGTGCGTGAACGCGATACGGATTTGCTCCTGCTTGTGGCCGATGGCGCGAAGGTCTCTGCCCAGATTTCGCAGTCCCGTGCCGGCGTCAATGATGGCGATTTGGTTCGTATCGGTGATTTGCAGGCACGTCGTGTTGCCGCCGAATTGCTGGAAACCGGCATCGCAGACGGGAATAGACCCCCGCGTCCCATAAAACTTAAGCTTCATCGAATCATTTTATGAAACCAAGCATCAGGCTGGAGAAGTTCCAATGGCACGATGGATTGTTTGCAGCGCCGGGCGTTCGGCTCAGTTACAGGTTGAGTGGTGCTGCCAGCTGGAACTGCATCTTGGTTCCCGGGGTAACCGTTAGCGTGCCCGCAGTATGTCCGTACCGCGCTTGTCGACCGGTTCTCGGAGGGTTTCCCGGTTGAACACTGTTCGTCTTTACATTGACATTGCGTCCGTTCACCGAAATCGCGGTCAGCTCCAGAGTAAGTGGCTCAGATTTTCGCGGATTAGCCCGAGACGACTTAATCTTTCCGAATGCCTGAGTTTTGGCTTTCAATAGAACCTGCCCTTTGACGGCAACGTCCTGGTCGAGTTGCGCCGCGAAGGTCCTACCCGCTGGATCCTGCGATGAAATGGAACTGGCTGTCTTTACATTGAGCACCGTTCCAGCCGGGATCGTGGCCGCATTTAAGGTTGAAGCGACAAAGCACGCGCAAACTATAGTAATAACTGTAATGAATTTCTCTCGGATCATATTGGTTTGAATGGTTGGTTTTTAAGGTTCTATCAGAAGGAAGCAGGAAAAACTGCTACCGCGGAGTTTCGTAGGGCGGCTCGTCTGTTGCGATCGGGGTGGTTTGCATGGGCGGGTTAACCAGCTGGAAAATCACAGCTGCCACAGCGCCACCGACTAGATCCGCAACCAAGTACATCCAAATATTATTCCAGGTTGAGATACCCATTACCGTTATTCCAAGAGCAACTGCCGGATTGAAGGCGCCACCTGAAATGTCGCCGACGGCAAACGCGCCAGTCATTACGGTCATACCGATGGCGAGGCCGTAAAATGAATTTCCAGAGGTGCCCTCCGCTGTCGCGGTGTTCAACACGACATAAACAAGTGCGAACGTAAACAGAAACTCGGCAAGCAAGGCTGGACCCATCTTGGGTGCAATTGCGGTCACAGGTGCTCCCAATCGAAGGACCTTGATCACGAGAAACGCGGCAATAGCGGCCGCAACAAATTGCGCAATCCAATAAGGCACTACATCGACAGGTTTTACTTTGCCGCGAATCAGCACGCCGAGCGTAACCGCCGGATTGTAGTGGCCGCCCGAAATATGGCCGCCGGCGAACACCATCACCATCAGGGCCGCGCCGATAGCGAGCGGCGCAATCACGCCTGCTCCGGCGCCAATGCCGGTGCATCCCACGGTAAGGACAAGGAAAAAGGTCCCGATGAATTCCACGATGTATTTGTTCATGTTGCCAGGTTTATCAGATTACTTGTGAGTTGACCATCATGAATGGTCTTTCGCCGCCAGCATTCCCAGCGGGACACCGAGCCATTGCGCGGCTTCTTTGCGATCCTGGAATACGCGAACGTTGATCGGAGAACCTTGAGTTAGCGAGGCATGCAACCGGCCATAATTAGCCAGGGCTGAATCGGTCGCGAGAATAGCCGTCTTTATGGCCGGGCGATTGCCGTAGAAGCCCCGGCGATAAAGAGAAACCCGGCGGATGTATTCCAAATTGAGATCAACTGCGTCGGCTGCAACCGTGTCCAGGAAGCGATTGAAAGGCTTCTTCAACGTGAATTCGAGTTCTCCGATTAGACTTACGATTTTGTTAATAGCCGCCTTGTTCAGCACACCGCGCGGTCTATGGATCAACAGACAAATGTCTTCGTGAAACTCGACATCGGGCGGCAGAGGTAGTTTCATTGTTTTACCGTTCCCTTCCTAGCTTAATCCTCCTCGTTCACGGTGTTTGATTAACTTCACTTTTACGTCGTTACTTTCATTGGTCGTCGATTCACTGATGCTGGTTCGCGTCCGCCATTAGTATTGCGATTGGTACACCTAGCCATTGCGCGGCTTCCTTGGGATCCTGGAACACGCGGACATTGATTGGAGAACCTTGAGTCAGTAAGGCGTGCACCTTACCATAATGAATAAGAGTAGAATCCGTAGCGAGAATTGCTGACTTGATCGGCGGGCGTTTGCCATAGAAGTGGCGCCGATAAAGTGAAACGCTAATGATGTATTCGAAGTTCAGATCAACTGCCTCGGCCGCAAGCGTGTCGGAGAACCGATTGAAAGGCTCCTTAAACGCAGTCTCGAGTTCTCCGAGGACAGTTATGATTCTGTTAACAGCCGCCTTGTTCACCAAACCGCACGGTCTCCAGACGATCAGACGCATGTCTTCATAAAACTCGACGTCAAGTGGAAGCTTGATGTTATTCATTCCATTGATTCATCCAGAGTGGTTCGCAGCCGGTGGTTTCGCCGCCAGCAGCTCAATCGGGACGCCTAACCATTGCGCGGCTTCCTTGCGGTCCTGGAATACCTGCACCTTGATCGAAGAACCTTGAGTCAGTAAGGCAAGCAACCGGGCGTAATGAACAACAGAAGAATCGCTAGCGAGAATCGCTGACTTCACCGGTGCACGACCCTTGTGGGAGAGACGCCGATGTAGAGAAACGTGAATAACGTATTTTAAGTTGAGTTCAACCTCGTGAGTGTCCGTTGTATCGGAAAATCGATTGAAAGGCTCCTGCGTCGCGGCTTCGAGCTCTTCGATAATATTGATGACCTTGTTAAGCGCCGCCTCGTTGATCAAACCGCGCGGTCGATAGATGAGCAGTCGAATGTCTTGGTGAAACTCGATATCAGGTGGAAGCTCCATGGCGCCTCATAAATTCTTTATGAATTGCTTTGTCTTGGAAATATATCACTGCGGCTGCGCTTCCGGAAACTTCCAGGTACCATCGAGGATTTCCTTCCGCGGACGATAAAGGCGAATCGCCCCGGCTAGCGTGGCGAGGAAGATAACAATGTTTGAAGTGCGTAGCGTTGCTGTCATAACAAGTACAGTGATTTGATTGTCTTCAGGCCTGGACCCTTTGTTTCACTCTCGAAGGTGCTGCCGCCTCGTCAGCTTTTCTTCGCCATCGCGTTCTTGATCAGACCGATGACAGCCATGAGGATGGCTCCACCTACACCGCCGCCCGCGACGTTGCTCAAGATCGTGCTCAGATCGAGCGAGCCACCGCCAGCCGCTGCACCTCCCATGACGCTCTGGAGAAGCGCGCCCCCAAGGCCGCCGCCGACAATTCCTGCGATGGAGTTTCCAGCCGTGCCCAGGCTGTTCTCTTTCATTGCTGCGCCGGCGATGTTGCCACCAACTGCGCCGCTTACTGCTTCAATAATCAGACTGATTATGTTCATAGGTTTACATTTGATTGTGTCCGCGTTGGTTTGCATTCACGGGCCTGCGGACGGGACGTCGCGAAGTTTCTTTGACCGCTGATAAGGCTGCCAAGCGTATCAACTGAGGCCGGCAGCTGGGAATCAGACCTTGGGGTGCTAACGATTGCCCTTATGGGCAGACGAGACAGCGTTCCCAGAAGCCATCTTGCAAATACTCGCTGTTTTAGCCACGGCGCTGTGTCGCCGTGCTGGATTAGGCAACAACCTGCAAGCGCCTCGACACAGCGAGGCGGCTACAACATTTATTAGCTTGTTCCTAGTAAAGCAGGTTACTGGAAAGGACAGCTGGCGAAAAGAGCGTGCTTCCGTAAAGTGCCGCTGCGGACTACAAGATGCCGTACTGCATCTTATCCGCGAGATGTACCAGTTCGGCGAGAGACGTCACCTGCATCTTTGCCATCACTTGTCCGCGGTGCGCTTTGACGGTGCGCTCGGCCATGCCGAGTTCAGCCGCGATCTGCTTGTTCAACCTGCCGGCAACGACCAGATCAAAAACTTCCCTCTCGCGTGGTGTCAATTTTGCAAAGCGCGCACGCAGGTCGCGCAATTGCTCGCGCGACGTATGCGACCGCAGATCGCGGGCCAGAGCCGTACGAACCGCGCTTAATAACACTTCGCGCTTGATCGGCTTGGTGAGAAAATCGACCGCGCCTGCCTTCATCGCGCGCACACTTGTTGGAACGTCACCGTGCGCAGTCAGAAAAATTACAGGCAGCGGCTCATCTTCCCTGGCAAGCGCTTCCTGAAGATCCAGTCCGCTCGGACCAGGCATTCGCACGTCCAGTAACACGCAACCACGTCTGTTGTTTTCGCGACCTGCCAGCGCAAAATCCCCAGCGGACGCATAAGCGCGAACATCATAGCCAGCTGCGTGCAGTAATCTTGTTACTGCTTTACGCAGCGAGTCGTCATCATCGACAACATGAACAATCGGTTTTTCCGAAACAGGCGAGGTCATCGCAAACCCGCTACGTCATCGCTGACTGGAAAGTCAAATCGGAATGTCGCGCCGCGATCCGAATTGTTTTCCGCAAAAATGCGTCCCTGATGGGCGTCGATAATGGAACGTGCGATAGCAAGGCCGAGACCCATTCCATTTTCCTTGGTTGTAAAGAACGAGTCGAATAATCGTGGCAACTTCTCGGGCGGAATACCTCGTCCGGAATCCGTGACCGAAATCTCGACCCTTCGCTGTCCATTCGATGCCGTACGGACGTAGAGACGCCGTTCTGCCGCCGGCATGTCCGCCATTGCTTCCATTCCATTCAAAATCAAGTTCATCAGCACTTGCTGAAGATGCACCCGATCGCCAACAATCGTAGCAGGCGCAGCAGCAAATTCGGTGTTCAGTGACACGTTACGACGTTGTACCTCCGTTTCCATCAACCGCACCACTTCCGCGGAGAGTTCGTTGACATCGAGCGATCCTCTCTTCATCGCACGTTTGCGCATGAGCAACCGGATGTGATGAATGATTTCCCCCGCTCGCACATCATCGTTGCGAATGTCGGCCAGGATTTTCCGAAGCTCATCAAGGGGCGGTGATTCTGACTCCAACAGCAGTTCCGCCGCCTCCGCGTTGCTTAGGATCGCCCCGAGCGGCTGGTTCACCTCGTGCGCGATGGAGGCGGTCAGCTCACCCAGCGCCGCAACGCGAGAGGCATGAATGAGGTCGCGGTGGGCTTCTTCCACCAATTTTCGATCGGTGATATCGCGAATAATAACAATGAAACAGGGTTCATTCCCCATCTCGACGACATCGGCCGACAGCGAGACCTGACGGACTCCGCGCCTTTTTGTACAAACCGCGCATTCAAGATCGCGGATCGGTTCGCTTTGCCGAAAACCAACCATTTGCTGGACGTGACCACCTTCCGAAAGGCAGAGACTCAAATCGCGCAGGGTACGACCGATTGCTTCTTTCCGTTCGTAGCCAAACATTTTCACCCAATGATCGTTAACGTCGATCAAGGTGCCGTCCCGTTGGCGGATGATAGATATTGGATCCGGGCTTGCGCGGAATGCGCTGGCGAATCGCTCTTCAGCTTTTCTGCCTTCCTGGATGCCTGCCGCCAGCAACATGATTGGAACCGCCATGATGATGAGAAACATTTCCATCGAGCGCGCGTTGATCTCCGCGCTTTGATTCGCGAACGGTCCATGACCCTGAGCACTACTCCAGATAGCCAGGAAGGTAACAATCAAGATGGCTGCACTGGTCGCGCGAGGCCCAAATCGAAACACGGCCCAAAGTAGAAAAGGCAGCGGCGCATAAAACAAAACCGGATCTGGATTCGTTCTTGCGTTGTACAACACCACGGTGCTCGCTAGTACCAAGCCAAGAAAAAGAACGCTTCCCTCCAAAGCGCGCCCGCTGGAGATTCGCTTCCACTGACCAAGTCTAAAATCGCACCAGGTCACGAGGGCCGGCGTGAGAGTCAGAGCAGTCACCATGTTGGAGAAAAATCTGGTCCGCCAATTCTCCAGATAACCGCTCTGTCCCCAACCATTCATGGCGACGAAACCAGCATCGATGAACGAGGATAAGAAAGGTCCAAGAAACGCTCCGCAAATGCAAAAGACAGCGACGCTCCGCAAATTGTCGAAGCGCGCCGGCCCACGGAGCAAGTAACGGGTCAGGCCGGCGCCGATCACCGCTTCACCAGAATTGCTGATGAACCAGCACACAATCATGGTCGGAGGAACTTGAGATTGCAGTTCTGCGATCAAGTGGGCAGGGAAAGCGGCGAGCAACAACAACCACCAGATTCGAGGTGGCGTCAGCAACAGTGCCGCGAGCAGGACGGAATTTGGCGGCCAAAAAACCGAGATCGGATGCGGCTGAAAAGTCAGCGCGAAACCGATCCGTGCTCCTAAATAATACCCAACAAAAACCCACGCGGCTGCACGGACCGCGCCGCGCTCAATCCTGGCAGACGCGGATACAGCTTGCTGCGAGCGCGGGCCCTTCCAGAAAAGATCACTCGCTTGATGCGGCATTCGAGCATGCCTCCCGATGCTGATTGTGCATTGTCACGATTTAGCACCGAATAGCAATATTTCTATTGATCCAGGCGCCCTGCGCAATCGCTTTCTGTTCGTTAGGTGAAAACTGCCGACTCCGGTCACAGGTCAGCACACCGGACGGATTCATCCTGCGGCGAACCGGTGGGTACAACGTTTGTGAAATCGCTCTATTCGGCACTGCGGACATCGAGGGATTCGGTTTCCGACCCGGCATGCCAAACGTCAATTCAAGGAAACCTACTAGCGAGCAACGATCGATATCTTCGAGCGACCGGCGAGATCGACGATTACATCGCGTTCGAGGAGCAAGGTCTTTCCTGCTTCGATGGCAATTACACGCAGTTTTACCTCCGCAGCGACGCGGATTGTTTCGACACCGATTACCGGCACATCGAAACGCATATCCTGGTTTGGTTTCGCCACTTTGATCATAACGGCATCTTCACGCGCGAGCGCGCCGCCGCGCCGGATTGCATCGCTTGTTCCTTCAAACGCTTCCACCGCAACGACAGTTCCGTTTTTCACGACGACAGTCTGCCCAATGTCGAGCCGTGCGATTTCCTTGGCCATCTTCCAGCCCAAATCGACATCTTCCTCCTCGCGGCGACTAAGCTTCGCCCCCGCGATCAACCCCGGAGACGCCAGAGAGTCTTCGAGAAATGTCGTCGCCGGCAAGAGATCGACATCTATCCTGGCCAGTTCATCTGCAATCGCGGCAAAAATGGATTCGGCATTTCGCTGTTTCAGCTTTCCCAGCAAAAGCAACGCTTTCAAATCTGGTCGCAGATCGAAAAGATTCTTCGGCGCAATCTGACCGGCCATGATTGCGTGATGAACTTTGTGTTCGTTAAAGAATTTCAAGAGCCGATTCAGTTGTCCGACGCGCATCCATTCGATCAGTTCAACATGTTGCGCGAGCCCTGGATCGGTCTCGCCAGTGAATGCGGCTGCAACTATTCTGTTTACGCCAGCTTTTCGCGCTGCGTCAGCGAGCAATCGGGGATAAACGCCGTTTCCAGCGATGATTCCCAGGATCTCTGGCGGTGCCTGTGCCAAGCTCCGAATTTGAAATAAACAGGCGCTTGACACAAGCGCCTCTACAAGTGTTACCCGTGACGGCGGCGTTTGACGTGCAACTGGGCGAGCGCTTTTTGCAGCGACGCTTGAATGGCGGCCACCTGTTCGGGCGTTTGATCTTCTTTCATCGCCGCCTTGGCGCGCTCGACCGCTGCCTCGGCCGCAGCAATGTCGATCTTCTCGGATTCAAGTGCCATGTCGGTCAAAATCGAGACTGCGTCGGCTTTAATTTCGACAAAACCTTCGCCTATCGCCAAGGCCCTTTCACGCCCGTCCTTCAGAACACGCAGCTCGCCTGGTACCAAGGTGGTTAGCAGTGGGACGTGTTTGGGGTAGACTCCCAACTCTCCCTCCGAACCCGGCAATGTGACCATCTCCACATCTTCCGAGTAAATTTTTTCCTCGGGCGTCACGATCTCGAGCCTTAGTGTGGACATGGCGATTCGTTAGGCGTTGAAGGGTTTAAGCGGGCCCCGCCGAACAGACTCTTGCTGCTTTACGCTTAATCGTTTCATCGCTTCAACTCTCCTTGATCGTGTCGATGCCGCCCTTCATGTAGAAATTCTGCTCGGGCACATCGTCGTGTTTGCCGTCCAAAATCTCTTTGAAACCGCGGACTGTTTCCGCAACCGGAACATATTGGCCTTTAAAGCCGGTGAAGACTTCTGCCACGTGAAACGGCTGGCTTAGGAACCGCTGAATTTTGCGGGCGCGATGCACGGTGAGCTTGTCCTCCGGACTTAGTTCGTCCATTCCAAGAATCGCGATGATGTCCTGCAGATCTTTGTAACGCTGCAGCACTCGCTGCACGCCTCGGGCAACGTTGTAATGCTCTTCACCAACGATTTCCGGGGCGAGTGATTTAGATGTCGATGCCAGCGGATCAACCGCAGGATAAATTCCAAGCTCAGCAATAGCGCGCTCAAGCACAATGGTTGAATCCAAGTGCGCGAACGTATTTGCCGGCGCTGGGTCAGTAAGATCGTCGGCCGGAACATAAACGGCCTGGAACGACGTGATTGAACCTTTGTTTGTCGAAGTGATTCTTTCCTGTAAATCGCCCATTTCGGCAGCCAGCGTGGGCTGATAACCAACCGCCGAAGGAGTGCGTCCGAGAAGTGCTGACACTTCGGAGCCGGCCTGCGAAAATCGGAAAATATTATCTATGAAAAGCAGCACGTCCTGGTTCCGCTCATCGCGAAAATATTCGGTCATTGCAAGAGCGGAGAGCGCAACGCGCAACCGCGCGCCAGGCGGTTCGTTCATCTGACCAAAAACCATTCCCACTTTCGACTTGGATAAATCTTTTTGATCGATGACGCCCGCCTCGCTCATTTCCTTGTAAAGATCGTTGCCTTCCCGGCTCCGTTCCCCTACTCCGGCAAAGATGGAAACCCCGCCGTGTTTCATGGCGATGTTGTTGATCAACTCTTGGATGACAACAGTCTTGCCGACGCCCGCGCCGCCAAATGCGCCGACTTTGCCGCCTTTTGTAAATGGGCAAACAAGATCGATGACCTTGATCCCCGTCTCCAGGATCTTTGCGCTTGTATCTTGCTCAGTGAGCGTCGGTGCGGGGCGATGGATCGGATAACGCTTCTCGAATTTTACAGCACCGCGATTGTCAATCGAGTCGCCAGTGACATTAAAAAGCCGGCCAAGCACGCCTTCGCCTACTGGTACGGTGATCGGACCGCCAGTATCGGTCACGCTCATACCCCGCTTCAGACCGTCGGTTGAAGACATTGCGATCGATCGCACCCAACTGTCACCGAGATGCTGCTGCACTTCGAGTGTCAGCTTGGTCGGGTTGCCATTGACCTCGTACTCGATTTCGAGCGCGTTATAAATTCTCGGCAGTTTTTTTTCGTCTGGGAATTCCACGTCTACCACGGGACCGATTACTTGAACTATGTTTCCTTTATTCATAAAAATTTGATTAGCCAGACAACGCCATTTGCGCAGTGGCGATCTCGAGCAACTCGGTGGTAATGCCGGCCTGCCGCATTTTGTTGTATTCCAGAGTGAGGTCCTTGATGAACTGATTTGCGTTGTCGGTGGCGTTTTTCATGGCCACCATGCGGGCGCTATGCTCTGACGCCCGCGCGTCCAGGATCATCTGGAAAACCTGGTAGGAAACGTAATACGGAAGCATCGAATCGAGAACCACCTCGGCGTTCGGCTCGAACATGTAGCCTATCATTGGATCGTGACCTTCACGTTCAGCTTGGACTGTTTCGCTTTTCGGCAAATCAAAACTACTGATCGGCAGCAGTGTTTGCACCACGGCACGTTGGCTGATTGTGTTGATGAAATGCGTGTAGAGCACCGAGACTTTGTCGACCTCGCGCCTCAGGAATTTCTCCATGCAAAACTTCGAGATCGGCTTTGCTTCAACGAAGCTCGGCGAGTCTTTCAATTCAAAATCCGCCAATAGATCGCGCTTTGTTCGAGCGATGAATTGTCGCGCCTTTTTTCCTGTCACCACGAACGCTGTTTTAGAGGAATCAAAATTTGCGGCTTCCCGAAACAGATTTGTGTTCAACGCTCCGCATAGTCCCTTGTCTGTGCTGATAATTAAGACCAACTCTTTTTTGAGAGGGCGGACAGCGAGCAGCGGATGAAATCGCGGGTCTGTTCGTTTTTGCAACGAAACGAGAACCTTATTCATCAAAGCGGCGTAGGGGCGCCCCGCCAGTGCATGTTGCTGCGCTTTGCGCATCTTGGAGGCAGCCACCATTTGCATTGCTTTGGTGATCTGCGCGGTGTTGCGGATTGATTTAATCCGCCGCCGTATGTCCTGGGTGTTCGCCATTTAAATGTCCGACAGAATCATCGCCAGATTGTCTTGAATTCATCGAGCGCCGCTTTCAATTGCGACTCGAGATCTTTGTCGAGCTCTTTCTTTTCGCGAATCGTTCGGAGCAATGCTTCCTTCCGTGTTTCCAGCCAATCCTGAACTTTTAACTGATATTCCTTGACGCGCTCAACGGGAACGGCATCGAGGTATCCATTTTGCATCGCCCACATCACCGCCACCTGCTCTTCCACCGGAATCGGAGTATACTGTTTTTGCTTAAAAAGCTCTACAATGCGTTGACCCCGATCGAGTCGCGCTCGCGTCGCGGCGTCCAGATCGGAACCAAATTGCGCAAACGCAGCCAACTCGCGGTATTGCGCCAGATCAAGCTTCACTTTGCCAGCCACCTGTTTGATGGCTTTAATCTGTGCCGCCGAACCAACGCGGCTTACGGACAATCCGACTGAAATTGCTGGCCGAACGCCCTGATAAAATAGATCTGTCTCGAGATAAATCTGACCGTCGGTGATCGAAATCACGTTCGTTGGAATGTAAGCGGAAACGTCGCCAGCTTGCGTCTCAATAATCGGCAACGCAGTGAGCGATCCGCCACCGAATTCCTCGGCCATGCGCGCGCTGCGTTCAAGCAAACGTGAATGCAAGTAAAACACGTCGCCTGGATAGGCTTCACGCCCGGATGGCCGCTTCAGCACAAGCGAAACCTGCCGATACGCGACCGCATGCTTCGACAGATCGTCGAAAACAATGAGCGCATCCATTCCATTGTCCATGAACCATTCGCCCAGAGCCGCACCGGCGAATGGTGCCAGGTACTGGTTGGTAGCAGTGTCCGACGCCGGTGCTGAAATGATCGTCGTGTATGGCATCGCGCCCTCTTTTTCGAGCACCGCAAGAGCGCGCGCCACATTGGAATTTTTCTGACCGATCGCAACGTAAATGCAGTAGAGCGGCCGATAATTCTTGTCGCCTTGGTCCTCGGCCGCCTTGTTCAAACGCGCCTGACTGATGATCGTGTCGATGGCCATCGTACTTTTGCCAGTCGCGCGGTCGCCGATAATCAACTCGCGCTGTCCGCGACCGATGGGAATCATCGCGTCGATTGCCATGATTCCTGTTTGCACCGGCTGATTTACGCTGCGGCGCTTGATGACGCCCGGCGCAATTTTCTCAAGAGGATAAAACGCGTCAGTCTTGACTGGGCCTTTCCCATCCAACGGCTGGCCCAAGGTGTTAACAACACGCCCGAGCAATGCCTTGCCGACTGGAACCTGCAACAGTTTACCAGTGGTTCTTACCTCGTCGCCTTCTGCGACTTTCGTGGTATCGCCCATTAAAATAGCGCCGACTTCAGTTTCTTCGAGGTTCAATTCACGCACAACGCCGACGTTGCTTTTAGTGGTCGATGTTTTTAGCCCTTCAATTTTCGTTTCGATTTCTTCGAGTATGCTGCTCATGATTTTGTCTTGATTAAAGTTCTTGTTGGAGACGTTCGAGCCGGTTGCGCACCGTTCCGTCCCATACATCGCTCCCAACACGAATACGCATTCCGCCAAGAAGCTCCGGGTTAACAACGAACTGCGTTGTCAGGTCGCCACCATATTTCTTTTTTAGATTGGCCACGAGCTCCGAAGTCGTCGCGGGATCCACTTCGCCTGCCGTCTCGATTTTCGCCTGTCGCTTTTCCAGTTCGAGCCGAAGGAGACGCCTGTAATTCTTCAGGACGTCGATGCAGTGACGTGGTTTTTTCGCGATAAGCGAATCGACGAGGGACGCGATTCGTCCAGCGTCGAGTTGGCCGTCCGTGAAGCTTGCCCGAAGCATTTCACGCGAGAGCCGGCGAATTTCCTTGTTGATCTTCATCAGGCCAGCTGACGAGCTGCTTCCTCCTGCAAGCGGCGTTGATCTTCCGGCGTTAACACCTTCCCGGCCACTTTGGCCGTGGTATCAACTACCAGGCGACCCAGCTCGCGCTTTAAAGATTCCATTGTGCGCTCATGCTCAATCGCACTGGCCTCGCGCGCCTTGGCAATGATTTGCTCCGCAGCAGTAATCGCCTCCTGCTGCTTGCGCTCAGACAGATGCGCGGCGCTTTCGCGCGCTTCATCGATCATTTTTTGAGCGTCCGCGTTCGCTTTTGCCAGAATCTCCTGGTAACGCTTCTCTGCTTCCGCGAGTTCCTTCTTGATTTTTTCCGCGTTGAGCTGGCCCTCTTCAATCTTGCGGCGTCGCTCCTCGAGCACCGCAAGGATTGGCTTGTAAGCGAAGCGTTGCAAAAGAAATGCAACAATGCAGAAGCTAATGACCTGCGACAGAAACAACTTCCAATTCCAGCCGAAGGTATCGGCTGTTTCGCGCAAGATGTCGGTTACACCTCCGCTGCTGGCGGCAATTATCAGATTCATAAACTAAGTTTCGGGCGCAACATTGATTGCCTTCCCGGTGAAGATTAGTGAACCAGATACAGCGCGTAGAAGACGATCGCCTCGGTCAACGCGATGGCGAGAATTCCGTGCACGAGCACCTGCGTGAACGCGCCTGGATTGCGACCGACCGCGGTGGTCATTCCGAGGCCGGTCAAGCCGATTCCGATTCCGACGCCCATCGCGGCAAGCCCGACGTGAATGCTTCCGCCCAGTTCTGCTAGTATTGGTA
>WNGB01007566.1_pt1 | contig 15634 bp, 18 predicted proteins | sample 5400681 | NCBI WGS metagenome assembly WNGB01 (sample SAMN13153367, study PRJNA577476) | soil metagenome | isolation source: 115 cm soil or saprolite under grassland replicate 2 | place: USA:California | collected 2016-06-15
CAGCCCATCGCGCCGATATTGCTCCCGGGTGATTTCAGTCCAAGACATTGTGACCTCCATCGAATCTCGCAAATCCGACGGAATCACAAAGGGCTGAAATCACTCAACTTCTTTTCCGATCAGGCTCTCAGGATGAGGTCGGAATCCTTCTCGCAATACGCGCGGCCGTTCTGCACCGCCTGTGGGACAGGGCTCAGGCAGATTTTCGGGCGGGTTCGGACGGCCCCGCCTTCGCGGCGTTTCGCATGACGCCGGCCACGGTGCCGTAGAGCGTCGCCCAGGCACCGCGGACGACGGGCGTGAACGCCGGGCCAAGAATTTGCTCGAGCGTCCACAGCAGCGCTTCGCCGACCTTGTCGTAGTGCTCGTCGCGCACGCCGTAGCCCGCGTGCCGAACGGCCATCGCTTCCAGCATGGCGACCAGCGACGACATCTCGCGCAGGCTGGCGATCGCCATCGCGAGCGTGTCCATCAGCTTCTGCGCCTGCGATTCAATATCAGGGCGGAATAGCGCCTTGGTGTCCGGGGCGATGGCAAACAGCCGATCGTAGAACAGCCGGCCGGTCTCCGCCTTGCGGTCGATCACCAGGACGAAGGTCAGGCGGATCATCTGCAGCTGTTCTGGGGTCATGGTGTGCCTCGCCTGCCGCGATCAGGCCCGGATCGCTTGAATTTCTTCGGTGAACGCGCCGACGCGTTCGCGGATCATGCGCGTCTGGCCGGCGATCTGCGCCGTTGCCGTCCCGACCTGCAGCACCGCCACCGCGGTCTCTCGCGCAATGCGTTCAATCTCGCCGACTGCGCCGTTCACATGCGTCACGCCAACGGCAGCGGCATTGACGTCGCCGGAAATCTGATGCGCGGCGCCGGCCTGCTGCTCGACCGCCGACGCGATCAGGGCCGAGAACCGGTCGAGCTCGCGGATCGTCGTCGAGATGCCGCCAATGGCGGCAACCGACCGGGTGGTCGCGTTCCGCATCGCCTCGATCTTCGAGGTGATCTCCTGCGTGGCGACCGCCGTCTGCGCGGCGAGCGCCTTGACCTCCTGCGCGACCACGGCGAAGCCGCGGCCGGCTTCGCCCGCGCGAGCCGCCTCGATCGTGGCGTTGAGCGCAAGCAGATTGGTTTGACCCGCGATCGCGGTGATCAGCTCGGTGACCTTGCCGATCTCCTTCGCGACGCTCGCCATCTCGTCGATCGTGGAACTGGTGCGTTCGGCCTCGCTGACGGCGTCCGCGGCGAGCCGCGAGGACTGCGCCGCGTTGTCGCCGACGTGCGCGATCGTGCGCGCCAGTTCCTCGCCCGCCTGCGCCGCCGAGCTCACCTTGGCGGCGGTCTCCTCCGAGGTCACGGCCGCGGTGACCGACCGCGCGCTGGCGCGCGTCGTCGCGGTGCCGAGCTGCTCGGCGTTGGTCTGCAGGCTCGTTGCCGCCGCATGCAGGATGCCGACGGAGTCCGCCATCTCGCGCTTGAACCGCTCGAGCAGATCGTCGACCTGGTGGGCGCGCTTGTGGGTCTCGGCCAGGCTATCGGTCTGCCGGAGCGCGAACTTCTCGAGCTCGCCCGCGGCGCCCTCGGCGGTCCGTCGCGCCTCGTCGGCGGTCGCGAAGGCCTGCCGTATCGTGTGACCGATCAGGATCAGCATCGCGGTCTCGATCACGACCGCGACGGCATGAACCATGACGCGGAGAAAGTCGCTGCCGCCCGGATAGACCGCCGCCGGCAGGATGAAGTTGAGGCTGATGTGGTGCACGGCGATCAACGCCGCCGCCGCGATCAGGATGCGCCAGTCGCAGAAGCCCGACAGCATCGCGAGCACCGCGAAGTAGTAGAAGTGCATCTCGACCTGCCACGGATGGCCGCTGAAAGCGAAGACGAGCAGCGAGGTCTGCCCGACCAGCGCCACCGCGAGCGCAAAGGCCACGGTGGTCAACGGCCGCCCCGCCCACAGCAGCAGGCCGGGCACGGCCGCAAGCGCGAGCGCCGCCGCGGCCGTGAGCCAGCCCTGCTGCCCCAGCGCCCAGCCGATCAGGCCCAGCACCGGCACATGGACCAGGGCAAGGAAGGTCAGTGCCATGGCGACGGTGCGCTGGAACGACTCGAGATTTGTCATTTGCTCGCTGGGGAGGTTACGGACGACGGCAGACAGGCAGTAATGACCAAAGGATCGACGACGAGCAGGACGCCGGCGGCCTTGATGCGGTCGAGATAGTCCGCGCTCTCAGGCTGCACGACGACGACAAACGGAAGCCCGCCGAAGCGCACGAACCGGCCGCCCGCCTCCACCGCACGCACGAACGCCGCGTCGGCCCCCGTCCAGGGCGCGAAGATGACGCCGACGCCCCGCGCTGGGTCGCGCGGTTCGAGGCCGATGCGCGCGGCGCCATAGAGGCTCGCGAGCGCAAAGCCGGCAATGACCGCTGCGTCAAGCGCGCGGCCGAAGACCGATGGAAAGACATGCACGACTGCCCGCTCTCTGAGGCGTTCCGACCGTCCCAGAGGTAACTTGTTTGCGTTAACGGGCGATTGACGTATTCGCGCAATGCGCGAAACGACCACGAGGTCCAATCAGAGCATGCGGAGGGAAATCGCGGTCAGACCGCGGCTGCGCTCGCGTTCTCGACCACGAGGCGGGGCGCGCGGGCGGCCTCGACCCGATCGCGGCCTTTGGCCTTGGCCCGATAGAGTGCGCGGTCGGCGGCGGCGAAAAGGTGCTCCAAGTTCCGCTCGACCTCGTTCGACACCGCCACCCCGATGCTGACGGTCACCACGGTCTTGGCGGTGCCGACGTGCAGCGGCGCGTTCGCACAATGCGCGCGGATGCGGTCGGCGACGCGCAGCGCCTCGGCGAGCGAGGCGCCCTCGATAAGGCCGGCGAATTCCTCGCCGCCGAAGCGCCCGAACAGGTCCTGCGGCCGCAATGCCGACTTCGCGACCTCGCAGAATTTCGACAGGACATGGTCGCCGACCTGATGCCCGAACGTGTCGTTGATCTGCTTGAAGCGGTCGAGATCGAACACCAGCAGCGCGGTGACACGTCCTTCGGCCCGCGCCCGGCGCAGGATCGCCTCGCCACGGTCGAAGAAGGCGCGGCGGTTGGCGACACCGGTGAGCGGATCGATCAGCGAATTCTGCCGCTGGCGCAACTCCGCGCGTTCCTTCGCCATCGCCACCAGCAGGACCGACATGCAGAAGATGTGCAGCATCAGCTCGAACATGCCGATGGGAAGCCAGTGCGGCGATGGCGGCAGGGCGCCGGCTGGATACGGCAACACGTTGACGAGCGGCGCACGGACCAGAAACATCGATCCGTGCACCAGCAGCAGGACGATCGCCGGCCAGCGCGACATCAGTTCGCGGTCGCGGGCGCGCCAGAGTTCAAACGCGCACAGCAGGAGGTAGGTGCCGATGGTCGAGGTGGAGAGCACGATGCGCGCTGCCAGCGAGGCGTAAAAGACCTCGAACTGGCAGGCGGTGAGCCAGATCGCGGCGCCGGCCAGCGTCAACGCCAGCGGCGTTCGACGGTCTTCGAAGTTGCGTGCCGCCGCCCACATGAGGCCGTGCGCGGCGAGCCAGACGGTCTGGGCGATGTCGATCGACCAGACGTCGGGAATGGTGCCACGCCCATGCAGGAGCGCCAGCGCAGCCGTGTTCATGAGATAGGCCGTGCCCCACAGGCCGAGCGCCGCGACGCTGCGGTTCTGCAGCCAGGCGAACAGCAACAGGAGTCCCGCAACCGTCGACAGGAACAGGGTGACGGAAAACAAGGTGGAGAAATCGAGCATCGGTCGGCTGCCACTCCAGCGGCCGGCGCTATGCGCCGGCCGGTCGCATTTCCCTACACCTGGAATGCTAAGGGCTGGTTTGCAGGATTGATTAAAACTTTATCTGGTGCCCCCGAACCCGACGTTCGCGCGCCAGTGCCGCGAATCCGATCGCGAACTTCGGGTTCAAAAAAAGGGGCACTAGAACCATAGAGTTGCTAGCGGCCCTTGATTTCCGAAGTTCGCATGAGAATGTGCCGCAAGTGCTTGCGAACTTCGGAATCGGGCCACTAGCCGCTGCGCCCTAGTCGTTGCGAAATGCCTGCTTGGCGCACTCGATCACGGCCGGCGGCGAGGCAAACAGGCGCGCGAGCAAGGCGTCGACCTCCGCCCCGGCCATCGGCGAAATGTCGATCTGCATCTTGGCGGCATCGGCCAGGAACTGCGGGTCCTTCATCGTGGCGGTGAAAGCCGCGCGCAGTGCCGCCACCCGATCGGCGGGAAGGCCCGGCGCCGACGCAAAGGGCCGGCCCAGCGCCTGCGTCCCGTACACGAGGCCGATCACCAGCCGGTCCTCGTCGGTCCTGGCGAAGTCATTGACGTGCGGAACGCGGGCCAAATCCGGATGCGGCCCGCCGCTGAGCTGGACGATCGGCTTGAACGCGCCCGACTCGTAGTCCTCCTTCCAGGTCGCCGCCAGCGTCGACATGCCGAGCGAGCAGACGCCCGCCACTTCCCCGCGTTGCATCGCGATCTTGACGCTGTTGGTGCCTTGATAGCCCGGCACCAGCTTGATCTTCGCGCCGAACAGGTTTTTGAGCGCGAGCGCGTGCTTGGCGAGCGCGCCGGTGATGCCGGTCGCGCCGAACACGGTCTCCTTGACCCGCAGGTCGTCGAACGCCTGGATGCCGGACGCTCTCGAGACGCCGCAGATGCCGATGATCGACTCCATGTTGCCGATCCAGGTGAATTTCGCGGAGTCGAATTTTGCCGCGCTGTTGCCCAGCAGCGGCTCGAACGGCACCGTGTGCACGAACGTCGCCATCACGGTGCCGTCCTTGGGCGCGGCGTTGTAGAGCCAGTTGGTGGCGGCAATCCCGCTCGCGCCCACCATGTTCTGGACGACGACGTTGGGGTTGCCGGGGATATGCCGGCCGATGTGGCGCGCGAGCGTGCGGCCGTAGATGTCGAAGCCGGTGCCGACCTCGTTGGCGACCACGACGGTGAAGGTCTTGCCCTTGTAGAAGTCGGCCACCGCGTCGGCCGCGGCCGGCTGCGCGAGCGCAACCAGCGCCGCACCGATCCCCGCCGTCCGCCCCTTCATCGCGCCCTCACTCGTTGCGGAACGCCTGCTTGGTCCGGTCGATCACCGCGGGCGAGGCTGAGGAGAGCCGCGCGATGAATGCCTCGACCTCCTCGCCGGTCATCGGCGAGATGTCGATCTGGGTCTTGGTCGCGTCGGCGATGAATTCCGGGTCCTTCATCGTATCGAGCAGCGCCTGGCGCAGCGCGGCCCGGCGCGCCAAGGGCATTGCCGGCGGCGACACGAAGATGCGGCCGAGCGCCTGGGTGCCGAAAATGAGGCCGAACACCTGGCGGTCCTCCTCCGACTTGGCGTAGTCGTCGACGTGCGGGATGTCCTTGAGCTCGGCCTGCTTGCGGCCCGAGAGTTGGATGATCGGCTTAAAGTTGCCCGACTGGTAGTCGTCGCGCCAGAACGAGGTGATGGTCGACATCGGCAGGCCGCAGATGCCGTGCACCTCGCCGCGCTGGATCGCGACCTTGACGCTGGCGGAGCCTTGATAGCCGGTGACGACCTTCATCTTGGCGCCGAGCAGGTTCTTGACCGCGAGCGCCGACTTGACCAGCGGGCCGGTGGCGCCGGTGGCGCCGAAGATCGTCTCCTTGGTGCGCATCTCGTCGAACTTGGCGATGCCGGCGGCCTTCGACACGCCGCAGACCGCGACGCTCTCCTCCATGTTGCCGATCCAGGTGAACTTCGCGGCCTCGAACTTGGCGGCGTTGTTGCCCATCAGCGGCTCGAACGGGATCGTATGGACGAAGGTCGCCGTCACGGTGCCGTCCTTGAGTGCGATGTTGTAGAGCCAGTTAGCCGAGTTGAGCCCGCTCGCGCCGACCATGTTCTGTACCACGACGACCGGATTGCCCGGGATGTAGCGGGCGAGGTGCCGCTGCAGCGTGCGGGCGTAGATGTCGAAGCCGGTGCCAACCTCGTGGCCGACCACGATCGTGAAGGTCTTGCCCTTGTAGAAGTCGGCGACCTCGTCAGCCGCGGCCGGCGGCGCAACAACCGCCATCGCGGCGTAAAATCCGGCCGCCGCTGCTCGTTCGGTGATCCTGCTCATGACGTCCTCGTTTTCATTCAGGCCGCGTGGCGCGCCGCGCCCGCTCGACCACCGCGGGCGATGAGGCGGCTATACGCGCGATGAAGGCCTCGACTTCGGCGCCCGTGGTCGAGCTCACGTCGATCTACGACTTGGCGGCGTCGGCAAGGAACTGCGGATCGCTCATGGTCGCCATGAAGGCGGCGCGCAGCGCATCGCGCCGCTCCGCCGGGATCGCGGGCGCCGAGCCGTAGATGCGGCCGAACGCCTGTACGCCGAAGATCAGGCCGAACACCTGCTGGTCTTCGGCGGTCTTGGCGTAGGTGTCGACCTGAGCGACGCCGGCGATGGGCTGCTTGCCGCTCAGTTGCAGGATCACCCTGAACAGGCCGGACTCGACCTCGTCGCGCCACTGCGAGGTGACGCTCGACATCGACAGCCCGCAGATGCCGTTCACCTCGCCGCGGTTGATCGCGAGCTTGACGCTGGCCGAGCCCTGGTAGCCGGACACGAGCTTGATCCTGGCGCCGAGCAGGTTTTTGACCGCCAGCGCGTATTTGCCGAGCGGTCCGCTGGCGCCGGTCGCGCCGAACACGGTTTCTTTCGTGAGCAGGTCGTCGAACTTGGTGACGCCGGAGGCCTTGGAGACGCCGCAGATGCCGACGCCCTCGTCCATGTTGCCGATCCAGGTGATCTTGGCGGCGTCGAACTTGGCGGCGTTGTTGCCGAAGATCGGCTCGAACGCCACCGTGTGGACGAACGTCATGATCACGCTGCCGTCCTTCGGCGCCACGTTGTAGAGCCAGTTGGCCGGCGCAATGCCGCTCGCCCCGACCATGTTCTGGACCACGACGTGCGGGTTGCCCGGGATATGGCGGCCGATGTGGCGCGCGAGCACGCGTGAATAGATGTCGAAGCCGGTGCCGACCTCGTGCCCGACCACGATCGTGAACGGCTTGTTCTTGTAGAAATCGGCGACGTCGGCGGCCCAGGCGCCCGGGGCGGCGAGGAAAGCGAGAACGACGGCGGCGCCGAGCGAACGTTGCATTGCGATGCCCATCACTTCGGCTGCGGAACCCGGATCAGCTCGCGCAGTTGCTCAGGCGTCAGCGGCGCGGTGATGAACTTGAACGCGATGGCGTCGGCCATGACTTCGTCGACACCGGAGATGCGGTCGGGATCGACCGCGCCCAGCGGCAGGAAGTCGCGCAGCGCCCGCTTGGCGGTCTCCTCCGACAGCTTGGCGAAGGCGGCGTAGGCCTTGAGGCCCTCGGGCGTGCCGTAAATCCAGGCCAGCGAGTCGCGGTAGCCGCGCATGTAGCGCGCGAACACGTCCGGCCGCGCCTTGAGCTCGTCGGCGTTGGCGATGGTCACGCGGCTGGTCTGCTTGTCGAAGTCGGGCGCCTCCGAGGACTTCATGATGAGGCGGGTCTTGCCGGCCTCGAGCTCGGCGACGCCGAACGGCGCGCCGGCCCAGCCGGCGTCCACCTGCCCGCTCATGGTTGCCGTCATGGTGGCGGCGGCGTTGCCGGTCGGGGTCGGCTTGAAGTTGACCTTGTAGTGCTTCTGCAGCGCCAGCGCGCCGGCGTGGGTCGAGGAGCCACTGGTCGAATAGGCGACGGTCTTGCCGTCGAGGTCCTGCACCCGCCGGATCGGCGAATTGGCGGGCACATACCAAAAGACCTGGCTGCCGCCGGTGTAGGAGCCGCCGATGATGCGCACCGGCGCGCCCTTCGCAAACACGCCGATGGCGCCGAGGAAGCCGGAGGCCATGCCGATCTGGGCGCTGTTCGAGATGATGGCCTGCTGGGTCTCGCCGCCGCCGTCGGTGTAAAAAATCTCAAGCGCCAGGTTGTACTTCTTGAAGTAGCCGGCATTGTCGCCCAGTTCGGTGACGAAGGCCTCGCCGATACCGCGGCCGCCGACGGCGATCTTGAGGCGGTCCTGCGCGCGCGCGTCGTGGGCGGTGAGCGCCGACGCCAGCACGAGGGTCGCGATCAATCTGTGGTCCATGGGTTGTCCTTCCCTGCCCGCGCCGTTGCCGCGTGCGGCGGTGTTGGGGCGAATTATCGTCAGTCAGGTAACCCAATGCCAGGGCCAAACGGCCGCATGAGGCACTGTGGCGGGCAGCATCATGGGACGTAGATGGGCGCGACCTCACGCGGGATGTCGAGCTCCATCTGGCTCACGTCCACCTGCCCGGCAGCGGTGAGGCGCACCACATTGATCGTGCCGGCATATTCGGGCGAGCCGGAGTAATAGGCGGCGACCGCGCCATTGCCCACCCGCACCGCGCGATTCCAATGGCCGAGCGCGACGTAATCGGCGCCGGTCGCCGCGAGCTCCGCATCGCTGATCAGCCACGACGGGCGCGGGAAGATGCTGCGGTCGACGCTCGGATCGTAATGCCCATGTGCGAGCACGATCTGCCAGCGTGTGCGGCGCGGCCGGATCGTTTCGAGCGGCACCATGTCGCCGTAGTCGCGGTGGGCACGGCCCCAGATTTCGAGTCCGAGATGGGGGAAATCGACGGCCTCGTCATGGGTGACGCCGAGCACGTGCAGGTTCGCCACCTCGGCAAGCAGCCCGCGCCGGAACACCGCCTCCGGGATCGCGGGATCATGATTGCCCGGCAGCAGCACGACCGGCAGGCCGGCTGAGGCGATCACGCCCGCGGTGCGGTCAAGCACGTCCTGCGGCAGGCGGTGACTCTCGAACGTGTCGCCGACGAGCAGCACGACATCGGCGCCGACGCCGCGCGCCGCATTGAGGACGCAGGCAAGACCTGCGGTGCCGTCGCCGCCGTGGAGGCGTGCCGTGTAATCATGGTCCACATGCAGATCGGAGCTATGAACGATAACGATATCCCTGCTCATCGGTACGAAAATGCCTCGTCTGGTTCACAACGGCATCCTGGAACCGGCGCGCCGTCAACATACCCCGCTTTGGCCCCGATCACGCCACGTCGGCTCGGCACCGTCAGAGGGTGTAGCGTGCGGAGGGAGTAAGGGATGAAGAGTTCCATCGAAGAGTATCGCACCAATGCGGAAGATTGTCTGCGCATGGCTCAAGCGCAGGACGACAATGACCGGCCGCTCTGGGTGACGCTGGCCCAATCCTGGCTGCGGCTTGCCGAGCAGGCAGACCGTATCAACGACCGCATCAAATCAGGTGAGCCGGCCGACGGCAACGAGCAACGCACACGCGCGCATAACTGAGAAGGAACCAGGGGTTGCGGGATCGGGTTGTCTCTTCAGGGCCGAGCCAATGGAGACAACCGATGCCCCAACAACCCCAGGAAACGCTGCCAACGCGACCGGAGCGGCGCATGCGCGGCGATTCCACGCGGACCAGTCCGCGCACCGCGATCTGGAACGCGCTCACGGCGCTTGCCATCATCGCGGTGCTGTTCATCACGTTCTACGGGATCAACTCGGAGCGCCAACAGGCCGAGCCGACCGCGACCGCGGCGATACCGGCGCCGGCGCAGACCACCGGCCAGGGCGGCGGCTCCGAGCCTGCGCCCGCAGGCGAAGGATCGCGCTGAGGTCTATCGCTTCTCACCGGCCGCGTCGCTGCCGTGCCAGTTCGGCGGCGTGATGTAGAACAACGGCGTGAGAAGATAGACCACGAATGCGGCGTGGACGCTCACCCACGCCAGCGCCGCACCCGCCAGGTATGACGCCGGCCCGACCATCGCTTTGAGAACGGCGCGAGGGTCCTGGGCGTCGGCCAGCTCCGGCTTGAGGAGATTGCGCACGATGTAGCGCTGCAGCGCAATGAACAGCAGCGTGTTCACGGCGAACATCACGCCGAAGATGGGGCGCGGCGGTCAGCGCGCGGCTCCATAGCGAAACGCGAGATACCACGCCGCGGCCGCCGGGATGCCGTAGATCGGGAAGAAGGCGACGATCTCGTTGAGCACCGGAATGCCGGCGCGGACCACACCGAACGCGCCGTTGCCGAGCGCGGCGACGAGCCAGACCCAGATGAAGATATAGGCGCCCTCCGATCCGGCCTTGCCGATCAGGCTCGCGCCGAAGAAGAACGCGGCCAGCACGATCAAGCCGATCACCACGACGATGACGATGTGCATCGCAATCCCCCCTTCCCTGCCATCAGCGCGTCGGCTGATGCGCACCCTCATTCCGCTGCCGCGCTGCCCTGCCCGCCAAGCGCCGCTGCAATGAGCGCGCGGGTCGCTGCGACCGCCTCGCGCGCGACATCGAGCGGCGGACGTGTCCACTGCGCCGGGTTCGGCGCCTCGTAGCTCAGATAGCCGTCGAATCGCTTTTCCGCGAGCAGCGAAAACACCTCGGTCCAGCGCACGATGCCCTGCCCGGGCGGTAGCCGGTCGGTCGGCCGCTTAACGCCCTCGGCAACCGGGACTGCCGGCGCATCGCTATACTGAAATGCCGCGATCTCCTCCGGCGCCACGCCGGCGAAGCCGCGCCCGCCGGCGCCGCTGCGCTCGAGATGATAGGCATCGAGCAGCATGCCGGCATTCGGCCGGCCGGCGCCGTTCAGGATCTCGCGCAGCGCGGTGATGGAGTTGATGACGGGATGCTGCGAGTTGAACTCGATCGCGAGCCGCAGGCCGTACTTCCCGCAGATGTCGGCGCCGCGCTTGAGGTTCTCAATCGCGTCGCCCTTTGGCCCGGCGTTCTGCCCGGGCGCGCACATGATGAGCGGGCAATCGAGCGCCACCGCGTTCTCGCAGGTCTCCTCGAGCACATCGAACAGCCGCTCGCTTTCCGCGCCGGTGGCGAACAGCCAGCCGTATTCACAGCCGAGCGTGCAGACCGGAATATCGGCGGCGCGAATCAGATCGAGCACCGCGCCGTTCTCCGTCCCCACCTCGAAACAGCGCGTGAAGTCGAGCCGGCGCAACTCGACGGCGTCGAAGCCGCCCGCGCGGGCGGCGGCGAGTGCCTGCTTCAGCGGGGTCGTGTCGAGGGTCCAGGTGTGCAGCGCCAGCCGTCCGAATGCCGCCATCGCCAAGTCCCCTACTCCAACCTCATATGGTTACGCACGCGGCCATCATCAGTCGAGCGAAGCCCCGGAGGCCTTCACGATTGCCGCCCATTTGGGGATTTCCGCCTTGATATAGGCGCCGAATTCTTCCGGCGTGTTGCCGGCCACGTCAACACCGAGATCGGTGAGCTGCTTGCGTATATCCGGATCGTTGAGCGTCGCCATCATGCCCTTATGGAGCGTCGCGATGATCTCCGGTGGCGTGCCGGCCGGCGCTACCAGACCATGCCAAGTGGTGGCCTCGAAGCCTGGGACCGCAAGCTCCGCCACCGGGGCGATGTCGGGCAGCAGGGCGGTGCGCACGAGCGTCGTCACCGCGAGCGGCCGCAGCGTCCCGCTCTTGATGTGCTCGCCGACCGGCGCGATCGCGGAGATTCCCATCTGCACGTGGCCTGCGAGCACGTCCTGCAGCGCGGGCCCGGTTCCGCGGTAGGGCACATGAACGATGTCGATCTTGGCTTCGGCCTTCAACAGTTCGCCGGAGAGGTGCGCAGTCGTGCCGTGGCCGCCCGAGGCGTAACTGACCTTGCCCGGGTTGGCCTTGGCGAAGGCGATAAGCTCGGGGAGCGTGCGCACCGGCAGCGCAGGGTTGACGTAGATCACGTTCGCCTGCGCGCCGACCAGCGTGATCGGCGCGAAGTCTTTCGCCGGATCGAAGCCGATCTTCTTGTAGAGGCTCACATTGGTCGCCAGGATGCCGTTGCTGCCAAGGAGCAGCGTGTAGCCGTCAGGGGTCGCGCGCGCGACCATCTCGCCGGCGACGTTGCCGCCGGCGCCGGCGCGGTTCTCGACCACGACGGGCTGGCCGAGCACCTGTTCGAGCCGCCTGCCGACCAGCCGCGCCACCACGTCGCTCGGCCCGCCTGGCGCGAAGCCGAGAACGAAGGTGACCGGCCGCGTCGGATAGTCGGCCGCAGCGGCGGTGGACGCGGCGCAAACCAAGGCCGCCAGAGCGGCTGCAACAGCCCCTGTCCTGATCATGAAGCGTCCTCCCGTGCCGTTGCCACGTGCGCGTTTCGACGCCGCATTGTCGCATAACGGGATGGGGGCGTCATTCGGGACGCGGGCTATCAATCGGAGGGCAAGATGCTGTGGTGGATCAATAGGCGTCGAGCGGCACCAGCAGGGAATATTGTATGCCAGCCCCGGCACAGTGCCAGAACCGCCCGTCCGGCGAGGGCTGAACCTTGTCCTGCGGCACGAATTCGTCGCGATGCGCGATGAGGAACCCGTGCGGGAGGATGGTGACGCCGCCCTCGACAATCTCGGTGCAGGATTGGCGGCTCTGCGGGGTCCAGTGCGACGCGACGTGACCGGCGACGGGCAGTGCGATCATGGCGGCGCATGCGGTCGTGGCCAGACTATGCATCGGCGCCCTCCCTTGGGGCTTACGCGGCGTTCACTCGACGACCTGAAGCTCCTCCAGCCAGCGCAGGAAGAGATGGGCCGCGGCGTGGGCCTGTTCCTTGTTCTGCGCGCGTTCGAGCGCGTGCAAAACTTCATCGCGCTGATCGACGCCGGGGCGCGACTCGTGCTCGCGCACGAACGCTGCCGCATCCTCGATATTGCGGATGATGCGCCCGTCGATGAGCCGGATTTCCGGCGTGAAGTAGAACAGGGGCTCCATGTGCGCATAACCGAAGCGTTGGACAGATGTTCCATCCCGGCTGGCCTGGAACAGGGACGTCAGGCCGCCATGCTCGCAATGAGTTTGCCCGCTTGGCGGAGATCGGCGACGAAGTGCTTGTATTCTCTCTCTTTGTCGGCCGCGTCCTCGATCCGCAGCAACCACGAGGGGTGGATCGTGACAAAAGCTGCGGTGCCGTCCTCAAGCGTGTGCGCCTGCCCGCGCATCCGGGTGATGGTGACGACACGCCCGAACAGGCTGCGCGCAGCGGTGGCGCCCAGCGCAACGATCGCCGCGGGCCGCACGATCGCGCGCTCCTGGATGAGCCACCACTTGCACCGATCGATCTCATAGGCGTTCGGGCGCTTGTGGAGGCGCCGCTTGCCGCGCATTTCGTGCTTGAAGTGCTTCACCGCGTTGGTGACGAAAGCATCGGAGCGGGCAATGCCGGCTTCTTTCAGCGCCGCATCCAGGATGCGGCTGGCCGGGCCGACGAAGGGCTCGCCAGCGAGATCCTCCTTGTCGCCGGGCTGCTCGCCGACCAGCATCAGGTGCGAGCGCACGCGGCCTTTGCCGGGCACGACCTGGGTGGCGAATTCGTAGAGCGGGCAGCGCGTGCATTCCGCTTCGGCGGCGCGCAGCTCCGTCAGGGTCGCGACCCGAGGCCCTTCCTGGACCGCCGCTCGCGCACGCATTGGCCACCTCGATGGCCTCCCCGTCAACGCGAGGTCAACGTGCGGCGCCTCCATTCGGTTCGCTGCTTCCGTCGCCGTCTGTGGGAGCCTGAGACGCTCCCGGGACGGCCGAGGCCGGCAGGACATCTCCCGCGGGTGCCGACTCCCGCCGTTCGGCCACCTGCGCGCGCTCGAGCCAGGACTGGGCCATGGTCAGCCATGCGCCGGCCCCCAAACAAGATCGGGCGCGCTTTGACCATTGAAAGCTTACAACGGCCCGCCGTCTGAGGTCGTCCGCCATTCCCACCGGAGATGTCCCCTCGCGGCCATACCCCTCCGGCCGCTGCTCTTTTGTACGCGTACGAACACCCACGCTGCCGTATGGTTCCCTATTGGTTGATCGCGACACGATTTTTGTCCGCCGCCGGTTGGACGAAAATCCACGCGGGCGGAGGTAATATTGCCCCAACTGCGGTGGGAGGCCCTTGCCCGCACCGCGAGGTCCGATGGAGACCAGCGACGAGCGTCCGCGGGCGGCCTACGCCACAAAAAGAGAGGGCTCGGCTCGCATGCCCCTACGGGACCATTTGTCGAATGACAACAATGCCTTAGCCATGGCCCTTCGATCGCGGCGACAAAACACAGCGACGACATGTTGTTGGCGTTTGAAAAAAGACGGCAGGCGGCGGAACCGCCGCAGCCCCCCGGCATTTACCGTCTTAGCGTCAATCGGCCTTTTCGGGGTACCGTGCTGGGAGGGGAAAATAGGCCGGCAAGTCCCCAACTCTGCTTCCAGGAAACGCATGCGGCAGGGGTCGCCAGCGGCCTATGGCCGCCAAGTTCCGGCCGCCGGGAGAGGTTTGGCTCTGGCCAAGCTTGGGGAATCGATGTGACATCAGCGCGGACCGTGTTTCCGCGCCCTTCTCGTCCGGAGCACCACCATGCAGCCGACCTCTGAATCGCCAGGCGCAGCAAAGGCGAATGGCCCCCACGCCGTGACACCGGTGGAGGAAGCCGACGGCACCGCCGTCAATGGCGATGGCCGGGTCGACCTGCACGAGCTGCTGCAGGCGCTGCAGGCGGTCCGTGTCGGCGATTTCTCGGTCCGGATGGCCGGCGACCATGTCGGCATCGTCGGCAAGATCGCCGACACGTTCAATGAGATCGTCGCCGAGAACCAGCGCATGGCGACGGAGCTGGAGCGCGTCGGCGAGGTGGTCGGCCGCGAGGGCCGCACCCGCCAGCGCGTCCGCTTCGGCATCACCAGCGGCGCCTGGGGCGAGATGGAGAATTCCGTCAACACGCTGATCGACGACCTGCTCTGGCCCACCACCGAAGTGACCCGCGCCGTGGCCGCGGTGGCGCAAGGCGACCTGCTGCAGACCGTGCGGCTCGACGTCGACGGGCGCCCGCTCAAGGGCGAGTTCCTGCAGTCCGCGACCATCGTCAACACGATGATCAAGCAGCTCAACGTGTTCACCTCGGAAGTGACGCGCGTGGCGCGCGAGGTCGGCACCGAAGGCAAGCTTGGCGGCCAGGCGCAGGTGCGCGAAGTGACCGGCGTTTGGAAGGACCTCACCGAGAGCGTGAACTCGATGGCGTCGAACCTCACGGCGCAGGTCCGCAACATCGCCGAGGTGACGATCGCGGTGGCGAACGGCGACCTGTCGAAGAAGATCACGGTCGACGTGCGCGGCGAAATCCTGCAGCTCAAGGAAGCCATCAACACGATGGTGGACCAGCTGCGCTCGTTCGCCTCGGAAGTGACGCGCGTGGCGCGCGAAGTGGGCACCGACGGCAAGCTCGGCGGCCAAGCCATCGTGCCCGGCGTCGCCGGCACCTGGAAGGACCTGACCGACTCGGTGAACGCCATGTGCGGCAACCTCACCGACCAGGTGCGCAACATCGCCCATGTGACCACGGCCGTGGCGCGGGGCGACCTCTCCCGCAAAATTACCGTGGACGTGCGCGGCGAAATCCTCGAGCTCAAGGACACCATCAATACGATGGTGGACCAGCTCAATGCGTTTGCCGGCGAAGTGACGCGCGTAGCGCGCGAGGTCGGCACCGAAGGCAAGCTCGGCGGCCAGGCGCAGGTGCCCGGCGTCGCCGGCACCTGGAAGGACCTGACCGACAGCGTGAACTTCATGGCCGGCAACCTGACCGCCCAGGTCCGCAACATCGCCGAGG
>WNGB01017886.1_pt1 | contig 15634 bp, 10 predicted proteins | sample 5400681 | NCBI WGS metagenome assembly WNGB01 (sample SAMN13153367, study PRJNA577476) | soil metagenome | isolation source: 115 cm soil or saprolite under grassland replicate 2 | place: USA:California | collected 2016-06-15
CCGGCACGCGGCGCGCACCGTCGCGGTGGAGCCCAACCCGCGGCTGGCCGGCGTGCTGCGTGCCACCCTGCCCGGTGTCGAGGTGGTGGAGGCGGCGCTGGGTGACCGGGCCGACTCGGTGCGGCTCTGGATCCCGGTGGCCGGCAGGGGACGCGAGGGGATCGCCTCGCTCACCCCGTCCGGTGAGCACTCGACGACGGTACGGATGGTCACCCTGGACAGTCTCGGCCTCACCGACCTGCGCTTGGTCAAGTTGGACGTCGAGGGGCACGAGCTTGCCGTGCTGCGCGGCGGAGAGCAGACCATCCGGCGGGACCGGCCGACGCTGCTGGTGGAGCTGGAGGCGCGGATCCAGCGGATCGCACCGGTGGTGGAGCTGCTCGAGCGATGGGGGTACACGGCCTCGGTGCTGGTCGGGGACCGGTGGCGGGACCTGGCCGGCTTTGACCTGGCCGGCCACCAGCGGGACGCCGCGGCCGCGCTGCACCAGGGGCTGGCTCGGCGCGCAGTGTGGCCCCGGCCGCGGTATGTGAACCTGGTGCGCTTCCGGTCGGGCTGACGGGAACTGGTTGCTTGCGCTACGCAACAAACGCGGCAGACTGTCCTGGACAGGGGCTCGGTCCGGCGTTTGTGTCAGTACCGGGGAGCAGACTGCATCTGGTCGGCCTGTTCGCCTGCCGTGCCGACGACCTCAGCCGTACCGGTTCGGACAAGGAGGGATCATGAGCCAGCCCACGGCCGGAGCCGCGGTTCCGCCGCCTGGCCAGCCCGGCGCCTACGGGCAGCCGGCCCAACTGTCGCACCGCGAGATCATCGTGGTGCTCGGCGGGTTGATGACCGGCATGCTGCTGGCCGCGCTGGACCAGAGCATCGTCGGCACGGCGCTGCCGCGCATCGTCAGTGAGCTCGGCGGGCTGGACAAGCTGTCCTGGGTGGTCACCGCCTACCTGCTGACCTCGACCGCGGCCACCCCGCTGTGGGGCAAGATCTCCGACCTGTACGGGCGCCGGCTGATCTTCCAGGCCGCGATCGTCACCTTCCTGATCGGCTCCACGCTTTCCGGCGCCGCGCAGAACATGACCGAGTTGATCGGCTTCCGCGCGGTGCAGGGGCTGGGCGCGGGCGGCCTGATGTCGATCGCGTTCGCGGTGATCGGCGACGTGATCCCGCCCCGCGAGCGCGGCCGGTACCAGGGGTACTTCGCCGGGGTCTTCGGCATGTCCAGCGTGGCCGGCCCGCTGCTCGGCGGCTGGCTCACCGACGGGCCGGGCTGGCGGTGGATCTTCTACATCAACCTGCCCATCGGCGCCGGCGCGCTGGTTGCCACCTCGATCGCGCTGAAGCTGCCGCTGACCCGCCGCGAGCACAAGATCGACTACGTTGGTGCGGCGCTGATCGTGGCCGCGGTGTCCTCGATTCTGCTCTACCTCGACTGGCGCGGCCAGGACTACGGCTGGGCGGAGGGCCTGGCGCTGGTGCTGCTGGTCGGCGGGGTGCTGCTGACCGTGCTGTTCGTGCTGGTGGAGTTACGCGCCAGCGAGCCGATCATCCCGATGCGGCTGTTCCGGAACAGCATCTTCACGGTCAGCAACATCTACGGCTTCATCGCCGGCATGGCCATGTTCGGCGCGATCATCTTCCTGCCGCTGTACCTGCAGGCGGTCAAGGGCTACTCGCCGACGAGGTCGGGCCTGTCGCTGCTGCCGGTCGTGTTCGGCATCTTCAGCACCGCGATCACCAGCGGCCGGCTGATCACCAAGACCGGCAAGTACCGGATCTACCCGATCATCGGCGCCGTGGTGCTCACGGTGGCGATGTGGATGCTCTCCACCCTGCACGTCGAGACCGGGTACTGGCGGATCGGCCTGGCCGCCTACGTCTTCGGCGCCGGCCTCGGCTTCACCATGCAGACGATCATGGTGGCGGTGCAGAACTCGGTGGACTTCCGGGACATGGGCACCGCGACCAGCGCGGTCACCTTCTTCCGGTCCATGGGTGGGGCGATCGGCACGGCGGTCTTCGGCGCGGTGCTGTCCAACCGGCTGGCCCAGCACCTGCGGGAGGTATTCGCCGGCGCGGTGGCGTCCGGGCAGGCGCTGCCGTCCGGCAACGCGACGCGGAACATCCAGGCGATCCAGGCGCTGCCGGAGCCGGTCAGGGGCAAGGTGCTGCTCGCGTTCACCGAGGCGCTGCACGACGTGTTCCTGGTCGGCGTGCCGTTCGTCATGCTCGCGTTCGTGGTGGCGCTGTTCCTCAAGGAGATCCCACTGCGGACCAGCACCGGTGCGCCCGCCGGGCCGGCCGGAGAGCCCGCACCGGAGCCGGTCGTGCGCTGAGGCTCAGGCCGGCGACGGGTCGTGCGCGGCCAGGTGCTCGTCGATGATGCGCCACGTGGTGCCGCGCGCGGCCCGCCCGGTCAGCACGCCGAGGTGCCCGCCCGGCGCTGTCTCGAACCGGACGCTGGCCGCCGCCGGTAGCAGTTCGGCGAGGTGCCGCACCGCGCCGACCGGGGCCAGCGTGTCGCCCTCGCCCCCGATGATCAGCACCGGCTGGTCCAGCCTGGCCAGTTCGATCCGGCGGCCGCCGAGGTCGAGGTACCCGAACGCCAGGTCGTTCGCCCGGAATAGCCGGTGGTAGAGCTGGCCGAAGGTGCGGCCCGGGTAGGCGAGCATGTTCGCGGTGAAGTTGTCCACCGCCTCGATCTGGGCCAGGAAGTCCGCGTCGGCGAGGTTCATCGCCACCACCAGCGGCTTGCTGAGGTACTTGTCCAGCGCGGAGAGCTGGTACGCGGCGCGCACCACCGGGGCCGGCGCGCCGCCGAGGAGCCGGTACAGCGGGCTCACCAGCTGGCCGCCGGTCGCATTCACCAGCGGCCGGAGCGGGGCCACGAACGGGACGGCGGTCACATCGAACGGCGCCGCGACGGTGGTGATCGACCGGATCGGCAGCGCCTGGTTGTCGGCCGCGGTGAGCAGCGCCATGATCCCGCCCAGGCACCAGCCGACCAGGTGCACCGGCTGCCCGCCGCTGTGCGCGTCCACCGTCCGGATCGCGGTCGGGATGACCTCGTCGATCCAGTGCTCCAGGCCGAGGTGCCGGTCGGCGAAGGAGATCTCGCCGTAGTCCACCAGGTACGTCGGCCGCCCGGTGCCGACCAGGTGCTCGATCATGCTGCAGCCGCGGCGCAGGTCGAAGCAGAGCGCGGGCGCGGCCAGCGGCGGCACCAGCAGCACCGGCGTGCCGGCCGTCGGCTGCCCGGTCGGCCGGTGGTAATGGTGCACCGACCGCCGCGGGCCCTCGTCGATCAGCGAGTGCGGCATCGGGCGCAGGTCGGCGAGCCGGCCGTACAGCACCTTGTGCGTCACGTTGGCCGCCGCCGCCGACACCGTCGATGCGGTAGGGATGAGCCTCATGGTCACCAGTCCGGGTCGGGGACCGCTCGAGTCTAGGCGCGCACGGGCTCCTGCTGGCCGCCCGTCGTATCGCGGCTCACAACGCCGGACGCCGGCAGGCGGAGGGGCGGAACCTGATCCTGGCGGGCGAACGTTGACCCCTGGTGTGTCGGTGATGCATCATCGATATATCGGAAATAGATCGTCTGGAGGGACTCTTCCATGGATGACAGCCACGTACGAGATGAGTGGGGCCCACGCGAGCCGTGGGTCGGCTGGGGACACCGCGGGCCGCGGATCGGCGGCCGCGAGTTCGACCTGCGCTGGGCCTTCGGCCCGTGGCGGCCGCCGTTCGGCGCGCCGGGTCACGGCCACGGCCGCGGGCGCAGCCGGGGCGGGCGCGGCGGCAACGTCCGCGCCGCGGTGCTGACCCTGCTGCTGGAACGCCCGATGCACGGGTACGAGATGATCCAGGAGCTCGAGGACCGCACCGGCGGGATGTGGCGGCCGAGCCCGGGCTCGGTCTACCCGACGCTGCAGCTCCTCGAGGACGAGGGGCTGATCACCAGCCAGCAGACCGAGGGCAAGCGGCGGTACTCCCTGACCGACGCCGGCCGGGAGCGGGCGGAGCAGATCGGCGACGTCCCGTGGCGCGAGCACACCGAGGGGTTCGACTGGGACACCATGAACAAGCTGCGCAGCTCGGTGGCGCAGCTCATGACCGCGTTCGGCCAGCTCATGCACAGCGGCACCGACGAGCAGAAGGCGCGCGCCGCGGACGTGCTGAACGAGGCGCGGCGCAAGCTGTACTCGATCCTGGCCGACGACGAGGTGGAGGCCGAGGTGGACGCCGAGGACGTGGACTGAGACCCCGCGTCACCGGCCCGCGTCTCAGGCCCGGCGCCAGCGACCCCGTGCCAGCGGCCCCGCGTTACCGGCCCGTGCCACCGGCCCCGCATCACCGGCCCGCGCTATCGGCCGTGCGTCAGCGGCCCTGCGCTACCGGCCTTGCACTGGATACGTGGCGGTGGGCTCGTCCTCCGCCGACGGAGGGCCGTGCCGGCGACCGCGGCGGTCCCTGGCGGCCGGCTCGCCGGCACGCTCGCCGCCGCGGGTCAACAGCAGACCCGCCACCAGCGCGATCAGCCCGAGGACCAGGCAGATCAGGGGCAGGTACACGTTGATCATCGCCACCTTCGCCCGGCCGTCCTTCGCCTTCTGCGCCGCGGCCTTGATGTTCTGGTCGGTGAAGGTCAGCGTGCCGTCCAGCACGGTGGCCTTGTTCGGGTCGGAGGGGGCACCGAGGGTGATCTTCACCGTCTGCTGCCCCTTGACGATCACCCCGGTTGTCGGCTCCACCCAGGCGGTCCGCAGGCTGGCGTAGTGCAGGTTGGCCGTCTGCGCGGACAGGTCGGTGTCCGGGATGTTCTGCTCGAACCGGTAGACGGTCAGGCCTTCCAGCGTCTCCTGCCCGCGGAACTGCATCGGGTACTCCGAGGACCGGATCTGGCTGTCCCAGAATGGGTAGTCCTTCTTCTCGGTGCCGAACGGAAACTTGAGAATCAGCCCGCTGTGCTTGGACCACTGGTTGTTGGTGTCGGTGTCGATCCGTTCCTTGCCCTTCGGGTCGGCCACCGCGAGACCGGTCTTCCGGTCGATGGCGAACCGCTCCTGGCTGGCCGAGATGTCCAGCGACAGGTCCGGCTCGTCGGTGTAGTAGATCTCCGAGTCCAGTTCGTAGACCGCGACGCTGCGGGTGCTGTCGGCCGCGATGCTGTGGTAGACGTCGCGGCTGCGCACCGTCCCGGTCTGCTCCCGCTTGTTGGGGTCGGCGAAGTCGAGGTACGTGATGTTGTCCCCGGACGCGTCGGAGACCGAGTTGCCGCCGATCGGCGACTTGATCAGGCTCGGGCCGACCCACCAGTGCAGCAGCGGTGCGAGAACGATCAGTGCGGCGCCGAGGCCGCACAGAACCAGGCCGGTAACCTGACGACGATGCACAACGTCCTCCCGACGCGGACCTGCGGCTGTGACGAGCACTCACGTCTCGTATGGCGGGGCATACTACCCGTTGGTAACCCCCACGCATAACTGAACGTGGTCATGATCTTGCCCGGCCGCCAGCTCCGCGCGCTAGGGTCGCGCAATCGCGGATCCTCCTCCGGCCGGTGTCCACGTCCCCGTCGCGGTCCCGGGTCCGCGTCGGGGAGGCACAGGAGGTCGGGTGGACGGACGGCACCGGTCGTTACGGGCGGTACGCGCCAGGCCCCTACTGGTCACCGCGGTGGCCGCCGTGCTGGCGGTCGCGCTGGCGGCATGGGTGGGGTACTCCTACGGCACCAACCACAGCCGCGAGCCGAACTGCAGCACGCCGCTGTCGATCAACATCGCCGCCGCGCCGGAGATCTCACCGGTGCTGGCCCATATCGCCGGCGGTCTCACCGCCGAGCAGCGCACCGCGGGCCACACCTGCTTCCTGGTCCAGGTCTCCGGACTGGAGCCGGCCCAGGTGGCCGCCGGGCTGACCGGCAGCGGCAAGGAGCAGAACGCCGATGTCTGGGTCCCCGACTCGACGTACTGGCTGCGCGAGGTCGCCACGATCAACCTGGACGTGCCGGAACAGGGGCAGTCGCTCGCCAGCTCACCCACCGTGCTGGCCATGCCGGAGCAGGTTGCCAAGCGGTTCGGCTGGCCGTCCAGGCGGGTCGGCTGGGACGTGGTGCTCGCCGCGGCCGGGTCGGCCACCCCGGTCCAGCTCGGCATCGGCGACCCGGCGAACAGCCCGCTCGGCCTGTTCGGGCTGCTCGCGGTGCGGGATACGGTGCACGGCGGCAACCGGCCGGACACCGCCCGGGTGGCTGCCTTCCGCGAGCTGTCCAAGCACGTGTCGGCGCCGTCGGAGAACCTGCTGGACACGCTGCGCAGGGGCAGCGCCGCCCCGGACGCGGTCGGCGCCGCACCGGTCAGCGAGCAGGCCGTCGTGCAGTACTCCCGGATCCGGCAGCCGGTGCCCGTAGTCGCGGCGTACCCGGACGGGGCCGTGCCCGGCCTGGACTACCCGTACGTGGTCCTGCCGGGCGCCTCCGACGCGGTGCGCGACGCCGCGCAGAAGTTCCTCGGCGTGGTGCTCGCGGCGGACCCCTCCGAACTGGCGGCCCGCGGCTTCCGGGCACCGGACGGCACCGACCGGTCCGGCCGGCTGCTCGCCGTCATCGACATCTCCGGCTCGATGAACGACGAGGTGCCCGGCACCGGCAAGACCCGGATCGAGCTGACCAAGCAGACCGCGCAGGCGGGACTCGGGCTGTTCAGGCCGACCACCGAGCTGGGGCTGTGGGTGTTCTCCACCGACCTCGGCGGCGGCAAGGACTACCGGGAGCTGCTGCCGATCCAGCCGATGTACGCGGCGCGGGAGCGGGCGTACCAGGTGATCGGCCAGATCCAGGCCAAGCAGAACGGCGCCACCGGCCTGTACGACACGGTGCTGGCCGGCTACCAGAAGCTCCGCGTCGGGTGGAACCCGGGCCGGATCAACGTGCTCGTGGTGCTCACCGACGGCCAGAACGAGGACCCGAACGGGATCAGCCGGGGCACCCTGCTGACCAAGCTGCGCGCGCTCGCCGACCCCAGGAAGCCGCTGCGGATCATCTTCATCGGACTCGGCTCCGGGGTGAACGCCACCGATCTCAGCCAGATCGCCGCGGTCACCGGCGGCCGCGCGTTCGTCACCCCCGACCCGCGCCGGATCGGCGACATCTTCCTGGCCGCGCTCGCCTCGATGACATGCGTACCCCCGGACTGCGCCCGCCGGTAGCCCGGGCCGAGCGGCCCCGGCTAGCGGCGGCGGAGCACCATGACCAGGTTCGCGGTGGCCAACTCGCGCAGGCCGGGCACCCGCGCGGTCCAGCGCAGCCAGCGCGGGTGGTACCGCGGGAAGCAGTCGATGAGGTCGGCGTCGGGCACCCGGCGGGCCCAACGGACCATCCGGCCGGCGGACAGCGGGAACAGGCTCTCCCCGTAGCGGTTCTTCGGGCGGCGGCCGTACCGGCGTTCGTACCGCCGCGCGGCGTATCCGCCGCCCAGGTAGTGCCACGGGGATGTCTCGTGTCCGCCCCACGGGGACAGCCATACCGTGAACGCGCAGAACACGACGCCGCCCGGGCGGGTGACCCGGACCATCTCCGCCGCCATCCGCTCGGGGTCGGGCACGTGCTCCAGCACGTTGCTGGAGTAGCAGATGTCGAGGCTCGCGTCCCGGAACGGCAGCGCCAGCCCGCTGGCCACCACGGTGCCGGGGCGCGGCCCGAACCGTCCGGCAAGCTCGCCCACGTCGCTGTCGGCCGACAGGTAGCGCGCGCCGGCCGCGGCGAACGCGTCGGCGAAGTACCCGGGGCCGCCGCCCACGTCCAGCACCGTCGCGCCGGCCAGCGGGCGGTACCGGGACACCTCGCGCACCGAGTCCTGGGCGAGCAGGCCGTAGAACGTGTCGGGCTCGGTCTGCTCGCGGCGGAAGGCCTGCACCAGGGTCACCGTGCGTCGCACCGTGCCAGCGGGCGGTAGCTGCGTCTGGAGCATGCGCGCCAGCATAGGGTTGTGCGCCGCGGGTTGCCGGCGCGGCCTAAGCTGGGCGCTCGTGGGCATCGACGAGCTGCGCCGGGACTGGACCAGGCTGGGCGCGGAGGACCCGCTCTGGGCGGTGTGCGTGGCGCCCGGCAAGCGGGGCGGCGGCTGGGACGAGGCCGGGTTCCTGGCCACCGGCCGGGCAGAGGTCGACGCGGTGGTCGGCTGGCTGGACCGGCTCGGGCTCGGCGGCAGGTGGGGCCGGGTGCTCGACTTCGGCTGCGGCCCGGGCCGGCTGTCCCAGGCGCTGGCCCGGTACGCCGACGAGGTGGTCGGGGTGGACATCTCGCCGGGCATGCTGGACGCCGCACGCCGGCTCAACGCGCGGCCGAACTGCCGCTTCGTGCTCAACGACGCCCCCGACCTGCGGCGGTTCGAGGACGGCTCGTTCGACCTGGTGTACACCGCGCTGGTGTTGCAGCACCTGCCCCGGCCGCTGATCGAGACGTACCTGGCGGAGTTCCTCCGGGTGCTGCGGCCCGGCGGGATGGCCGTCGTGCACCTGTCCACCAGCCCGCGGTGGACGCCGCGGGGCGTGCTCTGGCGGTTCGTCCCGTGGCCGCTGCTGCGGCTCGGCCAGCGGTTGGTGCTGCGCTACCCGGCGCCGATGCGGATGACCAGGACGCCGGCCGCGCGGCTGCGCCGGCTGGTGGCCGAGCACGGCGGTAGCGTCGTCGCGCAGACCCCGGACCGCGTCTCGACCGACGACTGGCTCTGCACCTGGTACGTCCTGCGCCGGCCCTGAGCCCGAAGTCACGCGGGCTAGCCGGGGTCCAGTGGCGGCGCGTTCCCGGCGTGCGGGACGTGCCGCGGGCCGGCGGCGGGCGGGATCGCGGCCAGCACGCCGAGCCAGGCGACCAGGCACAGCGTCTGCGGCAGCCCGTCCCCGAGCAGGTCGGCCAGCCGCGGGGCAAGCGCGGTGCCGCCGCCGAACCGGATGGACAGCGCCTGGCTGACCCCGGCGAGCAGCACGAGCAGCCCGCAGACCAGCCCGCCGTGCAGCCGCCAGAGCAGCCGGCGCCGGCGCAGCGCCAGCACCGCGGCCGCGATCAGCAGGCCGACCACGCCGGCCAGCCAGCCGGCCACCAGCAGCGCGAGCCACGGCGGCCAGTCCCGGACGGCGGCCAGCGCCCCGGCGCGTCCGCGGCCGGTCGCCGGCGTGGCCAGAGTTCCTGGGGTGGCCGGGGTCGTCCGGGTGGCGGCGGTGGCCGGGGCGGCCGGCGTGGCGGGGGTCGCGGTAGCGGCCGGGGCGGCCGGGTTGGCCGAGGTGGCCGAGGTGGCCGGGGTCGTCGGGGTCGTCGGGGTAGGGGAGGTCGGGGTGCCGCCGTCCACCGGCCCGGCCCACCGCGGATCCGCCCCCGGGCGGCGTACCGGCAGCAGCGCCAGCCCGATCAGGATCACCAGGCCCAGCAGGCCGGCGAGCAGGCTCCACCGGTAGAGCCGGTCGGGGGCGTACCGCAGCGTGACCAGCCCCGACGTGCCGGCCGGCACCAGGTACCCCTGCTGCCAGCCGTCCACCCGGACCGGCTGCAGCCGGGTGCCGTCCACCGTGGCCTGCCAGCCGGCGTTGGCGTTCTCGTGCACCACCAGCACCGTGGAACGGTCGGCCGGCACCTGGACGGTCCGCAGCGTTGCGCCCCAGGACAGCACCTGCACGCCGGGGCCGTCCGGCCGGGCCGGGGCCGGGCGGCCGAGGTACACCGCGGTGGGGTTGAACAGCGCGCCGGCCGGTGCGACCAGGGTGTGCTGTCCGGCCCGCAGCGTCAGCGGGTCGGCGCAGGTGCGCAGCTCAACCGCCGGCTGCGCCAGCAGGTCGTGCACGGTGACGGTGCCGCCGGTCTGGATCACCGTGTCGTCCAGCCGGACGTCGGGGCCCTGGCCGCACGGCACCGCGACGGTGGCCGGCCAGTCCGCGCGCGGCCGGTGCGGAGCGCCCGCGACGGTCAGCTCGGCGATGGACAGCGGCAGGACGTCCTCGCGCAGGGTGCGCCGGTCGGTGGTGGTGCTGGTCTGCGTCCGCGGGAAGCTGATCGTGATCCGGTCGCTGCGCAGCGCGAGGAAGGACGCGCCGCCGTCCAGCCCGACGGGTGCCAGCCGGGTGCCGTCGGGGCTGGTCACCTGGACCTGGTACGGCCGGCTCGAGGCGCCGGCCGCCGGCAGCAGCAGGTGCAGCCCGGTGACGGTGCGGGCGACCGGCCAGCGCAGGCTGATGCTGGGCAGGGTGTCGTCCGGCCGTGCCGACCAGGACGTGCTCGGGTCGCCGTCGACCGCGGCGTACGCGCCGGCCACCGGCTGGTCGTACGCCTGCGAGGACGCCGTCGCGGTCACCCCCAGCCGGCCGTACAGCAGCCGGTCCAGCGCCGCCCCGGACACCGGCTGCGCCCACACGCGCACCTGCGGGGCGGAGTCCTGCGGGACGCTGAACACGCGGCGCAGGCCGCCCGGCTCCTCGGTGCGCCGCTGCTGGGTCGGCGAGCAGAGCCAGTGCAGGTCCCAGGGCAGGCACGGCGGCGTGGCCGCCTCCCGGGACGCGTACACGTCGGGCTGCGCGTCCGAGGGCGGCACCGGCAGCACGACGTACCGCTCCGGGGTGAGCTGGGGGATCGCGAGGGTGGCGATGCCGACCCGCCGGCCGGGCAGGTCCTGGCCCGCCACCGCGGTGACCACCAGCCGCAGCGTCGAGGTCGGCCCGGGCGGTACCGACAGGCGCTGCGTGCCTGGCCCCGCCACCGCCTGGTCGAGGCGGCCCGCGTCGGTCTCCACCCGGACCCGGCTCACCGTGGCGTCCCGTTGCGGGTCGGCGGTGAACGTCACGTCGAGGTGGTCCGGGCTGCGCGGGGTGTCCAGCCGCACCTGCAGCCACTGGCCGACGGGGGAGCTCTCCCCGGCGGACAGCCAGGCGGTGCCCGGGTCGGCGTCGAGGGCAGCGAACGGCAGGAACTCGTGCCCGTGCGGGTCGAGCCGGGCGGTGGCGTCGGCGGCGGAGGACGACGCCGCCACCTCGGTCACCCCGCGGTACCGCACCTGCGCCTGGCTGCCGGGCGGCCACGCCGCGTCGACGACGTCGGTGGTGGGGCGGTCGAACCGGTGCACGTCGCCCGGCCCGAACGTGGCCGAGACGTTCTCCCGCACCCGGCCGAAGTCCATCTCGCGGCGGCGCAGCGAGTCGGTGAGCAGCGTCCGGCGGGCCGGCCCCGGATCGCCGTTGAGCAGGGTGGGCGCGCCGAGCAGGCCGGCGTCGGCCAGCGCGAGCACCCCCTCCGGCGCGCCCACCACGCGCACCAGCCGGTCCACGTCGTACGCCGAGACGGGGCTGCCGGCGCCGTCCACCTCGTACACCTGCAGCGACGGCAGCCACTGGGCGAGCCCGTGGTCCAACACCTGCTGGCCGGGAACGGTGCCGCCCACCCGCGGGCCGAACTCGGCCACCAGGCGCAGCCCGGAGGAGTCGGCCAGCGCCCGGGCCACGGACAGCGGCTCGGCGGTGGTCCGGGACAGGTCCAGGTCGTTGCGCACCAGGACGTAGCGCACGCCCATCCGGGCCAGCACCGGGGCGAGGCCGGGCGACCCGCGGCCGCTGCCCACCTGCTCGTCGATCGCGGACAGCAGCCTGGTCAGCCCCACCGAGCCGGGCGGCACCAGGCCGCGGGCCACCCACCGGCCGGACATCAGCGCCTGGGCCGGCTCGTCCAGTGTGCGCCCCCAGGCGTACTCCCCGAACGCGGAGGCCGGCAGCAGCAGGGTGGCGCCCTGCCCGGCGTGCTCGCCGAGCCAGCCGGTGGCCTGCGTCCAGTACGGCGGGATCCTGGTGAACCCGCCCGGCGTCACGACCTGCGAGGTCACCGCGGTCACCGCCAGGGCGGCCACGGCGAGCACCGACGCCGCCGAGGCGGCCCGCTGCCGGTGGGTGCGCGAGGGCCGGGCCAGCAGGTGCGCCACACCCGCGGCGAGCGGCAGCCGGAGCAGCGGGTCGAACTTGTGCATGTTCCGCAGCGGGGACAGTGAGCCGTCCAGTAGCTGGCGCATCTGCGCGGCGAACGGCGCGGCCAGGTCGCTGGCGTGACCCACCGTCAGCAGCAGCAGCCCGGCGGTGGCGGACAGCATCAGGAACCGCCGTTCCGGCATGTCCTGCCGGAACAGGCCGGCCAGCCCGCAGCCGGCCAGCGCGGCGGTGAGCACCACCATGACCGGGCTGACCGCGGCGGTGAAGCCCGCCGGCCACCAGGCGTGGAAGTCCACCACCAGCCAGGTCACCCAGTCGGAGGTGCCGCGGGTGGCCGCGATCAGCCCGGCCGAGCTGGTGGTGGCGCTGGCCGTCTCGGTGTACGGCAGGAACGGGAAGCCGTAGCCCGCCAGCAGCGCCAGCGGCACGAACCACCAGGCCACCGCGAGGGCCACCGCGAACAGCCACCAGCCGGCCAGCCGCAGCCGCGCGCCGGCCGGCCGGGTGAGGATCCACATCGCCGGAACGCTGGCCACCCCGACCACCGTCGCGGCGTTCACCCCGCCCATCGCGACGAACGCCAGGCCGGACCAGATCGCCGCCCGCCGGGGGCTGCGCCGCCGCCAGCCGTCGATCAGCGGCAGCAGCGTCCAGGGCAGTACGCAGGTGGGCAGCAGCTCGGCGGAGTTGGTGCCGAGCAGGGCCAGCACCCGCGGCGCAAGCGCGTACGCCAGCGCGGCCACCAGGCGGGTGCGCGGCGTGCCCACCCGCATCCGGTCGAGCAGCCGGGCCACCCCGACGAACGCGGCCACCAGCAGCGCGGCCATCCACAGCCGCTGCACCACCCACGCGGGCAGGCCGACCGCCTCGCCGGCCGCGAAGAACGGCCCCATCGGGAACAGGTAGCCGCCGGCCTGGTTCTGCAGTTGGCCGAGGTTGGCCGTCGGGTCCCACAGGTGCAGCGCCCGGACCAGGAAGGCGCCCGGGTCGATCGGCATGTCCAGCTTGGTGTCGGACACGATCCGGCCCGGCGCCTGGGCGAAGACGAGCAGGGTGAGCAGCACCGAGCCGGCGACCAGCCACCGCCCGGGCGCCCGCGCCGGGCCGTCGGCGTCGGCGTTCCGGCGTTGCTGCACCCACCGAACCGCCGCCGGCGCGACGCTGCCGGTCACCTTCCCGGGCCGGCCTCCGCCAGCGCGTGGTCAGCCGACCAGCCCGGATGGGGCCGCTCGCCGCGCAGCAGCGCCGCGGCCAGGTCGGCCATCCGCTGCCCGGTGCCGGTCCAGTCGAACCGGGCCGCCCACGCCCGGCAGGCGGCCGCCATCCGGGCGGCCACCTCGGGGTCGGCGAGCTCGTCCAGCGCTTGGTCCAGCGCGTCCACCAGCGCCGTCCGGGTCGGGTGTCCCACCCCGGCATTGTCGCCGATGAGCCAGCCGGTGTGGTGCGGTCGGACCGAGTCGCGCAGCCCGTCCACGTCGCGGCAGACGGTGGGCAGCCCGGCCGAGGCCGCCTCCACCACCGCGATACCCCACCCCTCGCCGTCGGACAGCGACACGTGCAGCCAGGACTCGCCGAGCAGCCGGCACTTGGCGGGCTCATCGACGTACCCGTGCACGGTCACCGCGCCGCCGGCCCGCGCCGCCGCGGCCCGTACCGCCGGCTCGGCCGGCCCGCGCCCCACCACGTGCAGCCGTACGCCGGGCCGGCGCCGGGCCAGTTCGGCCACCGCGTCGACCAGCCGGTCCACCCGCTTGTGCACGACCAGCCGGCCCAGGCACACCAGCGTCGGCTCGGCGGCCCGCGGGCCACGGGCCGGCACCGGGTCCAGCCCGTTGGGCACCACGTACACCGGCCCGGTCCAGCCCAGCCGGCTCCGCATGGCCTGCACGGTGGACGGCGAGACCGCGGCGGTGACCGCGCGCCGGTACACCCGGCGCGAGGCCGGCCCCTCCAGCCACCGCCCGAACGCGGCCACCGGCGCCGGGAAGTGCACGCCGAACTGCGCGTCGTGCACGTGGTGCATGACCAGCACGACCGGGGTGCGGCGGCGCACCGCGAGCGGGGCGAAGAACGGGATGCCGTTCTGGCAGTCGAGGACCAGGTCGATCCGGCGGCGGTGCCGCGCCAGCCAGGCCAGCGCGTGCGGGTACACCGTCCAGCGGCCGCCCCGCCGGACGATCTCGACGCCGTCCACGGTGTCCCGGCGCGCCTGCCCGGGTGCGCGGGCGGTGACGAAGCTGACCCGGGCGCCGGCCTTCTGCAGGTACTCGGCCACCCGCCAGGCGTACTCCTCGGCGCCGCCGGCCTCCGGGTGGTCGCGGTCCCGCCAGTTCAGCACGGCGATCCGGGCGCCGGCCAGCTCATCCACTGCTGGTCGGCTCCGGCGCGGGGATCGGCGCGGCGAGATGCCACGCCTCGTGGTAGTGCCCCTCGGCGGCCAGTTGCCGGCCGATCGCGCCGACGGCGAGGAAGCTCTTCCAGCCGTCGCGCAGCGGCGAGAACGTGGACCCGGGCATGTCGCACCACCGTACCGGGATCTCCGTGATGCGGGCGCCGATCCGGGTGGCGCGCGCCAGCACCTCCACGTCGAACGCGAACCCGGCGGTGCGCAGCGGCGCGAAGACCGCGTGCGCGGTGGCCCGGTCGAAGAACTTGAAGCCGCACTGGGTGTCCCCGACACCGGGCACCAACGGGGCCACCGACCGCCGGAACGCCCACGCGCCGGCCTGCCGCATCGCGCTGTGCCGCGCCGAGACCACGCTGGCCGGGTGCGCGCGGGACCCGACCACCACGTTGGTGCCGCCGTCGAGCAGCGCCAGCGCCGGGGCCAGTGCGGTCAGGCTGGTGGCCAGGTCGGCGTCGCAGAACCCGACGTAGGTGCTGGAGGAGGCCAGCACGCCGGTGCGCACCGCGGCGCCCTTGCCCGTGTGCGGGCAGCGGGCCAGGTCGAGCGGCACGCCGTGCCGGCGGGACCGCGACCGCCAACCCTGCACGATCGCCGCGCTGGCGTCGGTGCTGTTGTTGTCGACGACCAGCAGGCGGGCCGGCAGGGCTAATTCGGACAGCACCTCGACGAGACCGGTGAGGCAGCCGGCAAGGCGACTCTCCTCGTTTCGTACCGGTACGACGACGGTGAGATCGACCCGGTCCCGACGCATGCTCCCTCTCATCACGTTCACAACATCCGCAGCGTCGTAGGTTACTGACGGGTAGTCAGATTTGGTAGTCCCTTCGAACAGAAATGTGCGTGTTCGTGTACTTACCGTGCGTAGCTGAGGCGGTTGCTCTACCCTGCCGACCGTGAATGAGCCGACGCCGAACGGTCCCGGCACCCGTTCCACCGTGGCGCTCGCGGTGGCGACAGCGGCGGGCAACGTGCTGGCGTACGTGTTCACCATCGCGATGTCGCGGCTGCTCGGCGTGCGGGACTTCGGCGAGCTCGGCACCCTGCTCGGGGTGTGGCTGATCGCACAGATCCCCCCGCTGGCGTGCCAACTCGCCGTCGCCCGGGCGCTGGCCGGCGGGCCGGATCCGATCGCGGCGGGTGGCGGTCCGGCGGGTGGTGGCGGCGCGGCGGGTGGCGGCGCGGCGGGTGGCGCCGCGGTGGGTGGCGGCGCGGTGGGTGGCGGCGCGGGTGGTGGCGGCGCGGCGGGTGGCGGCGCGGTGGGTGGCGGCGCGG
>WNGB01008437.1_pt1 | contig 15630 bp, 8 predicted proteins | sample 5400681 | NCBI WGS metagenome assembly WNGB01 (sample SAMN13153367, study PRJNA577476) | soil metagenome | isolation source: 115 cm soil or saprolite under grassland replicate 2 | place: USA:California | collected 2016-06-15
CGCTGCCGCACCGGTGGTCAGTTTCTCGGCTTCGATCACCAGGTCATCAGCCGACCGCGCGCTGGGGCAGGCCTCGAACAGCGCCTTCACCCCGTCGATGCGGTCGGTCAGCGTGGCGATCTGGTTCTCGGTAGCGTCCTTGAGATCCAGCACCTTGAGTTGATGCTGGCGGTAGATCTCCAGGTAGTCGCCGAACTTGGCCCAGGTAAACCCGCCCAGCTCGGTAACGGCGCGCAGGGTGGCCTTGATGGACGTCAGGATGCTGCGGCCGCGCACCTTCGCCGGGATCTTGTTGGCGATCAGCCGCAGCGCCAGCTCGACCATCGGCGCGGTGAAGCGACAGATGATCAGGTCGCCCGGCTGAACCAGGCCCATCAGCGCCGAGGCGTAGTGGCTTTCGAGCGTCCCGACCGGCGCGCCCGGCCGCGCTTCGATGCGCGGCACCAGCTCCCGAGCGAGGTCGATGTGGCTCGTCGGGCAGCGGTAGCAGATGGACAACGGCAGCTCCGTGGCCTGCGTGCGCTGCAGCACCCGGTCGTAGCTGTCGGTGCCGGCGAAGGCAAATCCCTGAATGGCCTGATCTCTGTCCCCTACGATGAACGCTCGCCCGCCGTCGGGGTCGATGAGCTTCATCAGAATGTCGGTCATCGCGTCGGACCAGTCTTGCCCTTCATCCCCGAATAGCCACTTCGTGGTGTAGGGCCGGAGGCCCCAGAGGTGGACCAGGTGCAGCATGTCGTTGTAGTCCACGATGCCCTGGTTGGCCAGCCGCTCGCCGCGTCGAAGACAGTCCAGCAGGCCGCTCAGGAGCGGCCGGTAGTAGGAGACGCCGTACCGCTGGGCCGTGGCGTCGACCGCGTCGTGGTCGCGGGGATCGGTCAGCGTCAGCTGGCACATCTCGATCAGCGTGGTCAGCTCGCCGATGGCGTCGGTCTGGGTGGGCGAGTCTTCGTCCTGGACCCACTCCATCTGGTGCAGCTGCACCCACTCCCGGGCCAGCTTGTTGTACTTGCGCTCGTCGACGGTCAGCTGCGACCGGCCTAGCGCCCGGGCCACGCAGCCGTAGCCGATGCCGTGGACCGTCTTGGCGAAGGTGGGGATGTTCTCGCGCTTGAACCGCTCCTTGGCCTCCACGACGTTGTCGGTGTTAAAGGCCACGTAGAGCGAGTCGTGCGTGTTGACCGCTTTGGCGCCCAGCTCCAGCATTTTCGTCTTGCCGGCGCCGGCGACCGCGCTGCACATGCCGTGGCCGCGGCCGCTCTGGATGAACTCCAGCGCACGCTCCTGATAGGGGGAGAGCTGAAAACTCACGTTGTGCCTCGTTTTGAATGCCGCCCTGGTGGTAGCCATTGCTCGGGCGGCAATCCCTCACGCCGCCCCATGGACGGCGGTACTTTCGCGGTGAGTCGACCGCGGCGCAGAATAACCACCCGCCCGCTCTCCTCGACGATGCGGCCGACCTCCACCCACTCAGTCTTGCCGTGGTAGTGGAGCGCGGCCCAATCGCCAATGCCGTGGAGGTTCGCGCCGCCGCGCGATGTCACGCGACTGAGGGGCGGGACGAATTGCTCGACGGCGACGCTCCAAAACCACCAGTTTCCGTACTTCACCACCTCGTCGCCAATCGTGAAGAGGCCTTTGGCAATCCAGCTGGCCGGGGTGTACGGCCCCACGCCCTTCAGCTTCCCCACCTCGCCCGGCCGCAGCCAGCGCCCTTCGTCCTGCCGCAGATCCACCGCCCACTCGCGCAGGGCGCTGTCGGTGATCGTGTGGGGCTGCCAGGCCATCCAGGTGCGGCGGTCCTGGAGAAAGGTCAGCAGCGCCTCCCAGGACACCCGCCAAATCCGGTTGTCCTTGCCGGCGCGCGTTCCCTCCAGCCACCGATACGCCGTAATCCAGCGGCCGATAATCTTCTGGTCGCTCAGGCCCAGCAGGCGCTTGCTGCCCGTCGCCGTCAGCTGCGCTTTGGTTTTGGTCATCAAAAGGCCGACCCGTTTAGCGTGGAGCACCACACCTACCTCGGATCGGCCTAGCGCCTCGGCGACAGCGGCGTAGTCGCCGCCGCTGTCGATAATCTCCCGAAGCCTGACGTCTTCGTGGGGTTTCCAGTCCCGCCAGCTCAATCGTCGCTGGCTTTTCTTCTTCCCGCCCATCGTCTGGTCCCTTCCTCCTGGGGGTTGCCTTCTGTCCCCTCTATTGTAGCACAGCCTACGGCTATTGTCAAGCATTTCGCGCTATCGAGGCGTGACGTTTGGCTTTGTAGTGCGATATTCCTGGCTGGTGAAACGCAAAACGCCGACAGCCTTTCAGCTGCCGGCGTTTGATGTGGGCTATGACCTGCTAGCGACCTGCGGCCTCGCGAATACGTGCATTCATATCTGCGGCCGGCGGGAGGTTGGCCCGCTGCATGGCCAGCATACCGTTCAGATCGCTCCTGTCCTGCTCGCCGTCCAGCGCAGCGATATCCGCCGCGACGGCGTCGAGCTCCTGATGGGTGGTCGCCTGCGGATACGGCGGCGGCATGCGCGCCGGAGCGCTATTCGCCGCGGCATATCGGCCGTGCGCGTCGCGAAAGGGATTGAACCTGCCGCGGTATCCTCTACCTGATGCCATTGCTATCCTCCAGCACCAGGAAATGCGGCAGGCCTTCGCTGACGACGTAGCACAGCGCCATGAAGCCGGTCGGGTCGCTCAGCGCGTCGCGGTAATTCAGAGGATAGCCCGGCAGACCGATTGGCGTGCCCTGGTGCCGCTCCTGGGCGGCGAGCAGCAGGTCGAGCGGCGTGGCCTCGCCGCGAATCTCAGGGTGGCCGTCGCCTTTGCCGGTCCAGGTGACCTTGAACGGCTCGCCGCGGTGGGTGATGGAAGCTTCGATGTACATTGCGATGTCCCTTAGAGCTGGCGCGCGCGGCCTGCGCGCGCCAGCGCAGGTGTCGTCGGCAGGGGTGTGCTGACGTGGCCGCTGCCGTCGCTTGATGTGGCGCGCTTGACCGCTTGCTGGAAGATGCGGGTCAGGAGGATGTTGAGGGCGTCCACCTGGTCGTCGTGCGTGCCGGCGGGGAAGGCCAGCAGCTCGTGCTCGAACTCGGTGAGCCACGGGCCCGGCGCGAAGAAGACGCGGCCGCCCTCGATGTAGGGCGTGTTCGCCTGCGCATGGCTGAGCTTGCCGCCCTTGTACGGCGGCACCGGCAGGATCGGCAACTTGGTCTCGCGCCGCAGCATCTGCTGGATCGCGATGCCGCTCGCCGCGTCTTCGACGAGGATCGCGCGCGGCCCCCACTTGGCGGCCTGGTCCTTCACCGCGCGCAGCAGATCGGGCGTCTCGAGCCGCCCGCGGAACACGTCGAGAATGGAGACCTCGCTGCCATGCACACCGCCGGTGACACAGACGCTCCAATCGCCCAGCTCGCTGGAGGCCGTATCCCACGCCTGTAGGATGTACTCGAACTCCAGCTCCCGCAGCTCGTCGAACGAGATGTAGCGGAACCAGGTCTTCTTGTACAGCCCGCCTTCCGCAGCCATCGGGCGCTGCTGATAGAGCGCGTAGTAGTCCAGGCCCATCACGCGCTTGATCTCGCGCAGCCAGTCGGGGAAGCCGAGGAGGGTCTGCGCCTCCTGTCTTCGGCGCAGTAGCTCACGCCGCGCCTGCTCGAGCAGGGCGTCACGCAGGGAGTAAGTTTGGGAGGATCGCGGCATTGGCTGACGAAAACGCGCTTCAAGGACGACTGGCGCGTGTTCGCTGCCTGTACCGGATACTGCCAGTATATCATGCCGGCGCTAGTAGCGACGGTAACGAAATGGCATACAAAAGGCCGCGCTTTGTGCGCGGCCGGGACGTGCGGGTCGGGTGTGCCCGCTCAAATTCGCCAGTAAAAACGTCTCAGTGGCGGCGAACGCCGCTGCGAGCTTGAGCTTCCCCCGCTGGTGGCCGAATTTCGGCCGACTGGCGCGGCGGTCGGGGCACGGCGCCGCTCCGCTGCAGCTGATGCGCATTGTAGCACGCTGGTCAACTTGGCCCCGACCCGAGCAGCGGCCAGCAGATGTGCGTGCTGTGCCTCAGTCGTCGATGACGGCTGACGACCTATCGAGCACACTTCGACGCCAGATAGCACGTGCGATGGCTCGCTGAGGCCAGATGTGCAAATGTTAGTGTACAATCGTTGGGCATCCATGCTATACTCGCATGGGCAACAGTAAGATCGTGTAGCGTATCCTGATACCGCACACAGCGATCGGCCCCGTCCGCCACGACTGCCCAACGCCTCGCTCGCGTTTGTTCATTCCAATCAGAATTCGCCCAACAGAAAACCCACCCCTGCCGGCAAGCTGAAGGTGGGCCTTCTGAAGTAAAAACGCTGTGCTGATTCTAGCACCCTCTTCGCCCATTGGCAAGGTGTGCTTGGCCGCGCGGCGGGTCATGAGGAAGACCTATGCCGCCGCGCCGATCTACAACTACACCATCCACCGCCGACTACCGGCACGCCGCGACTCGACTGAACAATCCGCCGGCCGGCCTGGCCGGCGGCAACCCCATCCCACCTGATCGTAAGCGCTGTGAATATGATCCGCGCCGCGACCCGCAGCTCCAATGGGCTGGCAAGGCTGAACACCCGATCTTCGATGTCGAGATGGTGCCGCTACACAACTATGAGGGCATCGCGCCCGCCGCGATCGTCGATTTGCTACGCGCAGGCCCGGTGCAGGCCAGCATGTTTGTCGACCCACCAGGATGGGATTCTATGCACCTGTGTGAACGACCTTGTGCGGTATCCTTGGTCACGCGGATCGGAACCTTCCTGCCAACTCACCAGATGAGGTAGCTCCGTGGATGTCTTCAAGCTGCGTCAGCATATCATTGCCGAGTATGCCGAGTACACCAAGAGCTTCCTGCATATCCTCGACCCCGCTATTCACCGCTATGTGCATACTGAGCTCGACCGGGGGAAACTCTGGCCCGATGCACTGATTCAGCTCTCGCCGGCCTACGATCAGGCCAGTACCGTCGCCGACCTTGTGCAGCACCACGTCCTACACCCGCGCTGCGCCGAGATCTTCCAGGCGCCTGACCGCGATGGAACGCTCCGCTCGCTGCGCCTCTACTATCACCAGCGCCAGGCGATTGACCTGGCGCATGCCCAGCAGCACTTTGTGGTGACCACCGGAACCGGCTCCGGCAAAAGCCTGACCTATATCATCCCCATCATGGACCATGTGCTCCGCCATAACCCGGCAGCCGGCAAGGTGCGGGCGATCATCGTCTACCCGATGAATGCGCTGATTAATTCACAGGGCAAGGCGATTCAGCGCTTTCTCGAGAATCTGCCCGCGGGGCAGCGCTCGGTGACCTACGCGCGGTACACCGGTCAGGAGGGCGATGCGCGCAAGAAGGAAATCCAGCAGAACCCGCCTCACATCCTGCTCACCAATTACGTCATGCTCGAGCTGATGCTCACACGCCCGGAGGAGTTTGCCTTCGTCGATAGCAGCACCGCCGCACTGCACTTCGTCGTGCTGGACGAGCTGCACACCTACCGTGGCCGCCAGGGCGCCGACGTTGCCCTGCTGATGCGGCGTCTGCGCGACCGCTCGGGCAATCCCAATCTGCTGTGTATTGGCACCAGCGCGACGATGTCCAGCGGCGACTCGTCGGACGACCGGCGGGCCGCGGTCGCGGCCGTGGCGGGCAAGATCTTCGGGGTCGATCTCCCACCGGCCCAGGTGATCGAGGAGACGCTGACCTACGCGGTGCCACAGTTCAATCAGCCGACGGACGCCCAGTTGCGTGCGGCACTGCTCAGCCTGATTCCTGACACACCTGACTGGGCGAGCTTCCAGCAGCATCCGTTAGCGGCCTGGATCGAGGCGACGTTCAGCCTCCGGAAAGACGCAACTGGCGCGCTGCGGCGGGCCGAGCCACGCACACTCCAGGCGGGCGCCGAGGTCCTGTCAGCGCGGACCGGCGTTGCGGTCGATACCTGTCTCACGCAGATCCGGCACTTCTTCCAGGTCGGCAGCGCCGTGCGCGACCCCGAGGACAAGCCCGGTTTCGCTTTCAAGCTGCACCAGTTCATCTCCCAGGGCAGCGCGGTCTACAGCACCATCGATGATGTGCCGGAGCGACGCGTGCTGACTCTCGAAGGACAGCGCTACGTTGCTGGTGATGATGGCGATCGGCTGCTCTTCCCGCTGGTCTTCTGCCGTGAGTGCGGCCAGCACTATGCGCTGGCGGCCTACCATCGGGCAGGCCATGTCGTCGAGCCGCGTCAGCCGATGTCACGCGGCGAGGATGTGGGTGAGCACGCGCGATCCGGCTATCTGTTGATTGGTCATGATGCCTGGAGTGCGGGCGACGAAGAGCTCTTGCCCGATAGTTGGTTCACGATTACCCGCCGCGGCCGCACGATCACCAAGACGTTCAAAGAATTCGTCCCGCAGCGCCTGTACGTACGGCCGGATGGCGAGGTACTCAGCACCGGCGATTCGACGACCACGCCCTGCTGGTTCCTGCCGACGCCGTTTCTGACCTGTCTGCGCTGCGGTGTGGTCTACACCCGGCGCGACCGTGATGATTTTCGCAAGCTTGCGCGTCTGAGCAGCGAGGGACGGAGCACCGCGACCACGCTGGTCTCGGTGAGCGCCATCGACGAGATGCGGCGCTCGACGCTCGCGCCGTCCGCCCAGAAGCTGCTCAGCTTCACCGATAACCGCCAGGACGCGTCGCTGCAGGCCGGCCATTTCAACGACTTTGCTAGCGTCGCATTGCTGCGCTCGGCGATCGCACGCGCGCTGGATGAACAGCCCGAAGCCGACCCGCTCACGCATCTCAACGTCGCCACCCAGGTCTACCGCGCGCTCAACCTGCCGCAAGAAACCTACGCCAAGGATGTCGGCACATACGCTGGCGCGCGACGGCGCAATGAGGACGCACTGACGGCGCTGCTGGAGTACCGGATCTATGAGGATCTCCGGCGCAGCTGGCGCGTGACGCAGCCGAACCTGGAGCAATGTGGCCTACTGCACATCGACTATCTCGATCTCCATGAGCTGTGCCAGGACGCCGAGCCATGGCGGAAACACACGGTGCTGGAGACATGCACTGCCGAACAGCGTGAGACGACCATTCGTGCGCTCCTGGAGTACATGCGGCGTGAACTCGCGGTCGACGCGCCGTGCCTCGATCCCGATCGGCAGAGCGAGCTGGTGCGCAAGGTCAATGCCGCCCTCGCCGAACCATGGGCGCTTGCGGAGGAGGAAACCAGAGACCTGCGCAAGGCGACCAGCTTCGTCGTACCGAACGATGAGGCGCTCCCAGCATTCGGACGCAGCCTGTCGGTCCGTGGCACGCTCGGCCGCTTCTTGCGGTCGCCACAGGCATGGCCGTGTCTCAGCGACAGGCTCGACGATGACGCCTATGAGCACCTGCTGTCTGTGCTGCTCGACATCCTGGTCGGTGCGAACATCCTGACCGATGTGGCCGCGCGCGGGCCGCGCACGGTGCAAATTCGGCGTGACGCGCTGCTCTGGCGGCGTGGCGACAATACCGTGCCGGGGCTGGACCCGATCCGCTCGCGCCGCATGGCAGGATTGGCGCAGGTCCAACGTGAGGCGAACAGCTTCTTTCGGCGCTTCTACGCGCAGCCGGTTGCCAGCCTGCGTACCATTGAGGGCCGTGAGCACACCGGGCAGGTGCCCCAGGAGCAGCGCGAGCTGCGCGAAGATCTGTTTCGCGATGGCAAGCTGCCGGTGCTGTTTTGCTCGCCCACGATGGAGCTAGGGATCGATATTGCCGATCTCAATGTGGTCCATATGCGTAATGTGCCGCCCACACCGGCAAACTATGCGCAGCGCAGCGGGCGCGCCGGGCGCAGCGGGCAGCCGGCGCTCGTGATGACCTACTGTTCAACCGGCAGCGGTCACGATCAGTATTTCTTCCAACGCCCGCTGCAGATGGTCGCCGGCGCCGTCGCGCCGCCACAGATCGATCTCGCAAACGAAGATCTCGTGCGGGCGCATGTGCATGCCATCTGGCTTGGCTTCACGGGACTTGATCTGACGCGCACCATCCTCAATCTCGTCAACACCGCGGCGCCGAAATTTCCACTGCGTGACGACATCCAGGCCCAGCTCCAGCTTGCGCCAGCGCGCGCAGCCGCATGCCTGGCGGCTTCCCGCCGCATTCTGGCCGCCTGCCAGCCCGATCTCCAGACGTCGACATGGTTCGACGACGACTGGCTGACCAAGACCCTCGACGCTGCGGCGGCGGCCTTCGCGTGGGCGTTTGAACGCTGGCGCGAGCTGTACCAATCCGCTGACGCCCAGCTGCACGAGGCGCGGCAAACGATCGACATCTCGCACCAAAAACAGCTCTCGCGCGAAGCGGTCGATGAGGCGCGCCGACGCCAGGACGAGGCACTCCGCCAGAAAGACTTGCTGTGTAATAACACCACCCGCAGCCAGGGCGATTCAGATTTCTATCCGTATCGCTATCTGGCGAGCGAGGGCTTTCTGCCCGGCTACAACTTCCCGCGCCTGCCGGTGCGCGCCTTCCTGCCAACCGAGCGCGGCGAGGGCACATTCCTGGCGCGGCCACGCTTCCTGGCGATCACCGAGTTCGGGCCGCAGAATATCGTCTACCACGAAGGGCGCAAGTATCGCATCGTGCGGACCATGCTGCCGGCCGGTGACGCACAGGCGCGCCTCTTGCGCGCCAAGATCTGTCGGGCGTGCGGGTATTTTCACGAAGGAACCAGCACCGACGTGTGCGAGCAATGTCACGCGGTGCTCGATACGCACGCCGCGCAGACGCTCCAGAATCTGTTCGAGATGACGACGGTAACGGCCCAGCGCGTCGACCGGATCACCTGCGAAGAGGAAGATCGCGTGCGCGAGGGCTTTACCTTGAAAACCCACTACCAGTTTTCACGCGACCAAGCCGGATTGCGTCGGGTTGACGCAGAAACGAGCGGCGACGGTCTGCCGATTCAGTTGAGCTATGGCCCAGCCGCAACTATCTGGCGTATCAACCACGGCTGGCGGCGGGCCAAGCAGGAAGGCTTCTCGCTCGACCTCCGGCGTGGCGTGTGGGGCCGCCAGCCCGACGCCGAAGCAGCCGGCGAGCCAGAGCCTGGCAGTGCGAATAGCGTGCGTCAGGGCATCCGACTGGTCGTCCGTGACACGCGCAACCTGCTGATCGTTTTGCCGCCGCCCGAGGTGAGCGCAAACGCCGAAGTGATAGCGAGCCTCCAGTATGCGCTGCAGCGTGGGATTGAGGCGGTCTTCCAGCTGGAAGAGCAAGAGCTGAACTCCGAGCGACTCGGCGAGGGTGCGCGCTGCCGGATCATCTATTGGGAGCCATCGGAAGGCGGCGCAGGCGTGCTGCGGCGGCTGGTCGAAGAGCCGGACGCGCTGGCCCGTGTCGCGCGCGAAGCGCTGGCAATCTGCCATTTCGATTCCGATACCGGCGCTGAGGTGCCGGAAAAAGCCGGCGAGTGCGCGCGGGCATGTTACCGCTGTCTGCTCTCGTACAGCAATCAGCCCGACCATAGCGTACTGAACCGGCGTGCCGTGCGCGACCTGCTGGTCGAGCTGGCGCAGGCGGCTGTTCACCATACCGGCGGGAGTGGGTCGTCCGATACCGCATGGCCCGATCAGGATGTGCCGCCGGCGGTGCGGCAGGTGCTCACGCATATCGCTACACAGGGCGGGCGGGCGCCTGATGCCGTGCTACCGGAAAAAGCCGGCCGCCGACCCCACCTGTTCTACGCACCGTCGACCTGTGTGCTCTGCCCCGCACCAGAGGAACAACTCGACGCACTGCGCAGCGACCTGGAGGATGCCGGGTACGTCGTGGTGACAGTGCACGCCGATCACGATCTGGAAGCACAGCTTGCGCAGTATCGTTTCTGGAAGAGAACGTAATGGCGAATTATGAAATCGGTTCCCTGGTGCGCTGCCGTGAGCGCGAGTGGATCGTGCTGCCTTCGGATCGCGCGGATGTGCTCATGCTGCGCCCGATCGGCGGCACGGAGGCCGAGGTATGCGGCATCTATCTGCCAATTGAGGGCACCAGCGTCACGCCGGCGCAATTCGCGCCGCCAACGCCACAGGTGGCGGCTGACTTTGTCTCTGGCCAGTTGCTGCGTGATGCCGCGCGCTTGAGCCTGCGCAGCGGCGCGGGTCCGTTTCGCTCGCTGGGACGCCTCGGCGTGCGGCCGCGCCCCTACCAGCTGGTGCCGCTGATCATGGCGCTGCGGCTCGACCCGATCAGATTGCTGATTGCCGACGACGTTGGGATCGGTAAGACGATCGAGGCGGCCTTGATCGCGCGCGAGCTGCTCGACCGAGGCGAGGTGCGCCGGCTTACGGTGCTCTGCCCGCCGCATCTTTGCGATCAATGGCAGCGCGAACTGGCGGAGAAATTCGCGATCGACGCCGTGGTGGTTCGCTCCAGCACGGCTGCCGGGCTGGAACGCGTGCTGCCGCGCGGCGACGTCAGTATCTTCGAATACTTCCCGTTTACGATTGCGAGTATCGACTATGTGAAGAGCGACCGGCGCCGCGATAACTTCCTGCGAACCTGCCCCGAGTTGGTGATCGTCGACGAGGCCCACACTGCAACGCAATCGAGCGGCCGTGGCGCGGCCCAGCAACAGCGCTATGAGCTGGTGCGCGACCTGGCGGCGAAGGCCGATCGGCATGTGCTGCTCCTGACGGCGACTCCGCACAGTGGCATCGAGGACGCGTTCCGATCGTTGCTGGGGCTACTCGCGCCGCGCTTCACACGCGTGGATGTGAATCATCTCGGTGAGAGCGAGCGCGACGAGCTGGCACGCCATTTTGTGCAGCGCCGCCGCGCCGACGTGCAGCACTGGATTGGCGAGGATGATGTGACGCCGTTCCCTGCGCGCGAGTCGGCCGAGGTGACCTACCCGCTGGCGCGCTCGCCGCAGTACCGCAAACTGTTCGATGATGTCTACGCCTTCGCACGCGAAATGGTCCGCGACACCGAAACGAGTGCCGCCGCGCGGACGCCCTGGCGCGCGCGGGTGCGCTACTGGGCCGCACTGGCGCTGCTGCGCTGTGTGATGAGTAGCCCGGCGGCGGCCGAGACGGCGCTGCTCGCGCGGCTGGGCGATCGGCGCGCGGCTGGTAACGTGACCGGCCAGGACGAGGGGCTGTTTCATGACGAGCTCTTTAGCAGCTATGTCTATGACGTGACTGAGCAGGAATCCGCACACGATCTTGAGCCGGCGCAGGTGATCGAAGAGGGCAGCGACGTGAGTGAGCGCGTCCGGCTCCGTCGATTCGCGGCCCGCGCCGCTGAGCTACGTGGCGCGAACGATCCCAAACTGATCAAGCTGCAGGAGTTGGTCGTGGGCTTGCTGCACGACGGGTTCAATCCAATCGTCTACTGCCGGTATATCGCAACCGCCAACTACGTCGCCCAGGAGCTAGCCGGGCGGGTGAAGGGCTATGGTGAGGATTTGCGCGTGCTGGCCGTGACCGGCGAGCGGTCGGAAGAGGAGCGTGAGGCGCTGATTGCGGAGTTGAGCCGCAGCCCACGCCGCGTGCTCGTCGCAACCGACTGTCTCAGCGAGGGCATTAACCTGCAGGAGCCATTTGATGCCGTCGTCCACTACGATTTACCCTGGAACCCGAACCGCCTGGAGCAGCGCGAAGGGCGTGTTGACCGCTACGGGCAGCGCGCGCCGCAGGTGCGCACGGCGTTACTGTATGGCCGCGACAACCCGATGGACGAGGCGGTCATGCAGGTGCTGCTGCGCAAGGCGGTCAGCATCCACCGCACGCTGGGCATTAGCGTGCCGCTGCCCGTCGACGGTGGCACGCTCGTTGAGGCGCTGGTAACCTCGCTGTTCCAGCGTGGCCCGGAGCAACTCTCGCTATTCGACACTGAACAGCAGGCCGCGCTCCTGGCATCGGAAAACGAGATCCAACGCGTCGAGCGCGCCTGGGACGCGGCGACCGAGCGTGAAAAGGAAAGCCGCACCCGCTTCGCCCAGCGCCGAATTAAGCCCAACGAGGTAGCGCGCGAGCTGGAAGAGAGCGACGCGGTGCTGGGCGATGCGGCTACCGTCGAGCGCTTCGTGCGCTCCGCGATCGAGCGCCTCGGTGCGCCACTCATTTCTATAAGTCCCGCCAGTATCGATAGACGAACGGCGGCGGTGTGGCAGGCTGACCTGGGCCCGCTCCCCGCCCCCGTACGCGAACGAGTCGATGGAACGCCCGGGGGGCTGCTCGCGCCGCCACGCCGGCGCGGCCAGCGCGAGGCTGGCGGGCCACTGATCGCGTTTGATACCCCAGCACCGGAGGGCGTTACCAGCATTGGGCGGAACCACCCACTGACGGCCGCGCTCGCCGACTATCTGCTGGAAACGGCACTTGCGCCGGATGAGGATGTGCCAGCCGCGGCGCGCTGCGGGCTGATCCGCACCAGGGCGATCGACAAGCGCACGACGCTGCTGTTGCTGCGCGTGCGGATGCTGATCGAGACCGTGAAACGCCGCACGGATGGTCCGAGCGCTAATCCGGCTTTGTTCGCGGAGGAGCTGGTGGTCTGTGGCTTCACTGGCCGCGCCGGCGCGCTGCACTGGCTCGACGAGCGGCAGGCGCTCGATCTGTTCGAGCAGACCCAGCCGGGCGCGAATGTGACCGCTGAGGAGCGCACGTTGGGTATTCAGAGTGTGCTCGATCAGCTCGGCGCCCTGGAGCGTGAGCTGAACACGATCGCGGAGCAGCGCGCCGAACGGCTGAAGGAAGCGCACCAGCGCGTGCGCAGCGCCACCAGCGGCGGCCGCGTGGCGGTCAAGCCGCACCAGCCGCCAGATGTGCTGGGTGTGTACGTGCTGCTGCCAGTGCTCCAGGTGTAATCGTTCGATGGAGGCATACACGATGGATCAGGAAGAGCGCGCCCACATCGAGCAATTGCTTGATCTCAATCGTGCCCACTTGCGCGAGCTTGAGACGCAACAGGCCAAGCTGGGCATCCTCGCGCCGAGTGGCATAGCCGTGCAGATCGCTGAGTACCAGCGGACGATCGCCGATCTCGATCGCCAACTAAGCAAAGCCATGCCGCGCCATAATCTGCCGCCGCGCGACTACGAGCGTTTCGTCGGTCGACAGAAAGAGCTGGCGGACGTGCACAAACTCTTGCAGCCTTACCCCAAGAGCCGCGCCTACGTCATTACGATCGACGGGATCGGCGGGATAGGCAAGAGCGCGCTGGCTTTGGAGACGGCCTATGCTTTCCGCGAACAGTACGCCAGCCTGCCGGAGAACGAGCGCTTCGAAGCTATTGTGTGGATCTCGGCCAAGCGCAGCTACCTGACCGCCGACGGCATTTTGGAAAGGCGCCAGGCCTTCCGTACACTCGATGATCTTTACGCCGCAATCGCCCAGGTGCTCGACTACCCGGCGATCACGCGCGCCAAGGCCGAGGAGCAGCGCCCGATCGTCGAGGATGTGCTGCGTGAGCAACGCACACTGCTCATTCTCGACAACCTTGAGACGATCGATGATGAGAATCTGCTCGTCTTCCTACGCGAGTTGCCCGACCCGACCAAGGCGATTGTGACCACGCGCCACCGGATCGACGTCGCGCATCCCGTGCGGCTCAGCGGTATGCCGCACGAGGATGCTCTGGCGCTGATCGGGCAGGAGATGGCGCGCAAGGGCGTGTCTCTCACTACGGAAGAGCAGGAGCAGCTGTGGCAGCGCACCGGCGGCGTGCCGCTGGCGATCGTCTGGAGCATCGGATTGATGGGACTAGGAGGAGCAGTCGATGTTGTACTCCACCGTCTCGGGAGCGGGCAGGGTGATATCGCACGCTTCTGCTTCGAGGAGAGCGTGGCGCACATTCGCGGCAGAGATGCACATAAGCTCCTTGTGGTGCTGTCGCTCTTCGCAACGGACGCCGCCCGGGAGGCATTGGGTGTTGTGGCGGGACTAGGAGAGGACGCTTTCGGCCGCGACACTGGGTTGGAGGAGCTGGTACGACTATCGCTGGTGAACAAGGAGGGCGATCGGTTCGGGCTGCTGCCGCTGACGCGCAGCTTCGTACAAAGCGAGCCGGCCACACGGGCGGAGTGGATGGCGGCAGCGTGGGAACGCTGGCAACAGTACTACTATCAAATGGCGGAAGCTGTTCGGACAGCAACCGACTGGCGCGAGCATGACCGGATCGAGCGCGAGCTACCGAACATCCAATCCCTGATCAGCCAGACGCTCCCGCGCTTACAGTACCATCAGCTGGACAATGGTGAGCTTGCACTTGATGAACAGTCCATCCCCCAGGCCCAGCAACAGGCGCAATTCATCGCGACCGTTGCACGAACGTGCCGAATACGCGGCTATTGGAATGAGTGTGAGGAGATGTGGCAAACGGCAATCCAGATCGCCCGTCTTCTTAACGATGCTATTATGGTCGGCGATCGCTGCTACGATCTTGGCAACATCAGTTATTATCGCGGTGACATTGCGGCGGCCGAACAAATGGTGATCGCCGCACGTAAGGAATGGGAGCGGTGCGGCCACGAGCCTCGGATCTATGAGCATGCCCAGCGTTTACTCGGTATGATTGCACTGAGTCGCGGAGCGCTGGACGAGGCGGCTGCCCTGTTGACCGATGCCCTGGCGCAGTATTTGAAGTCCAGCCTCGGGGACCTCGCCGCGCGGCGCGGGCAGCCCGCGGACGCGGCAGTGTGGTATCAGCAAGCCATCGAGCACGCCGAGCAGCAGAGCGATGTTCCGAATATCGCGGCGAACAGGATTTACCTGGGCATGTTGAAGCACACTGCAGGTGATAGTGCGGGCGCGCGCTTCTGTTACGATCAGGGTCTGCCGCTCGCACAAGAGTGCGGGCGCGCCGATCTCATCGCCCGTGTATGCCTGAGCATCGGACAGTTGGAACACGACGAGGGGAACCACGGGGGTGCGGTGGATCACGCTCGCCAGGGCCTCGATCTCTTCCGCCGCCTTGGCATGAAGCGCGAACAGACCGAGGCCAAGACGCTGCTCGCCAAACTTGCCGAAGAAACACAGGGTAATTAGCAGCCATCTGGAAGCTGCGTACATAGCCATACAACGAGACACCTATGCCCTACACGACGATCACAACCGAGGGCGGCCTACTCCCCGTCGATATCCTGGACGCTATCGCCACCGAGGAGCTGCCGGGCCAGCGCGCCGAGGACTTTGGCCTGGAGAAGAGCCGCCGCCTGGGCGACGAGATCGCGGCGGCCTGGGGCGATATCCGTGTCTTCTGGGACGGCTTCCAGCGTGGCCTGCGGCGCTTGCGCGAGAGCGACACCGCCACCTCGATCACGCGCGAGCAGTGGATGATCCCGTTTCTGCGCGCGCTTGGCTATGAGCTGCGCTATACATCGTCCGCCGCTGTTGTGGAGGGGCGCACCTACGCAATCTCGCACCGCGCCGGCCAGCACGACGATGCGCCGCCCGTGCATATCGAGGGCATCCGCACCAGCCTGGACGCGCGACCACCGACCGGCCGGCCGCGCCTTTCGCCGCACGCGCTGGTGCAGGAGTACCTCAACAGCACCGAGCATGTGTGGGGCATTGTAACCAACGGCGAGCGGCTGCGCCTGCTGCGCGACT
>WNGB01027495.1_pt1 | contig 15629 bp, 15 predicted proteins | sample 5400681 | NCBI WGS metagenome assembly WNGB01 (sample SAMN13153367, study PRJNA577476) | soil metagenome | isolation source: 115 cm soil or saprolite under grassland replicate 2 | place: USA:California | collected 2016-06-15
TCGGCGACGCGTTGGTGCAGGCCGGGCGGCTCACGTACACCGACGACATCTTTTTGCTCAGCTTCCCCGAGCTCCACGCAGCCCTTGATGGTACCGATTTCCGCAGCACCGTGCATGAACGGCGCACCCAGTATGATCAGGAACGCGCACGCCGGCATGTCCCGCTGGTGTTGTGCTCCGATGGAACCGCGCCCGCAATCGACTCAGTTCCTCCCATATCAGCCGACCAATCGCTACAGGGGACGCCAGCCTCGCCAGGGTGTGTGACGGCCCCCGCCCGAGTCATCCGCGATCCACACGCTGCACGATTAGCACGTGGTGAAATCCTGGTGGCGCCCTCGACGGATCCTGGCTGGACGCCGCTCTTCCTGACGGCCGGTGATCTGGTGATGGAGATGGGCGGCGCAATGTCCCATGGCGCGATCGTCGCGCGCGAGTATGGTATTCCTGCGGTGGTCGGAGTCGCTCGAGCAACCGAGCGCATCCGCACCGGGCAATCGATCACGGTCGACGGCACGATGGGTACTATCACGCTCGCACCGCAGCACGGCGCACCTGAGAGCGCTGGAACTACTCCGCCGGAGACGTGAGTTAGATGCGTGGCCAAACCCGTCGCGCAGATGGTAGAATCAAGCACCCTGGGCGAGCAACCGTTGTGCACACGAAGGGCCGGTCGCGGACATGCGGACATGGAGATAGAACACAGCGTGACAGAGGGAGTACGCGAGCGAGTGCAATCAGCAGCGCCGCGCAATGATACGCCTGGGCGCCAGGCGATAGTAGCAGCCAGCGGGATTTCCCTCCGGCTCTGGCGATTGTACGCGTATTTCTGGCTCGTGTGCCTCCTGTTCCCCATCCTCGCACTCGTGCAGACCCGCCCCACACCGCTGCGGCTGCTCCTCGCCCTGGCCGGGCTGGCGATCTTCGTGGTCAGCTACTTCTGGGTCATGTGGCCCCACCCGCTGGGCAGCAGTACGCATACGCGGGTACCACTCCGTACCGCGCTGATACTGCTCGCCGCTCTCACCGCGTTGGTGCTCGTGCTCAGCCTGGCTAATGGCAGCACCTTTCTCTGGCTCTTTATCGGGGTCGGCGCCATGGCCGGGGTGACACTCCCAGCGCGCAGCGCGTTCGTCGTCGTCATCCTCTTGACGCTGCTCACACTCGGAGTCGCCGTCGGACTGAGCGGTGGGATTATCCAGGCGGACTGGCTGCATATCATCCCGCTCGCGCTGTTGGTCCGTGGCCTGGGCCTGGATATGATCGGCCTGGCGCGCCTGTCTGGCACACTCCAGGAACTGCACGCCGCGCGGGGCGAGCTCGCCCGCCTGGCGGTGATAGAAGAGCGGCTGCGCCTCGCGCGTGACCTCCACGATCTGCTGGGCCAGAGCCTGTCCGTGATCACACTCAAGAGTGAACTGGCGGGTCGTCTGGTCGAGCAGGCGCCAGCGCAGGCAGCCGCAGAGATTCGCGACGTCGAGCGCCTGGCGCGCCAGACCTTACGCGAGGTGCGTGAGGCCGTTGCGGGGTATCGGCAACCGGTGCTGCAGAGCGAACTGGATGGAGCACGGCAGCTGCTGGAGGCGGCTGGAGTCGCCTGGACGGTTGAGCATACGGCCGGAGCGCTGCCGCCGGCCACGGACGCCGTGCTGGCATGGGCCGTGCGTGAGGGTGTGACCAACGTGATCCGACACAGCCGTGCCCGGTGGTGCCACGTCCGCGTGACGCGCGAGAACGATACGATCCGCGCCGAAGTGACGAACGATGGGGCCCGCGGACAGGGAGCGGATCAGGAAGGTGCACGGCTGCGCACCGGCAGCGGTCTTGCCGGCCTCGCCGAGCGCGCTGATGCACTTGGGGGGCGCATTGTGGCAGCGCCATGGCAGACCGACGGCCAACCGGGCTTTTGTCTGCGGGTGGAACTGCCGATCCCGCGCCGTGCGGCCAGTGAGCGGGAGCAGGAACAATGATTCGGGTGCTGCTGGCGGAAGATCAGGCCATGGTGCGCGGGGCGCGGGCGGCCCTGCTGCACCTGGAAGGGGATATCGCAGTGGTTGCGGAAGCCGCACGGGGCGCTGCGGTGGTTCCGGCCGCCCTGGCGGCCCAACCGGACGTGGCGTTGCTGGATATTGAGATGCCTGGCGGTGACGGCGTGAGCGCGGCGCGTGCCCTGCGCGCCCACCTGCCGTCCTGCCGGGTTGTGATTCTGACCACGTTTGGGCGCAGCGGCTATCTCCGGCGGGCGCTGGCGAGCGGCGCCGTCGGGTTCTTGCTCACGGATGCGCCGGCGGCTGAGCTGGCGGCGGCCATCCGTCGTGTGCTGGCGGGCGAGCGGGTGGTGGATCCCGAACTTGCGCTGGCCGCGCTGAGCGCGGGCGCCCCCCCCCTCAGCAGCCGAGAGCGTGAGGTGCTGGCGGCGGCGTTGGACGGCGCGACCATTGCGGATCTCGCGGCGCGGCTGGCGCTGTCCGAGGGGACCGTGCGCAATCACCTCTCCGCAGCCATTCAGAAGCTGGGGCGCGCAATCGGCTGGAAGCGGCCCGTCGCGCCGAACCGCAGGGATGGTTAGAGTAGAGCTCCCGACCCTGATGACGCGCGCCCAACCTGCTCGGGTGGGTCGGCTGGAGCACACCACGAGCGACGTGGCTTGTCACCACGCCGCCCTGGCGCGCTAGCGCACTTCGTAGCGGACCTTGCGGCGCCAGCGCTGGGCCTCACATTGGAGGCGGGAAACGACGTCCCACGCGTCGCCGATGTCCTCGAAGCCATCGAGGAAGGTCTCGATCCCCTGCGGCGTTATCTCGACGATGTAGTACATGGCTGCGCTCCGGTCATGCTGCTGCGGCGTTTCGTGCCGTCCTGATGGCACGCAACAACCAGCGCGGAAGGAGCGGCGCCTCAAAACGCACAGCGGCGCGAGCGACGACCGCGGGGGTCCTGGAGGGGGCCGTGGTCACTGCGAGCGCGTTCTTTTGATGCGCTGCGTCGCGCTGGTAGGGTGATCGATCAGGACAGCACCGCCGCCAGCAGCATCGGGGGGCGAGCATGCGGCGTTGAGATGCGTCCGATGGGAGCGCGGAACGGGAGTGAGGACCAAAGCGGTGGGAAGGCGCTGCCGGCGTTGCAGCGACGGTCGTGTGGCCGCAAAGTGCCGCACCGTTTGCGTCAGGGGCGCGGGGTGGTTGTGCAACGTCGCATGGAGGAGGCGCGGAAGCCCGGTCCGCTACCTGGAAGGCCGGCTTTGCCCGTAACCGTCCATTGGATGGTGGGATGGCAAGCGCAAACGCAGGCGACGACTCTCGCGGAGTCGCCGCCTGATCGCGCGGTGTTAGCCGGCCGCGCTGAGCACCGTGTAGCCCCGCTCGCGCAGCATGGCGCGGGTCGCGTCGTCGGGGACGACCATCGGCGCCGCGGTGAAGTAGGCGAAGAAGAGCAGTTCGCCGACGTTCGACAATGGGAATACCTGGCCGGAGCGGTTCCCACCCGCATACCACTGGGCGATGAACCCCGCACCTTCGGCGGGAGACTGGATCTGGATTTCGACGAACGTGTTCATCGCTGGTTTCTCCTAGTCGATAATCGGCTACTCCAGCCGCTCGCACACCAGGCCAGCAAGCGCCGGGTCAAAACGCGCAGCGTCGATTGCGAGAACAACGGGGGCAGCCCGTAGTGGGGCCGTTGTTCTTGAAATTGAGTTCTTTTGATGCGGCAGGACGGTCTGGTACGATGCGGTATGTCCAGACGATCGAGCAGGGGGAGCCATTGAGCAGGACGAGCAGAAAGCCAGTACGCCCCGCTGTGGCTGGGGATGAGACGGAAGCGGGCGTGTCCGGTTGGTATGCGTATGCCAATACGTGCGAGGTCTGCAAGAGGCAAAAAAAAGCGAGCCACCGGCACCACCGCCAGCGACTCGCTTGTGGGCTTCGTCGATCACGCGCGATTAATCGCCTCGATCGTCCGCTTGATGATGTCGGCATGGCAGGCCTTCGGCGCACACCAGCAGACCAGACAGATATCCTGCTCCCGCGCCAACGCAGCCAGCCGATGAAGCTCAATACTCGCCGCGCTACGCGGATCAAGCAATTGCTCCGCGAGCCACTCCTCGTAGTCGCGAATGACGCTCGCTCGCTCCGCCTCGCGATGCAGCGGAAACGGACTGCCCAATGGTGACGGACGCCCGACGTAGATCCCGCGTGCGCCATGCTGCTTGTTTCCCACCGTAATCATGGCATCCTCCGTATATGCCGCCAGGCGGCGTACTGTTTTCGATGGCGGGAAGGCACCAGCACGGACGGAGCGGCGGGTCAAAACGCGATAGCGGCCGGGCGGCGACCGCGGGGTCCTGCAGGGGGCCGTGGTCGGCGAGATGGCGCCTTTTTGACGCGCGGCGCCGGGCTGGTAGGGTGCGCCAATCGAAAAAACAGGGAGCCGGTGCGGTCCTAGCACAGACAGGAGGACGAGCGCAGTTGGGAACGCAGAGCGGAGCGGGTACGTCGGGCTGTGGGCACGTGGGGGAAGCGATCGGTATGCGCCTCTGTAGGAGGCGATCGGCAGAGCATGAGCATCCGCCGGACACGAGCAATCGCGGTCATGTCGGAGCGTTGATGAAAGACCAGCGCGCCGATCGCCGCGCCGACACCAGCGTCATCCGTGCCTGGCGTTCTCATGCGATGTTCTCACGCGCAGGAGCGGTACGGCTGCGGGCATTTCCGTCGCCCTCCGTTTGCCACCTTCGCCCTTCGGCTGCTCCGTGTGCGCCAGTGACCTGACCAGGTGACAAGCTCCCGGCTACCTTGCCGCCCGCAGGGCTTCGTCGATCACGGAACGCGCCGGCTGGGGCCGGATGGCCTGAGCGAGGAACGCGTGCGGCAGGGGCAGCCCGTCGGGGGAGCAAACGAGGTGACGAGCGACACACGCGCAGTGGGCTGCCGCCAGGCCGGGCCACGCGCCGCGCGGTCTGGACTGCGGAGCGCGGGGGCAGCCCGTCGGGAACCAGCGCGACGAAGGAAGACAGCCCGGCCCGGCGCGGAGCAGGGACGCTGAGACTCGCTACAGACTCTGACGGACGCGGGTTGGGACGTGCAGCCCTCACCTCCTGCGGCTGCTGACCTGGTGGATCGGCCCTGACTCTGCCCGCCCTATCAGCCCATCCAGGGCTGGCAACGATAACGTTGGGCCTCGACGATCCGCGGGGCAGCGGAATCGGCGGCGGGGCCGCATGTCGACGTGGGCATGGGCGATCGAACTCCGGTGCGCGACGATTCTTCGACGAGATTTGGGGAGCAATGGCGGGAGTATACCATGCCGGGGCCAAACCGTGCGCGGTGATTGGAACGGGGAACATCAGAAACCGCACAAATCGCGCGGCGGCCCAAGGGGTGAAAACTCGACCGAGACGCATGGTTCCCAGTCCAAGATTCTGGGATGCCGATTCTCCGACCAGCGCACCAGGGGATGGAACGATTCTCCGGTGGCGATTCTACGACGAAACCGAAATCCGGGGGAGTGGTCATGGCGAGTGCGCGTTGGTGGAAAGAGTAGTTTGATGGCCGCACAAAGCGCTAAACGGGCGTTTCTTTCTTAGCGTATAGTATTACAACGCAGAGTCGAAGGCGGCTAATTGGGCGAGCTTCCGTTTGCGGTGCGAAAGGTAGGCGGCATGACTCCGTCGCTGGTAATACCGAACCATCATCAGCGCCCGTTCAGCATTCAGGCTCGGCTTGGGGATGACGCTGATCAACAACAGCCGCACCTGCGCAAGGGTCAGGGCGGGTGCGCGATCTGCCCAACGCACCCGTACCCACACCAGAAAATGATGCGCCAGCATCACTAAGGTCATATGATGATGCCAGCCCTGCCACGAGCGCGTTTCGTACTGGTCCATCCCGAGTTCCGTTTTGCCTTCCTCAAAGCTCAGCTCCACCGGCCAGCGCATGCCACTCATCCGCACCAGTTCCAGCGCCGCGCTATCCTCAGGCGCATTGCTGAAATAGAATTTCACCGCACTCGGATTGGCCACGTTGCGTCGAATGATCAGCCACCCGCGCGGTCCTGGCAAGCCCTGTCGACACTCGGTCACGCGCACAAACGCGAAGTCGCAGACGATCGGTCCCTTGCTGCCTTCTTTCACCGTTCCCCGCACCCAGGCCGTTTTCGGCAGCCGCGTCAGCAACGCGTCCACCCGATACGAGCGATTGCTCGGCGTCTTGCGCCGCTGTTTGGTTGGTTTCCGTCCGCTCCCCGACCACGGCGGAATGATCACGGCCGGGTGGCGGCGCCAGATCTGTGTCGAACAGGCTATCTCCGTAAAATACCACAATCCCAGATCGGCCATGGCATCACGAAAGGCCGGGCTATCCCCATAGCGCGCATCAGCAGCTACCCAACGTGCCGGCAGGACCTTGCGCTTTACGATCGCGCCAATCAGGTCGACCGCCACTTCGGGTTTGGTTTTGAAGGTCAGGTCGGAAGGTCTGCCTACTTCGTCGCGCAAAGCGGCATGATCGTCGGCGAACCAGCCTTCGGGCACAAACAGTTGTCCAGAGAGCAACGTGTAACCGGTGCGACTCGCGTACCCGACGTCGACCCCGACCTGACAATTGGCGACCTTGCCGAGCGCGCCGCAGTATTGGGGCGCGCCGGCAGCCGAGTGCGGCCCTTGCTTGGGCATACCCGACTCGTCGACCAACAAGACCGCATCGTCCTCGCCCAAGGTCTGCGCCACCAGAAGCTGATGCCGCTGCACGATCGGCGCAGTGCGCCAAGGGCTGTCGCCAATAAAGGCTTGCATACTGCGGATCGGGAAGCCGTGGGCCAAGGCCATCGGTTCGATCGATTTGCGTGGATGGGCGCTGACCAAGCCCTGGAGGTAGCGATGGGCCGATGGTCCTTGGTCCTTGCGAGGAAAGGCGGACAGAAAGTGGTCGGAGTGGGCGACCAACGCTTCGACATCGCGTGGCGCCAGATTGCAAGCTGGCACGGGGCAGGTTGCTGCTACAATAGTGGTGGGCATGGTGGTCGTCCTCAATCGGTGTGGCAACAGTTTGAGGAAAGGATACCATGCCGCTCATTATGGTCAACTTGAGCCAGCGTTTCATAGATCCTGCGTTGTAATACTAATAAGCGTCTAGATGGGAGCATTGAGGAGTACCGAAAACGGGCCTTTTTGGGGCTGCTGGTTTTGTGTCACATGTGGGGGGTTCTGCGACTCCAGGAATCCCTACTATAGAAACCGCGGAACATTCCGGTCGTATTGTTGCTTTGATACCTCCGTTGACTGAGACCGACCCACACAGCCAGGCCAGACCGGACTTAGTCACCCCAACGCCACCTCGTCGATCACCGGTCGGTCACCCTTGGACCGGCGCTCTCATTCCATCGTCGCTCACCTTGGTGTACCCTCATGTCATCAGATCGAGCGATGGACCATCCCGCCAATGCGTCCCCAGCTTCACCAGTAAACGACAGAACGGCTCTCACCAAGAAGGAGGCTCCCCATGCGCACGTTTCTCTTGGCTGCTGCGCTCCTGGTCGCGCTGTTCAGCACCGGCTTTTCGTCGGTCAAGTCGGCTGCCGCCAGCCCGCTCCTGAACCTCAGCGATGCTGATATCGCCGAAGCGCTGGCCGCCCACAACGCTGTCCGTCAGCGTGTCGCCCAGGCCGAGTCGCCGCGCCTCGGCGGCACGGTCGGCATCCCCGACCTCACTTGGAACAGTGACCTCGCCGCCTACGCTCAGGCATGGGCGGACCGTCTCCTCAGCAGCGATCCCGATCCAAACAACCCCTTCAGGAGCGGTTCCGATCCAAACAACCCCGACTACCCGCATCACCCGTGGAAGGAGCTCCAGGCGCTTGGGCGTGGCGAAAATTTCTTCTGGTCCGCTAGCACCCCTGGCCTCCCCGACCAATCGCCAAGGGCGGCGGTCACGAGTTGGGCCAGCGAGCAGCAATACTACAACTACGACACCAATACCTGCGCCTTGGGTGAAGGCAAGTGTGGCCACTACACGCAACTGGTCTGGAGCAGCACCACGCAGGTGGGCTGTGGCCAGGCAGTGCGAACCGCTGCGGATGGGAAGAATTACGTGCTCTGGGTCTGCAACTATGCGCCCGCGGGCAATATCATCGGCGAGCGCCCCTACAGCGTCAGGCCGACGGCGCAGCCCGACTTGGAGCAGCAAGTGGTCGACTTGGTTAACAGCCAGCGCCAGCAGGTCGGATGCGCGCCAGTGACGATCGACCCGCGGTTGACCCAGGCGGCCCGCGTCCACAGCCAGGATATGGCCAGCAACAACTTCCTGAACTCCATTGGCTCGGATGGATCCGATCCAGGCGCTCGGCTCACCGCTGCGGGGTACGCCTGGAGCAATTACGGTGAGAACATCGCCGCTGGGTTTACCACGGCGGAGCAGGTGATGAGTGTCTGGATGCAGGGCAGTGCCAACATCATCCTCAACTGCGCCTACACCCAGATCGGTGTCGGGCACGAGTACAATGCCAATAGCGCCTATGGCCACTACTGGACCCAGGACTTCGCGACCCCGATGAACTAACGGGCTCCTTGGTATAGAACTGCGCGCTTGGCAGGCGGAATCACTCAACAACATTCAGACGGTAATGTAAAGGGCTGACGACTGCGTGGCACAGTCATCAGCTCTTTCCCTTTAGCTCATTTGATTCAAATTTTATACTTCAGCCATACGTGTCAACTTGAGGCGTCCCAAAGTAACATTTCCCGTACTATGTTTTAATGTATTCTCAACTGTCTCAAAAACGTCCCTTTTGGGAACTTGTGAGCGGGATCCTGTTTCGCAAGCCTTGTTGGTCGCAGCGCCCGCTCTTGGGATCATTCCCCGACTGGTTGTCTGGTCCGGAGCAACGGCCGCGCGCTGCCCGTGAAGATCGCCAGTAGGACTGCCGTCCCAAGTAGTGTCGGCGTGAACCCGACGCGCTCGATGGCCTGCCCCGCCACATAGGTTCCCAGCCCGCTGCCAAGGAAGAGCGCAAATGCGAAGATCGCGATCGCTGTCCCGCGCTGCTCGGGTAGCACCTCGGTCGCCCGAGTTTGTAGTGTGCTGTGGGCAATCGCGAAGCCTGCACCGCTCAGCAGCATCGCCAACGAGAACAAGACGAATGTCGGTTGGAACGTGGCCAGCACGTAGGCGACGGTCATCAGCGTACCGCCGGTCAGCACCATCCCGTCTTCGCCCAGCCGCGTGACGAGGCGCCCGACGACGCGCGCGGCCAGCATGGTGCCGACCCCGTTGAGCGTCAGCAGCGCGCCGATTACACCGTACGGGAGCTGGTCGCGGGCGACGAGCAACGCGCCGAGGTAGCCGAAAGTGCTGAGAGCGGCGAACCCCTCGAAGCACACCAGCCCGTAGAGGGCGGCGGCGCGCACCCCACCCTGCGCGACAATCGTGCGGTATGGTCCGAGGATCCCGGACGGGCGCTGGCCCGGCGGGCGCGCACGTCGCACGGGCAGCTGGAGGAGGAGCGCCGCAACCACGAAGGCCAGCGCGCCGTAGCCAAGGAAGAGCACCCGCCAACTCACCAACGCGGCAAGCATACCGCCCAACGCCGCCGAGATCACGCCGCCGAAGGCCGCGACGCTCACGATGCGGCCCAGCACCGCATGCCGCTCGGCATAGGGCACCGCGTCACCGATGTAGGCCAGCGCCACCGGAATGACGCCCGCGGCGGCGGCGCCAGTGCAGAAGCGCAAGAGGGTCAATCCAGCGATGCCGGGCGCAATGCCGCTGACGAAGGTGCCCAGCGCGAACAGACCTAGGGCGACGCCCATGACCCGCTGGCGGCTGAACTGGTCGGCCAGGGGGCCATAGACCAGTTGGAATACGCCGTACGGAAGTGCGTAGGCAGTGATCAGCAGCCCGGCGGTCGCGATGGTCGTCTGGAAATCAGCCGCCAGTGCCGGCAGGAGTGGCGCGATCATCCGCGCCTCGGCGGCAACGAGAAAGACAGCCACCTGGAGCACGATCAACAGCAGCGCTGGTTGCACCGGCGCTGCGACAGCGGCTGGCAGCGTGCTGGGTGCGGAAGGAAGTTCAGCCATGACACACCTCCTGTGCTGCGGTGGCTGGGTAGCCGAGCGGATCGCTGTGCGCACGCGCCGTGCTTCGGGAATGTCTAGCACGTCGGTCCAGTATTCCGAATCCACACAGTTCACGAAAGTATCGTAACCAGTGTTGAGGATAGCACGTAATTCGTAATGCCAGGTCATACATCGGAGTGATTGCCTGTAAGCTTTTTTCTTATCTAACTTTCAACCCTAAGGTGTAGAAAGGCCTTCCCGTAGTAGTGGAACAATTTTTTAGAGGATGTCTCACAAACGTTCGTTTGTGAGAGACTACTGGCGGTGCCCTTCTCGCCGCCTTGTTCGTGTTCATGCATCTTGTACTGTTTCCCGTCCTCAGCACCCCCCAGAGTACCGACCTCGTGTCCAGGCCATTCACCGCTCTGTCAAGCGTTTTCGCCTCCTACAGCGGCAACGCCAACTGGTGGGGCGTGGACTGGGGTGGCACGCGGCCCGTCCGGGCTTCCGCACACAGCAATTCCACAAATTGAGCAAACGGCACCCTCCCACGCCCGCTCCCCTGAATCGCCACCCGTTTCACCTCCTGACCGTTGTGCATGACCACCAACGTCCGATCGGAAGCGTCAATCTGCACTATGACCTGTTGGCCTCTCAGCGCCTGCGTGAGGTAGTAGCGCCCGGCACCGACCGTCACACTCGTATCCTGCTGCACCTTGCGTACATAACACTTCCCATGCAACGCGCTGATCCAGCGATCGGGGTCAACCGTCACCGGGATGGGGGGCGAGATGGCAACACCGGGAAGGCCACGCGCGGCGGCCGATTGCCGCAGGCCAGCCCCTGGTGCGGGCGCTCCTCGTTGTAATGCTGCTGGAAGACTGCCGTAACCGTGCGCACTGTCTCCAGATCGGCGGGCCGCTAGACCTGCAAACATTCCTCGTCGTAGGTGCGCTGGGAGCGTTCGACAAACGCATTCAGATCGGGCCGGTGCGGCGGACTGATCGTCACCGCGACCCCTAGGCACAGCCAGAAACGCAGGAACGGCGAGGGACTCTCGCGCTGGTGGCTTTCCCCGACAAAGCGTGGGTCGCGATCGATCGTGACCATGTCGGGTAACCCCTTCTCCGTCACGATCGCGGCGGCGGTCGCGATCGCGGTGGCCCTCGTAAAATCGGGCCGCGCCTCAGCCGCGATCAAGATGGAGGTACCCACATCGACGGCATCGAGGACCGCGACCACCTGCTGCTGCTTGCCGTCTGGGTCAGGGGGAACGGTCGCGGCATCCTTAAAGTCCAGCTGCCAACTCTGCAGGGGTTCTGGTCGTTCCACTGGCTGATGGGCTTGTCTGCGGGGCGAGACAATCCGCGGATACTGACGCAGGATCTGCCAGATCGTCCGGGTGGAACGCGGCAATCGCTCACCCTGCAAGGTCGTCGTCGCCTCTTGCGCTAAGTAATACAGGATCGCTGTGGGACCGGGGATGCGGTTGAGATTCTGGGGCGGGTGGGCGCGGATGGCCAGAATGCGGTCAATGCCAACCTGACTGCGCCGGGGTGGCGGCGTGCGCCGGGCGCACGCCCGACCCGGGAGCACGCTATCGTCATCTGGCGCGGCCTGCCGCAGCCGCGCGACCCATTTCTTCACCCACGAGCGTGACCGGCCAAGCGCATCGGCGAGGTCCTGGAGCGTCCAGTCCGGCCGGAGGCCGAGCAAGGTGCGTAGCTGGGCCACCTCCAGCAGATGCGTGGTGGTGAGATCAGCCGAGCGGCCCAGGTAGGCCTTGTAGAGCCGCTTGTGGTAGCGGCGAAAGGCATACCAGAAGACACCATTCGCGCGCGGCTCGCGCCGTGCGGTAAAGGTGCCGAGCGGCGAGTCCAGGTAGAAGGTGGTATGCTGCGCCAGCCAGTCGAACCAAGCCGGAGTGTCGAGGGGCACGGCGACCAGATCGGTATAGAGGATGCGGCCGATGATGGTGGGCGTCGTGTGATGTTCTTTGCGTGGCATGTCCCCGCTCACAAGTTACCCAATCAAGGATAACACGGTCGGCGGCACTCGTCAACTCCAGCAAGGATCGCAAAGGGCTGACCGGCATCGCGCCAAGAGAGCTTCGCAGGATGTCGAACGAGGGGAGAACGGTTTACACCTGGATGGAGGGACTGGCTACGAGGTAGATAAACCGGGAGGTGTCAAGCACGGGAAACAGTACACATCTCTCAAAACTGTCTCTTGTAATAGGTCTCTCAATACCATGAACTCTCGACGAGTTCTGAGAAACGATAGGAGGCAATCGTTGAAGCGTTAGCCCAGCAGCCGCTCAAGCCTGTAGAGGACGCAGCCTGATTTTACCTTTTTGAGGGGTCTTGCAAAAACCCCCACTATGCCAGGAGACCAAGAACGACCACGCCGACAACGAGGCCGCGACCCCAACAGGCAGACGGTCCCGGATTGGGCGCAACAGGAACGGGAGAACGACTTAGCCTGGATTGCCGAAAATCTGCATGTCTTTCACCCAGCTGCCCAGGAACGGTTTACCGCGCAGGGCCCTGGTGCGATTATCATTGATACCACGGTGCAGCCACATCCGGACGCTGGCCACCCGATGTAGGGGGTCTTTGCATAACCCCCTAGAAAGGTAAAATACCCGCAGTCGGATAGACTATGGAGGGCGATCGCTGCTGTCGCTTCGTGCGATCCCGCTACCCCGCTTCCTCCCAGGACCCCTGGTGTCCAGGCAAGCTCGTCGCATACCGCTATACACCCATCGTCTGAGGCATTTCGAGAAGGTCACCGTTTGTTCAAGCTATCCGTTTTCGTTTATTTCACCTTTTTGAGGGGTTATGCAAAAACCCCCAACCTAAAGACAACAAACCGACCGGCCAGCGACAGCCCCTATCATTCCCTCACAGCCGCATTTGGCGTACACTCAGGCCATCAGAGAACGAGATGACCCCGCGCACCCGAGCGCACGAAGGAGGCTTGTGATGGCACTGCTGAAGCGAAATCCGGCGCTGTGGCTGATCCGCACCCTGGGTGCCCTGATGGTTGCGTTTGCCGCCCTGGCGGGTGTGACCGGCCAGGCCTTCGCGCACGATGATGAGCACAACAACGAGGTGGTGACCTACGGGCCGAACGCCTGCACGGTGGTCGCGGATCTGCCGGTCTACCAGCCGGCCACCTGCGTCAAGCACAAGAGTGAGCTGGATGACGGTGTGACCGAGATAAAGAATAGCTATGTGGCCCAAGTGGTCGCCGACAACGTGCGACAAGCCTTCGAGGCGACGTTCCGACAGCAGAGCTGGGCCATTGTGGAATTCAAGCAGGACGCGGAAGATCAGGAGTGGGAATACACGGTGGTCAAGCCGGGGCGCCAGGTGGAGGTCAAGATCGCGGCGCAGGAGCCTGATGAGGGGACCGGGACCGAGTTCAGCATCGAAGCGAAGTAAGCCCCCTCTTGAGCAAAGAGAAAATGAACGGGCCACATCCGCTGAAAGGATGCGGCCCGTTGTGGTTTTCCACATAACCCCTTGTGATACCAGTAGGATTATGTCATTCAAGGCAAGGGGAAGGGCTACCCCTTCCCGCTTCTTAAAAGCGTTCCTTTCTGTAGAGGCGCCCCCCTTCTCTCCCCGCCCGGATCTCCGCCGTGTCGGTCTCTCGAAACCGTCTCTGAAAAATCCTCTCTCGAAATCTACTCCCGGCGATGGGTTTTCAGAACGTGGGCAACTAGCCGTGACGCCCCCTACCAACTCCAGGGACGGGCTGCCGCGCGAACCTGCGGTCTTTTCGCACCTCTGAGGGGGGCCGCGGTCGGAGGGGCATTCCCTTCGCTTCTCACACGTGTTGATTTCTGAGAACCAGGGGCCCGCCCCTCAAAACCTTTGTGCGCGCTGCATCGCTTCCTCGATGTGTAACGCCGTTGTTCCCGGGGTGACGGCGTTGCATTGCATTGTTTCCCCCTCTCCCCTTGCTCCTGTGCTGCCCTTCTCAGTATACCAGCCTACCGGGCGCTATGCGTCAAGGTCCGCTGCGACCGTCTTCCCACCGTCTTCCGGGGACCCCCTGCCCCCGGACAAGACTGGTTGGAAGACTGGTCTGCGCTCCCCATGACCCGCGCCCGCGGGCTGGTGCGGCGACGGCCAGCCTGCCGGGAGCGGCCCGGTGAGTATAAAGAAGACGCGGCGGTGTCGTAACCACTGCCGCGCCATTCGTCACGCGAAAGGAGAGTTCGCATGACTGTCCACCATTGTAGCACGCCTGAGCGCCACGGCGTCTGTCCGCTGTGCGGGACGCGCATGGATCTGCGCCGGCTCGCCGAGGGCACGCGCTACGTCTGCCGCCGGCCGGGGTGCTTCACGATCCTGCCGCCGAAGCGGGCGCGTCTGACCGAGGTGCGCGAGATCGTCACCGTCGGCTATACCTGCCGGTACTGCTCCCACCCGATGCGCGCGGCGCTGATGGCCACTGGGGCGGTCATCTGCTACTGCACGCGCTGCGGCCGGCGCAACAAGACGCAGGCGGCGTGGCTCGCGGAGCTGGAGGCCAAGCGTGCGCAGCGCGATCGCCAGGAACGCGAAGATCGCCATCAAGCCTGGCAACGCTCCGGTGTGCAGTACCGGCGAGTCAACGCCGCGCGTCTAACGGCGCCCGACCATCCGCAGGCCGAGCGGCAGGCGGTCATCACGGCGAACCGCACCGGGTATCGGGTGGCTGCGGCACGGGCGAAGCTGGCCCGCGATGCCGAAGGCCACTACTACTGTGTCGTCCACCGGCGGGCGCTGTGGCACTGCGACTGGGGGTTCTACTGTCCGATCGACGGCTGCGGCTGCGTGGTGCGGCCGTAACGGCTGACGATAGGGCGGCGCTGGTGCATCGCCGGCGTTGCCCATTTTGTATGGTTGCAGACTATGCCCTTCAAAGAACGTTGCCCCCGCTCCCGATCCTTCGTATCGACGAGGAAGCAGCCGCTTCAAGGCAACGTCTTCGAGCCTGAGGAGGGAAGAACGGCATGACACCCGAGGAAGTCGATTATCTCTACCGCCTTGCTATGAACACGGCGCTTTCCGGTGACCTCGCTAATCTCGTCGCCTGGGCGGAAACCCAAGGCAGGCGCGAGATTTTTGGGGAACGGCAGCCTACTCTGCTCGATCTGGTGGCGGATGCCTACGAGCGAAGTGACTGGTCGGATCTCGAGGAATGGTGCCAGCGCAATCTTGCAGTGGTGCTCGATCTCCGGCGGCGCGAAGCGCAAGCCATCATTGAGGAAATGTTCAGGCGCCACGCCGGCGAGATAACTGGCGATGCCGCAAAGAAGGCAGCGCTTTAGTTGCCGCTGAAGGGGGCAGATCCCCGCCGGCGTGGCCCCCCAGCTGTGGAGTAGTCGCTCTTCACGGCCCAGTATGAACGTTGCTGTCACTAGACGTAAAGTGGCCCTTTTCTCAATAACGGACGGAAAACATTTGAGCTACTACAGAACATCTGAGCGATATTGACAGTTGTACACATCTGTGGCATTGTGTCTGCATTGTCGTGTGTTTTCGCCACCAGGAGATGCGCTATGACCGTATTTGATGCGCTC
>WNGB01007570.1_pt1 | contig 15626 bp, 13 predicted proteins | sample 5400681 | NCBI WGS metagenome assembly WNGB01 (sample SAMN13153367, study PRJNA577476) | soil metagenome | isolation source: 115 cm soil or saprolite under grassland replicate 2 | place: USA:California | collected 2016-06-15
CCGAGCAGCACCGGGACCAGGTTCAGGCTGACCTCGTCCAGCAGCTTGGCGTCCAGCAACTGACGCGTGATGTCGGGCGTGGCGACCGCGACGTCCTTGTCGCCCGCGGCGGCCTTCGCCTGCTCGACGGCCTCGTCGACGCTGTGTACGAAGGTGATGGTGGAGTCCTCGCGGGGCCAACCGCCGGGGACCGAGTGGGTCACCACGAACACCGGGACGCCCATCGGATGGTTGCCGCCCCAGCCCTGGGTCAGGTCGAAGACGCGGCGACCGGCGATCAGGGCGCCGATGGACGCCAGGCCCTCGCGCATGTGCTTCGCGCTCGCCTCGGACACCATGAACGTGACCTGCCCGCCCGGGGTTGGTACCGGGGTGTCGCCCCCGAAGTACCAGCTGAACACCTCGTTGATGCCGTCGTCGGTGTCCGCCACGTACCCGTCCAGCGACACTGCCATGTCCGCAACCAGCTTGCTCATCGTGATCTCCCGTTTGTCGAGTGCCGCGATCGCTCGTCTCACGCGGCGGTCGACAGTAGAGACGCTCCGGGCCGGAAAACTCATCGGTACCCCGCTCGCGGGCGTGGCCTTTCCCGAGTTTCGTTACGCAGTGGCGGCGTGACGCATCCTCATGTCGCTCCGGACGTCAGCCGGGTCCGCCGGAATGACCGCGGCGCGCGACACGGCGGGCGGCCAGGAAACGCATCACGCCGGCGGCGGCTACCGCGAACCAGATGGTCACGAGCACCAGCGCCAGACTGCGCCCGTAGTGCAGCGGCAGGGCGGAGGGATTGTCGGGCTTGCGGCCGTACCCCAGAACGAAGGGGAGTGCGATGAGGCTGACCGTGACGCTGGCGAACAGGCCGGCCACGACGAGGCCCCGCAGGCTCGGTGGGGCAAGCCGGGCGACCAGACCGCCGACCGCGAGTGCCAACGGCGCCAGCAGCAGGTCCTGGCCGAGTACGCCGGCGGCGGCGAATCCCAGGTAGCGCAGCGGAGCCGGGCCGGACGCGGCGGTGAGCAGGCCGTAGCCGCCGTAGGCGATCAGAGCGAGGCCGACCAGCCAGAGGATCCGTCGCATCACACCTCCCGCACCGTGATCCGGGCCAGCCACTTGGTCTGCAGGACGCCGGGCCGGTTCGGCGCGATCAGCCGGCACGGGAAGCCGTGGTCGATGTGCAGCGGCTCGCCGCCCAGGCGCAGCGCGACCAGGGTCAGCGGATCCCGGCTGTGCGGCGGGCCGATTCGGGACGTGCGGTAGCCGCCTCGCCGCTGCAGTGACTCGAGGTGGGCGTACCAGTCGGCGGGCGCGGCCACCAGGTCCAGCAGGTACGACAGCCGTACGCCGGTCCAGGTCGCGTCGGAGCTCCAGCCCTCCACACACGTGATCGGCAGCCGTACGGTGTGCTGGGGCATCGCCGACAGCTGCGCCAGCGAGAGCTCGCGGCGGCCGGCGGGACCGGTGAGGACGAGCCGGTAGGCGGGATCCCGGGCGGTCTGGAGCACCTGGGCGGCGGTGGCCGACCGGTTCACCGGCAGACCCTGCGGGCCGATGTCGGGGCGGCGCTGGCCCAGCAGGTCGAGCCCGGCCAGTGGCCGCAGCGTCTGGCCGACCGTGGTCACGGTGACCAGCCCCATGGTCGCGGCCACGGCGGCCAGCACACCACGGCGGGACGGGCTGACCTGGTGCGGTTGCAGGCCCCGCCGGATCACCGGCAGCTTCACTCCGATGTGTACGACGATCGCGCCGATCGCGATCCACGCCGTCCAGTAGTGGGCCACGGTGAAGAAGAACGGCATCGCGGCGTACCACCGGGCTACGTTGAGCAACCCCGTGACCACCTGAAAGATGCCCGCGGCGACCAGGACGGCGATGCTGAGCCGCTCCAGGGCGTGCGCCGCGTCCCGGGCCGGCGGCCACTCGAACAGCTTGTGGAAAACCGACCACAGCTTCGCCAGCAGCAGCGGGATCAGCGCCAGTCCGGTCGCGACGTGCACCCCCTGGGTGATCCGGTACAGGTTTACCGGCCTGGACGGCCAATAGAACCACCACGCTGGATGCTGGATGAAGTGGCTGATGAGACCGGTTGCGAAGCAGACTGCGAAGCAGACGCCTACGGCGATGCCGAGTTGGGTGGTGAGGCGTTCGGAGCGAAGACGCTCGTTGAGGCTTGCGAACCGTGCGGCGCCGGTGGCTGCGGCTGTGGCCGCGGCAGCCCTGGCCGGCGAGTCCGCGACCCGGCGCGCGGCGCGCCCGGCCGCGTCGGTCGCCCGGGTGGCCGTGTCGGTCAGGCGGCGGAGAGTTGGGTGAACCATCGGCTCGCCTCCGTCCAGGTGTCGGTGATGGTGAGGCTGGCCGGCGCGGCGTACTCGGCGAGCGTGTCGGCGGCGACGAACGCCCAGCCGAACGGTGTGCTGCGGTGGTCGCCGTGGTGCAGCCGCAGCGTGACCCGCTCGGTGGGCTCGCCCGCGGGCTCGGTCTCCACGATCACGGTGCCGGCGTCGTCGAGCAGGTCACGGCACCGGCGGAGCAGTCGTACGGGGTCGCCGCCGATGCCGATGTTGCCGTCGGCCAGCAGTACGTGGGCCCAGCGCCGCTCTCCGGGCAGCCGGTCGAAGACGTCGCGCCGCAGCGCCAGCGCGCCCTTGGCGTGGCTCAGCCGGATCGCGACCGGGGACACGTCGACGCCGAGCGCCGGGATCCCGCGGGCGCCCACCGCGGCGGCCAGCCTTCCGGGACCGCAGCCCACGTCCAGGGTCGGACCGACGCACCGGGCCACGATCCCGGCATCGCCCGGTACGCCGTCGGCGCACCACCGTGCCGCGTCGACGGTGCGGGCCTGCCCAGCATCGGTGACGAACCGCAGCGGTGCGGCGCAGCCGTCGCTGCCGCGGTGCAGGGCGGTCTCGTACACGGTCATCGGGTTCATGCCCGTACCTCCTGGGGGTGCCGGGCCGCGGGCGGGACCATGGTCGCAACGGTCTCGGCGAAGCGGCCGTCCGGGCACAGCGCCGCGACGGCATGGGCGTCCGCCGCGGTGTCCACGTCGCGCAGCACGGGCAGGTCCTCGACCCGCAACCCGCGCCTGACCAGCGCGTTTCGGGTGAGCCGGCCGGTCGCCGGCGTCGACATCGGTACGCCACGCAGCGCCACCGCGTGCCGCGGATCCCGCAGTCCGAGCGCCCACCAGCCGCCGTCCGCCGCGCGCCCCAGCACCGCGTCGGCGCCGCCGGCCAGCCGTACGGCGGCCTCGGTGAGGTGATCAGGCGTCACCTGCGGCGTGTCCATCCCGATCAGCAGGGACGGTACGCCGTCCAGCGCCGTGTCCAGGTAGCCGTTGGCGAGCCGCACCGCCAGCCCGTCGCCCCGCTGCCGTACGACGTCGAACCCGGCCGGCCGCGGCGCCTCGCCGGCGAGCACCAGCACCCGGCGGTGCGCCGGGGTGCGCGCGACCGCTGCGAGCGTGTCGTGCAGCGCGGCGCTCGCCACCTGCGCGGCCTGCGACGGGGTGCACGGCGGACAGAGCCGGGTCTTCACCCGGCCCGGCACCGGCTGCTTCGCGATCACCAGCAACTGCGTCATGTCGCCAGCACCTTCGACATGTCCCGGACGGTGCGCAGGGTGCCCCTGACGGTTCCGGTCACCTTGGACTGCGAACCTGCCGTACGCGGCCGGTAGGCGACGTCGACCTCGTGGATCCGCCAGCCGGCGTCCGCCGCCTTCACCACCATCTCGAGCGGATAGCCGAACCGCCGGTCCCGCAATGCCAGGTCCAGCAGCGCCGTACGGCGCGCGGCGCGCATCGGCCCCAGGTCGTGCAGCCGGGTGTTGCAGCGGCGGCGGATCCGCCGGGCCAGCACCGCGTTGCCGAGCCGCGCGTGCAGCGGCCAGGCCCGCCGGTCGGTGGGCCGCCGCCGGCCGAGCACCAGGTCCGCCCGCGCCAACGGTTCCGTGACCCTGGGCAACTGCTCCGGGTCGAACGAGCCGTCGGCGTCCATGAAGCACACCACCTCGGCCGTCGCGGCGAGCAGCCCGGCATGTGCCGCCGCCCCGAACCCCTTCTGTGGTACGTCGACCACCCGGGCACCAAGCTCGCGGGCGATCTCACCGGAGCCGTCCGTGGAGCCGTTGTCCGCCACGATCGGGCGGTAGCCGTACGGCATCCGGGACAGCAGCCACGGCAGCGACGCCGCTTCGTCGAGACACGGCAGTACGACATCGATCATGTCTCGGACGCTAGCTACGCCCAGTCGCCGCAAGCCCTTACAAACCGGAAACGTCCTGGTACGGCAGCGACCGACCGGCACCGCCGAGCCGGCGGCGTCGCCGAAGCTCTTACAAAGCGGAGACATCCCGGTCGGAGCCGCCGGGGACGTCGCCGGCCGACCTACTCTCGCGGCATGGGGAATCTGACCGTGACCCGCTCGGCGCCGGCTGTGCGGCGGCTCACGCGCGGGTCGCGGATCGCGCTCGGCGTGGCCGGCCTGCTGGTGGCCGGCTGCGTGGTCGCCGGCGTCCTGCTGACCCGCGCCGGGGTGAGCCTGCACGAGGGCGACGTCTTCGTGGTGCACGCCCGCTGGGCACCCCGGTTCGGACCCGGGCTGCTGTTGTCGATCGCGGTGGCGGTGCTGGCGGTGGCGTACGGGCCGTGGTTGGCGGTGACGCTGTCGTGGCGGCGGCTGCTGGGGGCGGCGTACGCGGCCGCGGTGGTGTGGCCGGTGTCGTTGGCGCTCTCCGACGGGATGTCCGGGCTGACCCGGCCGCTGTCGAGTCCCCACGAGTACCTGCACGACGTACCCCGGGTGCATTCGCCGGCGGACCTGCTGGCGCGGTTCCCCGAGCACATCGTCGATCTGCCCCGCTGGACCACCCACGTGGGCGGCCATCCGCCCGGCGTCTTCGCGATCTTCGTCGGGCTGGACCGGATCGGCCTCGGCGGGCCGCTGTGGGCGGCGGTGCTGTGCGTCGCGGCCGGCGCCGCCGTCGCCCCGCTGGTCCTGTCGGCGGTACGGGTGCTCGGCGACGAGACGTACGCCCGCCGGGCCGCCCCGTACGTGGTCTTCGCCCCCGCCGCGCTCTGGATCGCCAGCAGCGCGGACGCGTTGTTCGCCGGGGTCGCGGCGGCCGGGATCTGCGCGCTGGCGCACGCCGCGACCAGGCGGGACCGGGTCGGCGACCTGCTCTCGGCGGCCGGCGGGCTCGCGCTCGGCGCCTGCCTGTTCCTGTCGTACGGCCTGGCGTTGCTGGCGCCGATCGCCGCCGCCGTCGTCCTGGTACGCCGCCGGACCCGCCCCCTGGTGATCGCGGCCGTGGTCGTGGTGGCCCTGGTCGCGGCGGTCGCCGTGGCCGGGTTCGCGTGGTGGCACGGACTCGGGCTCACCGCCGAACGGGTACGCATCGGCAACGCCTGGCGGGACCGGCCGGCGGCGTACTTCTGGTTCGCGAATCCGGCTGCCGTCGCGATCGTGGTCGGCCCGGCCGTCATCGCCGCGCTGCCCCTGACGCGCCCGCGGCTGTCGTTCCCGCGGCGGCTCCGGCTCCGGTCCGGGCTGCGGTCGCTGGTACCGCTCGGCAAGATCGCTGATTCGGGTACGGAGGTCGATGCCGGACGCCAGACTCGTACCCGGGAAAGCGACTTTGTGGTGTGGACCGGGGCGGCGGTACTCGGGGTGATCGGGTTGGCGATCGCGTCGAACCTCTCCAACGGGGAGGTGGAGCGGATCTACCTGCCGTTCGCTGTCTGGTTGCTGCCGTTGGCCGGGCTGTTGCCGTGGCGTGACGCGAGGATCTGGTTGGCGGCGCAGACTGGCGTTGCGGTGCTGGTCGAGGCGTTGTTGACCACCAGATGGTGAGGGAGGGTGGCATGCCCGCAGATGGCTCCCGGGTGCTGGTCGTCGACGACGACCCCACGGTCAGCGACGTGGTACGCCGCTACCTGGAACGCGCCGGGATCACGGTCAACCTGGCCGCGGACGGCCCGGCCGCGCTGGTGGCGTACCGGGATCAGCCGCCCGACCTGGTGGTGCTCGACCTGATGCTGCCCGGGATGGACGGCATCGAGGTGTGCCGCCGGATGCGGGCCACCTCGGACGTACCGGTGGTGATGTTGACCGCGCTGGGTGAGGAGGCCGACCGGGTGGTGGGCCTGGAGACCGGCGCCGACGACTACGTCACCAAGCCGTTCTCGCCGCGGGAGCTCGTGCTGCGGGTGCAGTCCGTGCTGCGGCGCTCCGCGAAGCCCACCGCCACGGACGAGCCGCGGATGCTCACCGACGACGGGCTCGTGGTCGACACCGGGGCGCGGGAGGCCGCCCTCGACGGCGCGCACCTGAACCTGACCGTACGGGAGTTCGACCTGCTGGTGTTCCTGATGCGCAACCCGGGGCGGGCGTACCGGCGGGGTGAGCTGCTGGAACAGGTCTGGGGCTGGACGTTCGGCGACCAGTCCACCGTGACGGTCCACGTACGCCGGCTGCGCGAGAAGGTCGAACGCGACCCCGCCGAGCCGACCCGGATCGTGACCGTCTGGGGCGTCGGCTACCGGTACGAGCCGCGGGTCGCGGAGCAGGCAGAGGAGCGCGCCGATGCGTGACATGGTGCTGGTGATCCTGATCGCCCTCGGGTGTTCGCTGGCGGTCGCGATGCCCGGCGCGTTGCTGCTGCGCGGGATGCGCGGCCGGTCGGTGACGGCGCACGTCGCCGTACTGGTCGTGGTGGCGGTCGGCGCGGTGGTCGCCGGCATCGTCGGTACGGCGTTGGCGATGTTCATCAGCACCCACGATCTGACGGTGCTGCTGGTGGTGATCGTGGTCGCGGGGGTGGTGAGCCTCGGGGTCGGCCTGTGGTTGGGCGGGCGGCTCGCCGCGGAGAGCGTCTGGGCGGCCGAGGCCCGGGAACGGGAACGGCTGCTGGAGGCGAGCCGGCGGGAGCTGGTCGCGTGGGTCAGCCACGACCTGCGTACCCCCTTGGCGGGGTTGCGGGCGATGGCCGAGGCACTCGAGGACGGCGTCGTGACCGACCCCGACACGGTCGCCGACTACCACGGCCGGATCCGGTACGAGTGCGACCGGATGGCCGGCCTGGTGGACGACCTGTTCGAGCTGTCCCGGATCAACGCCGGCGCACTGCGGCTGACCGTCAACTCGGTCTCGCTGGGCGACGTGGTCAGCGACGCGGTCGCCACCGCGATGCCGCTCGCCACGGCGCGGCGGATCCGGCTGATCGCGGCGGCGGGCAGCTGGCCCACGGTGCGGGGCAGCGAGCCGGAGCTGAACCGGATCGTGGCGAACCTGCTGCTCAACGCGATCCGGCACACCCCGTCCGACGGCACGGTGACGGTCACCGGCGGCCGCGACGCCGCGGGCGGTTGGCTGGCGGTCACCGACGCCTGCGGCGGCATCCCCGAGCCCGACCTGCCCCGCGTGTTCGACGTCGCCTTCCGGGGCGAGACGGCGCGGACCCCACGGGGGAGCAACGGCTCCGGCGGCGGTCTCGGGCTGGCGATCGTACGGGGCCTGGTCGACGCGCACCACGGCGAGGTCGCGGTCAGCAACGTGGCGGACGGCTGCCGCTTCCTGGTACGCCTGCCGGTCGGCTAGCGCCCGCCGGCCTCACACCCGCAGCTCGGCTTTGGCGAACTCGCGCATCCCGTCGGCGAAGCTGACCTGCGCGGTGAAGCCGAGCTCCCGGCGCGCCCGCTCAGGCGAAGCCACCACATGCCGCACGTCCCCCAGCCGGTACCCACCGGTGACGACGGGGGAGGGCCCGCCGAAGGCTTCGGCCAGCGCCGTCGCCATCTCACCCACCGTGTGCGGTTCTCCCGATGCGATGTTGTACGCCGCGAACCCGCCCGTCCCCGCCGTGGCCGTCTTTGTCGTGGCTGTCTTCGTCGTGGCCCCGAGCGCGGCGACGTTGGCCCGGGCGACGTCCGTGACGTGGACGAAGTCCCGCCGCTGGCCGCCGTCCTCGTACACCCGTGGCGGGTCGCCCCGCTCCAGGGCCGAGCGGAAGATCGCCGCCACCCCCGCGTACGGGGTGTCGCGGGGCATCCGCGCGCCGTAGACGTTGTGGTAGCGCAGCCCGATCGCGGTGCCGCCGGTCAGCCGTACCCAGGAGGCGGCCAGGTGCTCGGTGGCGACCTTGCTCGCCGCGTACGTGTTGCGCGGGTCCAGCGGCGCGTCCTCGGGCACCGGGCCGGGAGTCACCGCTGCGCCGCAGGACGGGCAGCGGGGTTCGTACCGGCCGGCTTTCAGGTCGGCTTCGGCTCGGGGGCCGGGGCGGACGACGCCGTGCGCCGGGCAGGAGTAGCGGCCCTCGCCGTACACCACCATGGAGCTGGCGAACACGAGCCGGCCGATGTCGCGGCGGGCCATCTCGGCCAGCAGGATCGCCGTACCGAGGTCGTTGCAGGACACGTACTCCGGCATGTCCCGCGCGTCGACTCCCAGGCCGACCATCGCCGCCTGGTGCACCACCGCCTCGATCCCGTCCAGCGCCGCCTTCACCGACCAGGCGTCCCGCAGGTCACCGCGTACCAGGGAAAGACCTTGGAGGTACGCGGGCCAGCCCACGCCGGAGTGGGCGGCCGGGTGCAGGTTGTCGAAGATCCGCAGCTCGTGCCCGGCGGTGGTCAACGACTCGGCCACGTACGACCCGATGAACCCGGCACCGCCGGTGAGCAGGACACGCATGCGCCGACGCTAGCCCCGCGGACCCGCGCGTCGTCCGGTACCGCGCCGGAGGTCAGCGGTTCGTAAGAATCAGGGCAACTCGAACGGCAGCGCGATGCCGTCCAGCGCGTGCGGACACGGGCAGTCGCGAGTGGCCGGCAGCGCGCCGAGCACCCCGAACAGCAGCCCGCGCAGCCGCTCGGTGTTCTCGCCGAACACCCGGAACACCTCCTCCTGGGTGACGCTCGCGCCGGCTTCCACACCCGCGTCCAGGTCGGTGACCAGCGCGATCGCGGTGTAGCAGAGCGCCAGCTCCCGGGCCAGCACCGCCTCCGGGTGCCCGGTCATGTTGACCAGCGAGAAGCCGAGACTCGAATACCACTTCGACTCGGCGCGGGTCGAGAACCGGGGCCCTTCGATCACCACCATCGCGCCGCCGTCCACGATGTCCACTCCCGCACCGGCCGCCGCACCCAGCACAGTCGCCCGCCCCGCCGGGCAGTACGGATCCGCAAACGACACGTGCACCGCCCCGGTGTCGTAGTACGTCTGCGCCCGCCCGTTCGTACGGTCCACCAGCTGATCGGGGAGCACGAACGTACCCGCGCCGAGCTGGGGTTGCAGGCCACCGACCGCACACGGGGCGAGGATCTGGCGTACCCCCAGGGACCGCAGCGCCCACAGGTTGGCCCGGTACGGAATCCGATGTGGAGGGTGCTGGTGCTGCTTGCCGTGGCGGGGCAGGAACGCCACCCGCCGGCCGTCGACCCGGCTCACCGTGATCGCGTCGCTCGGCGGCCCGTACGGGGTCTCGACATTCACCTCGGTGGCGTCTTCGAGCAGCGCGTACAGCCCCGAACCGCCGATCACCGCGAATTCGACCGGCCCGCCGATCTCGTCGTACTGCGGCACCTGACACCCCTCCCATCACCGTGGAAATTCGACCTTAGACGGCTTGCGTACGCGGGTCGGAGGGGCCCGGCGTGGCCGTACGGAGACCCAGCTCCAGCCGGTAAGCCGAATCTTCATCAGATAGGGGACAACGGGTCGTGGCGGGTGCGCGACTGTTCTACTCTGCGAAGCAGGTGCGGTTCACCAGGGTTCTCGCCGGTTCCCCAAGGTTCCGGCTGGTTTCCACGGTTTTTCGCATCGCGCGCGAGCGCTCCCAGAGTGCGGCCCGCCCGGGTTCTTCCGGGCGGGCCGCGTTAATGTCTGGCGGTCCACATCCGGGTCCGGCTCCGCTACGGTCATCAACGAGAGCCGGTTTCGGTACCGTGCTCCGCCGTATCGACGTTCGTACCGGGTCCAAGGGAGCTATCGCGGTGCACCAAGAGCCGGGCATGATCGGGGGCATGGCGAGGGAGTCGCTGACCGGGCGGTTGCTGGTGGCGACGCCTGCGCTCCACGACCCGAACTTCGAGCGCACAGTGGTGCTGCTGGTGGCTCACGAGCCGGGTGGGGCGCTGGGCGTCGTACTCAACCGCGCCACCGAAGTGCCGGTCAGCGAAGTGCTCGGCGGCTGGGGCTCGCTCGCCGGAAACCCTCCCGTGGTGTTCGAGGGCGGTCCGGTGCAGCCCGAAGCCGCGATCTGCCTGGCTCGTACCCGTCCGGGCAGTGAGCCCACCGGCTTCAGTCAGGTCAGCGGCCCGATCGGCACCCTGGACCTGTCCCGCGACCCGGACACCTTGAAAGAAGCCCTCGAGGGAGTACGCGTCTTCGCCGGTTACGCCGGTTGGGACGGCGGCCAGCTCGAATCCGAGATCGCCACCGGATCCTGGTTCGTCTTCGACGCGCTCCCCGGCGACCCGTTGTTCCCGCAGCCCGACGACCTGTGGTCGATGGTGCTGCGCCGGCAGGGCGGTCTCACCGCGGCCGTGGCCCACTTTCCGGCCGACCCCAGCCTCAACTGATCAGGTCTGTCGACCCGCCTTTCGGCCCATCCTCGCGCTGCCCGGCAATCCCGAAGCGGCGCTGCTCCGTACTGCTTTGTGACCGGTCGGGGCGTCTAGGAGGTGGGGCGGTATGCGTACCACTCGAATGGTTCTACTGATCGCGGGGCTGATTGCCGCTTCGTTGGCTGGACCACTGACCGGGGTGGCAGCGGCCGATGACGGGGGACGGCCGCTGTCGGCCGAGATGACCGGCGCCGCCGAGGCGCCCGGCCCCGGCGACCCGGACGGCTCCGGCTTCGCGACCTTCCAGGTCAACCCGGGGCAGGAGGAGATCTGCTACACCCTCACGGCCAGCAACCTGGACACCGTGACCGCGGCGCACATCCACGTGGCGCCGGTGGGCGTCCCCGGCCCCGTCGTGGTGCCGCTCGTGCCGCCGGTCAGCGGCACCAGCTCGGCCTGTGCATCGGTCGCCCGCGCCCTCGCGTCCGCGATCCTGATGCACCCCGAGAACTACTACGTCAACGTGCACACCACCGTGTATCCGGCGGGTGCGATCCGGGGCCAGCTGCACGGCTGAGTCCGCGTACGGGGTGCGCCGCCGGCTGTGTACACTTGCTCGGTGCCCGCGAGGGCATGGGGCTGTGGCGCAGCTGGTAGCGCACCACACTGGCAGTGTGGGGGTCAGGGGTTCGAGTCCCCTCAGCTCCACTATTGGTGGACGTTCGCGAACCGCTCCCTGGGCGGTGACACGGGCGTCCACTTGGAGATTTAGGGGGATGTCGTCCCTGCTGAGTGGGACGTTGATGACCGGCGTGGCGGTGTCCCCGTCGATGCGTAGCTCGGCTAGCAGGGTCTCGCACATCGTCTTGCGTTCCTGCATGGTGCCGATGCTGATGATCTCGTCGATGCGATCTCGGATCTCCGCGAGGTAGCTGGTGCTGAGGTCTTGATCGTCGATGTCCGTCAAGTAGGTCAGTTCGTCGCAGCGGTGACGGAGTTGGCGGATCTGGTCTGAGAGCTTCTCGATGCGGCGAGCGACCGTCTCGCGGTCGATCTTGTTGTCCTCGTACTCGGTGAGGTACCGGTCAACAACCTCTTCCTTCGCGGCGAGCTGCTCTTGAACCTCGACGAGCTCGTTTATGTAGCCGTCACGGGCTTGGTGCTGCTCGTCACGCGCGGCAGCGATCACCTGCTCGGCGTCGTCGAGATGGTTGGTGTAGAAGTCACGGATAGCGTCGAGCACCTGTGTGTCAAGGGCGTCGGCGTGGATGCGGGGAGCACTGCACTGGCCAACGTCGTAACGGTTGCGGGTGAAGCACGTGTAGTAGCGGTAGACGCGGTTGCGCCCGTAGGCGTTGGTGCCGAGGTAGCGCTGCTTGCACGCCGGGCAGGTGATCTTGCCGGTGAGATGGTAGTCCGACGAGGCCATGGCCTTCTTCGCGGGCATCTCGCCGCGTTCGGCGAGAATCTGCTGAGCCAGGTCGAAGGTGGCTGGATCAATCACTGCGGCGTGGGCATCAAGAGCGACGATCTCACGGAAATGGACCTCACCGAGATAGACACGGTTGGTGAGCACGTCCGAGACGGTCTTGTGGCTCCACGGCTGGGTTCCTGGTTGCGCTACCGCCTTGCGGTGCGCGCGGCGGCGCAGCAGGTTCCGCTCATTGAGGTGGGCGGCGATGGCGCGGCAGCCGAGCCGGCGCCGGGTGTACAGATGGAAGATCAGCTTGACGATGGTGATCTCGTCGTCAACGGCTATGAGGCGGTGCTCGCCGTCGCGGCTGTAGCCGAACGGTTCGGCGCCCACGGTCCATTTGCCCTTGGACGCCTTGCGTTCCATGCCGTTGATGACGCGGTCGATGATCATTTCACGTTCGAACTCGGCGAAGACCCCGAGCATCTGGACCAGCATTCGGCCGGCCGGAGTCGAGGTGTCGAACGGTTCGGTCGCGGAGCGGAAGCTGACCCCGGCGCGGTCGAGTTCGTCGAGAAGCGTGACGAGATCACGGATGCGGCGGGTGAACCGGTCCACGCGGTACACCAAGAGGATGTCGTACCTGCCGGCGGCTGCGGCGGCGAGCGCTTTTCGCAGGCCGGGCCGGTCGAGTTTGGCGCCGGAGGCGTCGTCCTCGAACGGGGCGACGAGGCTCCAGCCCGGTTGGGAGTTCACGTAGGACTTCAGGCGACTGTCCTGGGCCTCGATGGAGAACGGCTGGTGCTCCTCGTCCGTGGAACGGCGGACGTAGATTGCCACGCGGACGCCATGCTCGGCGATGGCCGCCACGGTCTTGGTGCGAGCTCGACGACCCATGTCTCCTCCTGTGGGTCGTGGGGCCCAGCGGTTGGTGTCCGGGCCGCGAGGGGCGGCAGGGTATCGCGACTCGCGGTTGTCGTGCCACCGATGCCTCTGAGCTGGGAGGACGAAGCCTTCGACGCATGGCCGACGCGAGTTCGGGTGGTCTGCCAGCAACCGGTGAGTGGCTCCCGACATCCGTCCGCGCCGTCACCTCGGCTCAATCATCGCGCGGCGCCATCGAGAGCGCCGGACGACGTGAGTGCTGACCTCGGCGCGTTGATGGCCAGCAGAGACGGTCAGCACGTGTCGTCGACGACGAGCGAGGTTCCCTCTCGTACCGGGGTGGATCTTCTCGGCTTTCCGTGGGTGCCTGCAGCAAGCCAATGGAATGGTCTGGCGGTTGGTGCGGAGCCGACCCCGGCCTGCAAGCCGTTCCCGGGATGTTGCTCAGCGCACGGGTTGGCCCGATGCCCAACATGCTCCCCTCGCTGTCGCGCAACCAGGCGGCCCGCTCACCGACGCCGGCCGACGGATAGTTGCCCTCGATCGAGCCATTCGCGGTGTAACCGAATCGGGACAGCCGCTGCGCGCCGCTCTGACGGTGCGTCTCGGGTCGATCGTCTCCGACGGTGAGGTCGTACGTCTTGACGAACGGAACGTGAGCAGATGATCTTTGACGGCCGCGTTGGCTGGCCGGTCATCCCAGCCCCCGCGGTTCTGGGCTCGGCGTGCGCAGGTAGGCGTACCAGCCGGGGTTTGGGTCGTCGTCTGGGCGGTAGCTGACCCGGTTGACCGTGCCCCTGGTGTTGGCGGTGACGTGCCAGGGCAGCCGGTCGGCGCCGCCGGCGGTCGCGGCGGCGGAGAGGAACGCCAGCACCGCCGCGCGTTTGGTGTCCCGGTTGAGGACGAACTCATCGCCGCTGCCCAGTCGGACGAGGATGACCGGCGAGCCGCCGTACGCGCCGAGGTCGCCGACGGTGGCCTGGTTCGACGCCTCGGCCCAGTGCGCTAGCAGGCGTTCCAGTTCCGCCGCGCCGTCGACGGTCGTACCGACCGGCGCGTACCCGTTGACCACCTCCGATGGAGGCCCCGGCCCCTCTCCTACCGGTGCCCTCGTTCCCTTGGTGACCAGGGTCGCGGAGACCCATTCCCGCAGCGCCCAGCCGACCCAACGGGTTAGCCGCCGGCGGCCAGCAGCGGCTAGCGGGCCGGCCAGGGGCCAGTTCCAGCCCAGGAAGGTCACCCCCACGGGAACCGCGCGATACACGCGGATCGTGCGGTCTCCAGTGCGAGCTCGGTAGGTGAGCGCGTTCTCGTCGAACGCACCGACCAGCCCGGCCTGCTGCACCCAGCGGACCACCGACGCACCATTGAGCAGCACCACGGCGACGTTGCTGTTGCCCAGCTGCCAGTGCAGGAACTCACGGTCCTGCTCCACCAGGCGCTCCCACACCGAGGCAGAAAGCTCGCCCTGGGCCGGTTTGGTCGCCCACTGCACCAGGTCGAGATGGCAGGCGCTGCCGTCCAGGTAGCTACCCGCCTGCGACTCCTGCAGCAGCGCCTCCAGCCAGCGGAACCAGCCCCGGTACCAGTTCGGGCCTCGGAAGTACGCGTTGCTCTCGGCGACAATCTGGGCGACCTGGGCGTCGTCGAGATGGCGCGGATCGTCGACGCCCAGCGACACCAGCGAGGCCAGGCGCCGCTCGCTCCCGAGCAGCCAGGCGCCGGATGCGGACAGGAACTCCAGCCAGCTCGGATTGAGCGACAGCGTCGCCACCGTCGCGGCGTTCGGGTCGCCGAACGAGACCACCGGCAGGCTTCCCGGCAGCACGGACAGGCCCGCGGGCACCGGCCGGCGGATCCGCTCGGCAACAACCTGCGGCGCCGAAGCGACCACGCCAACCTCCCTGATCGCTAGGGGCGGGCCGTAGGTCCCCTGCTGGTGCCCAGGCCGCGACCCGAGGTCCGGCCTCTCCCAGCACCAGACTGCTCTATCCTCCGCGAGGCCGTCTACACCGAAGCGATCGCCCGGCGTGGACTGCCCCGGCGCCGTCAGAGGGAGGACGCCGCGGTGACCCGGACGGCGGCGGTGGCAGATTGTCCGCGGTCGCATCGTCGACCAGGACGAAGATGTCCGTAGGACTGTCCTGGGGCGAGCTTGTCCGGACCCGACTTGGCTCACTTAGTGCGCACGTCCGGCTTGGTAGTGGGCGTTGAGGGCGTCGCGGAGGTCGTCGGGTACGGGGTCGGCCTCCGCGACCTCGTGGCGATCCACGGGTCGTTCCCGCTCAGTGGGCGGTTGGCGGCGGCCGTAGTCAAAGGATGCCCATGGCCCTAGGGAAAGGGGAGCCACCAGGGCGGTCCTTCGGACTGCCGGAGGTTCTCGCCGACGCTGGCACAGAAGACCCGAGACGTTCATCGAGAGGCTGGCGGAGCGGGCGCTGCGCCACTAGGCCGACCCCTATCAGGCAGCGGCGATGGGGGCGTGCCGGGCCGATTGGGACCGATATGGGCGCTGCGCGGTGTCGCTCTGTGTCGTGCCCACGAATGGGCATGACACCATGGGCGCGTGCCAGGCGACACCATCGAGCTGTTCATGTGGGGCTTCCAGCGCACGTTCCGCAAAGCCGTGGAGTGGGCGCTCCAGAGGTCGCTGGAGGTGCTCGGCGTGGCCGCCGAGCCGACGGTCTTCCTGATCGGGCTGTTGAGGGAGGGTGGCTCTGGCCATCCGGTGTGCGTGGAGCCCGAGGACGGGCCGATCGTCCCCGC
>WNGB01012305.1_pt1 | contig 15625 bp, 14 predicted proteins | sample 5400681 | NCBI WGS metagenome assembly WNGB01 (sample SAMN13153367, study PRJNA577476) | soil metagenome | isolation source: 115 cm soil or saprolite under grassland replicate 2 | place: USA:California | collected 2016-06-15
CTCGCCCTCGAGGATCTCCCTGACGTTTTGGCGCGCAGGGCGTCGTTGTCGTCGACGACGAGGATCCGCCGCGACGCCGGGGGGGCGGTGACGTTCGCGAGGACGTGCTCAAGCTCCGAGATATGGATCGGCTTGCCCAGGTGATGGCCGCGAACGTTCCGCCGCGCTCCTCGCCTCGGGATCGCGGCGCCGGCTGGGCGGCGCCAGCTCGAGGGGGAGGGCCCGCCGCCCGGGAGGCAGGATCGCCGGACGCCGATCGCTCTCGCGCCGCCGGAACACTCGGTCGGTCTTCCCCACGACCACGAAGAGCTCCAGATCGCGCGCATCGATCATCTCGGCCTTGCCGAGGAGCAGGTACCCGCCCGGTCGGAGCGCGTAGTGGAGGAGCTCGATGACGCGCTTCTGGAGGCCGGCTCGAGGTAGATGAGCAGGTTGCGGCAGGACACGAGGTCCATGCGCGAGAACGGCGGATCCTTGACGAGATCGTGCTCGGTGAAGATGCAGAGGTCGCGGAGGGACTTCGTCACCGAGTACGAGTCGCCGCGCTTCGTGAAGAAGCGCACCAGCCGCTCGGGGCTCACCTGCCGCTCGACCGCGCTCGGGTACTGACCGCGTCGGGCCTCCGCGAGGGCGGACGCGTCGATGTCCGTCGCGAAGATCTGGAGCTGGGTCGGGTGCGGTTCATCGTCGATCCGCTCGCGAAGCAGCATCGCGATCGAGGCCAGTAGGTCGTCGGCGACCGCGACTGGACGAGGAGGGCGCGCAAGCACCCAGGGTTACATCCTCCGCGTCACGGGCTCGTCATCGTGGCCCGAACCGGCGGGGGCTGCGGCGGATCATCACGGAGCGCTCGCGCCCGAGAGAGCGAGCGTCTGCCGAGCGGTCCTCGCTGCTCAGCGCGCGTGAGGCCGGCGGCGGAGGTCCAGGAGCTCCCTCCCGGCCATCACCGCCAGGAGCACACCGCCCACCGCGAGCAGGATCACGACCGCGAGCAGCAACATCCCCGGCTGCCCGGCCGGTGTCGTCCCGCCCGTCAGCTGCGGAAACGCACGACCCGCTTTCAGCAGCAGCGCGCAGCCGAGAAAGGCGACTGCCGCAGCCATCGAGAGCGCCAGCGCGCTCCTCGTCGGACTTGCCGGATTCCACATGACCCACCTCTACAGGGGGGAACCCCTGCCGCCCGACGAGCGAGTCTCCGTTCGAGATCCTCGTTGGATGTTGCGAGTGCACGGGCGATCGGTCACCAGGGCATCCGCTCCGGTGACCGAGGGTCCGCTGGCGAGCGCGTCCAACGGGTCACTCGAGCCCGACTGGAAGTTGAGTCTCCAGCTCTTGACTGGAACGGCCGCCCCTACCTTCGCTTTCTTCTCATTACCGCCGGCGCTGCCGAGGGCCACTCGAAGAGCCGCACGCGGATCACGGAGGGCCGCTTGCGCCCGCGCTCGGGAGAGCGAGCATCCGGCGCGGGTGGTCGTCGAGCATCAGGTCCAGCTCCAGCACGATCTCCTGCACGGTCTTCAGCTCCTGCACGGTGCGCTCGGGGATCCGCGTGACGCTCTGTGCCGTGTAGAAGAGGCCGCGCACGGTGTCGCCCAGGATCGCCGCCCGCAGCAGCGCGTCCGTGATGCAGAAGCTCTCGCGGAAGTCGCTTGCGCGGCACTTGCAGAGCCCGGTCCCGAGGCACTCGATGCACGCCTTCTTGCGACCCTCGTAGCCGTCGTTCCCGAAGAACCACGCCTTCGACCGCGGGGGAAAGGGGCTTCCGGCGGCGAGCACCTCCGTGAAGGCGTTCCGAACCGCCCGCGCCTTCATGCCCTTCACGCAGCTCGTGATGACGACGACGTCTTCCGTCCCCTTGCCGAGGTGCATCGCCTTGAACGCCGGATGGCTGTCTCCATCCCTGCAGGCGATGAAGCGCGTTCGAGGGCGACCCCCTGCGCGAGGTACGCGGCGACGTCCCCCGTCACGATACCGCCCGCGGCCACGACCGGCAGCGACGACTCGCTCTGGACCTCGTCGACGAGCGAGACGAGCGGAAGCTCGATGTCGCCGATGTGACCCCCGGCTTCCGCTCCTTCCGCGACATCACGACGATCTCCTCGAGTCATCGGATGGCGGCATCGTACGGCGCTGCTCCGGAGGCGGACCGGGAGTGCTGGGGCGCCCCCATCGGTGGCGGAGCGCGAGCACGCGAGGCCTCGCGCGGGGCGCGAACTGTGGAGCGGCCGCCAGGACGTCCCTCGGACCCGAGCACGAGCCCCGACTGAGCGCCGCCGGACCGAGCGCCGCGGGCCTAATTAGGCTCAACGCCGCCGCCCCTGACACATCCGCGCAGCCGAGGCGGAGTCCGAGGTTCAGCCCGTGTCGTCCGACCACCTTGGCACGCCCGCCCCGGGCCCGCCGCTCCGTCGACCCCAGGTGAGCCTCTCGACCGTCTTCACGGTGTGCTTCGGCGTGGCGATCGCCGCGGGGCTGGTCTTGTTCCTCCTGAAGACCAAGCTCGCCCTCATCCTCACGCTCGGCGGCGCGATCGCCGCGGTGGCGATGGATCACGCGGTCGAGGCGCTCGCGCGGCGAGGGCTCCGGCGCGCGTGGGCGATCGCCGCCGTCCTGTGCGGACTCCTCGCCGTCTGGGTCGCGCTGGGATTCCTCCTCGTCCCCCCCATCGTGAGCCAGGTGAAGGCGCTCGCCGCCGAGGCCCCCGCGCTGTGGCGGAAGCTGCAGGACGCCCCGCTCTTCGCTAGCCTCGATTCACGGTTCCACTTCCTCGAGCAGCTTCGCGAGTCGGTTCCGGGTGCGGCCACGGCGCTGAGCGCCGCGGTGGGCGGGGCCGTCAGCGCGCTGGGGGGGATCCTCGCCTTCGTGTTCCTCGCCGTGTTCATGCTGGTGTTCGGTCGCGGCGTCGCCGCTGCGTTCTTCGCCGAGGTGGTGAGCCCTGCGAGCCGCGAGCGGGTCGAGCGGATCGCCTCGAACATCTACCGCGCGATGGGCGGTTACCTCGGCGGCCTCCTCGGGATCTGCGCCATCAACGCGACCCTGACGACGATGTTCCTCGTCATCCTCCGGACGCCGTTCTTCCTGCCGCTCGGGATCCTGAGCGGTTCGTCGAGCCTCGTCCCGTACGCGGGACCGCTCGTGACCGGCGCGACCGTCACCGTGTTCGTGCTCGTCACGGGCGGCGCGTGGAAGGCGCTCGCGGCCGCGATCTACTTCGTCCTGTACGGTCAGCTGGAGGGAAACATCCTCGCGCCGCTCGTCTACCGGCGCACCGTCGACGTGAACCCGCTCGTCACCCTCCTCGCGATCCTGTTCCTGGCGGAGTTCATGGGGATCGCGGGCGCGGTCCTGGCGGTGCCGGTCGCCGCCGCCGCGCAGATCGTGATGCGGGAGCTGCTCGTGCTCCGGCGGCCCGGGGGCGGGCAAGGAGCTCCGAGCGTCCCGCTCGGACCATAGCTCGGGCCCGGACGCGTCGTTAGCGTCGGACCGCGAGGCCGGCGCGTGTCGTGCGGTCGTGGCGGGACGGACGATGGCCTTCCCGGGCTCCCCCGAGACCCTCGCGTGGCCGGTCGGCGTCGAGGTGGTGCTCGACGCTCCAGTGTGGAATCGCTCTAGGGACGGCCCCGGCATTCCCGCGACGAATGGCGGGGGCGCGGCCCCGCGGGCGTTATGTCCACGGCGAGCAGACCCGACGTCCTGCTCGCCGAACAGCCCACCTGCGCCGAGCCCCTCATCGCGACTCCTCGCCTCTGGACCGCTCCTTTGTCCCGGCGTCCACGAGCGCAGCAGAAGGTGAAGGACGTCGTGATCGAGGGCGACTCGATCCAGGGCGAGCTGAAGGAGCCACTCAAGGACGGGCCGAACCAGGGACGCGTCCGCTTCGTCACGAATCAGGTCAGCCCCGAGCTCGCCGCCACGCTCGAGAAGTCCGGCGTCACGTTCGCCGCCCGGGTCGAGAGTCCGCTCGTCCGCGCGTTCTGGTGGGTGGCGCCCATCCTGCTCTTCGCCGGCGTGTGGACGTGGATGTCGCGCCGCAAGGACCCGAAGTCCTACGGCCGGCTCGGCGCCCGCATGCCGAAGGGCGTGCTGCTCGTCGGTCCACCCGGCACGGGCAAGACGCTCCTCGCCAAGGCCGTGGCGGGCGAGGCGGCGGTGGCCTTCTTCTCGATCAGCGATCTCTTCCAGCAGGCGCGGCTCAAGGCTGCCTGCGTCATCTTCATCGACGAGCTCGACGCCCTCGGCCGCGCCCGCGGCGCCTACCCGGGGATGGGCGGGATGGACGAGAAGGAGCAGACCCTGAACCAGCTCCTCGCAGAGCTCGATGGCTTCGACCCGGCGGTTGGGATCGTGCTCCTCGGGGCGACGAACCGGCCGGAGATCCTGGATCCGGCGCTGCTGCGCGCCGGGCGCTTCGATCGACAGGTGCTGGTGGACCGGCCCGACCGGAGCGGGCGCACGAAGATCCTCTCCGTTCACGCCAAGAAGGTGATCCTCGCCCCCGACGTGAAGCTCGAGGAAGTGGCCGCGCTTACCCCGGGCTTCACCGGGGCGGACCTGGCGAACCTGGTGAACGAGGCGGCGCTGGTCGCCACGCGGCGGGGCGGCGACCACGTCGCGACGAGCGACTTCACCGCCGCCATCGAGCGGATCGTCGCCGGGCTCGAGAGGAAGAACCGGCTGCTCAACCCGCGGGAGCGCGAGGTGGTGGCGCACCACGAGATGGGACACGCGCTCGTGGCGGCGGCGCAGCCCGGCTGCGACCCGGTCCACAAGATCTCCATCATCCCGCGGGGCATCGGCGCGCTCGGATACACGATCCAGCGTCCCACCGAGGATCGCTACCTCATGACGCGCGAGGAGCTCGAGGCGAAGATGGCGGTCCTGCTCGGTGGCCGGAGCGCGGAAGAGGTCGCCTTCGGCCAGCTCTCGACGGGCGCCGCCGACGACCTCTCCAAGGCGACCGAGATCGCGCGAAGCATGGTCGCGCGGTACGGCATGCTGCCGGAGCTCGGTCCGCTCGCCTACGAGACCGAGCCGTACGGCTATCTCCCGGGGATCCCCCAGCCGCCGCGCAGGCTCTACAGCGAGCAGACGGCGCACGACATCGACGTGGCGCTTCGCGGGCTGGTCGAGGCGGCGCACGGGCGGGCGCGCCGCATCCTCGAGGCGAACCGCGCGCTGCTGGAGGAGGGCGCCGGGCAGCTCCTCGCGAAGGAGACGCTCGCCGATGCCGAGCTCCAGGCGCTCCTGCGGAGGGTCGTGGCACCACCCCCCGTGGCGCCGGTCGTTGCGGTCGTGAGGTCGGCGGGAAACGCCTGAGATCGACGGGCGGGCTCGCACGCCCCGAGCGGGCGGGCAGGTCGCGATTTGACAGTCAGCAAACCCGCCTTACGTTGGCTTCACCCGCGAATCGGGAATGGAAACGAAGGAGAACGGATCATGACGACGCTCACGAAGTTTGACCCCTGGCGCGAGATGAGCCGCGCGCAGGAGGAGATGGGCAGGCTCCTCGACGACCGGTTCGTCTTCCGGGCCGGCGAGTCGCTCGGCTGGACGCCGGCGACCGACATCTACGAGGACGAGGAGGGCCTGACCCTCAAGTTCGAGCTGGCGGGCGTCGAGCCGAAGGACGTCGACATCCGCTTCGAGAACGGCGTCCTGACGATCAAGGGCGAGCGAAGGCTGGAGAACGCGGAGAAGAAGGAGAACTACCACCGCGTGGAGCTCTCCTACGGCGCCTTCAACCGGAGCTTCTCGCTGCCGTCCACGGTGGATGCGGACAAGATCGAGGCCGAGTCGAAGGTTGGCGTGCTCGTCGTCCACCTGCCGAAGAAGGCCGAGGCGAAGCCCAAGAGCATCCAGGTGAAGGTGAACTGACTCACCGGTCTCGTAGCCTTTTGAGCTTGCGGTACAGCGTCGCCGCCGAGCAGCTCCGGAGCTGCTCGGCGGTGCGTGTCCGGTTTCCCCAGGAGGAGGAGCTCGTGAAGAGGAGAACGCACGGCACCGCACGGCTGGGAGATCTGATCGCAGCAGCCTTCGATGAAGCGGCACGGTACAGCACCGATCCGAGGGAAGTGTCACGCCTGGCAACGCGGGCGGTGAGGCACCTGATGCGTCGGGCGGGAGGGATGTCGGTTCCGCTGCCGTCAACGTGCGCCTAGCGGGCCGCTCGTTTCGCCTTGGTCCGAGGGGAGCACGCGCTCGCCATTCGCGCCCGGAACGGCGAGCTGAGGGCGAAGCAGAAGCTCGTGCGGCACAACCTGGCGTTCGTCGTCGCCATCGCGCGCAAGCAGCGCCGCGGCACGGTCCGCCTCGACGATGTCATCCAGGAAGGCAACGTCGGCCTCATGCGCGCGGTCGAGAAGTTCGACCCGCACGGCCGGTACGCGCTTCTCCACGTACGCGGTCTGGTGGATCCGCGCGTACATCGGGAAGTACCTGAAGGCGGCGCGGTCGACGGTGCGCCCGAGGAGCGGGACCGTCGCGCAGCCGGATCTGTCGCTCGACAGCCCGATCGACGAGGAGGGGGACGCCACCCACCTCGACCGGATCGAGGACGACGGGCCGGCCCGGAGGACGCGTACCTCCTCACCGAGGGGGACCGTGAGGTCCGCGACGCGCTCGGCAAGGTCCGGAAGCGGATCGGCGAGCTGGCCTGGGACATCGTCCACAACCGGCTCCAGCAGGATCACCCACGCACGCTCGAGGAGATCGGCAAGCGCTGGGGCGTGTCGCGCGAGCGCATCCGCCAGGTCGAGCTCCAGACGAAGCAGTTTCTCCACCGTTACCTCGAGCCCGTCGAGCGCGACGCGGCGTGACGTGGCTTCTCGTACCAGGGCAAACCAGCGGCAGAGCTGGCCTCGAGCTCCGCGATGAGCTGCGCGCCGAGCAGCAGGATGATGAAGGCGATCTCCAGGTAGAGCAGCACCACGACGACCGTGGCGAGCGATCCGTAGATCACGTTCACCATGGAGAGGTTGGTGAAGAAATAGACCATGAACCTCGCGACGAGCCGCCACAGGACCGCGGCGGACAGGCCACCGATGAGGGCGCGTCGCACGGAGATCCTGACCACCGGCACGACGCGATAGATCGCCGCGAACAGCAGGGCCAGCCCGACGAAGTTTGCGAGGCGCAGGAGCCACTCGACCGCGACCTCGAGCGAGCGGTCCACGGCGAAGACGCGGACCGAGCGCTGCCCCAGGGCATCGAGGCTGTAGGTGAGCAAGGTCATCGCGAACAGCGCGACCATGAGGAGCACCATGAAGAGGTAGGGCAGCACCGCGGAGATCCAGACCTTGCGGCGGGCGCGCTCGACGGGGGAGTGGAAGATCGCGGCGACCGCCTCCTCCATCATGCGAAAGGCGATCGAGCTGAAGAACAGCAGGAGTGCGACGCTGACCACGCTCGTGGCGGCCTGGTGCCGAAGGAAGGTCTGCGCCGTCTCGAGGATCGTGTCGGCGTGCTGCGGTACGAGCTCCGTCAGCTCGGAGCGCAGCATGTCCAGGATGCGCGCCTCGTCGAAGAACACCGACAGCCCGCCGACCGCGAGGGTGAGGAAGGGCACGAGCGAGAGCAGGGCGTTGTAGCCCACGCCGCCGGCCAGCAGGACGCCGCGGTTTTGCAGGAACGAGCCGAGGACGCGACCGGCGAAGCGCAGCAAGCGCCTGGGCCAGATCCACGGGTCGCGAAGGGGGTCCATCACCGCGCGCACCCAGCAAAGGCCGGTGACCCGCCGCCTGCAAGCGGATACTCGTGCTCATGTCTTCGCGGCCGCGGCTGAGGGCGGGCAGCCAGGCACCCGTCCGCGTCCTTGCCGCCCAGGCAAGCCCCCCCCCCGACACGAATCGCTGCGTCGACCTCCCGACAAGCGCGGGCTGCACCGCCACCCTGAGCGGACAGATCGTGTCCGAGCTCTCGGCGGTGCAGGGCGCGATCCAGGGCCCGTTCGCGTGTCCGTGACGGCGCGCGTGCGCCGCTGCTGCCTCAACGCAGCATGGAGACGTCCTCGTCGACGTGGATGAGCGGGCAGAAGTTGCGACGGTGTCATGGCACCTCCTACGGGGCACGCGACCGCCGGATCACGACAGCGGCCCTCCGAACAGGCCTGGAGCGAATGCGCGGAGGAGGCCGAGCACACCCCCCGCCGCGACCACGGCGACGACGTTGAGCCGCCATTTCCAGAACGTGAGCAGCGCGAATGCCGCGAGGCCGAGAGCGACCGTGATCCCGTCGATCGAGCCACCCGGCATGAACGCGACCTTCGCGAGCGGGATCGAGATCGAGAAGATGAGACCCACGACTCCCGAGGTGACGCCGCGCAGGAACTCCTTCAGTCCGGGCCTCGACGTGAACCAGTTCATGTACCGAGCGGCGGGGAGCACGAAAAAGAACGACGGGAGGAAGAGCCAGAAGGTCGAGAGCGTGGCGCCGAGCCATGGCGCGCGCACCCCGTGTCCCGCGAGGAAGCCGACGAAGATGCCGATCGAGATGAGCGGGCCCGGAGTCGTCTCCCCGAGCGCGAGCGCGTCGATCATCTGCCGGTCGCTGATCCATCCGTAGGTCGCGACCGCCCCTTCGCGGATGTACGGCAGCACCGCGTAGGCGCCCCCGAACGAGAAGAGCCCCACCTTGAAGAAGAACCAGGAAATGTCGAAGAGGCGTCGGGCCATTGACTCGGCGGCCTCGGCGCGACCGGCGACGAGGAGCGACGCGGCAGCCGCGGCGAGGCGCGAACCCGGGCCCATCCGGCGCCACGCGATGTAGACGAGCCCACACCCGAAGAGCACGACGATGAACGGCAGCCGCCCGAAGTAGAACGCGACGAACGCCGCGATCGCGAGCAGCACGGGGAAGACGCCCTTCAGGGCGGCGCGCGAGATCCGGACGAGCGCGGCGAGCAGCAGGGCGAGCCCGACGGGACGGAAGCCCCACAGCACGCCCAGCACCTGGGGCGTCTTTCCATACTGGACGTAGATCCAGGCGAGCGCGGTGAGCGTGATGCAGCCGGGCACGATGAACAGCACGCCGGCGAGGATGCCGGCCCAGGTGCCCGCCTTCTTGTACCCGACGTAGATGACGACCTGCAGCGCCTCCGGTCCAGGCAGGAGGTGGCAGAAGTTGAGCGCGCGGACGAACTCGTCCTCGCTGATCCACTTCCGGCGCTCCACGAGCTGGAGGTGCATGAGGCCGAGCTGGCCGACCGGGCCACCGAACGCGAGCCAGCCGAGCTTCAGGAAGTACCAGAAGATCTCGGACATCGAGACCTGCTGGGACACTCGGAGGGCTGCGCTTCCGCGTGCTTCGGGAGCCCGTGGAGGTCGTCCAAACGTCCTCCTTCGTCAGCTCAGGGGTGTCACGGTCAGGGCGTCGAAGTAGGTGACCGAATCGGCCTTGGTCCAGAGGCCCACCTTCCCGGCGTCGCGGAACGTGTCGTCCCTGGCGTCGATGATCGGCTTCCCCTCCCAGAAGACCTGCAGGCGATCCCCGCGCGCCTCGATGGCGAGGCTGTGCCACGTGTTCGGGGTGACCTTGCCGCTCCAGCCCTTGATCTCGCGTCGGCGCCCGTCCACCACGTGATAGAGGTTCACGTTGTCCTCGAGGGCGTTCGCTCGCGCGACGTAATAGTTGCCCGGGTCCTTGAACCGAAAGACGAGTCCGCACGCCTCGTCGACCTTTCCGCTCACCGGCTTGCACCGGACCTCGAGGCGCAGGTCCTTCACCTCGGGCGCATCGGCGACGGCGACGGGAAAGCGATAGTCGGTGCCGTCCATATCCGTTTGCGCGAGCACGTGGTCTCCCGCCGGGGCGCTCGCGTCCGTGAGGACGACCCACTTGCCCTCGCGTCCTTGCCCGGTGCGCCCGAAGCTGAAGCCCGCCGGCGGCGAGCTCACCGTGTCGCGCTGAAAGTCCCATGTCCCCCCGCCGCCGCTCTGCGCGAGGGCGACCCCCCACACGACCACCATCGCTCCGAGCCCGATCGAGAGAGCCATTCGCATTCCTCTTCTCCGGCCGCCGTCCTCTCAGTGCTTCGTCGCTCCGTGAAGGGCATGGAGGTCGTCGAACAGCGCCGCGCCGCGCGCGAGGCGCGCCTCATCCTCGGGATGCGCGGCGGCGATCCCCGCGACGAGCTGCCCGATGCCGGGCGCCTCCTCGCGGCCGTACTTCGCGTCCTTCACGTCGATGTCGTGGACGATCTCGGCGATCGCCCGGAGCGCTGGATCGGCGAGCCCGAACCGCTGGACGAGCACCTCGAACGTGCAGAGCTCGCCTTCGTGCGTGAACTCCGCCTCGAACATGTCGAAGCGCAGCTCGCCCTTCTCGGGCTGGTAGCCCTTCGCCGGCACGAACTTGAAGCGCGCCTCCGGGTCGATGAACTTGCGGATGAGCCAGGCGCTCGCCATCCGGTCCACCTTGATCCCGGTGCGCGTGACCCACGTGCGTCCACGGTGCTGCGCGACATCCAGCGGCGCCTTCGCCGGCTCACTTCCCTCGACGGTCCTCATCCGTACCTCCATTCCGGACAGGAGGCCCTCGACGACCTCGCGCCCGGGTGCTCCGAAGAAGTCGATGGCCGCGAGCTCGGTCGCGCGCTGCCGCAGTCGCGCGACGTGCCCCGCCAACTCGGCACGCCGGTTCTCGGGAACCAAGCCGCGTCTCGGGAACGCCGCTGCCACGGGGCGCGTCTCGTCGGCGAGCTCCCGATAGTCGGCCTCCCGCGCCGCCTGGAAGAGCCCGACGACCTGCTCGTCCGAGAGCCCCTCGATGAATCGCGCTTCGACGAGCGAGGCGTCGCCGCCACCCTTCACGATCTCGCGAAGGACCCACTGGAAGTCCTCCTGGGTCTCGTCGTTTCGCGGGAGGGCATAGACCGAGTTCTTGATGGCCACCGCCCCGATCCGGTGGAGGTGCCGCCCGACCTTCACACGCAAGTACGCGGGGACGGGCGGAATCTGGTGGATCAGCAGCATCCAGCGCACCTCGGGACGGTCGGGAGTAGGGCGCTTGCGCGGCATGTCGACGGGCATCAACCGCGAGAATATGTGGCAACTGAACCATCGGGATTCAACATGCATGCCACGGGCGGCCACGAAAGGAGCGGGGCGGCGGGCGACGGCGCCCCAGGTCGCCGCGGCGAGAGCTTCTCCGCGGCGGCAGGCTCACCCGGTAAAGGGCGGTGACCCGCCGCCTCCAAACGGATACTCGTGACTCATGCCTTCGCGCCCTCTCGAGCTCCTCGACCGAGCCGCCGAGAACCTCCGCTGGCTCGAGGAGAACCTCCCCTCCCTGTTCACCGGAACGTTGCGTCGCGACGAGGAGGCCATCGCGGCGCTCGCGTCCGGGCTCGGTCGGCTCCGCAGCGACCGCCAGCTCGTCGTCGCCGACCGCAGCCAGGAGCTCATCCTGGCGAGGCTCGACACGCCCGGCTCAATCTTCGAGACGCTGCGCGGGCTCGAGGACCGAGACGTCTCGCGGGCCGAGATCTCCCACTCGCGCGCCACGGTGCCGGGCTGCGACCGCGCGCTCGAGGTGCAGCGCTACGTCTTCGAGCGCAAGCCCGACGCGCTGGTCCGCCAGGCCGGTTCGCCCGCGGTGCCGGAGCCGACCCGGAGCGAGGTCCTGGCGGCCCTCGTCGCACATGACCCGTCGATGGGGCTGCAGGCGCAGGACGAGGTCCTGCGGCTCCTGTGGCTCAACGATCCCCGCTACGTGGCGACGGCGCCTCCGCGCGAGGCGGCCCGGCTGCTGCGGCTCCTGCACCGCGGCCTGTCGAGCGCCGGCTTCTTCCTCGGCGTCGAGCCGCCGGAGGAGAAGGACGTGGAGCCGAACGAGATGAACGTCCTCTTCGCGGTGGAGAGCCCGCCGCCCAGGAACCACCTCACGCAGCTCTTCCAGGTCTTTCACGGCCTGAACCTGGGTGTTCGCCGCTCGCTGACGATGAACCTCAGCACCGGCGGCCACCCCTTCTTCCTCGGCAGCTTCCACGTGGCCCACCGGCGCGGCGGCAGCCTGGAGCAGGGGGGCGAGCTGTTCCGCAAGCTGCGGCGGCTCCTCTACAACACGCAGATCCTCGCGACCGAGTCGCCGGCCTACCAGGACTTCGTCCTCACCGGCGTGATGAGCGGCGAGGAGGCCTCGCTCGTCAACGCCTTCATCGGGTTCTGCCACACGAACTGCGCCCACAACCAGCCGCACCGCTACACGCTCGAGGACGTGGTCCGGGCGTTCCACTCCCACCCGGGCATGGCGCTGGCGCTCGTCCGGCTGTTCGCCGCCCGCCTCGATCCCGACGTCGCGGACCGCGAGGCGCGCTACGCGGCCGAGCTGCAGGACGTCGAGCGGGAGGTCCAGTCCTACAACACCGGCCACCGGCAGCTCGACGAGTTCCGCCGGTCGATCTTCCAGACCGCGCTCGTCTTCGTGAAGCGCACCTTGAAGACCAACTACTTCGTCGCCGAGAAGCACGCCCTGGCCTTCCGCCTCGACCCGGCCTACCTGGAGGATCTCGGGCCGACCTTCACCGACGACCTGCCGCCGCAGCGCCCCTTCCGCGTGACCTTCTTCTTCGGGCGCAGCGGGCTCGGCTACCACATCGGGTTCGCGGACATCGCCCGGGGCGGCTGGCGGACCATCGTCGCGAAGACGCGCGACGACTACGTCACCGTGGCGAACACCCTGTTCCGCGAGAACTACGTGCTCGCGCACACCCAGCACCTCAAGAACAAGGACATCTACGAGGGCGGGTCGAAGCTGGTGTGCGTCCTCCACGCGCCCGACGTGGAGACGCGGGAGCAGCTCGCGCAGCAGCTGCACAAGCTGCAGTGGGGGCTCGCGAACGCCTTCCTCGACATCTTCGTGACGGAGCGGGGGAGGGCGAGGGACGCGCGCGTGGTGGACCACTACGGCGAGGAGGAGCCCATCGAGCTCGGTCCCGACGAGAACATGCACGACGAGATGATCGAGGCCATCGCCGAGCTCTCGGTCCGCCGCGGGTACGTGCTCGGCAGCGGAATCATGTCGAGCAAGCGGGTGGGCATCAACCACAAGCAATACGGCGTGACGTCCCTGGGCGTCGTCACGTTCGCCGAGATCGCGATGCGCGAGCAGGGCATCGACATCCGCCGCGACGCGTTCAGCGTGAAGCTCACGGGGGGGCCGAACGGCGACGTCGCCGGGAACGGCCTGCGCCTGCTGCTCGAGCGCTGTCCCCGCGTGAGCATCCGCCTCGTCGTCGACGGGACGGCGGCGCTGGTCGATCCCGCGGGCATCGATCGCGACGCGCTGTCGCGCATCGTGCTGCGCGCGGACGCCGACGCCTTCGACGCCGCGTCTCTCTCCCCCGGCGGCTTCGTCCTCTACCGGAACGCCCGGCGGACCGAGGGGCTGCGCGAGCTGTACCGCCGCGTCGAGCGGACCGTCTCCGGGCTTCGCGAGCACTGGGTGACCGTCGACGAGTTCTACAAGGAGCTCGACGAGCTGCTGTTCGCGGTGCCAGCCGATCTCTTCATCCCGGCCGGCGGGCGGCCGGAGACGATCGACGAGGGGAACTGGCGGCGCTTCCTGCGGCCCGATGGGAAGCCGTCGGCCAAGGTCATCGTCGAGGGGGCCAACTCATTCATCACGCCCGAGGCCCGGCTGCGGCTCCAGGAGGCGGGCGCGGTGGTGCTGCGCGACGCCTCGGCGAACAAGTGCGGCGTGATCTCGTCCTCCTACGAGATCATCGGGAACCTCCTCCTGTCTGCGGAGGAATTCATTCAGCACAAGGAGGAGTACGTCCGCGACGTGCTCGAGATCCTGGAGCGGCGGTCCGCGGACGAGGCGCGGCTGATCCTGCGGCGCCACCGCGAGGAGGGCGGGAAGCGCGCCTTCACGGAGATCTCGGACGCGATCAGCATCGAGATCAACGCGAACAAGGCGCGCCTCTTCGCCTTCTTCCAGTCGAGACCCGACCTCGCGGAGAAGCCGGTCTACCGGAAGGTGCTCCTGGCGCACCTGCCCCGCCTCGTCCGCGACACTCCCGCGTGGCGCGATCGGGTTAGCACCTTGTCGCCGAAGTACCGCTCCGCGATCCTCGCCGCCGAGATCGGGGCGGCCATGGTGTACCGCCGGGCGCTCGAGCCGGACTTCGCCTCGGCGCTCGAAGCGTACGTGACCCAGACGTTCCGGTGAGCCGCCTGCGGCAGGGCGCCTCTCCTAGTAGGCGACGAACGGACCCGTGCCGAGGGTGGAGCGCCGGCCCTCGACTCCGAGGTACACGGTGCGTCCCAGGAAGAAGGGGAGCCCCCAGTCGAACCCCGCCTTCGGCAAGGCGCCGCCGCCGACCTGGGCGAAGACGGCGTCGCCGTCATTCGGCTGGACCACGAGCGCGTCGAAGTTCGCGATCTGGAACGACACCTGGGCAGACGCCCCGGGCTCCCCGTGAGAGGGCGTGCTCGTCGCGGAGAGGCTCACCACCGCGGGTGGGCAGAACCACTCCGGGTGATCTGTGCACGCGGGGATGGGGGAGGGCGGGGCGAAGAAGAGCCCGTTCGATCCGGTGTCCACGAACGACCCGGGGAGCCCAGCTCCGCCGGAGACCGTCGTGGTGAAGTCGCCCGCGCCGTCGAGCGCGAGGGTCGTCGCTGGCCCGGGGCGGTTGTTCGCGCGCGTGCCGATCCCGAGGACGACCGAGCCCTCCACCGCCGGTGCGCCGGCGGCGTCGACCGCCGGCAGCGCGACGATGATGCCATTGTTGTCCACGGGGAGGAGCGCGACCGGGTTCTGGACCTGCGAGGTCACGGCCGCCACGGCGCCGGAGGTCGTGGACCCGTTCGACGAGTAGTACGTCCCGTTGCGTGGATCCGCCGCGCAGGCCACACCGCAGTCCTCGACGAACACGCCGACGCCGAGGATGCCGTTCAGCACCGTCGGCTCGGTCTCGGGATCCGGGCACGACGGCGGCACCGCGCCGAACGTCGCATCGATCACCTGGATCGGGACGCGCACCGCGGGCTCCTTCGCGAGGACGACGTCCGCCGTCGCGACCGGGCCCCAGTCCGCGGTCCCGTCGGCGAAGTGGACGCACTCCGCGAGGGAGCCGCCGCCGGACGAGGAGACGTTCGGGAGCGAGACGGTCAGCACCTGCTTGAACACGCGCAACCCGAAGCTCCCCGTGTCGAGGAGCACGTCGTCTATCGTCTGGCAGTCCGCCGTTCCGGGCGCGCAGACGGTGACGCTGACGCACGGCTTGTTCAGGTACGAGCCCTTCGCGCAGTGGACGCCATTCACGGACAGCGATAGGACGTTGTCGCCCTCGGCGACGTGGAACGGCAACGGCGCCGGGCTTCCGTCTCCGCAGCCGAGCGCGCAGGGAAGAGCCGCGACCAGCGCGAGCCTAATCGATCTCATCGAGGGTCACTCCGGGCGGGATGAGCGCGGGAACGTACGCGCGGCCATGCAGCGCGCGCATGTGTCCCCAGGTCTCCACCACGGCGCCGCCGCTCTCGACCCGGCGTGACCGTCGCCGGCTCGTGGGTCCGCTCTGAGCGAGCGCCCGGCGATAAGGGGCGGCATAGGAGCCGAGGAGCACGGACAGGTCCGGGCGGCTCACGCCTCCCCATGCCACCGCGAAAACGACGCCGGAGGGGCC
>WNGB01012791.1_pt1 | contig 15624 bp, 11 predicted proteins | sample 5400681 | NCBI WGS metagenome assembly WNGB01 (sample SAMN13153367, study PRJNA577476) | soil metagenome | isolation source: 115 cm soil or saprolite under grassland replicate 2 | place: USA:California | collected 2016-06-15
GAAGCGGCCGCCGAAGTTCCAGGGCGCCTGAAGGGCTGGCGCCGCGCCGTCCACAATCCTGGTACGGAGATGGAACATGCCGTGGTGGGCGCGTACGATTTTCGCACACGGCAGCCGTGCGGGAGGAACCTTGGCCATGGACATGGAGGAGCTCGGGCGCAGGCTGCGGCGTGCCCGCCTCGCGGCCGGCCTGTCGCAGGCACAGGTCGCCCAGGCGCTCGGGATCCAACGCCCGGCTGTGTCCCGCATCGAGTCCGGACGGCGCTCCGTGCGCAGCATGGAGCTGGCCAAGCTCTCGCGGCTGTACGGCAAGCCGGCGAGCCTGTTCCTGCTCGAGCCGGAGGGCGCCCCCGCGCTGCGCTACTTCCGCTCCACCGCGCCAGCCCGGGACCAGGATCGCGAGGTGATCGATCAGGCCGCGGACTGGTGCCACTACTACGCCTGGCTGGAGCAGGCCGCCTTCGGCGAGCAGCGGTACGAGTTCCCGACCTACCGCGTGCCCCGCGGCCGCGCCATCGACCAGGGCGAGCACCTGGCGCAGCAGGAACGGCGCCGGCTCGGGCTCGGTGGCGTCGCCTCGGTGCCGTCCGTGGTGACGGTGCTCGAGCACGAAGGCGTCAAGGTGTCGATCCGCTCCTTTCCCGCCGGCTCGCAGGTGTCCGGCTGCTACTTCTTCTCCACCGCTGTCGGGCCGTGCGTCCTGGTCAACCGCAATGACCCACCCACCCGCCGGCGCTTCACCGCCGCGCACGAGTACTCCCACTTCCTGGTCGAGCAGGACGGCCTCGAGGGCGAGGTCTGCGCGCCGCCGCGCCGCTACGAGTTCACCGAGATGCGCGCCAACGCGTTCGCCGGCGCCTTGCTGCTGCCGCCCGGCGGGGTCGTGGCGCGGCTGCGGGACCTGGACCTCCAACCGGGCGAGGTCGCGGCCGAGCACGCCGTCCACCTCATGTACCACTTCGGCGTCAGCTACCAGGCCGTGCTGTGGCGGCTCCTCAACCTCGGCTGGATCGGCCACGACCAGCGCGAGCGTATGGCGGCGCTGGCCCCGGGCACCGTCGGCCGCGCGCTCGGCTACGGCTCCAGGGAGCCGGGCGACACCGAGTCCGAGCCGGACCGCTTCTGCTCCGTCGCGATCGAGGCGTGGCGTGCGGGCGAGATCTCCATCGGCAAGCTGGCCGAGCTCCTCGACACGCCGCGAGCGGAGCTCCGCGGGATCCTGAACCGTCCAGAGCTAGAGCAGAAGAGGCCCGCCCGTGCCCCCGCCGCCGAGCCCGATTGGCTTTGACGCCTCCGTCCTCATCAACTTCTGCGCGGTGCGGCGCCTGGAGCTGCTCGTCCGCGCGGTCCCCGCGCCGCGCTACGTCCTGGTGGACGTGCTCTCCGAGCTGGAGAAGCCGACCTGCCGGCGACAGGTGGAGGCCGCGGTCCGGCGCGAGGAGCTGCTGCCGGCCACCCTCACGCGGGCGGAGGTGAAGTGGTGGGCGCGGTACACCCTCCGGCTCGACCCCGGGGAGTCGGCCACGCTCGCCGCGGCCGTGTCGCGGGGGTGGTCCGTCGCCGTCGACGAGCGGGCGGCCAGACGTACAGCCCGCCAGGACCTCGGGATGGAGCGGCTCACCGGTACGGTTGGGGTGCTGCGCGCCGCTGTCGCCGCCGGCTGCGCCAGCGCAGAGGAGGGGAACGAGCTGCTCAGGCAGATGATCGTCCGTGGCTACCGCTCGCCGGTGGGGTCGCTGTATCCTCGCCGCCCCGCCGACTGCCCGGAGCGTCTCGCACCGTGACCCATGACGAACGGCTCGACCTGGCCCGCGAGCTGAGCCAGCGCCTGCTCGTCAGGCATGGCCTCCAGGCGATCCTCGCGGTCGGCCTGCACGGCGCGGTCGCCAGGGGCGATGACAGCGATGCCTCCGACCTGCACCTCTCCGTCATCACCACCGGTCCGGAGGTCGCGGTCGCCGCTCGCATGCTGCGCCACCACGGCGTCGTGGTCGACCTCGGCGCCATCTCGGCCGAGGACTACCTGGAGGAGGCCGGCCACATCGGGCCGCTGTGGCCGCTCGCGGCCGACCAGTACCTGCACCACCTGGCCCTGCACGACCCCACCGGCTTCTTCGACAAGCTGCGGCAGGCGCACGAGTCGGCGGTCGCCTCCGCCGGCGCCGAGACGTTCCTCGCCGCCGCCGGCTACGACCTCGCCGAGCTGGCCTCCTGGGAGGCGAAGGCCCGCGCCGACGAGCTGACCGGCGACCTGCCGGGGGCGCTGCTCGCGGTGAAGGAAGGGGCGGTGCTCGCCGCGCTGGTGATCGGGCTGGTGCGCCGGACGCCCTTCCGCGACGCCGGCCACGCGCTGCGGGCCGTCGCGACCGCGACCGGCCTCCCTGGCGGCTTCACCGAGCAGTACCGGCGGCTGCTGGCGCCCACCATCGACCCGGCCAGCGCGGTTCTTGCCCTCGGCAGGGTGCTCGACGCGCTCGAGGAGCTGGCCCGCCAGGAGGGCATCCCGTTCGAGGCCGAGGACCTCGACCAGTTCCTCTGACGGAGCCCGCTGGGCTGAACCGCGGCGCCGGATCGTGGTAGACCTGCCATGTGGGAATCCCGACCGTGCTCAGCCAGCCGGCGCTCAACCGTGCGACGCTGGAGCGTCAGCTGCTGCTGCGCCGCTCGGCGATGTCGGTCTACGAGGCGGTCGAGCACCTTTGCGGCCTGCAGGCGCAGACCACCACCTCCTGGTATGTCGGCCTGTGGACCCGCCTGGACGGCTTCCGCCCTGAGTCGGTCGTCGACCTGATACAGGCCCGCAAGCTGGTGCGGGTCGTCCTCATGCGCTCGACGATCCACCTGGTCACCGACCGCGACTGCCTGGCCATGCGGCGGCCGGTGCAGATCGTGAGCGTCCGGGGCATGAGGACCAACTGGGGCAGGAACCTGGCGGGCGGCGTCGACCTCGACCAGGTGACGGCGGCGGGACGCAAGCTGCTGGAGGAGAAGCCACGCACCTTCAGCGAGCTCGGCAGACGCCTGCAGGAGCGCTGGCCCGATCAGGACGCGGCTTCTCTCGCCCAGGTGGTGCGGGCGCACGCGACGCTGGTGCAGGTGCCGCCGCGCGGGCTGTGGGGCCGCAGTGGACTGGCTGCGCACACCACTGCCGAGCACTGGCTGGGTCGGCCGCTGGCGCAGGACGACGCACCCGACAACATGATGCTGCGCTACCTGTCCGCCTTCGGGCCCGCCAGCGTCGCCGACGCGCGCACCTGGTCGGGCCTGACGGGGCTGCGCGAGGTCTTCGACCGCCTGCGCCCCAGGCTGCGGACCTTCACCGATGAGCGGGGACGCGAGCTGTACGACCTGCCGGACGCCCCGCGCCCAGAGCCCGACACGCCCGCTCCGGTGCGATTCCTCTACGACTTCGACAACCTCGTGCTCTCCCACGACGACCGCACCCGCTTCCTCGACGCCGATCACCGCGAGCTGCTGTGGCCCGGGAACAATCGGGTCCTCGGCGCGGTGCTCGTCGACGGCGCCGTGCGCGGCAGCTGGCGGCTGGAGCGGAACCGTGACTCGGCGACGCTCGTCGTGCGGTCGCTCAGGCGCCCGACCATCAGGGACACGGGCGCGCTGACCGCGGAGGGTCTGCGGCTGCTGCAGCTCATCGGCGCCGGCGCGAGCAGGCACGACGTCCAGTTCACGGTCGCGGGCTGACGACCGATCCGCTCCCGGGCCGTCAGGACCTTCAGGAGCGCGCCGGGTGCTCTGCGCGGGCGGGAGGGGGGTCCTCGTCCCCGCGGGGGACCTCCAGCCGCTCAGGGCGCCGATCGACACGCCGACCGTGCCGGTAGACCAGCTCGCTGCCGAGGAATCCCCCGACCGCCAGGGTGGCCACGCCGACGGCGCTCAGCACGATCGGCCCGACCGCGCTCGCTGTCACGTCCAGGTCGCGCCCTCGCAGGATCACGTTGGCCAGGAACAGGCCGCCCGTGACGAGCTGGAACGTCATGTGGGTAACGGCCAGCTTCCAGACGCGGGCGCCCGCCTCGATCAGGAGAAAGTCCGCGAAACCAGTGACCACCGCGCCCACGGAGATGACCAGCCCGACCAGGATCAGCGCGAAGGCGCCCTTCACGAACGGGTTGCCGTCGTCGACGAGGTGCGACAGGCAATCGAACAGCAGGCTGGTCGGGTACAGGGCCAGCGGGAAGTGCACGAGCGCGGGGTGCAGGGGGCGGCCTCTCCCTCCCTGCAGCAGGTTGGCCATTGAACGCCTCCGGTCGTCGGCGCGGCGCGGACGGCGTGATGCTACCCGCCGACGCTACCCGGCAGGCGGCCGCGGTGCCTGTTCCACCTGGCGGGCAAGCCGGCGCAGGCTACGGCGCAGCATGAGCTGGAACGCCGGCCGCAGCAGCGCGAAGCCGAGCAGCCCCAGCGAGCCGAGCGGCAGGTCCAGGTCCTCCACCCACACGCACCAGGCTCCGCCGGGAGCGGGCTCCACCGCGAAGGTGCCTGTGCCGCGGACCACCCTGCCGAGGTGGGCCACGTCGACCCGCCTTGGAGGGTCCCAGCGGGTCACCTCCATGGGGTCGCTGAAGCCGACACCGGCGACCCCGGTCACGGCGGTGAGCCGCTCGCCGACGCGGTGGCCGCCCGGCTCGGCGGTCACCTTGGTGGCGATCATCCAGCCCGACTGGCCGTCCCAGTCGGTCAGCGCCTCCCACACCGACTGGGGTCGCGCCGCGACCGCCACGCGCTCCTCCACAGAGACCTTCACACTGGCATTCTGCCAGCGGCAGGCCGACCATCGCGAGCGGCATCATGGAGCCATGCGACGGACCTTCGGACGCCGGACCTTCGACTTCTCGCGAGAGGTCGCGGTCATGGCCGTCATCAACCGCACCCCCGACTCGTTCTACGACCGGGGCGCCACCTTCACCCTCGACGCCGCGCTGGCCGCCGCCGAACGGGGCCTGGCCGAGGGGGCCGACTGGCTCGACGTCGGCGGCGTCAAGGCCGGGCCCGGCCCCGAGGTCAGCGAGGCCGAGGAGCTGGAGCGCGTGCTGCCGGTGGTAGAGGCGCTGCGCCAGCGCACCGACGCTGTCATCTCCGTCGACACCTTCCGCTCCGGCGTGGCACGGCGCGTGCTGGCCGCGGGCGCCGACGTCGTCAACGACCCGTCCGGCCTGCACGACCCCAAGCTGGCCGAGGTCGCCGGCGAGGCCGGGGCCGGGCTGGTGGTGGCGCACACCGGCGGCCCGCCACGGACCCGCCCCCACCGCAGCGCCTATCCTGACGTCGTGGCGGAGGTCGCCGCCTTCCTCGCGGATCGCGCCGAGCAGGCGCGCCGCGGCGGCGTGGCGCCCGAGCGGATCGTGGTCGACCCCGGCCACGACCTCCACAAGAACACCTACCACTCGCTGGAGCTGACCCGGCGGCTGCGCGAGCTGACCACGCTCGGCTATCCGGTACTGGTGGCGCTGTCGAACAAGGACTTCATCGGCGAGACCCTCGCGGCGCCGCTGCGGGAGCGGCTCGAGGGGAGCCTGGCCGCCGCCGTGGTCAGTGTCCTGAACGGCGCCAATATCGTGCGCGTCCACGAGGTCGCGCCGACGGTGCGCGCACTGCGCATGACCGCGGCGATCCTCGGATGGCGCCCACCGGCGATCGCCCGCCGCGGCCTGGCCTGACCGTCAGCACCCGAGCCATCGCAACGACGGCAGCCACGGCACAGGCGCTCTTGGGGGGCCGTGGGGGGAGCGAGCTCCCCCCACATGGATCGGGGACCGGGCACGAGACCACCGCACCGACGCCTGCGGGCACCAGACCTGCTCAGGACGCCCTGCGGCCGATCAGGCGCGCGTGCTCGACCTTGAGGCAGTGGTCCTCGACGTAGGCGAGGCCGCCCTCCTCGGCGATGGCGCGCGCCTCTGGGCTGGAGATGCCGAGCTGGAGCCAGAGCGCCCCCGCGCCGACCGCCACCGCCTCGCGCGCAACCTCCGGGGTATAGGCCGCACGCCGGAACACGTCCACCACGTCGATCGGCTTCGGCACCTGGTCGAGGGTGGGGACGACCGGCACGCCGAACACGTCGTCCTGCCCGCAGAGCGGGTTGACCCCGTAGAGCTCGTAGCCCTGATGGTGCAGGTACCAGGCGACCTGGTTGGAAGGGCGGTCCGGGTTCGGCGAGAGCCCCACGACGGCGATCACCCGCGCGCTCTGCAGCAGCTCACGCAGCTCCTCTTGCGTCATCATCTCTCCCACGGCGCGGCGCAAGGACACCGCTCAGCGTACGCGCCCTCCTGAGCCTGAGCCTGAGCCGCGGCCGCTGGCGCGGCACCGCCACCTTGCGTCACAAACGCGGCCAGCACGACGTCCGCGTGAATATGCATGAGCGTCGGTCTTGACCGGTCAGCGACGGCGTGCTATTCCCATTTCGGCATCGTAATTCCGAATTATGTTCGATATATCGAATGCCCGGCATTGTCGTCTCCCGGCGAGGAGGCTTCCCATGGTGCGACGCTCGACCATGAGCTCGCCACACCGCCATCGCGTGCTGCTGGCCGTCGTCACCCTGATCGCCGCGGTCGGCCCGGTGGTCACCGCGCCGCCGGCGCGGGCGGCGACCACGATCACCATCGACGGCAATGCCGCCGGGCGGGTCTTCGACGGCGTCGGCGCCATCAGCGGCGGTGGCGGCAACAGCCGGCTGCTGATGGACTACCCCGAGCCGCAGCGCAGCCAGATCCTCGACTACCTGTTCAGGCCCAACTACGGCGCTGCCCTGCAGATCCTCAAAGTGGAGGTCGGCGGCGACACCAACTCCACCAGCGGCGCCGAGCCCAGCCACAAGCACACCGCGGCCGACCTGGACTGCAACCGCGGCTACGAGTGGTGGCTGATGGAGCAGGCCAGGGCCCGCAACCCGAGCATCAAGCTGGCTGCGCTCTCGTGGGGCGCGCCCGGCTGGATCGGCAACGGCAACTTCTGGTCCACCGACATGATCAACTACCTGCTCGCGTGGCTCGGCTGCGCCGGACAGCACGGGCTGACCATCGACTACCTCGGCGGCTGGAACGAGCGCGGCTTCAACAAGAGCTGGTACGAGAGCCTCAACAGCGCGCTGGACGCTGGCGGCTACCCGGGCGTGAAGATCGTCGCCGACGACACCAGTTGGGCAGTGGCCGACGAGGTCACCACCGACGCGGCCTTCCGCGCGGCGGTCGACGTCATCGGCTCGCACTACGTCTGCGGCTACCGCGGCCCGCAGAGCAACTGCCCGAGCTCGGCCAACGCGCTCGCCTCAGGCAAGACGCTGTGGGCCAGCGAGAACGGCTCGGACGACTACAACGCCGGCGCGGTCGCGCTCGCCCGCGGCGTCAACCGCGACTACATCGACGGCAGGATGACCGCCTACCTCAACTGGCCGGTCATCGCGGCGCTGTACCCGAACCTCCCATTCCCCACCATGGGCGTCGCCGTGGCACCACAGCCGTGGTCCGGCTTCTACTCCATCGGCAGGAACGCCTGGGTCATGGCCCACACCACGCAGTTCACCGCGCCCGGCTGGCGCTACCTCGACCCGGCCAGTGGCTACCTCGGCGGCAGCCGCTCGGCCGGCAGCTACGTGACCCTTGAGTCCACGAACAACCGCGACTACAGCGCGGTCATCGAGACCATGGACGCCACCGCCGCGCAGACGGCGACGTTCACCGTCACCGGCGGGCTGTCCACCGGCACGGTGCACGTGTGGTCCAGCAGGGTGGCCTCCAGCAGCCCCGGCGACCTCCTCGTGCACGCCGGCGACGTCACGCCGTCGGGCGGCAGCTTCTCGCTGACCCTGCAGCCCGGGTTCGTCTACACGCTGACCACCACCACCGGGCAGGGCAAGGGGACCGCGACCAGCCCGGGGCAGTCCCAGCTCGGGCTGCCCTACAGTGACGGCTACGACGGCTACGCGGTCGGGCGCGAGGCCAGATACGTCGCGGACCAGCAGGGCGCGTTCGAGGTCACGGCCTGCGCCGCCGGCCGGGCCGGCAGGTGCGTCCGGCAGATGTCGCCAAGGGCGCCGATCACCTGGGACGCCCTCAGCGACCCCTACGCGCTGGCCGGCGACACCGGCTGGAGCAACTACAGGGTCTCCTCCGACGTGCTGCTCGAGCAATCCGGGTACGCCGAGATCATCGGCCGCGCCACCTGGCAGCACAGCTTCGGCCCGGCGGGGCTCGACGCGTACTACCTGCGCGTCCGGGACAACGGCCAGTGGTCGCTGCTGCGCAACAACACCGACAACGCGATGACAACGCTGCGCAGCGGCACGGTGGCGACGCTCGGCACCAATCGATGGCACACGCTGGCGCTGCAGTTCTCGGGCTCCACCGTCAGCGCCTTCATCGACGGCACGCAGGTCGGCTCGGTCACCGACTCGACCTGGGCGATCGGCCAGGTCGGCTACGGCACCAGCCAGGGCGAGACGGCGCAGTTCGACAACCTCGCCGTGACCGCCGTCGCCGGCCCGCCACCGCCGATCGTCGGCGTGCTGCGCGGCGTCGGGTCGGGCCGTTGCCTCGACGTGCCCAACGCCAGCCAGACCAACGGCACGCAGGTGGTGATCTGGGACTGCAACGGCGGCGTCAACCAGCAGTGGGCGCAGACGTCGTCCGGCCAGTTGCAGGTCTACGGCACAAAGTGCCTGGACGCGCTCGGCCACGCCACCACACCCGGCTCCCCGGTCGGCATCTGGGACTGCAACACCGGCGGCAACCAGCGCTGGACCCTCAACCCCGACGGCACGGTCGTCGGCGTGGAGTCAGGGCTGTGCCTGGACGTGACCGGCGCGGGCACCGCCAACGGCACCAGGGTCGAGCTGTGGACCTGCAACGGCGGCAGCAACCAGCGCTGGACCCGGCAGTAGCCCTGTGGCCGGCCTCCGAGGCTCACGGGCCGGCGACCATGGTGAGCACGCGATCGGCGTCGTGGCGCCACCAGCCGGGAAAGACGCGCGCACCGGCTGGATGGCGCACGGTGAGCGGCAGCCACGTGCCCGCCGGGCCCAGCGCGGGCGGATCGACCACCACCCAGCGGGTGTCGAAGCGCAGGCCGACCCGCAGCGCCTTCAGGGCGCTCTCCTTGGCGCTCCACAGCAACGCCACGAGCAGCGCGCGGTCCGAGGGATCGGCGCGTGCCACCGTCTCGCGCTCGCCCGCGGTGAACCAGGAGGCGACGAACGCCGGGCCGCGCGGCTCGGCCAGCTCCAGGTCGCAGCCGAGCGCCGTGCCCGCGGCCGCCACCATGCAGACCGCGAGACCGGCACGGTGGCTGAGCGACACCGCCACCGGCGCCGGGTGGCCGTCGACCAGTGCCTCTGGCGCGCCGTCCGCCGCGGCGCGCAGCTCCACCGAGGCGGGCGGCACGCCGAGGCTCGTGGCCGTGGCGAGCTTGGCCGTCCAGCGGCCGAGCCGCCAGTCCGCGCGGCGCGGCGCGACCCGCAGCTCGGCCAGGCGGGCGCGTTCGGCCGGCGCGAGCCAGCCGTCGTCGGGCGGCACGTCCGCCGCCGCCTGCAGCAGCCAGCCGATCATCGTCGCCCGGCCTCGGCCTCGTCGTCGCTCGGCTCCGGGTCGACCGTGATCATCCCGACGCGCCGCAGCTCGCGCCGCATGCCCCGCTCGACCGCGTCGACCAGGTAGGGGCGCAGGCGGGCCACCGGGATGATGCGGTCGACCGAGCCGACCTCCAGCGCCCGCTGGATGCTGTGGATGCCGTCGAACTCGTCGGTGACCTCGCCGAGCTTCTCGCTGCGGACCTCCAGCGACAGGCGGCCCAGGCGAGCGTGCAGCGCCTGCTGCTCGGCCGCGCCCGCCCGCGCGAGCTCCGCCTGCAGCGCGCGCACGCGCGGGTCGGCCGTGGTGCGGGCGTCGACGTCGCGGGAGAACACCACAGCCGCCGCCGGCGCCCCGCCGATGACCGACGCGAACGAGCCCTCGAGCGCGGCGACCTCGATGTTGTCGTTCAGGTAGCGGGAGAACACCACGAACGCCCCGCCGTGGTAGCGGCTGACGACGCAGAACACGACCGGGCCGCGGAAGTTCACCACCGCCCGGCCGATCTCCGCGCCGTACTCGAGCTGCAGCTCGCGCATGGACTCCGGCGACCCGTCGAAGCCTGACAGGTTGGCGAGCACCACCAGCGGGCGGTTCCCGCTGGCCGCGTTGATCGCGCGGGCGACCTTCTTGGACGACCGCGGGAACAGCGTCCCAGAGGTCCACTGGTCAGGGCCGTCGGCGGGCACGAAGCCGCGTCGTGGCACCGGTCGCGACTCGATGCCGATGAGCGTGACCGGGTAGCCGCCCAGGCGGGCGTCCCAGACCACCGCGGTCTCCGCGTCGCACATCTCGGCCCAGCGCTCCAGCGGCTGGCGGTCGGCGTCGGTCACCGCGCCCATGACCGCTCGGACGTCGAACGGCCGCTTGCGGCCGGGGTTGGTGTCGTCCGAGAAGATCTCCCCGACGCGGGTGAAGCCCGTGCCGTCGCCGGCGATCGGATGGTCGCGGACGTCGCGCTCGACGGGGTCGGCGCTCACAGCGGCCCGCGGGAAACGCTCGCCCGGGACGACATAGGTGTGCTCGTAGTGGCGCAGGAGGATGTGGCAGGCGGCGGCGAGGTCGGGCGCCCAGTACTGCGCCTGCCCGTTCGGCCCCATGATCGGCTCGTACCCGCCGATGCCGTGGTTGTCCTCGGCGGACACGCCGCCCGAGTAGTCGAGCGCCTGCTTGCCGGTGAGCACCATCGCCCCGTCCGGGGTCATCACCAGGATGCCCCTGGTGTGCATGAGCATGGTCGCCTCGGCGTTCCAGTAGGGCTGCGCGCCGACGTTGATGCCGTCGACGATGACGTTCACCTCCCCGCCGGCCTGGGTGAACTCGACCAGGCGGCGCAGCACGCGGGCGATCCAGTCCATGTTCTCGGTGCCGGAGCCCATGGAGATCTTGGCCCCGGAGGAGACCGCGAACCACTCGACCGGCACCCGCAGCCGCTCGGCCAGGTCGAGCGCGGCGATGATGCGACGGCACTCCGGCTCGGCCAGCGAGCCCAGGCTCCTGCTCGGATCGCTGGCGAGCACGACCCGCGTCATCCCCTCGACGTGCTCCGGGGTGAAGTTGCGCACCACGCCGACCACCAGGTTGGCGGTGTTCCCGCCGTATGGGCGCTCGACCGCCACGAGCCGGTCGCCGTCGCCGTCCAGGTCGTGCTCTGTGAAGTCGCCTGGCGGGAAGTCCGAGCGCGCCTGGCCCCCGGCGGAGGTCAGCATGCGGATCAGCTCGTAGGGGTAGACGAGGCCGCGGCGCCGCAGCTGCACGACCCGCTGCCAGTAGAGCACCCGGTCGCGCAGCTCGCCGCTGGCCCGGTCAGGCACGCGCGCGCGGATCACGACCCGCTCGATGCCGAGCCCCTCCGCCTCCGGCTCCACCCGGTGGAGGATCCCGCGCAGCTCCTCGGCGTCCAGCTCCAGGGACGGCCAGACGTAGAGCGCCACCCGGTTCCAGTGCAGCCGCCGGGCCGCCGGCCGGCGCGACTGGAACACGCGGATGCCGGCGAGCGCCTCTCGCAGCATGCGCTCCAGGTGCGGCAGCGCCGCCACCCGACCGGCGCCGTCGCGGACGGGAGTCAGGTCGCGCACCTCGACCATCGCGAACAGGCGCTCGTCCTTGGCGTTGGAGCGGGCGACGCCATGGAACAGGTACACGTCCTCGACCGACGGCAGCCGCTCCACGTCGAACTCGCTCAGGCGCCAGAGCTGCAGCCGCTCGGCCATCATCGGGTGCAGGCCGCGGTACAGCTTCTCCTCGGCGTAGCCGCCGGTGTCGGCCGGCCGGAAGGTGAAGTGCTGGGTGCCGGCCATGCCGAGGCCGTGGCCGGGGCCGGAGGCGGCGACCACGATCCGGCGCGGCCGGCGCGGGAAGCCGACCCCGTCCAGCAAGGCGCGCACCCGCCCGGACGTCTCGTCCGGGTCGCCCACCGGGTCGGGGCGCCACACGTAGAAGTCCAGCTCCACCTCGTCCCCGGCGGGAACCTCGCCGAGCAGCGGGAAGGTCGCCCTGGCGGCCGCGTCGAGGCCGCTCGCCTCGGCGAACATGCTGAGGATGTGGACGCGGGCGCCATCGTTGTCGTAGGCCGCGGTCACCAGCCCGTGGCCGTCGGCGACCACCGCGCGCAGGCCATCCAGCGCGGGGACGCGGTAGTAGCGGCGGGTGAGGGCCTCGAGCATCACCAGCCGCAGCGGCATGCCCGCCTGCGGGAAGCGACCGGTCAGCAGGTTCTTGAGCGGCTGCGGGCAGGCGACCAGCGCGGCCATGCGCTCGGCCCGCTCTGGGCCGCCGGCGCCCGCCTCGAGGGCCGCCAGGTGCGCCCGGGCCGACTCGTACACCTGCTCCCGGGCCCGTTCCAGCAGCGGCTGGTCCACATAGCGGTAGCGGACCTCGGTGGCCAGGTCGCTGACCGCGGGGAAGCGGCCGCGGGTCGCGGCCGCCAGCCGGTCGAGCAGCACCTGCAGCTCGCGGTCGGCGCCGCCGACGAGTGCGTCGAGCCGCTCCAGCCGCCGGTCGAGGATCGCCAGGACCGCCGGTAGCTGGGACTCTGCGCGACGGTGGGACTTGCACACCCGCAGCAGCGCCTCGTCCAGCTCCGGGCCAGGGTCGGGCGACGCCATGCCGTCGTGGTGCAGCGCGCGGCGGAGCCGGTCGAGGAAGGCGGCCGGCAGCCGGTCGGCAGCCGTTGCCGGGGAGCGCAGGTAGGCCTGGAGGTCGTCACGGGCGGCGTCGGCCAGCTCGTCGTCGGTTCCGGCCGGGTCGGGGCGGGTCGGGAACAGGGCGGAGACGTCCGTGAAGGTGGCGAGCACCTCCGCCTCGCCGGCGAGCAGGGCCGGATCGTCCGGCGCCAGCTCGCGGCTCCAGCGGACGTAGTCGTCGAGCGCGCGCCTGGAGTCGGCCGCGTCCACGTCGAAGCCGAGCATCTGCTGGTGGAGGGCGTCGAGGGCATGCCGGCAGCGGGTCGACGGGTCCAGCCCGTCCGGCGCCGGGTCGGCGTCGAAGCGGAGGCGCTCAGACCCCTCCCGCCCGCCGCCGGCGGTCGCCTCCTCCTCCACCTGGACCAGGGGCGCGCCGGCGTCGATCTGCACGTTGGGGGTGACGAACACGCGCGTGACCGTGCCGGCGAAGGGCGTGGACAGGGTGGTCTCCATCTTCATCGCCTCGACCACGGCGAGCCGGTCGCCGGCCGCGACCTGGTCGCCCGGCCGCACCGCGACGGCCACGACCACCGCCGGCGCCGGGGCGCGCACGAGGCCGCCGTCGTTGCGGGAGATGCGGTGGGGGACGCCCGCGACCTCGACGACGTGGTCCAGCCCGTCGACCACCGACAGCACCTGCCATCGCCTGCCGAGGCAGGAGGTGCGCCGCTCGAAGCGGCCGACGCGCTCGACGCTGACGTCGACGCGCTGCCCGTCGACCGCGACGCGGTAGGCGCGCGGGCCGACCCGGTAGGTCGTGACGCGGTAGACCTGGCCGCCCTGGCGCAGGTCGGTGGTGATGCCGTAGCCGGTGCGCAGCTGCGGGCGGCCCCGCGTCGCCGTCGCCCGGAATCGCGCCAGCTCCGTCACCAGCTCCGCGTCGTGCGCCTCGACCGCGGCCTGCAGCAGCGCCACGTCGCCGTAGGGGCGAGGCGGGCGGCCCGCCGCGGTCAGCCGGTCGACCCAGCCGATGTCGACCATGCCAGCGCGCAGGTCGGGATGCTCGAGCAGCTCGAGCAGGAAGGCCTTGTTGCTCGCCCCGCCGCGGATCACGATGGCGCTCTCCGCCAGCGCACGGCTGAGCCGGGCCAGCGCCTCGCTGCGGTCGCGGCCCCAGGCGATCAGCTTGGCGATCATCGAGTCGAACTCGGCCGGGATGCGGTCCCCCTCGGCCACGCCGGTGTCGACACGCAGCCCCGGACCGGCCGCGATGCGGAACAGGTCCAAGGTCCCCGGGCCGGGCGCGAAGTCGTTGTCAGGGTCTTCGGCGTTGATGCGCACCTCGATGGCGTGCCCGCTCCTTGGTGGCGGCTCCCCCTCCAGCCGCCCGCCCATGGCCACGTGGAGCTGCAGCTTGACCAGGTCCACGCCGGTGGTGAGCTCGGTGACCGGGTGCTCGACCTGCAACCGGGTGTTCACCTCCATGAAGGAGAACACGCGCCGGTCGAGGTCGTAGAGGAACTCGACCGTGCCGGCGCCGGTGTAGCCGGCCGCTTTGCAGAGCCGCGCCGCCGCCTCGCGGACCTCGTGCTCCTCCGCCTCCGAGAGGGCGGTGCATGCGGACTCCTCGACCAGCTTCTGGTTGCGCCGTTGCACGCTGCACTCGCGCAGGCCGACCGGCCACACGGTGCCGTAGGCGTCGGCCATCACCTGGACCTCGACGTGGCGGGCGTCGGCGGCCAGCCGCTCCATGAACACGGTGGGATCTCCGAAGGAGGCGCGCGCCTCGTCGCGCGCGCCGGCGAAGGCGCGCTCGAGCTCGTCCTCGGTCAGGACGCGGCGGATGCCGCGGCCGCCGCCTCCGGCCGTCGCCTTCACCATCACCGGGTAGCCGATCGACGCCGCCTGTGCCGCGGCCTCCTCGAGCGTCCCGACGGGCCCGCCGCTCCACGGCGCGACCGGCACGCCGGCCTGCTCCGCCAGGCGCTTGGCGCCGATCTTGTCCCCGAGCGCCCGCATCACCCGCGGGTCAGGCCCGATGAACACGACCCCCAGCCGCGCGCACAGCTCGGCGAACTCGGGGTGCTCCGCCACGAAGCCCCAGCCGGGCCAGGCCGCGTCGGCGCGCGCCTCGACCAGCGCGCGCTCCAGCCGGGCCTGGTCGAGGTAGCGGCTGCGCAGCCGTCCCTGCTCGTCCAGGTAGGAGGCGGAGCCGAGGCAGACGGCGTCGTCGGCCTCGCGCACGAACATGGCGTTGCGGTCGAGGTCGGTGTAGAGCGCCACCGCCTCCAGGCCGGCGCTCCGCTCGCGGTTCAGCTCGCGGACGGCGTGGATCAGGCGCATGGCGGGCTCCCCGCGGTTGACGATCGCGATCCGCTTGAAGTCCCTGGACATGTGCCCTCCGATCCGGCCGCGGGTCACGGCGCAACTGTCGTGGTCACGCCATCGCCGCGCGCAGCGGCTCGAGTGTCTCCGGCTCGGCCGTACTGGGCAGCTCGACGGTTCCATAGCTCTCGAGGCGGACGTGGACGTCGCCGTGCTCGTCGATGACATCAGCGTCGACCGTGCCGCCCTCGCCGGGGCGGACGACCGCCCACAGCCGCGGAGCCGCCCTCCCGTTCGACCCTGACGGCGATGCGTCCGCGCCGCGCCCCGGGAACCGCACCCGGCCGACCCGCTCGGGCAGGCCCATCTGGCCGTTCGTGCCCAGCTCCCGCACCCCGCCGGTCTGGAAGCACAGCTCGACCAGGCGCGGCGGCGTGGCCAGTGGCGCACCGGCCGGCTCGCGGTCTCCGGGCAGGTCGGCGGCCAGCAGGCCCACGATCCGGTCGCCGTCCCTCCATGCCCGCTCGAGGACCTGGTAGGCCGGCCCGTGGAAGTAGACACGGTAGATGTCGCCGCGCTCGACCGCG
>WNGB01007576.1_pt1 | contig 15620 bp, 14 predicted proteins | sample 5400681 | NCBI WGS metagenome assembly WNGB01 (sample SAMN13153367, study PRJNA577476) | soil metagenome | isolation source: 115 cm soil or saprolite under grassland replicate 2 | place: USA:California | collected 2016-06-15
AGGGTAGCGCCCTACCAGGTCGTCGTGGTGCCCATCCCGCCGCGCAAGGGGGACTGGAACGAGACGGTGCTGCCCAAGGCGCGCGAGGTGGTGCAGGCGCTGCGCGGGGCCGGGGTGCGCGTGCACCTCGACGATCGCGACACCCAGCAGCCGGGATTCAAGTATGCGGACTGGGAGATGCGCGGAGTGCCGTTGCGCCTCGAGATCGGACCCAAGGACGTGGAGAAGGACCAGTGCGTCCTCGTCCGGCGCGACACGCGGGAGAAGGCCTTCGTGCCCCTCGCCTCCGTCGCGGAGCGTGCCCGCGAGCGGCTCGAGTCCATTCAGGACGGGCTCCTGGACCGGGCCCGGCGCTTCGTCGCGGACAATACGACGCGGGTGGGCACCTACGACGAGTTCAAGCGGGTGATGACGGAGAAGCGCGGGTTCATCGTCGCCGGCTGGTGCCGGTCCGCACCCTGCGAGGCGAAGATCAAGGAAGAGACCAAGGCGACCGTGCGCGTCATTCCGATCGAAGGCGCTCCGATGGCCGGAGCTTGCGTGCGCTGCGGCGAGCCTTCCTCCGGTGAGGTCTACTTCGCGCAGGCCTATTAGGAATGGGTCCGAGCGGCGCCCTTGCACCGGCGCCGCCGGCCCGCGGCGGCGCCGCCACCCTGGCCCTCGTCGCGCCCCTGCTCTTCGCGTCCGGCGCCTGCGCCCTCGCGTATCAGACGGCCTGGACGCGCGAGTTCCGGCTCGTCTTCGGTGCCTCCACCGCCGCCTCCGCCGCGGTGGTGGCGGTGTTCATGGGCGGGCTGGGCCTGGGCGGTTGGCTCATCGGGCCACGCGCCGATCGCAGTCCCAACCCGCTCCTCTTCTACGGCCCGGACATGCTGCAGGCGCGCGCCGATTGTTACCAGCAAACCGGAGACCCACGGGCCAAACGGGCGGCCGCCGACCTCCAGGAGTTCCTCGAGGCCGACCGCTCGGCGCCACATCCGACGACGCCCGCGCCGGCGCGGTAACATACGCGCCACGGCGGCGCTTCGTTCGAGTCGCACACCGGGCGAAGCACCAGGTGAGACGGTTCCGGAAGCGTCACAGCGACGGGGTGCGCGAGCGTGCCCGCTCCGTACGGTAGGAGAGCGCGGCGCCGATGACCCCGCGTGGGGAGGAGCGATGGAACCCCTGGTCGCAGTGGCCGTGATCGCGGTCGTGGCGCTGCTTCTGGCCTCGCCGTTCCTGGCGGTGTTCGCGTTCATGCGCCTCCAGGCCCTGGCGCGTGAGCTGGGCGACGTGCGCACCGAACTCGGCATCCTGCGGACGCGCGTGGACCGCTGGACCGCGTCTCCGCCCACCACCACGACTCCCCCTCCGGTCCCGGCCTCGGCCGCTCCGCCCTCGGCGGCGCGACCGGTCGCTTCGCCCCCGCCCCCACTGCCCCCGCTCACCCCGCCGCCGGTACCCGCGGCCGCTGCCCACGAGAGGCCCGTGCCCGTGCCGTCGGAGGCTCGCGTCCCGCGGCGACCCTCACCGGTCACGCCCCCGCGACCTCCCGCGGGCGACTTCGCTTCGAACCTCGGCCCCAAGATCCTCGCCGCCGGCGCCGGCCTCGCGTTCGTGGTGACGCTGGGCCTGTTCGTGAAGATCGCATGGGACAACAACTGGGTGGGACCGACCGGGCGCGTCCTGTTCGGGGCCGTCTTCGGGCTCGGTCTCCTCGCCGCTGGCGTGCGCCTGCTGCGGCGCGAGTATCGCCCGCTGGGTCAGGCCCTGGCCGGGGCGGGGCTGGCCGGTCTCTACACGTCCGCGTTCGCCGCGCACGCCTTCTATCACCTGATTCCGCGCGGCGCGTCGGGAACGCTGATGGTCGCCATCACCGGCTGCGCGGTCCTGCTGGCGGCCCGCCTCGACGCACGGATCCTGGCCGCCCTGGCCTGGATCGGCGGCTACATGACGCCGATGCTGCTCTCGACCGGTGAGGACCAGGCGCTCGCCCTCTTCCTGTTCCTCGCCGTGCTCGACGCCGGCGCCCTGATCCTCGATCACCGCAAGCCGTGGCCGGAAACGGTGCCGCTCGCCCTGCTGGGCACGATCCTCCTTTATGGCGGCTGGTACGCGCAGTTCTTCACCCCCGAGCACTTCGAGACCGCCGCCTTCGGTCTGGTGCTCTTCACGGCGCTCTTCGCGCTGGGAATGGCGCCCAAGGAGCGCGGCCTGGGTCTCGGCGCCGTCTTCGCGATGGCCGGCCTGGGGCTGAGCGTGCTCGCGGGCAGCGCCGATCGTCCGGAGATCCTGCTCCTGCTCGCCCTCGCCCTCGGCGCGGCGGCCGTCCGGGAGGCGGCGCGCCGGCACTGGGCGTTCGTGCTGCTCGCCGGGCTGGCCATGGGCCTGCCGCTGCTGACCTGGTGCGGCGCCTATTATCGGGCGGAGGCGTTCGGCCTCGCCGCCGCCTGGGCCGTCGGCGCCCTGCTGATCCTCACCGTGCCCTGGGTCGGGGGAGCGGTCACGCCGCCGGTGGCCATGGAAGGCGCGGTCCTGATCGGCGCCGCCCTCGTCTCGATCGGGCTGTGCCACGCCACCAACCGTCCGCCCGCGCTGCTCGCCTACCTGCTTGCGCAGGCCGGCGTCGCGATCCTCGTCCGGCGGCGCTGGGACTGGGCGGAAGCGATCGGCGCGGGCGGCGCCGCCCTCTCCGTCCTGGCCTGGATGGACGCGTTCTTCCGTCCCGATCATGCTGCGGATGCCTATCTCATCGCTCTTCCCGTGGCCGGCGCCTACCTGATCGCGCTCCTGGTGCGCGGACTCCTGTCGCGCGTCCCCCTGCGCCTCGCCGACGGCATCGCCCACCTGGTCACGGGCCTGTTCACCTGGACCGTGCTGTACCGGGTCCTCTACACGACCAACCCGAAGATGCTGGGCCTCGCTTCGGTCGCCCTGGCCGTCCTCTACCTCGTCACGGGCCTGGCCGCGCTCCGCGGAGGTCGCCGTGACCTGCCGCAGGCGCGCGTACTGCTGGGCCTGGCCGCGTCGTTCCTCACCGTCGCCATTCCCGTCCAGCTCGGCCTCCACGGCATCACGCTGGCATGGGCGGTCGAGGGCGTCCTCCTGCTCTGGCTCGGGCTGCGCTTCCAGTCCGCGCTCGCCCGCCTGGGCGGATACGGAGTGCTGGGCCTGGCCACGATGCGTCTCTTCGCTCGGCACCTCCCGCTGCACCGGGGGGCCTTCGATCCCGTCTTCAACGCGGGATTCGCCACCTGGATGTTCGTGATCGCCGCGATGGGCGTGGCCCTGCTCCTCACCCGGGAGACCGGCGCCGACGCGAGCGCGCCCGATCGCGCGATCCGGCCCCTGCTGGCGGCGGTCGCCCTCGTGCTGCTGTTTGGCGTGCTCACGAGCGAGACGAGCGGCACGTTCGATCAGCAGGCCGTGCGGGCCGATCGCGCGGGCGACCTCGTGGCCGCCCAGGACGCGCGCCGCGTCGGCGGGCTGGCGGTGTCGGTGCTGTGGACGGTCTTCGCGACCGCGCTCCTCGCGGCGGGCCTGGCCCTGCGCAGCCATCCGCTCTTCTACGCCGCGTACGGCCTGTTCGCGCTCACGGCGGGGAAGGTGGTCTTCTGGGACCTCTCCAGCTTCTCGCTCCCGTATCGCATGCTCGCGTTCCTGGCCCTGGCCGTGCTCCTGACCGCGGGCGCCTATCTGAACCTGCGCTTCCGCGAGCGGCTGGCCACGCGCGAGGCCGCGTGAGGGGGGCGCTCGCGGCCGCGGCCGTGCTGGCCCTGTCGCCCGCGATCGCGATGGCCGCGGCCGTCGAACGGGCCATCGTGGTGCCCGCTCCCGGCCGCGTGGCCCTGACCCTCGACGCGGCCGTCTACGAGGGCGCTCGCGAGGATCTCGGCGACCTGCGCGTGCTCGATGCCGCCGGCACCGAGGTCCCCTACCTGGTCGAGCGCGCCTTCGACGAGAGCCCGCGGCCCGAGCAGCGCCCCCGCATCGTCAACCGGGCGTTCACGCGGGGGCGGCAGGCGGAGGCCACGCTCGATTTCGGCGGACCCACCTTGAAGTCGCAGCTCACCTTGACGCTCAGCGGGGAGAACTTCCGGCGGCGCGTGAAGGTCGAGGGGCGGGCGCGCGACGATCCGCGTTGGGCGACGCTCACGGACTCCGCCTACGTCTTCGCCGTGCCCGATCCGGCCTCCGCGCGCTACGAGACGGTGCCGCTCCCCGAGAACAACTTCCCGGTGCTCCGCGTCACCGTCTACAACGGGCCGGACGACCCGGAGAAGATCGAGATCCTCGAGGCCTCGACGCGCCCCGCCCAGAAACGGCGGCCGCGTGAGGTGACGCTCGCCCCCCGCCTCACCCGCACCGAGGACGCGCCCGCCCACGAGACCATCCTCACCCTCGACCTCGGCGCACGCCATCAGCCCTTTCGCGGTCTCGAGCTCGACGTGGCCGATCCCGTCTTCTTCCGCGGCGTGGTGGTGGAGGCCCGCGTGGAGCCGCCTCCTCCCCGCGAAGGGGCACCGGGCCTTCCCCTGGCCTGGCGCTATCTCGGAGAGTGCGCGCTCTATCGCTACGATGAGACAGGCACACTGCGCGAAGGGTTGCGCGCGGACGTGACCGGCCGCGAGCGCGTGCTGCGGCTGCGAATCCGCAACCGCAACGACCGCCCGCTCGCCATCCGGGGGGCGACCGCCTTCGTGCCGGTCGAACGCCTCGTCTTCGAGGCCCGGACGGGCGATCAGTACCGGCTGCGGTATGGCGACCCGCGCCTCTCCGCACCCACGTACGACCTCGTGCGCACGGCGGGCGATCCCGCGCGGTTCGCGGCCCGTGCCCAGCCGGCCCCGCTCCTCGCGCCGCAGGCGATGCCCGTCGCTCCGCCCGCGCCGCCTCCCTGGACGGAGAGGAACCCGGTGCTTCTCTGGGTGGGACTCGTCGCCGTGGTCACCGCGCTCGGCGCCGTCACCTGGCGGGCCCTTCGTACGGCGGGCTGACGCGACGCGTTGCCCTCGCGGAGGCGACTCCGGTACCATCGACGCATGCGCGTGGCTGCTCTTCTCCTGGCCCTCGCCCTCCTGGTCCTGCCCTCCGCTCGCGCGGGCGAGCGTCCCGCCGTCATCCCGCTGACCCTGCCCTCGGGCAAGGTGTTCCAGACCGAGGTGATGGTCAAAGACGAGGACCGCGCCATGGGCCTCATGTTCCGTCCGTCCCTGCCCCTCGACCACGGGATGCTGTTCCTGTTCGAGCGGCCCGACTTCCACGGGATCTGGATGAAGAACTGCAAGTTCCCCATCGACATCCTGTGGCTGGACGCCGACCACAAGGTCGTCCATCTCGCGGAGAAGGTCCCGCCCTGCACCGCGAAGGAAGACAAGGACTGCGAGGTCTACTATCCGATCGCGCGTGCCTCCTACGTCGTGGAGCTGAGCGCAGGGCAAGCACGGCGTGAGAAGGCCCTCATCGGCTCCACCGTCGTTTTCAAGCTACCCGAATAGGAACGCGTCCCCGCCCGCTGGGACGCGTTCCTAATGGGCCCATTAGGAGTCCGCACCACCCTGATCTTTGCGGCCTCCTTCTGGTGTCCGGCGGGCTCGCCCGAACATCCACGCCACCAGCACGCCGAGCAGGTAGAGGCCCATCATCGGCAGCGCGAGCAGCGTCTGGTTCACCACATCGGCGCTGGGCGTGACGATGGCGGCCACGATGAACGAAACGAGCACCGCGAACTTGAACTGCCGCATCAGGAACCCCGGAGTGACGATCCCGATGCGGGCGAGCACGAAGATGACCACCGGGATCTGGAACACGAGGCCGAGCCCGAGCAGGAACCAGGAATAGAACTCGAAGTACTCGTCCACCTTGGGCAGGAACTGCATGTCGTCGCCCGCGAATTCGTAGAGGAACTTGAAGGTGGTGGGGAACAGGATGTAGTGGCCGAATCCGCCGCCCAGGAGGAAGAAGAGCGACCCGGCCACGATGAACGGGACCGCGTAGGCCTTCTCGTGCGCGTAGAGGCCGGGAGCGATGAAGGCCCAGACCTGGTAGAGGATGTAGGGCGCGACCAGGAAGATGCCGACGAAGAACGACATCTTCATGTACATCATGAAGGCTTCGGTCGGCCCCGTGGTGATGAACTTCACGGCCGGATAGGCGTTGCGCAGGGGCTGGGTCAGGAAGTGGAAGATGCGCTCGTGGAATCCCCAGCAGACGATGGTCCCCACGACCAGCGCGCCGAGGCTGTGCATGAGGCGCACCCGCAGCTCGTCCAGGTGCTCGAGGAACGTCATCCGGTCCGGGCTGATCGCGGCCATCCGGTCCGCGGCCTAGCTCTTGTCCGCGGAATGATCGCGGCTGACGACGGGCTCGGCCGGGCGTTCGAGGTGCGGCTCGGACTCCGGCGTGCCTCCACTCGTCGCCGAAGCGTCCGCCGCCGGGGGAGCGGGACTGGCCGAGGCGTCCGGCACCACCGCCGAAGTCGCCTCCGGCGCCGTCCCCTCCGCCGCCGTCCCCTCCATCACCGGCGGCACGGTGTCGGCGGCCGCGGGCGGCGCGATCGGTGGGGACTGCGATTCCTTGGTCTTTTCCGCTTCGAGCTCGTCTTCGATGGTGCGCTTGAAGTCGTTCGACGCCTTCCGGAATTCCGCCAGCATCTTGCCCATGCTCTTACCGATCTCGGGGAGACGGCGCGGGCCGAACACGATGAGGGCAACGACGAGGATCAGGATGACCTCGGGTCCGCCGAGTGTTCCAAACATGATCCCGATTCTACGCCGCCCCGCCTCCGCGCGGGTAGTCGGCCGCCATCCATCCATTGACAGGAAGCTATTGGGGCCGTTACACTTCCGCGTGTCCGTCGGGATCTGCCGACGCCTTGTCCCGCTGACCCTCGCCGCCGCCGCTTTCGCCGCCCCGGCGCGGGCCGACATTCCCGTCGTCGAGCTCACCGGCGTCGTGCATGCGATCAGCGCCGCGCACGTGGTCTCGGCCATCAATCGCGCCGCGGCCGGGGGCGCGCCCCTCGTCGTGCTCAGGCTCGACACGCCGGGCGGCCTCGACACTTCGATGCGGCAGATCATCGACGCGATGCTCAACTCGCGCGTTCCGGTAGCGGTCTTCGTCGGTCCCTCCGGCGCGCGCGCCGCCTCCGCCGGCTTCCTCATCACCGTCGTCGCGGACGTGGCCGCCATGGCGCCCGGCACCAACATCGGCGCCGCCCATCCGGTTTCGGGGATGGGGGGGGCGATGGACGAGGTGATGTCGAAGAAAGTCACCTCCGACGCCGCGGCCTACATCCGGAGCAAGGCCGAGCGGCGCGGCCGCAACGCCTCTCTCGCCGAAGCGGCGGTGGTGGAAAGCAAGTCCTTCACCGAGCGCGAGGCGCTCGAAGGCCACCTCATCGACCTCGTGGTCAATGACGTGCCCGCGCTCGTGGCCGCGGTCGAAGGCCGCGAGGTCACGCGCTTCGACGGGACCAAGGTTACGCTGCACGTCGCCGGCCAGCCACTCACGCCGGTGCGCATGAACTGGCGGCAGGGCATCCTGGCCGCGGTGGCGAGCCCCGAGATCCTGTTCCTGCTGCTGCTGGGCGCGCTGGCCGGGCTCGGCGCCGAGATCAGCCATCCCGGGATGCTCTTCCCGGGCGTGGTGGGCACCTTCTGCCTGATCCTGTTCCTGTTCGCCACCCAGATCATCCCCGTGAACTGGGCGGGCGTGCTGCTCATCCTGCTCGCGGTCGCCCTCTTCGCGGCGGAGGCCAAGGTGCATTCCTACGGAATGCTGACCGCGGGCGGTCTGGCCGCCATGATGCTGGGCGCGTTCATGCTGGTGGACTCGCCGTTCAAGGAGATGCGCGTGCCCCTGCGCACGCTCGTGCCCGCGGCCCTCCTCATGGGCCTGGGCACGTTCGCGCTGGTGCGGCTCGTCATCCAGGCCCAGCGCCGGAGACCGCTCACCGGGGAGACGGCGCTGCTCGGACAGCGCGGCATCGCCGACACCGACCTCGTGCCCGAGGGCTGGATCCGCGTCGTGGGAGAGCGCTGGCGCGCCTGCGCCGAGACGCCGCCCGTCCCCAGCGGCGAGAAGGTCACCGTCACCGGCGTGGATGGACTGACGCTCAGAGTCCGGAAGGGAACGTAATGGAGTACGGCGTCATCGCATTCCTCATCGTCTTCTGGCTGCTCCTGTCCGTGAAGGTCCTGAACGAATACGAGCGCGGCGTCATCTTCCGCCTGGGCAAGCTGCTGCCCGTCCCCAAGGGGCCCGGCCTCGTCATCGTCGCCTTTCCCATCGACCGCATGGTGCGGGTCAGCCTGCGCACGGTCGTGCTCGACGTTCCGCCCCAGGACGTGATCACGAAGGACAACGTCAGCGTGAAGGTGAACGCGGTCGTCTACTTCCGGGTCGTGCACCCCGTGCAGGCGATCGTGCAGGTCGAGAACTACCTCTACGCGACGAGCCAGATGGCCCAGACCACCCTGCGCAGCGTGCTCGGCCAGGCCCACCTCGACGAGCTGCTCTCCGAGCGCGAGCGCCTGGCCGCCGTGCTCCAGCAGGTCATCGACGAGCACACCGATCCCTGGGGCATCAAGGTGACGCAGGTGGCGGTCAAGGCGGTGGATCTGCCCCACGAGATGCAGCGCGCGATGGCCAAGCAAGCGGAGTCGGAGCGGGAGAAGCGGGCCAAGATCATCCACGCCAGCGGGGAGCTGGAGGCCAGCCTCCAGCTCACGCAGGCGGCGCAGGCCATGGCCTCGCAGCCCATGTCGCTGCATCTGCGCTACCTGCAGACGCTGACCGAGATCGCGGCCGAGAAGAACTCGACCATCATCTTCCCGTTGCCCATCGACTGGCTGAAGGCCTTCTTCGGCCCGGATGCCCCCAAGCCATGAGCCAGGACCTCGAACGCCCGGGAGAGGACGACGGCCTCGTCATCCGCGGCGAGATCGAGACCACCAGCGTCCCCGAGCTGCTCCGCTCCATCCTGGGCAGCGGGGAGACGGGCGTGCTCACCATCCGCAACGGGGAGGCGGTCAAGCGCATCTTCGTCCTGAGCGGCCGCGTCGCCTACGCGTCCAGCAACAACCCGGACGAGCGCATGGGCGAGGTGCTGCTCATGCGCGGCAAGATCACCGTGCGCACCTTCGTCGAGGCCAGCAAGCGCATCCGGCCCGGCCTGCGCCTGGGCTCCATCCTGGTGGAGCTGGGCGCGCTGGAGCCAGAAGAGCTGATCCCGGCCGTCGAAGTGCACGTCAAGAGCATCCTGATGGACCTGTTCACCTGGATCCGCGGCGAGTACGAGTTCGTCATCAAGGATCTCGACGCGCGCGACAACGTGGCCATGCTCAACATGTCCACGGAGAACCTGATCCTGGAGGGCATCCGCAACACGCATTCGTGGCAGCAGGCCATCCGCGCCCTGGGGGATGTCGAGTCCGTCCTCGTGCCGACGGGAAGCACGGACGCGAACACGCGCCTCGACCTCACGGAGGAGGAGCAGGAGATCCTGGCCTACGTGAACGGGCGTGCCTCCGTCGAGCAGATCTGCGACCTCAGCTACCTGTCGAGCTTCGAGACCTGCCGCACCCTGTGGGCTCTCCAGGTGCTGGGCATCATCCGGCGCGGGCAGGCCGGAGAGACGGCCGCGCTGGGAGAGGGCGCGCGCGAGCGGGAGCGGGAGCTGGACCTCGAGGGGATCGTCGAGAAGTTCAACCAGATGTTCAGCCGGATCTACGGCTTCCTCCACGGGCGTCTGGGGGACGCGGTGGACCCCTTCATGGACGGCTGCCTCGAGGAGGTCTCGCGGCAGTACGGCGCGCTCTTCGACGGCGTGGACCTCAAGCACTACGGACGCGCCGATTTCGAGCAGATGCTGGCCAACGTGGCCGACCTGCCCGCCGAGCAGCGCAAGAGCCTGATGGTCTCGGCCCTCAACGAGCTCGTCTACGTCATCCAGCTGGCCGTGCGCACCAAGCACGGCGCGCAGGAAGAGGCCGTGGTCTCCGGCATCATCAAGGACGGGCTCCGGAAGCTCGGGGCGGGCTGAGGGAACGGCGGCGCGCCGCCCGTGATCGGGCGCACGCCGCGTCGGTGTTAGGGTGGTGGGACGGCTGGCCCGCACGTGAGGCGGGGAAGGAGCGACTTGGCCCAGGACGATTACTATTACGAGATCCAGCTGACCAACAAGCAACTGGTTTTCTACTTCCTCGCCGGAGCCACCGGCCTCATCCTGAGCTTCCTGGCCGGGGTGATGGTCGGCCGCGGGGTCGACCAGAGCACAGGGGAGGTGCAGGCGGCGCGCCCGGTGGCGGAAGAGCGCGTCGTCACCGAAGAGACGCCCAAAGCCGTCCCCTCCGCCGCCGCCGAGGACCTGACCTACGCGCAGCGCCTCGAGAGCGACAAGACGGACGACGGCCTGGAGAAGCCCAAGGGCGGGACGCCGTCGACGGGACGAGCGGCGCGCGCCGTGACGCCTCCCGCCACCACCGCCGCCGCGCCCGCGACCACGGCTCCGGCCGCGCCGCCCGTCACCGTGGCCGCCGTCCCGCGTCCCGCGCCTCCGAAAGCGGCGCCAGCGGGTAGCGTGAAGCCGGTCAAGGGCCCGGGCGCGCCCATCTCGGGCAGCGGCAATTTCACGATCCAGGTCGGCGCCTTCAAGGACAAGGCCAGCGCCGATTCCATCGTCGGGCGCCTCAAGAGCAAGGGATTCGCCGCCTACGTGGTCTCACCCGAGGGCGAGGGCCTCTTCAACGTGCGCGTCGGCAACTTCGCGACCCGCGCGGACGCCGAGCGCGTCCAAGGCAAGCTCCGCGACGAAGAGAAGTACAAGCCGTTCATAGTGAAGCCGTGAGCGTCGCCGGATCTCCGGCCTTGCGCTTGCCTCAGTGGGCGCGCAAGGGCAGCCCGCTCTCTCCGGCGGCGCGGCCCCTGCGCGTCCTTCTCCGCGAAGAGCGGCTGGTGACGGTGTGCGAGGAAGCTCGTTGTCCCAACCTCGCGGAATGCTTCTCCCGCGGCACCGCGACCTTCATGCTGCTGGGCGATCGGTGCACGCGGCGCTGCGGCTACTGCGCGGTCGCCACCGGCCGCCCCCTCCCCGCCGATCCGGGCGAGCCGGCACGCGTCGCGGACGCGGCCGCGAGCCTCCGCCTGCGCTACGTCGTCCTGACCGCGGTGGCCCGTGACGACCTTCCCGACGGCGGGGCCTCCCAGTTCGCGGCCACCGTTCACGCCGTGCGCGCGCGCCTGTCCCAGGCCCAGGTGGAGGTGCTCACCCCCGATTTCAAGGGCGATCGTGGGGCGCTGGAGGCCGTGCTCTCCGCCCGGCCCGACGTGTTCAACCACAACGTCGAGATGGCGCCCCGCCTGTTCCCGCGGCTGCGGCCGCAGGGCGACTATGCGCGGAGTCTGGCCGTGTTGCGCGCGGCGCGGACGCTGCGCCCGAGCCAGGTGACCAAGAGCGGCCTCATGCTGGGTCTCGGCGAGACGGACGCGGAGGTCCGGGAGGTCCTGGCCGACCTGCGTGGCGCGCGCGTCGACATCGTCACCCTCGGTCAGTACCTGCGTCCCACGCGCGATCACGCGCCCGTCGCGCGTTACGTGCCGCCGGCCGACTTCGACCGCTGGGCGGAGGAAGCGCGCGCACAGGGTTTCCCTACCGTGCATTCCGGCGTGTTCGTACGGTCCTCCTTCCACGCGGAGGAGATCTTCCATGGCGCGGCCCCGGCGCCGTCGCCGGTCGCCGGCCCTGTCGCTCCGTAGGGAGGGTCTGGCCGCCCTCTCCGGCCTCCTCCTCGCCCTCTCCTTTCCGAAGTACGGCAGCGGCCTCGTGGCCTGGGTCGCTCTCACCCCGCTGCTGGTCGCCCTGGCCGAAGCGCCGAGCCCGAGCCACGGCTTCCGGCTCGGCTACGTGACGGGCGCCCTCTCGTCGCTGGGCATCGTCTACTGGACGTCGATCGTCGTCGTCCAGTACGGCGGGCTGGCGCGGCCGGTGGGCGTGGCCGTGATGGTGCTGCTCTGCCTGGCCCTGGCCCTGTTCCCGTCGGGATTCGGCTGGATGGTGTCCGGCTGGGCGCGCCGCCACGGGCCGGCCGCCGTGCTGCTGGCGCCGATCGCGTGGGTGGCGACGGAGATCCTCCGCGCCCACACCCTCTTCAATTTCTCCTGGTGCCTGCTCGGCTACTCCCAGCACGCGAACCTAGAGGCCCTCCAGATCGCGCGCTATGCGGCCGTCTATGGCGTCTCGTTCCTGGTGGCGGCCGTCTCGAGCGCGCTCGCCTTCCTCGTCCTCGAACGGCGCCGCGGGCCGCGCCTGGCCGTCGTGCTCGTGACCGCTGGCCTCCTGGCCGTCGTCTGGATGCACGGCGAGTGGCGCCTGGGCCAGACCCTGCCGGAGGCGGGCCGGCTGCAGGTCGGGCTCGTCCAGGCCTCCATCGCCCAGGACGAGAAGTGGGACGCCGCGCACGCCTGGGCGAACGTGGACCGCCACCTCGAGCTGACGCGCCGCGCCCACGCGCAGGGCGCGCGCCTCGTGGTGTGGCCCGAGTCCGCGCTCCCTTTCCTCTTCGATCGCACGCCCGTCGTCGCCGTCCAGCTGCGGAAGATGGTCCAGGAGTCCGGCCTCTTCCTCCTCTTCGGGAACGACGACCGCGAGGAGCGCGAGGACGAGCGCGGGCGCATCTGGGTCGGCGCCAAGATGCTCGATCCGCAGGGTGCGGTCGTCCTCCGGTACCACAAGATGCGCCTGGTCCCGTTCGGGGAGTACGTCCCCATCCAGTCCGTCCTGACCCTGGGCGGCCGCTTCTCCGCGAAGCTGGTCCAGGAGGTGGGGGAGTTCACGCCGGGCGAAGAGTACGCGGTGGGTGCGGTGGACGGTCACCCGATCGCCGCGTTCATCTGCTACGAGGCGATCTTCCCCGACCTCGTGCGCGAGTTCGCGGCGCGGGGCGCGCAGCTCCTCGTCAACATCACGAACGACGGCTGGTACGGGCGGACCTCGGCGCCCTACCAGCACTTCGCGATGGCCAAGTTCCGCGCCGTCGAGAACGAGCGCTACCTCGTGCGCGCCGCCAATACCGGCATCACCGCCGTAGTGGACCCGCACGGCCGGGTCCTCGACCGCACGGAGCTGTTCGAGCGGACCGTCCTGGTCCGGGAGGTGCCCCTGCTGGCGGGCTCGACCTTCTATACCCGCCACGGCGACGTCTTCGCCTGGGCCTGCCTGGGGGCGGCGGTGGCGTTCACGGCCGCCGGACTGCGAAGACGCGAGGTCCGGCCGCCGGCCCCCTGAGGGTGTGCTAGGCTCGATCAAGAAGACCTTGCGCCCTGCTCCGACGGCCTCCGTGGCCGATCCGCAACCCAGCCGCAGCCTTCCGCTCGACCGCCGCCATGCTCCGCCCGTGGTGCTTCTCGTCGACGATCTCGAGGACCAGCGCGAGCTCTATGGGGAATACCTCAAATTCGCGGGCTACGAGGTCGCCCTGGCGCGAGACGGCTACGAGGCGATCGACCTCGCTCTCCGCCGGCGCCCCGACGTGGTGATCATGGACCTCGCCATGCCGGGTCTGGACGGCTTCGAGACGACCCAGCGGTTGAAGCTGCTGGAAGCCACTCGCGCTATCCCGATCATCGCCCTCACCGCGCACGGAGCGCTTCCCCGGGAGTGGGCCCTCAGTGCGGGCTGCGCGGCCTACCTCAAGAAGCCCTGCTACCCCCACGACCTCGCGTTGGAGATCTCGTCGGTCCTCGCCAAGGCGAGCAGGCCCCGGCCCGTTCCCGTCGCCCCCCTCGGGTCGGCGTTGCCCGCGCGGGTGCTCGTGGTGGACGGCAGCGTCGGCGACCGGGAGCTGTTCGCGGAGTACCTCGAATATCGCGGCTGCGCCGTCTCCGTGAGCGTGGCGCCTTCGACCGCCGCCGGTGACGTGCGACGGCTACGGCCCGAGGTCGTCGTGCTCGACCTCGATCTGCCGCAGGTCGCGGGCTGGAACATCCTCCGGGATCTCCGGCGGGATCCGGCCACGCGCGACGTCCCCGTGGTCGGCCTGTCGCGTCAGGCCACGGACGCCAAGCGGGCGGAGGCCCGTGCCCTGGGCGCGGCTCTGCTCCCGAAGCCGTGCGAGCCGGACGCGCTCTACCTCGCGGTGAGCAAGGCCGCCGCCGGTCCGATGCCCGGCCGGGACTGAGACGCCTCAGCGCTTCCGGCTGGTATCGTCGGGCCCGCGACCGGACAGGCCCAGGAAATGGCGCTGCAGCGCGTCCGCCATCTGGTCACGGATGCTGGAGGCGGTCTGCTGAGCGAGCCCCTCCAGCAAGAGCGTGCACTCGAAGCCGTCCTCCCGATAGACGGTGACGATCCACCAACCCAGCTCGACGCCATGGGTGAGCCCGACTCTCCACGGCCCGGGAAGCGTCTCCAGCGCCTGCGCGACGCGCGAGAAGAACGCAGGCTCCTCGGGCTCGCCCGGGGGCATGGGCGTGAGCAGCGTGACGTGCCGCGGGTCCGTGTTCATCAAGCTCTCCTCCAATTCGAAGGCGCTCGTTCGAGGGTAGCACGGGTAGAATCGTCGCTGGAGGTGCGTTTGAGCTCTGACCTTTCCCAGCGTTTCGAACAACTGGTTGCGAGGGCCGCGGACATCCGCGGCTACCTTTGAGGAAGACCGGATCAGGACGGAGATGGCGCGCCTCGAGCAGCGGATGTCCGCCCCCGACTTCTGGCAGGACCAGCAGGGCGCCCAGAAGATGCTCCAGAAGCGCAAGCGCCTGGAGGGCGACCTCGGCTTCTTGAAGCGCCTGCGCGGGCAGGAGGACGACACCCGCGTCCTCGTCGACTGGGCGCAGGCAGGAGAGGACGTCGAGAAGGACCTCCGCGCCGCCCTGGACGGGCTGGAGGAGACGATCTCCGCGGCCGAGTTCCAGAAGATGCTCGGCGGCGAGCACGACCGCGCGAACGCCATCCTGACCATCAACGCGGGGGCGGGGGGCACGGAGAGCCAGGACTGGGCGGAGATGCTGCTCCGCATGTACCTCCGCTGGTGCGACCGCCACGGCTACAAGCGCGACATCACCGACATCCAGGCCGGCGAGGAGGCGGGGATCAAGAGCGCGACCGTGCTCGTCAGCGGCGAGTACGCCTACGGGTACCTCTCGGCCGAGGTCGGCGTGCACCGCCTCGTCCGCATCAGCCCGTTCGACTCGGCCTCACGGCGGCACACCTCGTTCGCGTCCGTCTTTGCCTGGCCCGAGATCGAGGAGGACATCAAGATCGAGGTCCAGGACAAGGACATCCGCGTCGACACCTACCGGTCGAGCGGGGCCGGAGGCCAGCACGTGAACGTGACCGATTCCGCGGTGCGCATCACGCACATGCCCAGCGGCATCGTGGTCTCCTGCCAGAACGAGCGGAGCCAGATCCGCAACCGCGAGGTCGCGATGAAGGTGCTCAAGTCCCGTCTCTACGACCTGGAGCTGCAGAAGCAGAAAGCAAAGCTGGACGCGGTCGAGAACGCGAAGAAGGACATCGCCTTCGGCAGCCAGATCCGCTCCTACGTCCTCCACCCCTACCAGCTCGTCAAGGACCATCGCACGAAGTACGAGGTGGGCGACGTGGGCCGCGTGCTCGACGGCGATCTCGACGACCTCATCAA
>WNGB01007577.1_pt1 | contig 15619 bp, 7 predicted proteins | sample 5400681 | NCBI WGS metagenome assembly WNGB01 (sample SAMN13153367, study PRJNA577476) | soil metagenome | isolation source: 115 cm soil or saprolite under grassland replicate 2 | place: USA:California | collected 2016-06-15
CGGGCCTGGCCACTGTCGAGGAGATCCGAGTCGTCTGCGAGGCGCTCGCCAAGCCCGTGAACGTGCTCGCCGTGCCCGGACTCACGGTTGCCGACGTGTTCGAGGCGGGCGCGCAGCGGGCCAGCGTCGGTGGCGCCCTCACCTGGGTCGCAGCGAGGGCGCTCGCGGATGCGGCCGCGTCGCTCCGCGACGATGGCGACTTCGGCGTGCTCTCCGCTCGAGTGCCGCTCGCCGACTGGTTTCGAGGCTAACCGAAGACAGAGGAATGATCCTCCTGCCCGCGCGCGACGCCGCGAGGGCCGGCGGCCTGCTCGTCGCCGACGAGGTGCAGTCGGGCCATGGGCGGAGCGGCGAGCACCTGTGGGCTTTCGCGCAGTACGCCATCGCGCCGGACGTCGTCACGCTCGGGACGCCGATGGGGAACGGATATCCCGTCGCGGCGGTGATCGCGCGGCAGGAGCTCTTCGACCGCCTGAAGGCCGAGATGGAGGTCTTCAGCACCTTTGGCGGAAACCCGGTCGCCGCGCCGGCCACGCTGGCCGTGTTGGGCGTGATCGACGAAGAGCGGCTCATCGAGAACGCCAAGCGGGTGGGGGAGGAGCTTTTGGAGGCGCTGCGCGGCCTGAATGTCAGAGAGGTCCGAGGCCGCGGCCTCCTCGTCGGCGTAGAGCTAGAGAGCGCCGAGCTCGCAGATGACGTCGTGAACCGGATGCGCGACGCCGGAGTTCTCGTCAACCGCACGGGCCCGCTCGGCAACGTTCTTAAGATCCGCCCGCCGCTGATCTTCGCAAGCGACCACGTCAAGCTCCTCGTCGCCGCGCTCAACGCCGCGCTGGTCACTGCAAGGACCTAGGTCGCAAATCTTCTGGTCGGGTCATAGCCAATCTCCACGTCGCCCGGAACAACCAAAACCGCTGCGGGCCGCGTAGAGCGGCGCGTGGCGTCGCTTCCTGCGACGCAACATGACCCCCTCCTTACCATGGAGTTTCGGGCCGGGAAGCGCGGGCGTGGGCGGGTCACGGCGGTCACGAAATTCCCGCAAATCGGTGGAATCGAGCTAGCGAAAGTAGGCGCGCTTGGTCGCGCGTGGTCGGGCTGATGTTCCCTTAGCGTTCCCTCGCCCACCGCAGCACTGGCGCCAGCGGGCGCCGCCATTAGCTTGATGGGTGACAATCCTCGACTCGAGCCCGACCGTTCGACCTCAGCGAGAGGCCCTAGCGCGCCTTTCGCGGGTGAGGACCGTCGGCTCGATGCCGTCAGCGAACATGGAGAGCACCCAACATTCAGCTGCAGGCTCCGCGGCCGGCTACCTCTATCAGTGCCAGGCCGCCCTGATCGAGCTGCTGCGGAGAGGTTGGGAAGAGCCGGATCTCGTCCTGTTCCTCGAAGCGCTCGACGACGTCGAGATTCAGGGCGGCGACGCCCGAGAGGCGCTTCAGATCAAGCATCACACGGGCGGGTCCGGGAGTCTGACTGACGCCAGCGTCGACTTGTGGCGCACGTTCGCCGTCTGGCTCGACATCCTTCCCGACCTGGCACCTGGCGAGCAGCCGTCGTTCACACTCCTCACGACGGGCCAAGCTCCTGATGGGTCAGCGGCATCGCTTCTGCGCGCCGACGGGGCGCGTGACGAGACAGCCGCCCTCGGCATGCTCGAGACGGCCGCTGCGACGTCGAGCAATCAGCAGACTGAGGCCGCACGAGAAAGGTTCACGCAGCTTCTTCCGAACGAGCGGATGCGACTCGTCCGGTGGCAGCCGGAACTCAGGACGCTTGTCGAGACGAATGCCGACGATGCCCAGGTCTTCGAAGAAAGACTCGAGTCCCCAAGGGATGGGGGGACTGTCGATGTTCACCTGGGGCCATGGTGGCAAGGCGATCTCACGGATTTCCAGGAACGGGACCTCAAGAAGCTGTTAGGCCTCTCCCACGGCGCGAATTTCAGCGTACCCGGGGCTGGGAAGACGCGAGTCGCCCTGGGCGTCTTTCAGCACCGGCGAGAAGAGGGCGAGATCGAACGGATGATGGTGGTCTGTCCAAAGTCGGCGTTCGAAGCCTGGCACGAGGAAACCCGCGAGAGCTTTTCTCAAAGCGGCCCGAACCTCCGGCTTTCAGTGTACGAGGGCGTCGCAGCAGACTGCGACATTCTGCTCGTGAACTACGAGCGGCTACCGGAGGCCGAGCCAGCCCTTCTTCGCTGGCTTCGCTCACAGCCATCCCTTCTGGTACTCGACGAGGCGCACCGAACGAAGCTCGGCCCGGCCGGCGCATGGGGGTCGGTATCCCTAGCACTTGGGCCCTTCGCGCGCCGACGTCTCATCTTGACAGGGACGCCAGCTCCAAATGGGCCCCGCGATCTCGAAAACCTGATGTCGTTCGTGTGGCCAGGCCAGGGCCGAATGGCGGTAACGAGGGCCCTTGCCAACGCGAACCTGCGCGAGGCGAGCACCATCCTCCGGCCTCTCTTCGTCAGGACGACTAAGAAAGAACTTGGCCTGCCGCCTGTAACAGCGATTAAGCGGCCTGTCACGCTGCCGCCCCGACACCGTGAGCTCTACCGGGCGCTCCTCGGACAGTATGCGGGAGCGCGGGCAGGCGCTGCGGATATCGAGGCGCTCGGCCGAGTTGTCATGTACCTCCTTATGGCCGCAACGACGCCTGCCCTACTTGCGACCGGCAGCTCACGGTACGAGCCGCTTGCCTACCAGGTTCCGCCCTTAGAACCACCAGAGGGTTCTTCGCTTGCCGACCTGATGCGCGACCTGCCGCTCTTCGAGCACGCACCGAAGTACCAGGAGGTGCGTCTTATCGTTGCCGAGAACGCGGCTGCTGGGAGGAAGACGTTGGTTTGGTCAACATTCGTTCGGAACCTCACCACACTGGCGCTGCTGCTCGAGCCGTACAGCCCCGCTGTTGTCCACGGCGGCACCGAGGACAGAGATGAGCAGCTGCGGCGTTTTCGGAACGACGCAGAATGCATGGTTCTGTTATCGAATCCGGCGACACTGGGCGAGGGCATCAGCCTTCATCACATTTGCCACGACGCGGTCTATCTCGATCGAGACTTTGCTGCAGGCAGGTTCCTACAGAGTCTCGACCGGATCCACCGCCTGGGGCTTCAGCCGGGAACCGAGACGCGGGTGACGGTTCTCCTGGCCTCGGAGACGATCGACGAGGTCGTCGAGCAGCGTCTGGCCGCGAAGCTTCAGTTCATGGGCCGGATCCTGGACGACCCCGAGGTGGAAGCGCTCGCAGATCTCGACGAAGAGCCGTCCGTTTCCGTGGGAATGGACAGCACTGACGTCGAAGCTTTGCTGGCACATCTCGGCACGAATGCTTCCCGCTGAAGCCGTAGTCCGTGCCGCGTCCCGCTGGCTGGTGCTTCTCGAGACGTCTTCATTTGCAGAGGCGGGGGCGATCTTGCGCGCCAACACCGATTACACGGATCTAACGTACACGCAGTATTCGCTGGCACTCGAGTGGCTCGGCGAGGTAGGCCTGATAGCAAGAGGTGAGCACGGATACGTGGTTACTGCGGAAGCTGCCCGCCTTTCGCCGGAGGAACGGAGCCAGCTTCTCTTCATGAAGGCGGTCGAAGTTTCCGACCGCCCGTGGCTTCCGGACGCAGATCTATTGATCCAGAATGTTGACGACCTTCCCGAGGACGCCGCGCAGCTCGGAGCATCGCTCGGCCTTTCCGAGGATTCGACGCTTGTCGGAATCCGCCAGGTGCACGGCCATATCGACCTTGAACTGCGAACCGTCATCGGAGGAGTCGGCGAGCGTGCACTGGTTGCAGCACTCGAGCACCAGTGGCCAGGATCCACCGTGCACGTGGCACTTGAGAACGACGGCTACGGGTACGACGTGGCCTTCCAGCAGCCCGGCGGCCGCCTGTGGCACCTGGAGGTGAAGAGCACAACGCGCCAAGGGCGGCTCGTCCTACACTTGAGCCGACAGGAATACGAGGTGGGTCGGCTCGATCCGGCGTGGCGGCTCCTTGTGGTTGGCCTCGATGGCGACCATGAGCTGGAGTGTCTCGCTACGGGGACAGGTGAAGTCCTCTTCGCCCGGGCGCCCCGTGACACACCGGCGGGAGCGAAATGGCAGAGCGCGAGCTACGAGCTAGGCCTTGGCGATCTCAGGCCAGGTCTCGACTTCCTTGATGCGCCGCCTCCCAGCGTTGACCCGGTGCTCGTGTTCGGGACTCGCACGGCACCGTCATCGTTCGCCTGGATGCCGGCCACGGCGACTTAGGCCCGACTCTCGGCCGGCGCGCGCCGCGCGCCGGCCGCTTGATTCCGTAGAGAAAGTTGGAACCACGCGTCGCGCCCGTCACATGCCGCGGGCGGTCGAGGCGTCTCAGCGTCCGCCCGAGTACATCGCCAAGTGGGGTCTCGGTGCGGAGGGCGAGCGGCGAACTGCGAAGGTGCTGCGCCCGCTGCTGCGCAGGGGCTGGACGGTCACCCACGACGTCCAGCGGACGCACGAGAACTTCGACCATGTCCTCGTCGGCCCGCCCGGGATCTTCCTGCTCGAGACGAAGGTGCGTGCGGGAACGGTGAGACTCGAGGAAGGCGTCCTGACGATCCGCTACCCGGACGATCCCGACGAAGTCGTCACGCTTCCGCGTCTCGCAGCCCAGATGCGTGGGCGCGCGCGGGACCTGCGCGCGACGCACCCATTCGAGAACGGCGTGCGTCGCTGGGTGACGCCGGTCGTGGTGCTCTGAGCGACCTTCCCGGACCGCGTCGTGGAGCCGACGGCATCACCTACATCCATGGCGACGAGCTCGTGGGTTGGCTCCGGTCGCTCCCGAGCGCGAACGTCGCTCGGCCCGAGCTCGCGTGCGTCCGTTAGTGGTGCCGTGCGAGTTGATTCGCAGACCGAGCTCGTGATCGCGGTCGACATCGCGGAGCGACTCGGCATCTCTCCGCAACGAGTGCACGTGCTCGTCAGTGGTCCTGGATTTCCCAAACCGACCGGCAAGCTCGGGCGCTCAGCGGTGTGGCGATGGAGCACGGTCGAGCAGTGGGGCGCGGGAGACGGGCAGACCTCCTTGCCCAGCGTCCGAGTAACAGGAGGTGCGCCCGCGATCGCGGCCAGAGAGTCACCGTTCCGCGACGGCGACCCGTTTACGCGGAAATCAGTCGCGCATCCTGCCGAAACCGTGGCCCGTCTTATCCGCGGGCATCGTCGCGCAACGCACGACTAGGGCGCGACAGTGATTGTGGAAGAACGCATTAGGACTTCGAACCTCCGACTGGGCCGGGAGGGGCTGTTCAAGTCGACGCGGCTCGATGGTTCCGACCGCGAGATACTGGGACCATGAGTGGAATCGCGGCTGAGACACGCACAAGATTCGGTCGAGATGGCTGACGCGGCAGTCCGCGACGCACTAGGGCACGAGTCGACCCGCCTCGAGCTAGCGGTCGTCGGTGGGGACAACTCCCCTGCTGCACGCGCTGTCAAGCTGATGTACGAGACCGGGGACTACGACGGGATCCCGCTCACGCCCAGCGATGAGCACGAGGCGATCGAGCTTCTCGCGGGGATGGGGAAGTTCTATCTCTTCGACGAGCTCGTGGCCGGCGCAGAGCGCCTCTCCGAGTCGATCCACAGCGTTGCGGAACGCGGTCTGCAGGAGGTGATCCAAAACGCAGAGGATCAGCGCGCCTCGACCGTCCGATTTGGCTACCGCAAGGGCCGAAAGGGCGGAGGTCAGCTCCTGGTCGCCCATGATGGCGAGCCAGTCGAGCTACGAGATGTCTTACGGATGTCCCTCCCGTTGATCTCTGGATCGAGGGAGGACGCCGAGAAGATTGGCCAGTTCGGTGTTGGCCTGAAGACGCTGAAGCAACTGGGACGCGAGCTTCAGGTGCACTGTCGACCTCTTCCGAGCTTCTCGATCGAGGACGGACGCATCAAGCCGGTGAGCTCAGCCAGGCCGATCTCGGGCTTCTGGAATGCGAGCGCCCGAGAGACGCTCTTCGTCCTTTCTCTGAAGGACAAGGACTTCGACCTCGCGTTCTTCGAGCGATGGATCGCAAGATGGGATGCCTCCTCGCTGCTCTTCCTAGATCACGTTTCTTCGGTGGCGCTGATCGACCTTGGGCCGCGAAGGAAGACCGTCAGAGCCTGTCGTCTGCAACGGGGCCCTGAGAGGACTGTGGACCTGGCGATTCCTCGCGCTACCGACGTTCGGGTAGCGACGATCACTGAGCCAAGAAGTAGTCGCCGCTGGACGCGATACGTCGCGAGGTTCACGACTCCCCAGAGGCTCGCCGACAAGGCAGATCACCTGGGAGACACGCTCGACGTCCGCATCGCACTCCCGAACCGCGAGCAGGTCAGCCGGGTCTACGTCGGCCTTCCCCTCGAGGAGCCGAGCAGCCTGCCGTACTCGGTCGGCTCAAGCACTTCAAGCTAAGCGCTGACCGAACGGATCTTCTCGAGCACAAGCGAAACGGCTGGCTGATCCACGCGATCGGTGAGCTCGCGACTGCCGTCGCGGTCAGGCAACTCGCCGAGAGCCCGAAGAGGGCTTGGCGCGCGATAGCCCTCTCCGGCGATGGCTGCGGCAACTCCGAGTGGATCAAGAGTCAGTTCGAACGGCTCATTGAGCGTCAATGGCGCGAGCTGGGTAAGAGGGGGGTTTTGCGAGTTGCCGATGGCGTTCGGCTCGACGAGCTGATCTACGAGGTAGAGGAGCTCGACGGCCTGCTCAATGCGGACGACGTCGAACGCCTCTGGCACGAAGAGTGGGGCGAGGGCACGAAGGCCGTGCCCAAGTCCGCTCGCGATGGAGGTCGGTGGCGCGACGTGCTCTCCGACGCCGCCTGTGAAGCCCAATACCTGGACTTTCAGGAAGTCCGCCGGGCCTTCGACTGGCCTGACGACGAGGTCGCATCGAGAGGGGCCGGCTGGCTCGTAGATCTCGTCGCGGCAGGAATCGCCTTGGGGGCAGAAGCGGAGCTGCTCGAGCGCAGATGCATTCCACTTGCGAGGGGCGGGGGGCGCCTAAGCCCGAAAGAGGTGATCGACGGGGGGGCGCTCCTTGTGCACTCCTTGCCCACCGAGGGCCTGGCCGCTTCACTCAAGATCGCACAGCAGATCGCCCTCAAGCTCCGCTCGAGCTCGCGCAACGCCCGAGATGTGCGGCGATGGCTGAGTGAGAAAGGCGCGCTACAGGAGAAGGCAAGTGATGCCGCGACTATCCGCGCGCTGGCCCGAGGAGACGGCACGGAGCCCCACGACCTCCAGCGCAGGGACCCCGTGCTCAAGCGCCTACAGAACTCGTTTGACCAGCTCGCCCCGGAAGAGCGAGCCGCCCTTGGGCCTGGCGTAGGAAGGAACATCGAGATCAGGGGCTACGAGCACCTTGCCGGGCGAAAGCACGTCACTGCCGTAAAGCCGGCTGAGGCGTACCTCCCAAGCCGGATTGACAGCGGGCCATTTCCGAAAGCGGCTGGCAAGACCGACGCCCTCCGGTGGGTGGACCCAAGCTACCGGGACATCCTGTCTGGCCCGAGGGGTCGCGGGGCGCTTGCCTTCCTGCGAGAGATCGGGGCAGCAACGGCGCCTCGGCTCATCCGCGCTGAAGAGCCGACGAGGAACCCTCACGCCGCAAAGCTGTTCAGGAAGCGGAACCTGAGCGCACAACACAAGGCGGAACTTGGTGAGCGCCGCGAGGCAACGGGCCTTCGTGGCGACTGGCTGAGCCCGGACGCCGATGCGATCGCTGCGAACATCGCCTCGGAACGGAAGCTCGTTGAGCGTCAGTCCCGGGCAAGGGCATTCATCCTGGCGTTCGAAGAGCGGTGGAGCGACTACGCGGACAAGGTCGACGCCGAGGCCGTCTCGCATTACGGATCGTTCATTCCTCATGGCACCGTCACAGCCACATGGCTTGCACGGCTTGCTAGTGAGCCCTGGTTAACCACACGAGAACCAGGCCTTCAGCGTGCGTGTCCCCGAGACCTGGCTGTTCTTACGGAGACGTCGTTCGATCTCGAAGGGGAGAACAGGGCGAGCTACTCGGGAGAGCTTGAGGCTGAACACGCCGATCTTTTCTTCGTCTCGGCGCTCGGCATCAAGGGTCGCCCACGAGCCTCGGACGTGATCGCTGAGCTCGAAGGCCTCAAGGACGCGGAGGCTCAGGGAGTTTCGGTCGAGCAGCGCCAGGCCGACCGGTGCCTAGAGGCTCTGTCGTACTTCGTGTCCGGCGGTCGCCACGAATCCGAGAGTGACCTGTCGGACTCAGAGATCCGAAGCGCGCTCACTGACCCAGGCAGGAAGGGTGGGCTGATCCGAGTCTCTGGGGCGTGGCTGTCCCCCGTCGAGGTACGCCGGGGACCCCCGATGCACGAAAGCGTCCCCTGCACAAGCGTCGCGCCGGCGCTTCTTAAGGCCATCGGCGTTCTGGAGCCGTCAGCGGCGGAGTGCGTCGAGGCGCTGCAGGCGTTGGCCCGAGACAAGACAGTCGAGCGCACAGGAGAATTCCGCGTCTTCGAGCGCCTGCTGAGCATTGCCAGCGACAAGCCAAGGAGCCTCAGAGCGCTCAAGAAAGCGCCACTACGCCTCCACGCCGGCTGGCAGCGAACCCGAGGAGCTGAGGAGGTCTTTGCCGTCGCCGACCCCACCTTGGCAAGACAGCTCGGGGAGAGATGGCCCGTATGGGATCCGCCGATGCCGCTCGTACGCATTGCACCGCTTGCGAACAGCCTCGGCGTCGCGATCCTTGACCCGGCGAGCTTCGAAGCAGACATCCCCGCCCACCTGCTCGAGCGTGAGCTAGACCGCATGGCGGACTATCAAGCCGCTGTCGATCGCTTCCGGCGCTACCTGCAGATACACCATTCCGACTTGTACGAACGGGTCGGCGCAGCAACCTGGCGGTCTCTCTCCGATGCCGCGCTGGTGATCAGTGGGGAATGGAAACTCCGCGTCAGGGCTCCGAGGAAACGCCCCGAGCGGGTGCCAGTCCGCGCGCACCTATTCGTGAACCCGAATGCCCTTTGCGTTGTGGACGAGGACCAACTCGGTCGACGCGACGGCGCCGGTCAGACCATCGCAGCCCGCGTCGGGGGCCCGGACGCAACCGAAGCCGATCTCTCGACGCTCGCCCTTGTCTGGGTTGAGTCTTACCGGGACGAGGGTGCGCCCGAGTTCGACCTAGATCCCTTGGAAGAGCCAGAGGCTGCACCGGGCTTGGGCGACTTCGAGCGGTTCAGGGCGAGCACGCGCAAGCGAGGCGGTCGCCGTCTCAAGCGCACCCGGACCACAGAGCGACCGCCGAAAGAAGAGCCGCGGCGATTGCACGTCGCCGACGAGCTGGATCTGAGCCAGATACGAGGCCTGCTGCTAGAGGGCGATCGCCGTGGAACGACAATTCGACTGTCGAGCAAGGCCAAGCTCATCCCTCGACTAAGAAGTCATCGCGTCCGATGGCGCAGCGCAAGGTACGAGCCGGAATCCGCGATTACACCGAAGAGGAGAAGGAGGATCTCGCTCTTGACATAGTCGCAACCGTTCTCGCCAAGCAAAAGGGACTAACGCTGGAGGACATTCGCGACCAGGCAAATGCCGGTGCAGACGCGGTGGATCGGCAGCGTGACATCTGGGTCGAGCTCAAGGCTCACGGGCGAGACATGCCTGACGTCATCCGTCTTGAGCCGAGCGAGTTCGAGCTTGCCGAGAGAAAGAAGGGCAAGTACTTGCTCGCGATCGTCTGGGGTCTCGAGGTGTCGCGCAAGCCAGACTACGTGCTCATTTCGGATCCGCTCCGTCGGCTGGACCGTACGATCTCGGGTCGCATCCATTTGTCGGGTATAGCCGACCTTCGGCGTAAGTCCGCCGGTAACTAAACTGCCGCGCCGCTCTCGGTCTTGCAGAGCCTCGTCGTGAAGCACGAGGATGAGAGCGACGAGAGTCGAACCCGCGACCTCCTGCGTAACAGGCTCGCGGTCATGGATTCCGACCAAAGCGTGAGTGCACCCAATCCATCGCGGTTCCGGCCAGAAGCGAGACTGGATGGCCTCCAGGGTCGTGGCCGCAAACGCCGCGCCTTGCGCGGGGAGCAGGAGCCGCCGGGCGCGGCCTAGACGGCCGACAGGGCCGATCGATCATTCCAGATCGCTGTTCCCTCAGCGTTCCCTTGGGCCGGAAAAGGAAGGCAAAGTAAGGTCGACGCGCCCGGAAAAGTCCCTGCAAAATGGCCGAAGCCCTCCGACGGACTCGAACCGTCGACCCCCTCCTTACCATGGAGGTGCTCGACTCATCATTCGGATACCGCTTAGTGCACGTCTCGCGCCGCCTTCGGAATGCGGCGTAGACCGGTCGATAGAACGTCGACGTAACAGCGGCTTCGCAGTCAGCCGATCTCCTGGGATGCGTGCCAGAGTGGGGAGGTGCGCCAAAGCAGAGACGGCCTCGTGCTCTCCCCCTCCGATCTCAACGCCTTTCTAGCCTGCCCGCACCTAACGACGCTCGAGATGGCGGTCGCGCGCGGCAAGCTGCAGAAGCCATTCCGCGTCAACCTCCACGCTGACCTCATCCGTAGCAAGGGTGAGGAGCACGAGGGGCGCTACCTCGCCCAGTGCCGCGCCGCCGCCAAGACCATCGCCGAACCCCAAACCGCCGAGGAAACCGAGCAAACCACACGCGTCGCCGAAGCCGACGTCATCTACCAGGCGCAGTTCGAGCACGACGGCTGGCGCGGGATCGCGGACTTCCTCGAGCGCCTCCCGGACGGCTCCTACGAGGTCGTCGACACGAAGCTCGCGCGCCACGCGCGGCCCGAGCACGTCCTCCAGCTCTGCTTCTACACCGAGCAGCTCGCGCGCATCCAGGGCCGCGAGCCTGAGCTAATGCACGTCGTCACCGGCATCGGCGAGCGCGAGACGTTCCGCCCCGGGGACTACGGCGCCTACTACCGCCGCCTCCGGCAGCGCTTCATCGAAGCGATCGAGAGCCAGGCGCCCACCTACCCGTATCCCGTCGAGCACTGCGGCCTCTGCGACTTCCTCGAGCTCTGCGAGAAGCAGTGGGAGGGGGACGACCACCTGACCCTCGTCGCCGGCGTCTCGCGCCTCCAGGTCGAGCGGCTTACGAAGGCGGGAATCGACACGCTGACGGCGCTCGCCCTCGCTGAGATCGACACGAAGGTCCCGAGCATGCGCCCGTCGACCTTCGAAGGTCTACGCCACCAGGCCTCCCTCCAGCAGCACTACCGCAAGACACGCGAGCACAAAATCGACCTTCTCCCGCAAGAGGACGAGCGCGGCTTCAACCTCATGCCGGAGCCCTCGCCGGGCGACATCTGGCTCGACTTCGAGGGCGACCCCTGGTACGAGCCGGGCCGCGGGCTCGAGTTCCTCTTCGGCTGGGTCGAGCTCGCAGAGAACGGCGAGGAGCTCTACCGCACCCTCTGGGCCCGCGACCGAGACGAGGAGCGGCGCGCCTTCGAGGAGCTCGTCGACTACCTCGTCGAGCGCCATCGGCGCTTCCCCGGCATGCACGTCTACCACTACGCGCAGTACGAGCGCACCGCGCTCACGCGCCTCGCGGGCGAGCACGGGACGCGCGAGGAGGAGGTGGACGACCTCCTGCGCGGCGAGGTGCTCGTTGACCTCTTCCGCGTGACGAAGCAGGCACTCCGCGCGTCGGTGCCCGGCTACTCGATCAAGCGGGTGGAGGAGCTCTACGGCTTCGTCCGCGAGGCGGAGATCGGCGGCGGGAGCCAGGCCGTCTTCGACTTCGAGACCTGGCTCGAGACCGGAGAGGACTCGCTCCTCGAGCGCATCGCCGCTTACAACCGCGAGGACTGCCTCTCGACGCTCTGGCTCCACCGCTGGCTGGTCGGGCTGCGGCCCGACCTCCCATGGTATGTGCCGCGCGAGCAGGAGGAGAAGAAAGAGGAGGCCGTCCAGCGACAGCAGGAGCGCGACCGCGTGCGCGATGGGCTCCTCGGCGACGCCGAGGAGGGCGAGCCACACTGGCTCCTCGCGCAGCTCCTCGACTACCACCGTCGCGAGGGGCGGCCGCAGTGGTGGGCCTACTTCCACAACCTGACGCTCGACCCGGAGGAGCTCGAGGACTCGAGCGAGACGATCGGCGGCCTCGAGCCCGCGGGCGAACCCGTCCAGATCAAGCAGTCCTACGAATACACGCTGACGTTCCCGGCGCAGGAGCACAAGATCGGCGGGCCGGCGATCGATCCCGTGACGGAGAAGCGCTACAACGTGCGCGTCGACGACGAGCAGGGGACGGTGACGTTCCGGCGGGCGGTTGCGCTCGCCGCCGAGCCGTTGCCGAAGGCGCTCATCCCGCCGGAGCCATTCCCGACCTGGACTCAGCGCGACGCCGTCCTCCGCTTCGCCAAGTCGCTGGATTCCTATCCCGCGCTCGTCGAGATCCTCGAGCGGCGGCCGCCGCGGGCTCGTCTCGACGCGAGTCTCGAAGAGGCCGCGCTCTCGCTCGACGGCAGCTACCTGCCGGTGCAGGGGCCGCCCGGCTCCGGGAAGACGTGGAACGGGGCGCGCATGGCGATCACGCTCATGCGGGCCGGCCGGCGCGTGGGCGTGACGGCGCTCAGCCATAAGGCGATCCACAAGTTCCTCGAAGAGGTCGAGGACGCGGCGCTCGAGGCCGGCTTCGAGTTCCGCGGGCTTAAGAAGTGCGGGGATGACCCGGGGACGCGGTACGAGGGCCGTGGGCTGATCGAGAACGAGCGTGAGAACGACGGGATGCTCGACGAGGAGGCGCTTCTCATCGCGGGCACGTCCTACCTCTTCGCGCGCGAGGAGCTCGACCAGCACGTGGACACGCTCTTTGTCGACGAGGGCGGGCAGTTTTCCGTGGCGGACGCTCTCGCGGTGGGAACGGCCTCGCGGAATCTCGTCTTGCTCGGCGACCCGAACCAGCTGCCGCAGGTCTCGCAGGGCTCGCATCCGCCGGGTGCGGACGCGTCGGTGCTCGGACACCTGCTTGGCGAGGACGAGACACTCCGGCCCGGGATGGGCGTCTTCCTTGAGCACACGTGGCGCTTACGGCCCGAAGTCAACGCCTACATCTCGGAGACGTTCTACGAGGGCCGGCTGGAGCCGGCCGAGGTGACTTCGACGCGCTCGATTGCGGACGGCAACGGCGTGCGCTTCCTTCCGGTTCCGCATTCCGGGCACAGAACTGCGGCGCCCGAGGAGGGGAAGAAGGTGGCTGAGGAAATCGCGCGGTTGATCGGGACGCCGTACGTCGAGAACGGGGTCGAGCGGCCGCTCGGCTATCGCGACTTCATCGTCGTCGCACCCTACAACTCGCACGTGCGCTGTCTCCGCGAGGCGCTGCCGGACGCGGTGCGCGTCGGCACAGTCGACAAGTTCCAGGGCCAGGAGGCCACGGTCTCGTTCTTCTCGATGGCAAGCTCGAGCGGCGAGGACGTCCCGCGTGGGATCGACTTTCTCTTTTCGCGGAACCGCTTGAACGTCGCCGTCTCGCGAGCGCGCTGCCTGGCCTACGTCGTCGCGAGCCCGCGGCTCCTGGACACCGAGTGCCGAACCGTGGAGCAGATGAAGCTCGTCAATGCGCTATGCCGCTTCGCCGAGGTCGCTGGCGCGAAGGGTCAGTACCAGACGGCGACCGGATAGCCGTCGAGATCCTCGGGCGGGTCGGGGAGACTCTCGGCTAGTCCGGCGCAGATTCGCTGGGCGCTCCAGGCTCCCGCGGCCGCGTCCAGGACATCGTCAAGTGGAGCCCCAGCTGTCTCATTCAGATTGGTCAGCTCGATTCCCTCGCGACTCAAGAGCTCCAGCCGAATCAAGGCACCTGCCCTGACTTCTTGCGGTAACCGAGTGGCCGACCCTCATTCATGGCTCGAAAGCTGACCTCGGGGTGGACCTCGCGGAAGTGGCCATCCGAACGAGCTAACCCCGTCACGTGGATTATCCGCTGGCCGAGCGCGTGGGATTGAGCCGAAAGGCCTTGCCCGGGGCCGAAAGGGACTTCCAGACGTGCCTTCGGCGGCGTGCTGAAGACCACGCTGGCAGTGCCAGAAAGAAAGGCACGCGCCGCGCGGTCGGCTTCGCGCGGACCGAAGCCAATGGGGATGTCAATCGCGATGATGTCGACATCGGTGAGCTCGGGGAAGGTCGTATCGACAGGGCGCAGCAAGAAGTCGTCGACGAACCCGCCGTCGTCGAGCACGACCGCTACCCAGCCGCCCTTCGTCCCGTCGAAGCCAGCGACTCGCACGCTCCCCAGCTTAGGTGCGGCTAGCCGTACCCCGGAATACCCGCCTGCCTCACTGCGTTGAGCATTCCTGTTAGCGCACACTAACCCCAACGAACCAAAGTGTTCACGGAAGGAGGGGTGCCATGACACAGGCTGCTTACGACAATCGTTGGAAGGCGCTCGCCGTCCTCGGCATCGCGTACCTCATGGTCGTCCTCGACGTGTCGATCGTGAACGTGGCCCTGCCCTCGATCGAGACGGACCTCAGCTTCGCGCGCGAGGATCTGCAGTGGGTCGTCTCGGGCTACGCGCTCACGTTCGGGGGCTTCCTGCTCCTGGGCGGTCGCATGGGAGACCTGCTCGGTCGGCGCATCGTCTTCATGATCGGGCTCGTCGCGTTCGCTGCGTTCTCGCTTATGGCGGGGCTCTCGACCTCGCCCGAGATGCTGATCGTCGCCCGGCTCCTGCAGGGTGCGGCCGGCGCCGTGCTCTCGCCGTCGGTCTTCTCGATCGTCTCCGTCCTCTTCGCGGAGGGCTCGGAGCGGAACAAGGCCCTCGGCATCCTCGGTGCCATTGCCGGCTCGGGAGCCGCCATCGGCGTCCTCGCGGGCGGCGTCCTCACCGAGTACGTCGGCTGGGAGTGGATCTTCTTCGTCAACGTCCCCATCGGCCTCGCCGCGCTGGCCTTCGTGCCGCGCTACGTGAGCGAGAGCCGCGCGGACGGGATGACGAGGCATTTCGACACCGCCGGCGCGGTCACGGTCACCGGTAGCCTCATGCTCCTTGTCTACGGCCTCACGCAGACGACGAACAACGGCTGGACGTCCATCCAGACGATCGGAGCGCTCGCAGGCTCGGCCGTCCTCATGGCCGCGTTCCTCTGGATCGAGAACCGCTCGCGCTCGCCGCTCGTCCCGCTCGGCTTCTTCCGCCGACGGACGCCGACGGCCGCGAACGTGATCGGCCTCGGCCTGGGGACGATGGTGTTCGGGATGTTCTTCCTGCTCTCGCTCTACATGCAGCAGGTGCTCGGCTTCTCGGCCCTGAAGACGGGTGTCGGCTACCTCGCCGTCGCGCTGACCGCCGTCGTCGCCTCGGGCGTCGCCCAGGCGCTCGTCACGCGGGTGGGCGTGAAGCCGATCCTCGCCATCGGGATGGGCCTTCTCGGCGGCGGCCTCGCGTACTTCACGCAGGTCTCGCCGAACGGCTCCTACCTCGGCGACCTCCTGCCCGGCTTCCTGCTGATCGGCGTCGGGCTCGGGTTCTCGTTCGTGCCGGTCTCGATCGCCGCTCTGGCCGGCGTCACCGGCAAGGACGCGGGGCTCGCGTCCGGGCTCATCAACACGAGCCAGCAGATCGGCGGCGCCATCGGGCTCGCCGTGCTCGCCACGGT
>WNGB01012546.1_pt1 | contig 15616 bp, 16 predicted proteins | sample 5400681 | NCBI WGS metagenome assembly WNGB01 (sample SAMN13153367, study PRJNA577476) | soil metagenome | isolation source: 115 cm soil or saprolite under grassland replicate 2 | place: USA:California | collected 2016-06-15
CGAGATACCGGCGCTGAGGGACGGTCGGGTTCACCTCGTGGACGGCAAGCTCCTCTCGTGGTATGGGCCGCGTATCGAACAGGCCCTGGCGCGCTTGCCGGCGCTGCTGGCCGGCGGCGTGTCTGACTGACCTGGTCCTAGTGTCTCGGCTTGCGCTTGGCCGCGGGGCTGCGCCGGCGACGCGGCTGTCCCGGCTTGCTCACCGGTGCGGGCGAGCCCGCCGCGACCTCGAGGATCATCTCGATCTCCACGGGGATCCCCATGGGCAGGGCGGCCATCCCCACGGCGGAGCGGGCATGACGCCCGTTTTCGCCGAAGACCTCCACCATCAGATCCGAGAAGCCGTTGATCACCTTGGGCTGGTCGCCGAACCCTTCGGCGGAGTTGACCATGCCCAGGACCTTGACCACCCGCTTCACCTTGTCCAGGCTGCCCAGGATACTCCGGGCCGAGCCCAGCAGGTTGATCCCGACCTCGCGCGCGACCTTGTAGCCTTCCTCGGTGGAGAGGTCCCGGCCGAGCTTGCCCCGCGCCGTGGGGCTGCCCTCGCGAACCGGGCCGTGGCCGGAGAGGAAGAGGAGGTTGCCGACCCGGACACCCGGGATGTAGTTACCTACGGGCTTTGCGGGCGGTGGGAAGGTGATGCCGAGCTGTTTGATCTTCGCCTCTGCGCCCATCAGGCTTCTCCTCGAGAGGGGGTTGGGGAGCGACATCCGGTTTCGCCGGAGGATCCCCGATCAGCACTGCCGTAAATCTGATCCCGGTTCGTCCGCGGGGAAGGTGAAGTCGTGCGCCTCGGCGCCCTCGACGCCGATGAAGAAGAAGGCCGGCCCGTCCGGATCGGCACGCCAGACAATGGCCAGGACATCGAGGGGGCGTCCTCCCGGGGGCCGGAAGCGCAGCTGCGCCTGGGTCCCGGGTTCGAACGGCGGGTCGTCGAGCCTCACCTTGGCGCCGAAGGGGCTCAGGTTGATGGTTTCGAGGTCGAAGCTCTTGTCACCGGCCTCGACGGTCACGGGCCAGGTTACCCGCGCCCGGGGATGCCTTCGAAGGTCTGGTTCTCGTTCTCGAATCACGTATGCCGGCTCCGCAGGCGCAGTGTCTCACCGCAGCGGGGGGCAGAACAAGGGCTATTTTTGGACCGATGGTCGCGCGGGAGCGCCCCGGTGGGCCGGGCCCTGTGAGTCTTGGCGTGGGGCTCCGCCCGTGTGACAATGAACGCGGACCGACAGGCATTCGCCACTCATGACTGACCCCGTGACCCCGTCCCCTGCCGCGACGCTGGTGCTGCTCCGCGACCGGGCGCCGGCCGGGGTCGAAGCCCTGCTGGTCCAGCGCCATGCCAAGAGCAAGTTCGCGGCGGGCGACCACGTCTTTGCGGGCGGCAAGGTGGAGCCGGAGGATATCGCCGCCGGTGTCGAGCGCCTCTGCCGCGGGCTCACGGCCGAGGACGCGGCGGTCCGGCTCGCACGCTCGGAGGGAGTCGCCCCCCTTCGGAACCTCTCCCCAGGACAGGACTGCGCAAGCGAAGCCGGCGCTCGAACAGCGTCCATCACTTCGTACGAGGGTTTCTCCGACACGCTCCGAGGCGATGGGTCGGCGCCGCGGAACGCGGTCGGCTACTGGGTGGGGGCCATCCGGGAAGCCTTCGAGGAGGTCGGCATTCTGCTGGCCTACTCGCCGGATGGAGAGCTCGTGCAGTTCACCCGGGACAACCGAGAGCGGTTCGCGGCGCATCGCGAGGCCTGTCACGCATCCAATCAGGCCTTCTTCTCCATGCTCCGCGCCGAGGAATTGACGCTGGCCACGGACCGGCTGACGTACTTCGCCCACTGGGTCACCCCCGAGGAGAACCCCATCCGCTTCGATACCCGATTCTTCGCCGCCGTGGCGCCTCCCGGTCAAGAGCCGACGGCGGACGGGCGGGAGATCGTGGCGTTGCGCTGGCTGAGCCCGGCCGAGGCCCTCGAGGCACTGCGCCGCCAGGAGATCTCGCTCCGCTTCCCGACGATCAAGAACCTGGAGATCATCGGAGCGGCAGGCGCCGGCGCCACGGCGGCGGAGGTCGTAGCATCGCTCGCCGGCCGTCCCGTCCCGACGATCCGGCCAAGGATCCTGGTCGTGGAGGGGCGGCCGGTCGCGGTCCTTCCCGGCGATCCCCGCTGGTACTGAACGTACACGGAGTACGCCTCGCGTGCGGCCGTCGGTCGCCGTCTCGCAGCTGGACGCTTTTGAACAGCCGTCGAGGGTTTTCGCTCCGATCAGCTCCGGCCGAGACCGGGTCGGGTGGCGTTGACGAGGACGGCCATGTTGCCGTACGGGTGCCGGTTCTCCAGCATGGCCTGGTGGCACTCGGGGATCTCGTCGAAGGGGTAGGTCCTCGACAGATTGGGATCCACCCGTCCCTCCGCGACGAGCGCCGTCACCGCCGCCGCCTGCGCGTCGTTGGAGAGGTGGCTGCCCTGAAAGCGCTTCTGGCGCATCCAGTGGTAGCGGAGATCCATGGTCACGTTGTAGCCCGTCGTCCCCGCGCAGATGACGATCATGCCGCCGGTGGCGCAGACGAAGCCCGAGGTGGGCAGTGTCGTCTCTCCGGGATGCTCGAAGACGATGCGGGGGCTCGTCCTGTCGCCGAGCGCGTCCCAGATGGCCTTGCCGAAGGCGCGCGCCCCCTTGACCCAGTCGCCGTAGGCCTTCGCCTCTTTCGTGTCGGGCATGGGGCCCCAGTGCGTGAACTCCTTGCGGTTGATCGCGCCGGCCGCCCCGTGCTCGAGACAGAACTTCTTCTTGGCTTCGTCGGAGACCACCGCCACCGCCCGACCGCCCCGCGCGCGGGTGATGCAGAGCGCCATGCTGCCGAGCCCGCCGGCCGCGCCCCATACGAGGACGACGTCGCCGGGCTCGACGGTGTGGGGCGGCCAGCCCATGAGCATGCGGTAGGCCGTCGAGGCGCAGAGGAGAAAGCAGCCCGCCTCTTCCCAGGTGAGCCGCTTGGGCTTGGGCAGGCACTGGTGCGCCTGGGCACGGGCGAACTGGCAGTAGCTTCCGTAGTTGGTCTGGTAACCCCAGATGCGGGTGCTCTCCGCGAGCATCGGGTCCTTGCCCGAGAGCACCCAGGGATCATCAGGCCGCCACCAGCCGCTGTGGACGATGACCTCGTCGCCGACCCTGAGGCTCCGGACGTCCTTGCCCACCGCCCAGACGATGCCCGAGCAGTCGCTGCCGCCCGCGTGGAAGTCCTCGGGCTCGCCCAGCCTCTGGCGCTCGGCGATCACGTCCACCGGCGCGCCGAGCGCGGCCCAGACGTTGTTGTAGTTGATGCCCGAGGCCATCACGTAGATCAGCGCCTCGTCCGGTCCGATGCCGGGCGTCGCGATGACCTCGCGCTTCCAGGCGTCGCGCGGCTGGCCGAAGCGGCTCTGGCGGACGACGTAGGCGTGCATGCGCGCCGGCACCTCGCCGAGCGCGGGCCGGTCACCGAGGTCGTGAAGATCAGCCATCGAGGCCTCCGGACGCCGTCACCGTCCGCCGTCCTGATCTACCCGTTGAAGGCGCGGATCATCGCCGGCAGGCGCGGATCGTTCAGGCCGGGCTGGTAGGGCTGGTAGAGCGCCGTCCGATCGAGCAGTCCCGCGTACCGCTCCAGCATCTTCGCATGGAGCGTATCGTAGGTGGCCGTCACCGCGTACGTGTCGAGCATCTCGTCGGTGATCAGGTCCGCCATCCCCTGCCAGTCGCCCTCGACCGACTTCCGGTGGAGCTTCAGCGTGAGGTCCTGCCACCCATGGGCGGCGAGCACGGGCTCGTAGGTGCGCGTCGAGCCGTAGAAGGCGATCTGCTGCTTGACCATGCGCGCCTGCTCGGTCCGCTCCTTCTCGGTGTCGCCGACCACGACGAAGCTGGCGGTGGCGAAGGTGAAGTCCTTGCGCTGGCGGCCCGACTTGCGGAGCCCCCCCTCCACCGCCGGGTGGACGACCTCGCGCAGGTACCTGGGGCTGTTGAAGGGATGCACGTGCATGCCGTCGCAGAGCTCGCCGGCCACTCCACACATGTACGGGTTCACGGCGGCGATGAAGATGGGGATCCTCGGATGCTCGATGGGGCCCGGGTTGAAGAAGGGCGTCATCACGTCGAAGGTGCGAAGGTGTAGAACTGCCCCTTGAAGTCGAGCTTGGCGCCGTTCTGCCAGCAGTCCCAGATGGTTCGAAGGGCCCGGATCGCCTCGGCCATCTTGGGTCCCGGCGACTCCCACTTCACCGAGAAGCGCCGCTCGTTGTGGCCCTTGACCTGGGTGCCGAGCCCGAGCGTGAAGCGCCCGCCCGAGGCCTTCTGCAGGTCCCAGGCGATGTGCGCGGTGATCATCGGGCTCCGCGAGAACACGGTGGCGATATTGGTGCCGAGCTTGATCCGCGAGGTGCTGGTGGCGGCCACGGCCAGCGGCAGGTAGGGGTCGTGCTGCGTCTCGGACGACCAGAGGCAGTCGTAGCCCATGGCCTCGACCTTGCGGGCATAGTCGGCGCTGGTCTTGAGGTCGTGGGTCAGCATGCCGACGTCGAGCTTCACCGGTGATCTCCTTAGGCGTGGCGGCAGTGATGCGCTTCGCGCTCCAGAGCATACGCGAGCGGCGGTCCCGGTTCAACCCGTGGCATCATCTTACCTTGAAGGTAATTGCGGCCGGGCATCGAGGCGCCCATCATGGGGCAATCATTCACGGAGGTGGGGCATGGACACCGGTGTGAGGGAGATCGCGACGGCGCTCAAGGGGACGCTGTCGGACCTGCTGGGAATCGAGCTCGTCGAGGCCACGAAGGAGCGGGTCGTCGCCGAGCTCGCGATCCGGGATGAGCTGAGAACGGTGGGCGGGAGTCTTCACGGCGGAACCTTGATGGCCCTCGCCGACACCGTCGGCGCGACGGCCACCGTGCTGAACCTGCCCGCCGGGGCCACCACGACGACGCTCGAGTCGAAGACCAACTTCTTCGCGGCCGGGCGCGCGGGAACGGTGCGCGCCGAGGCGACCCCGCTGCACCGGGGGAAGCGAACCATGGTGTGGCAGACGCGGGTCACCGACGAGACGGGGCGCCTCCTCTCACTGACGATCCAGACGCAGATGGTGCTGATGCAGTGATCGTCAGATGACGCCGCCCGCAATGGGCGGCGAGCACTCCGCCGCGCGGTTGCCGGCCCGGGCCTGAACGCGAGCGGGCAGGTTCATCAGCCCGCCTGCCTCTTCATGTAGCGCTCCATGGCTTCCATCAAGAGGCCGAGCGCCTCCTTCTCGGTGCGTCCGGTCGCCGTGACCTCCGGGTAGGCAATGGCGGTGGCGCGGAAGAGACCGGTGTCATCTTTGGCGACTTCGACTTCGATTCGCATGCGTCGCCTCTCCCCTCGAGGGGAGTTCAGCCGACGACCTTCTTGTCCCGGAGCGCCTTGATCTCCTCCTCGCTCGCGCCCAGCTCCCGCAGCACCTGGTCGGTGTGCTCGCCCGTATAGGGGGCGGCGGTGCGTGCGCCGCCCGGCGTCTCCGAGAGCTTGATGGGCTGGCCGAACTGCCGGACCGTGCCGTGGCGTGGGTGGTGGATCTCGACCACCATGTCGCGCGCCTGGACCTGCGGGTCGCGGACCATCTCGTCGGGGTCGTAGACCTTGCCCACGCACACATCGGCCTTCACCAGGAAGTCGTACCACTCGTCGCGGGTGCGCGTCCTGATGAGGGCCTCGATCTCCTCGCGGCAGCGCACCTCCTCGGCGTTGGCGGCGCGCACGAACTGATCGGGCTGGCGCGCGAACTTGACGAAGTCCGGGCGATCGATGGCCTTGCAGAAGTTGGCCCAGAGCCAGGGCTCGGTGCAGCCGATCGTCAGGAGCTTCCCGTCCCTGGTCTCGTACACGGCGTAGTACGGGTAGGACCCGCCGAGGAAGCCCTCACCGCGCCTCGGCGCCCACCCGTCGCTCCAGTAGAAGCGCATGTTGGGGGTGGCGGCGAGCAAGGCGACCGAGGTGTCGAGGTAGGAGACGTCGACGTGCTGGCCGCGCCCGGTGCGCTCGCGGGCGAAGAGCGCCAGCATGATGCCGAGCGCCCCGTGCATGCTGGCGCCGGCGTAGTCGGCGACCAGGTTCAGCGGGAACACCGGCTTCCGCCCCGCCTCGCCGATCAGCCCGAGGATGCCCGCGAGGGACAGGTAGTTGCCGTCGTGGGCGGGGTAGTCTCGGTAGGGGCCGTTCTGACCGAAGCCGGAGAGCGAGCAGTAGACGACGCGCGGGTTGATCGCCTTGATGCTCTCGTAGTCGGCGCCGAGCCGCGTCATCACCCCCGGACGGAAGCCCTCGATGACGACGTCGCTCGTCGCGGCGAGCCGCTTGAAGATGGCCTGTCCCTCGGGCGCCTTGAGGTTCAGCGCGAGCGAGCGCTTGTTGCGGTTGACGTAGACGAAGGCAGCGCGCCGCCGCGCCTCCTCGTCCTCGCCCTCCTCGGGCGGCGTGTCGATCTTGAGCACGTCGGCGCCCATGTCGGCCAGGAACATGCCGGGCAGCTCGGCGGGCGGCACTCGCGCGAGTTCCAGGATCTTGATGCCGTCGAGGACTCCCATGAGAAATCTCTCCTCTTCATCCGCCGGCCGGGCGCGAAGGCGCGTGGCCGGCGGGGCAGTCGACCCCCGGGTGGACGTCACCGATACGCGTCGGGGGCCTTCGTCGCCGATTCCCAGAACACGGGATCGTGGCTGGGGAAGATCCGCCCGTCCGTGAGCCGGGCGATGGTCTTGAGCCGCTTGATGGAGTGCATCGCCCGCGTCGGATCCCAGACCACGCCCGGCGGGATCTCCTCGTCGATGGAGCGCTGCCAGTAGCAGCAATCTCCCGCGAGGATCACCGGCCCGCTCTCGGGGAGCTGGACCAGGAGCGACTGGTGCCCCGGCGTGTGCCCGTCGCTTCGCAGCACGGTGACGCCGGGCACGAGCTCCGCGTCGCCGTCGAGCAGTCGCCAGCGATAGCCGGGGAGGTCGAAGTTCTTCCGGTAGTAGAACGAGGCGAAGAAGGCCGCCGGATAATGCCCGTAGGCGTACTCGTCCTGCTGGACCACCAGCTCCGAGGACGTGAAGAGGTCGGCCCCCCCCGCGTGGTCGAAGTGCAGGTGGGACAGCACCACCATGTCCACGTCCTTCGGCTCGAGCGCGAGCGAGTCCAGCCGATGCACCAGGAGGTCCTCGTCGGCGAAGCGGGCGAGAGGATCCGTGCGGAGGAGCCCGGGCACCGCGCGAGGGGAGAGGCCGGTGTCGAAGAGAATGGTGGTGTCGGTGGCGCGGATGAGGTAACACGTGACCGGGATCCGCACCCGCTCGGGAGAGCGCTCGCCGTAGAAGAGGCCGCTCCGCTCGAAGCCGAGAAAGCCGTTCTGGAGCGCGTAGAGGGCCTTGACGGCCATCTCACAGACTCAACGCGGGCGCTCGTCGCCCACTAGTGTCCGGCCTTCGCCGCCCGCGTTCGCCGGTCACGGGTCTTCGGCTCGGGCTCCTGCGGGTCGTACACCCAGATCTTGTGCGAGGCGGCCAGCCCCATGGTGATCGTCCGCCCCTCGATCTGCACGGAGATGGTGCCCGCGTACGGCGCGACTTCGCGCACCGTGAGCCGCACGCCCGGGCGGATGCCGCTCTCCCAGAGGAAGCGCAGGAGCTGGCGATCCGCTTCGGCCTCCTCGGTGATGCGGTCCACGACCAGGGTTTGCCCGCTCACGGCCTGGCTCAGCGGGATCGGGTGATGGGCCTCGGGCGCCGGCATGCCGGGGATCGGGTTGCCGTGAGGACAGGTGCTCGGCATCCCCAGCATCTTGGCGAGCCGCTCCTCCACCACCGGCGAGAGCGCGTGCTCCAGCCGATGCGCCTCGTCGTGGGCGCGCGCCCAGTCGAGCCCGAGCACGTCGGTGAGCCAGCGCTCGAGCAGCCGGTGCCGGCGGGCCATGGTCTCGGCGATGTCGAGCCCCTTGCTGGTCAGCCGGATCTCCTTTCGCCCCTCCACCCGGACATAGCCGTCCTTCCGCATCCGGCGGAGGGCCTCGGCGATGGACGGGGCGGAGAGATGCATGTAGCGGGCGAGGCGGGCGCCGATCACGGGCTTGTCGCTTCCCGCCAGGTCGTAGATGGCGCCGAGATAGTCCTGGATGGCGGGGGTGGTTTCCGTCGCCGGGGTGGTCTCCATGGCGCCAAGGATAACGGGGGAGGTGGCGGTGGGCAAGCCCCGCCCGGGACGTGGTAATCTTGGGACCTGACCCGCCAGGGAGGCCACCATGGATTTCGCGTTGACCGAGTCGCAGGAGCTGATCAAGAAGGAAGTGGGCGCGCTGGCCCGCACCTTCTCGCTGGACTACTGGCTCGACAAGGACGACAGGGCCGAGTACCCCCACGAGTTCGTCCGCGCCTTCGCCGACAACGGGTGGCTCGGCATCATGATTCCCGAGGCGTACGGCGGCGCCGGGCTCGGGGTCACCGAGGCGTCACTCATGCTCCACGAGATCTGCGCCTCGGGGGCGGGGACCTCGGGCGCCTCGCCGATCCACTTCTACGTCTTCCCGCCCACGCCGATCATCAAGTACGGCGCGGCCGGGATGAAGCAGAAGTACCTCCCCCGGATCGCGGCGGGCGACATCGTGATGGCGTTCGGCGTGACCGAGCCCAATGCCGGCACCGACACCTCGCGGATCCAGACGCGCGCGGTCAAGCGCGGGAACCGGTGGATCGTCAACGGGCGCAAGGTCTGGACCACCAACGCGCAGCACGCCAACAAGATCCTGCTCCTGGCCCGGACCGACGACCGTGATCCGCAGAAGCCCCTCAAGGGCATGACGCTCTTCTTCGCCGATCTGGACCGGAAGGCGGTGACGGTGCGCCTGATCCACAAGCTCGGACGCGCGGCGGTGGACTCCAACGAGATCTTCATCGAGAACCTGGAGGTGCCGGACGAGGACGTGGTCGGCGCCGTCGGGGAGGGCTTCTACCATCTGCTCGATTCGCTGAACCCCGAGCGCATCGTCGTCGGCATCGAGGCGGTGGGGATCGGGCGCGCGGCCCTCGAGCGCGCCGTCCAGTACGCCAAGGAGCGGATCGTCTTCGACCGGCCCATCGGGAAGAACCAGGCCATCGCCCATCCGCTGGCCCACGCCGCCGCCCAGCTCGACGCGGCCGAGGTCATGTGCCTCAAGGCCGCCTGGCTCTTCGACCACGGGCGGCCGTGCGGCCGGGAGGCCAACACCGCGAAGCTGCTCGCGGCCGAGGCCGGGTTCGACGCCTGCGACGCGGCGCTGCAGACCTTCGGCGGCTTCGGCTACGCGAAGGAGTTCTACGTGGAGCGACTCTGGCGGGAGATCCGGCTCTACAAGATCGCGCCGGTCTCCCAGCAGATGGCGCTGAATTACCTGGCCGAGCACGTGCTGGGGCTGCCGCGCTCCTACTGATTCCCGCCCGCGAGGTCGCGATGGGCCTGACGCTCACCACGCACGACACCGGCTTCGACGACCCCGACTCCACGACCATCGCCAAGGTCCTGGCCTCTCTCGACGGCGGCCGCCACGTCCTCGCGACCCTCGGTCACTCCGAGCTGACGTACATCCAGGTCGCGGGCAGCGTCCAGACCGGGTTTGCCCTCGAGTACCAGGAGGGCTCCCTCGCCCGGCACTACAAGGGCCGCCTCGCGAACCTGTCCCTCGAGACGGTCACCGAGATCTTCCAGCGATACGCGCGCGGCGACGGATCGTGGCGGCAAGGCGCCGAGTGGGAGCACCTCCCGTACGTCCCCCAGAAGACCCCCTGGTTCAACACGTGGGTCGGCTACAGCATCATCCTCCTGATCGTCATCGTCCTGATCTTGTTCTGGCACCGGCGGTGAGCGAAGCCAATCGACGCCGAGTAACCGTGCGGGTTCCCTGTCGTGAGACTCGTGGTCGGAGTAAGATACGGCCCCGATGGACGAGTTAGCTGAGTTACTCGGCGCCAGCCCGGCCATGGAGTCCCTGAGGGCGGACATCCGCCGGCTCTTGCGCTTCGCCTCCGGGGCCAGTCGATCGCCGGCGGTTTTCCTCATGGGAGAGACGGGGACCGGCAAGGGGCTGGTCGCGAGCCTCCTCCACCGGAAGGGGCCCCGAGCCGGCCACCCCTTCGTCGACGTGAACTGCGCGGCCATCCCGGAAACGCTGCTGGAGTCCGAACTCTTCGGCTTCGAGCGCGGCGCGTTCACCGGCGCGCAGCACGCCAAGCCAGGCCTGTTTCAGGTCGCGCACACGGGCACGATATTCCTCGACGAGGTGGGGCTGCTCGGCGAGCCGCTTCAAGCCAAGCTGCTCAAGGTCGTCGAGGAGCGTGCGGTGCGACGGTTGGGAGGCACTCGCAGCGAACCGGCCGACGTGTGGGTCATCAGCGCGACGAACTCCGACCTCCGTGCCGCCATCGGCGAGCACCGCTTCCGCGAAGATCTCTATCACCGGTTAGCGGTGGTGCCGCTGTCGCTCCCGCCCCTGCGCGCGCGGGGAGAGGACGTCCTCCTGCTGGCCGAGCACTTCTTGACCCGAATCTGCGCCGACTATGGACTGGAGCCGCTCACCCTGAGCGAGGATGCCCGAAGGTGTCTCTTGGGCCATCCGTGGCCCGGTAACGTCCGGGAACTCGCGAACGCCGTCGAGCGGGCGGCCCTGATGTGCGATTCGTCCCGGATAACGGCCGCCATGCTCGACCTCAGGAGAGCGCCGACGACCAGCCCGGCACCGGTGGCGCACCCTCGACCGGTCGCGGCGGCGGGGACGGGCTCGCTCGACGAGGCGATCCGCGCCCACCTCGAGTCGGTACTCGCGCAGCACGGAGGTAACATCTCGCGTACCGCGGCCGCCCTCGGCGTGGCCCGGAACACGCTGCGAAGCCAGATTCGCCGCCTGGGCCTCATTCCGACAGGCCAGGGCGCTGCCACCCGCGCCGCGACCGATCGGATCGCCGCGCGGCGCGGGGTGGAGACCGGCGCCGGCGGCCCCGCGGAGAGCGAGGTTTCACTCGCGGAGCCGGCCAGACCTGCCGCGTCGCCGTCGTCGGCGGCCCACGAGTTGCCGCGGTGGGAACGGCGGCGGGTCACCGTCCTGCGGACCGAGATGCTGGATGGGGAGTCCACCGATGACGTGACTCCCGCGTCCACCCTCTTCCTCGCGTCAGCGATCGAGAAGGTGCAGAGCTTTGGCGGACGGGTCGAGGAGGTGAGCCGGAACGCGATCGAAGCCGTCTTCGGTGTCGAGCCTGTCGATGATGCGGCGCGTCGGGCGGCGCTCACGGCCCTGGCCATCCGGATGACCGTCGCCCGGGCCCAGCGGCCCGCCGCGTCCGGTGTGGCTCTTCGAGTGGTGATCCACACCAGCGCGGTCCTCATCGGACACGCGGCCGGGACGGCCCGGGTCGATCGCGAGTCGAAGGTGCGGATGACGAGCACCCTCGATGAGGTGTCGTCGATCGGCACGCGGGACCCGATCGTCGTCACCGCCGCCACGGCGGCCCTGCTCGGGCGTCGATTCGTCCTGGAACCGGTGGGCGGAGCTCCCGCGGGCGGGGAGTGCTATCGGCTCGTCGGTCACAAGACGGTCGGGCTTCCGGAAGGGGACCGGCTCCTGCCCTTCGTCGGGCGCCGCGCGGAGCTCGATCTCTTGCGGGGTCGCGTGGGCGTAACGCTGACCGGGCATGGCCAGGCGGTTGCCGTCGTGGGGGTGGCCGGGGTCGGCAAGACCCGGCTCCTCCGGGAGCTCACGCAGGCGCCCGATGCCCGGCCGTTCCGGCTGCTCGAGGCCGGGTCCACGTTCGCGAGCATCGGGCCCTACCGACCGGTGGTCGATCTCCTCAAGCGCTGCTTCCAGATCCAGAGCGATGACGACATCGACCGCATGCGAGAGCGGGTGCTCACGAGCCTTGAGACGAGCGACGCGAGCGTGGCGGCGTTGCTTCCCGCGTTCTTCGCGCTGCTCGAAGTGCCCAACACCGATCCCTCGTGGGAGAGCCTCGAGCCGGCGGCGCGCCGCCAGCGCACGTTCGAGGCCGTCACGCGACTGCTCCTCTACGAGAGTCGCGTGCAGCCGGTGCTCCTGCTCTTCGAAGACCTCCACTGGATCGACACCGAGTCGCAGGCGCTGCTCGACTTCGTCGTCCACAGTCTCCCGGGGGCGCGCATGCTCGTCCTGGTCAGCTACCGGCCGGAATACCAGCACGGGTGGGGGAGCCTGGGTCACTACACGCAGCTCCGGCTGGATTCGCTCCTGGCCGGCGAGGCCCGCGAGCTGCTCGACCATCTGCTCGGGAGCGACCCCGCGCTGGAACCGCTGAGGCATCGGCTCATCGAGTGGACGGAGGGGAATCCGTTCTTCCTCGAAGAGAGTGTGCGGGCGCTCGAGGAGACGGGAACGCTCGAGGGGGGGCCCGGCGCCTACACGCTCAACCGGCCGGTGGCGAGCTTCGACGTTCCCGCCACGGTCGAGGAACTGCTGGCGGCTCGCCTCGACCGGCTCGCGCCCGGGGACCGGGAGGTTCTCGAGGCCGCGGCGGCCATCGGCCGCGACGTCCCGTTGGCGCTTCTCGCCGCGGTCGCGGGGCTCGAGGAGCGGGAGCTCCGCGCGGTGCTCCGGCGCCTCCAGGCTGCGGAGATCATGTACGAATGCAGCACGCGGGCGGAGCCGGAGTTCACGTTCAAGCACGTCTTGACCCACGAGGTCGCGTATCAGGGCCTGCTTCCCGAGGTGCGGCGCCGGCTCCACGCGCGCATCCTCGGAGCGCTCGAGGCGGCGATTCGAGAGGCGGCCCCTACGCTGATCGATCGCCTCGCCTATCACGCCTTTCGCGGCGAGGTCTGGGACAGGGCTGGCGAATACCTGCGACGGTCGGGGCGACGAGCGCTGTTCGCGTCGGCCACCGGGGAGGCCGTCGAGATCTTCGACCAGGCTCTGGTCGCTCTGCGCCACCTGCCGCAGACCCCCGAGAGGCTGCGCGAGGCGCTCGCCCTCCGGTTGAGCCTGCGCGACGCGCTCTGGTCTCTCGGACAGGTCGGCCGGATCCGCGATCAGCTCGTCGAGGCGGAGGCGATTGCGCGTCAGCTCGGAGACCCGCGAGGGCTCGGCCGGGTGGCCTGCTACCTCTGCCACTACTTCTGGGCGGTCGGAGAGCTCGACGCCGCACGGGAGGCGGGCGAGCGCGCTCTGACGCTCGCGACGACCGTCGGCGACGCGCTGCTCGTGGCCGAGACCGAGCTCTACCTGGGCATCGTGTTCCTGGCGCAGGGCGATGGCGAGCGGGCGGCGCAGGTCCTGCAGACCACGCTGGCGCGACTCGACGAGCTGGTGACGGAGCGGCCGGGCGGGGCCAATCGCGCCAGCGCGATCTGGCTGCTCGTCCGATGTTTCCTCACTCGTTCGCTCGCTGCGCTGGGGCGTTTCGAGGACGGGATGGCCTGCAGCGAGGAGGCCATTCGCCGAGCCGAACAGCACAGCGCGCCCTTCGGGCTGGCCACCGCTCTGGTCGGACTGGGCTCGCTGTATCTCCGCCGGGCGGAGGCGCCGGCCGCGATCCCGTTGCTGGAGCGGGCCCTCGAGCTGTGTCGCACGTACAGCGTCAACAACTGGCTGCCGACCATCGGGGCGTCGCTGGGGGCCGCCTACGCCGTCACCGGGCGCGTCGACGAGGGCGTGCGCCTGCTCGAAGAGGCCGTCGATCTCGGCCGCCGGATGGGAATCGTGGCGACGCTCTCGCTGTGGCAGGTCTACCTCGGCGAGGCCTACTGGCGGGCCGGACGTCCGGCGGACGCGCTCGCCGAGGGGCGCCGGGCGCTGGCCGAGTGCCGGGCACGCGGGGAGCGCGGGTACGAGGCGTGGGCGCTTCACCTGCTCGGCCGGATCGCCGCGAGCCAAGAGTCGGCCGGCCCCGAGGAGGCGCGAACGCACTACCTCTTGGCCTTGGAGCGCGCCGAACAGCTCGGGATGCGCCCCCTCGTCGCCCGGTGCGTTCTCGGCCTCGCGCAGCTGCACGAACGGGCGGGGGATGTCACGATGACGTCGGAGTACCGGGAGCGCGCCGTCCGTCTGGTCACCGAGCTGGGACTACCGCTGGCCCTGCTCGAAACGGCGTGACGCGCCTCCGTCGCCCGCTCCCGCCGGAGCGGCTCTCGCGTCGCCTCCGGGTCGATGATGAGCTGAAGCGCCTGCGCACCTATGTCACCGCCTGGACCGAGCAGAGCCATCGCGAGATCAAGGCCCTGCTGCGCTGGCAGCTCCTGAGCTCGTCGAAGTCCTTTCGTCCGCTCACGATCTTCGTGTGTCACCACAGCGTGTCCGAGACACCGGTACCGCCTCCGGTCATGCTGTCGGCGGTCGCGCTCGAGTTGTTCCACAACGTCTCGCTCGTGGTCGACGATCTGCTCGATCGCTCGCGGTATCGACGGGGCCGGCTGACCCTGCACTGCCGCTTCGGGACCCTGCCCGCGTGGATGGCGGCCGGCTACCTGACTGCCGGCGGCTTCGATCTCGTGGCCGACGACGCCTACGCCAGCCAGCTCTTGGGCCAACTCATGCAGCGCCTGGCGGTGGCGGAGTGCCTGCAGTGGAGACTACGCCGGCGCCCGCTCGGGCTGAGATACTGGGAAGCCATCGCCGCCGAGGACACGGGATCCATGTTCGAGATCTGCGCGCGTCTCGGCACCCGCGACGGACGCCTGGGCAAGTTCGGCCGCCTGCTCGGCATGCTCTACCACGGCTGCGACGACGTGGCCGACGTGCGAGGCGCCGCCGCGCTGGGCGGCGGCGGGAAGGAAGACCTGCGAGACGGGATCTTGACCCTGCCGGCGGCGATCGCCGTGCGCGACCCGGCGACGGCGGCCCTCTTTCGTGGGCCTCTCGACGGCAACGCGAAGCTCCTGAAGGCCAGGCTGGCGGGCGCGCTCGTCGAGGCCGACCGCTACCTCGACCGGCTCGCCGGCGCGGCGATCGCGGAGGCGCGGCGGCGCGCGGCGCACCCCCAGCCCTTGCTCACCCTGGTGCGGCAGACGCGCGCACTGTCGGCGGGATGATCAGCCCTTCGCCCGGGCGCGCACCTTCTCGGCGAACCCGGTGCCGATGTCTTCCGGCAGCTTCGTGAGCCGGTCGAGCTTCTCGCGGGCCGCCGCGAGGACCCTGTCGAGCGCCGCGTTGGCGTCACCGCGGGCGGAGAAGTTCAGCGCCTCCTCGCTCGCGGTCTTGGTGTAGGCGGCCATCGATTCGAACATCGCGCTCCAGACCTGGACGGCCGCGCCGAGAAGCTCGACCTGAAGCGCCACGCCATGGTTGAGGAGATCGCGGATTTCCGTCGCCCGTGCGCTGCGGTTCCGCTGCACTCGGCGCTTTCTTCTGCGCTTAGCCATTGGCCGGCCTCCTGTGTCGCGTCCGTCTCGCGGATGCCGTCGACGCCGACTGGCTCGTCGCCAGCCGCTCCAGCTCGGCGATCACGCCGCGGACTCTCAGTTTCACCTCGTGGTCGGGGACCAGCGCCTGCGCGTCGCGCAGCGCGTCCTGGAGCATCGTCCGGGCTTTCTGGGCGTTCAGCGCGCGAAGCCAGCGTTGGGCAGCAGCGCGGCGGGAGACGGG
>WNGB01007581.1_pt1 | contig 15614 bp, 13 predicted proteins | sample 5400681 | NCBI WGS metagenome assembly WNGB01 (sample SAMN13153367, study PRJNA577476) | soil metagenome | isolation source: 115 cm soil or saprolite under grassland replicate 2 | place: USA:California | collected 2016-06-15
TATGCGGCGGGACAGTCGTTCGTGGAGACCATCATCGCCCGAGGTGGACTGGACGCCCTCGACAACGCCCTGCGCCACCCGCCTGTCTCCACCGAGCAGGTCCTTCACCCGGCCAAATATCCGAAGGACACCCCGCGGGACGTCCGGGCCTCCGACATTTCGGCGATGCTGGGGAAGGGCTGGAAGGCCACCGACTTCTCCGACGTGGGCGAGGGATTCCTGCAAGACATGTTCCAGCTCGAGCTCCCGGCCCCCGAGGCCCGACTGGCAGCGGCCGGTTGGGACGGTGGCCAGTACCGCGCCTTCGGCAAGGGCTCCCGGACCGCCGTGCTGCTCACGACCGTATGGGATACCGGACGGGATGCCGGCGAGTTCTCCGCCACCATGGGACGCTGGATATCGAAGCGGTCGGCGAAGGTTGTGCGCAAGGGCACGTCTGTCACCGTCCTGTTCGCCTCCGACAAGGCCACCCTCCGAATCCTGGAGACGGCGGTCGGTTAGTCGCTGACTGCAGGCTCTTCCCGTTTGTCGGCCGGGGAGCCGGGCGGGCTGAACACGCCGAGGAGCTTCAGCTTCTCCGAGCCCTGATTCTCGAGGCAATGAGTCGTGCCTGGCGGGAGGAAGATGCTGGTGCCCGGCCGGATCGGGGTGGTCGAACCCTCTGCGTGCACAAGGCCCTCGCCGCTCAGGACGTAGATGGCCTCTTCATAGGTGTGGGTGTGCGGAGGTGCCTTGCTCTGGTCAATGAGCCCCACGAACTGCGTCATGTGCTCCGACTCGATCAGCAGCTTGAAGGAGCGATCTTCACCCGCGGGCAATGATTCCTGGTCGTCCTCGTGGAGGCTCGTCAGAGGGTGATCATGGGCCTCCAGGGTGAAGTACCCCTCGAAGGGGGGCGGCGACTGCACCGAGATGAGGGCTAGCTCCTCCAAGCCCGTGTTGTGGACGGAGGCGGGGACCTTGCACGGCACCAGTGCACCGGTGCCGGGGCCGAGGCGGTGGTGTTCCTCCCGGACCGCAGAAGCCAGAAGCCCGGATCCGTGAGCAACGTACAGGACGTCATGGCCAACGCCCGGGTGACCCACGTTGACGCTCGCCCCGGGAGGAAGGCTGAGAATCCGTTGAAGGAGTCGTTCGCTCCCCGTTGAGGGACCGACGAGCACCTGGACCGACCCCATGCGACCCTGAAAGTGCCCGGCCTCCTCGGGAGGGCGGCGGACGATCCGGGCCCCGGGCATCACACCGGCGCCAACGCGTACACGCGAGCGGGGCTGCCCGATCCCTTCACGATCTTGAGCGGAGCCACGATGAGGATGGAGCCGGTCGTGGGCAGCTCGGCCAGGTTGGCGAGCTGCGTCAGACCGTATTTGCCGGCCCCGAGCACGAAGGCGTGGCACGGGAACGCGGGATCGAAGGAAAAGGCCTGTCCCGCGTCCGTTCCCACCGTCTCCACACCGATGCCCACGATGGGGATCTCCTCAGCGAGCCATCGGGCGCAATCGATGGCGATCCCCGGTGTGTGGGCGCCGCCCGAGTCGGCGTTCAGGAAAGCCTGCTGGTCGTGGGCCCGGGAATCCCAGCCCGTCCGGTACAAGAGCCAGCCGCTCTCCGGCAGGGGACCGTGTTCACTCTCGAACGCTCTTACGTCATCGATCGTGAGTAGGTAGTCGGGGTTGTGCCGGGCCTCAGCACTCTTGTCGATGACCACCGCCGGCCCGACGAGCCGTTCCGGTGGGATCTCCGAGACGTCCTCCTTGTCCTTGCCGGTGACCCAGTGGATCGGCGCATCGAGGTGGGTCCCCACGTGCTCGCCGCCCTCGAACCAGTTCCAGTACCAGGCCGGACCCGGTTCGTCGTAGTGACTGATCTGGTGCATCGTCCACCCGGGCGTATTCGCCAGCGGCGGGGGGAGCTGGATGATGGGAGTCGTCTCCGACAGCGGCTGGGTGAGATCGACTACGCGAACGCTTCCGGAAGCGAGCTCGTCGATCAGCGAGGCGAGCGTTGTCACGTGAGGTCCCCCTTAGGGGTGCGGCGGCCTGAGGGCCCGGGCGAACTCGAACCGGTTCTCCAGAAGGTGCAGGTCCATGTGGAAACTGGCCGGGCCGACGGCATCCACCTTGGCCACCACACAGGCCAGGTGATCCGCAGCGATGGCCTTCTTGGTCGCGTCCGCAAATTCGTCAAGGTCCTTTACCAGCTTGGCATCGTCGATGCCGGAAGCGCGGGCGATGCCGGCAAGGTCCGCGCCGGTCGAGGTGGCCGTGGGGAAGCCCCCCACGGACAGCAGGCTCTCGTTGTCGAACACGATGTGCGTGAGGTTGGGCGGGGCATATCGGGCCATCGTGCTGAGGCCTCCCAGGTTCATGAGCACCGATCCGTCCCCGTCGATCACCACGACCTTCCGGTCGGGCTGGGCGAGAGCGATTCCCAAGCCCATCGATGATGCAAGGCCCATGGCATGCTCCAGGTAGAAGAAGTTCGCTCGGTGCCCCAACGAGTACAGCTCGGCGGCCACCGCCCCCATGATGGTGACCACCGCGCAGTCGGTCAGTTCCTCGTGGATCGCTTCGAGGCACTCGATCCGCTTCACGGCCGATCTTTCGTGTGGGTCACGTGGCCGGCTCCTCCCACATCAGGTCTCGCGAGAGGAGCAGGGCTACCGGCGAAAGTGATGCGTGGGCCAGCGTCATCGCCTTGGCCACTCTGCCCACGACCTCGTCCGGTTGCACGAGGTCGTCCCGCACGATCCCGAGGGCATCCAGTATTCGCCTGGTGAACTTGCCGCCCTCGGTCTGCCAGGGGTCCCGCTCGCCGATGAAGCCGCGGTCGCTGATCAGCATGAGCAGAGGGATCTTGTACAGCATGGCCCCGGAGATGATCCCGTTGATCGCGGCGAAGAACCCATGGTTCTGCATGAGCATGGCAGTCTGCAGTCCGGCCAGGTGGGCCCCCATCGAGATCCCCACGCCCTCCTCCTCCTTGGCCAACCGGACCAGGGCCATCTCGGGGTCGTCCTCTGCCATCCGGATCAGGTGGACGAGCCAGGTCTCGGGCAGGGCGGATACGAGGCGAACCCCAGAATCCTTCAGCGCCTCATAGACGACTTTCGAGCTGGATTCGGATACCGGCATGGGCCTGCCGGCAAAGAAACCACGCTGACCGGCTGACGGTCAACGCGGAGGCGTGAGAGCAATCGGCTCACGGCCGATCGGCCCTCACCCGTTGCTCCCGGGCCGGAACGGGCCCTACCGATAGACTGGGTGGGACCGAGGGAACGCTGGGAGGCTTCTGGCCATGGCCACGAAAACCGTCACCAAGTTCGTCTACGACTTCAACGAAGGCAACAGGGACATGAAGGAACTCCTCGGGGGGAAGGGGGCGAACCTCGCCGAGATGAGGAATCTCGGGCTCCCCGTGCCGCCAGGTTTCACCATCACCACCGAAGCGTGCTTGTCGTACCTGGCCAAGGGATCGTTCCCCGACGGCCTGATGGAGGAGTGTGAGGAGCACCTGCGCGGCCTCGAGAAGGCCATGGGGAAGACACTGGGGGACGACCGCGATCCGCTCCTGGTGTCGGTCCGGTCGGGTGCCAAGTTCTCCATGCCCGGGATGATGGACACGGTCCTGAACCTGGGGCTGAACGACAGATCGGTCCAGGGGCTCGCCGAGCAGACCAGCAACAAGCGATTCGCCTGGGACTCGTATCGCCGGTTCGTCCAGATGTTCGGGAAGATCGTGCTGGGGATCGACGCCGACAAGTTCGAGGAGAAGCTGGATGAGGCCAAGGCCACGAGGGGCGATGACGCCAAGGACACCGATCTGGACACAGGGGATTTGAAGAAACTGACCGACGAGTTCAAGGAGATCGTCAAGACAGAGACAGGGGAGGCCTTCCCCCAGGATCCCCGGATGCAGCTCCAGAAGGCCATCGAGGCCGTCTTCAGGTCCTGGAACGGCGCGAGGGCTTTGGCGTACCGGCGCCAAAACAAGATCTCCGACGACCTGGGCACGGCGGTGAACATCGTGGCCATGGTCTTCGGGAACATGGGCGAGGACTCGGGCACCGGTGTGGCCTTCACCCGCAACCCCGCCACAGGCGAGAAGGAGCCGTACGGAGACTACCTGCCCAACGCACAGGGCGAGGACGTCGTGGCGGGGATCCGCAACACCCTGAAACTCACGGAGCTGGGGGAGCTCGACCCGAAGTCGTGGGACGAGCTCCGTCGCGGGATGGACACACTGGAGAAGCATTACCGCGACATGTGCGACATCGAGTTCACGATCGAGCGCGGCAAGCTGTGGTTCCTGCAGACACGGGTCGGAAAGCGGACCTCGTTCGCCGAGTGGGTGATGGCCTATGACATGTGGAACGAAGGGCTCATCGGCAGGGAGGAGGGCCTGCTCAGGCTGGATCCGAACCGCCTGGAGCAGCTTTTCAAGAAGGTCATCAAGACCGACCAGAAGTCGTCGGACAAGCCAGCGACGAAGGGTCTGAACGCCTCGCCCGGAGCAGCCGTCGGAAGGGTCGTGTTCACCGCCGACGCCGCCGCGGAGTGGGCCGAGCGGGGAGAGCAGGTCATCCTAGTCCGCCGGGAGACCACGCCGGACGACTACCACGGCATGATCCGCTCGCAGGGCATCCTGACCAGCGCCGGGGGGACGAACTCGCATGCCGCCGTGGTTGCCCGCGGGGAAGGGATCCCGGCCGTGTGCGGCGCCGATGCGATCCGGATCCAGCGCGGGGCCAAGGCGTTCTCCGTGAACAGCTCGAAGGTCCAGGAGGGGGACTGGATCACCATCGACGGGACCGACGGGACTGTCTACCTGAAGAAGCTGGACCTCGAGGACCCTCCGCTTGCGCGCGCGGTCTCGGGGGATTCTGAGGCGCGCCAGGAAAAGATCTGGAAGGCGTTCGAGGCATTCATGGAGCGGGCCGACGAGCTCCGGCGACTCCGGGTGCGAGCCAATGCGGACACGCCTGATCAAGCGTCCAACGCACGAGCCAGGGGCGCCGAGGGGATCGGGTTGTGCCGCACCGAGCACATGTTCCTGGGCGAAGAGCGCGTGGCTGCCGTCCGCAAGATGATCTTCGCCGACTCCATCGAGGAAGAAGAGGAGGCTTATGCGGCGCTGCTGCCTCTCCAGCGCGGTGACTTCGTGGGCATCCTCGAGGCCATGGACGGACTACCCGTGACCATCCGGCTGCTCGACCCACCACTACACGAGTTTCTCCCGAACCATGTGGACCTAGCGGTTGCGGTGACCCTTGCCGAGGAGCGGAATGAAATCGCGGAGCGTATCTTCGGCCCGAAAGTAGCCCGTATCGAGGCGGTGGTGCGGGGCGAGGAGATACCGCTAGGGGAGGCCAGGCGCACGCTCCGCAAGGTGGAGGAGATGCACGAGGACAACCCCATGCTCGGACTGCGGGGGGTTCGCCTGGGCATCGTCAAGCCGGGGCTCTACGCCATGCAGGTGCGGGCCATCGTGGAGGCCACGTGCGATCGAGTCGAGGCCGGCGGCCACCCGGAGGTCGAGATCATGATTCCCCTGGTGGCCACGCAGGAAGAGCTTCGCCAGATGCGCGAGGAGCTGGAGCCTGTCGCGGTGGAGATCCTGAAGCGCCGCAAGGTCGAGCTGGCGATCCACTGGGGTACGATGATCGAGCTGCCCAGGGCGTCGATCGTTGCCGGCGAGATCGCTGAGGTGGCCGACTTCTTCTCCTTCGGGACCAACGATCTGACGCAGACTGCCTTCGGGTTCTCCCGCGACGACATCGGGAAGTTCCTCGGGATGTACGAGGAGCGAAAACTGGTGTCTGCCAACCCTTTCGTGACGATCGACCGCGGTGGGGTGGGGCGGTTGATGCAGATGGCCGTTGGTGCAGGGAAGGCCGTGAAGCCCGAATTGCACCTGGGCATTTGCGGAGAGCACGGTGGGGATCCTGCCTCCGTGGTGTTCTGCCACGAGATCCTGCTCGACTACGTGTCGTGCTCTCCGTACCGGGTTGAGACGGCCCGCCTCGCGGCGGGACAGGCGGCCCTGGGCAGCGCCGAGGTCGCCTCGAAGTAAGCCTCGAGTAGGGCACGCCGAAAGCGGCGGTCCCGTTCCAGGGCGCGGATTTCCCCCACCCCGCAGCCAGATTCCCCCCGGCCGGGGGATACAAACATACGTTCGAACGCGCTAGCCTGGTCGCAAGGTCATGGCCCGCAAGCCTGCCTTCCCCGACCGCACCTTCCCCGCACCTTCCCGCCAGGGACCAGCCCTTCCCGAGGAGGTGTGCGGTGAAAAAGAGATGGAGGGTGCTGACCAGCTTGATGATGGTCGCACTGATCGCCGGGGTGATGCCCGGCCTGGCTCGGGCCGGGAGGCAGGCCGGGCGACGAGCCTCGGAAGACACCGTCCGGATAGTTCGGATCTATTACCAAGCCCCGGTCCTGGTGAAGGCGGGGGAGTCTGTCGCCATGCCAGTGCACGTGGTCTGCGTGACGGCCGGCGGGCGAGCGTGTGACGCGGAGCTCTCGCTCGGCGTCCGCGCCGGAACCGGCGACGCCTGGCGCTTCCAGACGGCTGTAGCGAAGCCCGGGCTCACGGTCGATCTGTCTGCCCCGGCCGCGAGAGCTTCGGCCTCTTCCGCCGATCAGTCGGTTGCCTTTTTCCTCCAGGCACACGCGGGGACCGTCACCACGTCCCTCCCGGCGAGCCATGCCGGACCGCCCCTCAGGTTCTACGTGACTAGTCAGATCCATCTCGTGACGGTCCCCACCGTCCCCTTCGGACGGTCGAGGAGAGGACGCACGGTCTTGTTCGCTCCATGGGGAAGCGGACCCGGACGGGCCGGTCTGGCGCTGGGGCGCGAATCCCTGACGCTGGGTCCGTCGGCCTTCGACGTGGATCGAGCCGGCCGCGTCCACCTGCTGGACGCGCTGCAGGGCCGTCTCGCCGAGTTCAAGGGGCATCGACTTCTCCACCAGTGGCCGGTGCAGCCCGAGTCGGCCGACGTCGCCGTGGCGGCCGACGGCACAGCCTACGTCGCCCACGTCCGCAAGGGGGTCGTCGGCGTGACACGGCTCGGTCCCTCTGGCAGAAATCTCGGTTCCGTGTCGCTCGGCTCGGGTGTCCTCTCACAGGTGAGGACGGCTGGCTCCACCGCCTACGCGGAAATCCTGCCGCTCGATGCGTGGGTTCGTATCCCCGCGAGCCGCGGGCGCGCCGCCCAGCTCACTCCGATCTCGGGACGACCGTTGGCTTCGGGCGAGCGAGTGCTGCGGGTTGGCACGGAGAGATTCGTCAGGCTCGGTATCGTCCGCGATGGCAGAGTGCACGCCGCGGTGGAGCTCCGGTCGGCTCGCCGCTTCGGCGAAGTAGCTCTGGCCGAGTCGGATGGGGCCGGCGGGTACGTGGTCGTGGCCAGGGTATGGCGGTCCAGGCCGAAGCCGGCCGACCACTTCCAGGTGATTCACATCTCGAGAGGTCACGTCGCGGAAACCTTCGCCGTGTCCAGCCGAGGGTTCGCGGACGCGCGGCCGATGTCGCGCTTCCGATTGGGGCCCGACGGCAGCCTCTACCAGTTGGTCACCGGCTCCGCGGGCATTCGCATCGCGCGGTTCGAATTGAAGGGGGAGTCATGAAGCGAGCTGTCAGCGGGGCCGTGGCAATGGCCGCGGTCCCCTCAATGATGCTGATCTTCCTCGGCCTGACTGCCGGGCCAGCCCGGGCATCGTTCGTTAGCAACAATTGCCGGACGAACCATGCCTCCGATGATCACCACAGGCGCAAGGACGCCCTGGCATACGCGATCGTGGCCAAGGGAGAGGGCTACGAGTGGGGTGGGGGTTGCTGGAACGACAACAACCGTGATGACACGCCCAACGTACCCGATTCCAATGGAGAGGGGCCTGACTGTTCGGGGCTGACCTTCAAGAGCTGGGAGTTACGGAAACCTGGCGACAACCGATACACGTACTACGACAAGCTCGAGAACGTCCACGGCCCATACACGACCTACGACTACCACTCGCCGGCCTCGACGTACCCGTTCATCAAGCTCCGGGACAAGAGTCGCTATACGACCATATACATGGATGCGTTCGCCAAGAACGGCCACGTTGGATTGCTGTCCAACAGGGTCAGCCCGAGTTCGAACACCGACTACATCATCGAAGCGAAGGGTGACGCTTCCGGCACAGGCGAATGGCTGGAGACCTATCGGTACGACTCGTCCTACGTGGGAGTGAGGCGAAAGAACTGGACGCCCGACTGCTATCCGCAGTGTCAGATGGGAGCCTCCCAACCGCGGGCGGTGACCGTTCCTTGAGGTGGTCGGGAGTGGCCATGAGTGCCGTCCTTGCGCTGGCCGCGAGCTGCACGGGCGATGGCCCTGTCGTGGCGCCGAGCATAGCCACCCCCACAACCTCTGTCCGCTCTTCCGCCCGACCATCGGCTTCGCCTGTCGTCTCCGAGCGGTTCGTCCTGACGGCAGGGCTTTCAGAGAGGCCTGCGACGTGGCAGAAGCTCTTCTTCGTCCCGTTCGGCCGTCGAGCCGCCGAGCTCGGATTCAAGTTCTTCCACGAGTCCGTAAACAGCCAGCCCTCGTCGTTTGCCGTCGCCGCCGAGGGCTCCGTCTGGATCGCGGACCGGTGGAAGGACCGGCTCGCCCACTACTCGTCGGTGGGGAAGTTCCTTGGTGCGGTCAAGGTGCCGAGACCTCCTCCGGGCATATCGATTGGCCAGAATCGAAGCCGGATTCGCGACATCGTGCTGTCCCATGATCGGCTGTACGCACTGTTCGATCCGACCGGAGGCCCGATCGCGCAGGTCAAGACCGATGGAAACGTTGAATATCTGAGGCCGCAACTTCAGGGCCGATACCTGTGGGTTGCGGAGATCTTTCCTTCCGAGGGTCCGCTCACCATCCTCGTCGGAGGCCTTGTCAATCCGGATCAGGGCTTCGTGGACGACGGACCCACTGGCTTCTTCCAGTGGGCACCGCCCCGCCCGCCGGAACAGGTGCAAGGGCTTCCCAACGGAAAGGGTTCGTGGATCCAGCTCCAGCGCCTCCCTTCAGGTACCGACCAGGACTTCAAGCTGCAGTACCTGGCTCCAGGCCGAGCTTTCGTTCAACCGTTCCATGTGGAGGTCCGAACCGACAGGCGGCCAGCAGGCCGGTCGCTTCCTGCCGAAGTGGGGCCGGGCAACATGCTCACATCAGGGGACGACGTGCTCATGTATGTGATGCTCACGCCGTCGCGCCCCCGAGATGCAAGCCGTTACGGCGGGGGCCGTTGGCTTCTGCGATTGGGCCGGTCGCCAGTCTTGTGGGAACGACTCCCCGACCCTGGCATCAGCGATGAGCCTCAGAGCCGGCACCTGGCCCTGGGGCCAGACGGGGGCATCTACCTGATGGTTGCGGAGAAGGGAGGAATTTGGATCCTGCGCAGACCTTGACCGAGCCGAATCCGAGCCAGGCCAATGCGTGGGGCGCGACCTCAACGCCTCCATTGGCCACTGTTGTTACATTCGCGTGGTGGGCTTTCTCCGGCACCATCGCCTCCTGACGGTCACCCTCATCATCCTCTTCACTCTGCTTGGGGTGCTGATGGCTGCCGGGGTGGCGGTGTGGCGCGCGGCCCACGTCGATGAGGCCCGCCGGGTCGGCCACGCCGACGTCATCCTGGTGTTGGGCGCAGCGGAGTACAACGGACGGCCATCCCGGACGTTCGAAGGACGGCTTCGGCAAGCCGCCAACCTCTTCCGGAAGGGCTTCTCCGATAACGTGCTGGTTCTCGGAGGAAAGAAGCCTGGCGATCGGACGACCGAGGGGGAGGCGGGGCGCTCATGGCTCGTGTCCCAGGGACTCCCCGAGGCGGACGTGTCCGCCGAACCGGTGGGGAGCAACACTCTGGAGAGTCTGAAGGCAGCCGCATCCTACATGCGCGAGCGGGGGATGAAGTCGGCGTTCCTCGTGTCCGACCCATGGCACAATCTCAGGATCCGCAAGATGGCCCGCGACCTCGGCATCCAAGCCTACGTGTCGGCAACCTGGCATTCGGCCGCGAGAAGCGAGGGAACTCGGCTCTCCGGCTATTCGCGAGAGACGTTCGCGTATCTCTACTACCGGGTCTTCGGAAAGTAGGCGGACGTTGTCCGAAGAAGCCGGAATGGTGACCGCTTCAGCCCGGCGACTCTAAGGAACGTCGGAGGGGGGTGCTACCCTGGGGCCGACGTGGGTTCTTCCAAGCTGATCGCGCGAGAGCGCACCGAAGAGATCGAGCGACAGATCCTCTCCGATAGAGCAACACTTTCGTCGGAGACCAAGGGAAGAGAGCGGGAAGAAGAAGCCGACCCGCTGCGGGCCGCGTTCCAGCTGGATCGCGACCGCATCGTTCATTCGAAGGCATTCCGGCGTCTCAAGCACAAGACACAGGTCTTCGTCTCCCCCGAGGGCGACCACTATCGCGTTCGGCTCACCCACACGCTCGAGGTGGCCCAGATCGCCAGGACCGCCGCCAGGGCCTTGCGGCTGAACGAGGACCTGACCGAGGCCATCGCGCTGGGGCACGATCTGGGGCACACGCCGTTCGGGCATCTCGGGGAGGAGGCGCTCACTCCCTTCCTCGGTCGACCCTTCCGCCATAACGAGCAGAGTCTTCGGGTGGTGGACCACATCGAACGCAACGGGAAGGGCCTGAACCTGACCTGGGAGGTCAGGGACGGCATCCTGAACCACACCTGGTCGATGGCGCTGCCGTCCACCCTGGAGGGTCAGGTGGTCAGGTTCGCGGATCGCATGGCGTACGTGAATCACGACGTCGACGACGCCATCCGGGCGGGCCTGCTCGACCCGAGCGATGTCCCAAGGAAGGCAACCGATGTTCTCGGGTCGTCGCATGGCCGGCGTATCGACACCCTGGTGACCGATCTCGTTCGCGAGAGCGAGGAGTTAGGCGAGATCAACCTGTCTCCCCGCGTGCTCGTCGCCCTCGACGAACTGAGGGCTTTCCTGTTCCAACGGGTCTACCTGCGGCCCGAGGCCACGGACGAGCAGCGAAAGGCCATCGAACTGGTCAGGTCCCTCTTCTCGTACTACCTTGAACACGCAGAGGCCGTGCCGGCCGAATACCGCACCACTCCGGACGACCTGCCTACCCAGGTGGCCGACTACATAGCGGGAATGACGGACCGGTTCGCCCTTCGTACATACGAGCAACTCTTCCTTCCCCAGCGCTGGCTGCTGTAGCGGAGTGGGACAGGGAAGGAGCGGGATGGCGGGACTGATCCGCCAGGAGGACGTGGACGCGGTTCGGGAGCGAACCGACATCGTCCAGGCTATCTCGCAGCACCTCCAACTCAGGAAGGCCGGACGCGACTCGATGGTCGGCCTGTGCCCCTTTCACCCCGAGAAGACGCCTTCTCTTTCGGTGAGCCCCTCCAAGCAGGTCTACTACTGCTTCGGATGCGGCGAGGGGGGGAACGTCTTCAAGTTCCTGCAAAAGGTCGAGAACCTGTCCTTCGTCGAGGCGGTGGAACGATTGGCCGGCCCGGCGGGAATCACGCTCAGGTACGAGGGCCAATCGCCCACCGATCGCCGGGCGGCAGGTCGCCGGCAGGCCCTTCATCGTGCCATCTCAGACGCGGCCGCGGCCTACCACCGGATGCTGGTCGACGGCCGTGAGGCGGCCGAGGCCAGGGCATATCTGGCGGCTCGAGGGATCTCCGCCGAGAGCGTGCAGACGTTCGGGCTGGGGTACGCCCCCGGCTATTCGGACTTCCTGCTCAAACGCCTGTCCAGGAGCTTCTCTCCGGAGCTTCTGGTGGAAGCCGGACTCGTGGCCAGGGACCCCGGCGGGGCGCTCCGGGACCGATTCCGCGGCCGGGTCATGTTCCCCATCCAAGACCTGTCCGGGAACCCAGTGGGCTTCGGTGGCCGGCTCCTCGCAGGGCCGAACGCGCCGCCCAATGCTGCCAAATACGTGAACTCGCCCGAGACTGCCGTCTATCACAAGGGCAACCTCCTCTATAACCTCAACCGGGCCAAGGCCGACATCACCCGCCTGGGGCGAGCGTTCCTGGTAGAGGGGTACACGGACGTGATTGCCCTGGACCAGGCAGGCGTCCACGAGGCGGTGGCCACATGCGGGACGGCCCTAGGTGAGGAGCACATTCGACTGTTGTCGAGGTTCGGGGAGAAGATCGTCCTGGCTTTTGACTCAGACGAGGCGGGGGCCCGGGCAGCCGAACGAGCGTTCCAATTCTTCGAAGCTCATCCTGTCGAGCTGGCCGTGCTCGTTCTGCCGGAAGGCAAGGACCCGGCCGACCTCGTCCTGGCCGCCGGCGCCGAGGCGAGCGAGCAGCTCGAGGAGCTGTCGGACCGGGCAAGCCCCCTCTTGGAGTACATGATCGATCGAGCGCTCCGTGGCCGGGATCTCACATCACCTGAGGAGCAGATGCGTGCCGTTCGGATCGTCATCGATCAGATCCTCAAGCGGATCCGCGACCCGGTCCTTCGCGAGAAATACGCCGTGCTCACAGCCGACAAGGTGGGAAGGACCACCATCAGCGAGAATGCCGTCCTCTTCGAGCTCCAGGGACTGGTCGGCGGTGGGGGTGAGCCTGAGCAAGAACCCAGAGGAACCCGCGTCCCGCCCTCACAGAAGGTGGAGAGAGAGAGCCTGAAGCTCCTGATCCAAGCGCCGGAGCTGTGCGCCGGTCGACTCCCTCAGCTGACCCCCGACCACTTCGCCACGGCCGGATATCGCTCGTGCTTCGAGCTCATCCGGACCGGGGCGGGCGCCGGGCCGGCCGCCCTCGTGGAAATGGCCCAGGACCGGAGCCGCGGCGAACAGATCGGGAAGCTGCTCGCTGCACTCGCTGTCGAGCCGATCACCACGGTTGGCGACGTGACCTCCGAATATGTGGATCAGGTCTTTCTCCGGCTCGAAGAGTTCGCCTTGAAGCGCCAGGCGGAGGACATCCGCAAGCGGCTGGAGCGCCTCAACCCGCTCAAAGCCTCCGAGGAGTACGACGTGCTGTACGAGCAGTTCGTCAGGCTGGAGGGGGCGCGCCGCCGCCTTCGGGGAACGGGACCTGAGGGGACATCCTCCTAGATACCTTCTGTTCGGCAACTTTCTCCTGGTTCTTGCCCGAACGGGGGCAGGAGCCGAATCATCTGGGAAACTGTTTGGCATCCTGATGCGAATCACGGCCATGGTTTCGGACGCCCGCACATATTCGCCCCGATGGTCTTTCTGAGCCCATGACGGAAGATCCCATCGCTGAAGACTCGATCGAGGAAGTGGTTCCCGATCCAGTCCAGACCATCAGCATCGACGAAGCCAAGGAAGTCATCGTCGCCCGTGGCCGCGAGCGCGGCGGCTTCGTCACCTCCGAGGACCTCCTGGAAGGGCTCCCGGTCGAGGACCTGAGTCCGGAGCAGGTCGAGGACTTCCTGACGCAGGTCGAGGAGCATCTTCGCCAGGAGGGGATCGAGGTCATCGAGGTTCCCGGCGAAGAGGTGGAGGCCGAGGGGGAGCTCGTCGGGATCCGTCTGCCGCGGGACGACGACGTGCTGAAGGCCCCCACCAATGATCCCGTCCGCATGTACCTCAAGGAGATCGGCAAGGTCCCGCTCCTTACGGCGGCGCAAGAGGTCGACCTTGCCATGCGGATCGAGGGTGGCGAGTTCGCCACAGCGCTCCTGGTCTCACTCGACGGCAACGGAAAGGTCGACCAGAAGCAATTCCGCAGGGTGGTGGACTCGGTGGTGCGGATCCGGGAGCACCAGCTCGAGCCAGAGAAGCGCCTCCGCCAGGAGGGCATCGGCCGGGAGAAGGTCAGCCGGAACTACCGGCCCAAGGCCCGCACCGAGACGATCGACTTCCTTCGTCGCGTCGAGCGCGACGGGCAGCTGGCGAAGAAGAAGCTGATCGAAGCGAACCTCAGGCTCGTGGTATCGATCGCCAAGCGGTACGTCGGTCGAGGGATGCTGTTCCTCGATCTGATACAGGAGGGCAACCTCGGGCTGATCAGAGCCGTGGAGAAATTCGACTACTCGAAGGGCTACAAGTTCTCGACGTATGCCACGTGGTGGATCCGTCAGGCCATCACCAGGGCCATCGCCGACCAGGCCCGCACGATCCGGATCCCAGTGCACATGGTGGAGACGATCAACAAGCTGGTCCGGGTACAGCGCCAGCTCCTTCAGGACCTCGGCCGCGAGCCGCTCCCCGAGGAGATCGGCCAGCAGATGGGTGTGGCCGCCGAAAAGGTCCGCGAGATCCTCAAAGTGTCGCAGGAGCCGGTCTCGCTGGAGACCCCAATCGGGGAGGAGGAGGACTCACACCTCGGTGACTTCATCGAGGACTCCGAGGCCATCGTGCCGATCGACGCGGCCAGCTTCATCCTCCTTCAGGAGCAGCTCGAATCCGTGCTGCACACGCTTTCCGAGCGGGAGAAGAAGGTCATCCAGCTCAGGTTCGGCCTGCTGGACGGCCATCCCCGAACCTTGGAGGAGGTCGGCCGGGAGTTCGGTGTAACCCGGGAACGGATCCGTCAGATCGAGTCGAAGACGTTGTCCAAGCTCCGCCACCCCTCGAGGTCACAGAAGTTGCGCGACTATTTGGAGTAGTCAGGCCCTGGTTGAGCCTCGGAATGCATCCCTGACCGTATCGGGACTCTAGCCAGGCGATCTGCCCGACGGCGATTCCAGCTGACTGACGAGAGTGTCGTTCGTGTCCGCCCTGTGAAGCCGAGTCTTTACCGCGGAGCCCGCCTTCTCCACGCCACTCTGGACGACCCCCAGGCCGCGCTTGGAGGCGTCCGCTGCAACCGCCTTGGTGCGCTCGGCGGCCCTGTGGACGGCCGGGGACTCCGAGAACTGACCCCACCACCGGCGGATGTCCTGGTAACGTTCCCGGCCCGCCTTCGCGCCCAGGACGTACCCGACGCCGAACCCAAGCACGAACCCGCTCTTGACACCCATCGCGCCCTCCTTTCGTCCGCTCCAGTTTCCTTGCCCCGAGGCCGATGCGTCGAAACAAACGGTAGCGGATGGGCCGCTTGGTAGACTGGCCGACGGCCAATTCTGGCCGATATTCCGGGGTAGCTCAACCGGCAGAGCGGGGGCCTGTTAAGCCCAAGGTTGTGGGTTCGAGTCCCACCCCCGGAGCGATCTGTCTTTGGCGGGGGACCTGGAGGACCTCTTCACTCCACCCTTACACTACGTTCGGTCGCGAAACGGGGCGGTAGCTCAGTTGGTCAGAGCAGCGGACTCATAATCCGCCGGTCGCTGGTTCGAGTCCAGCCCGCCCCACCCCCATCTACCAGCGGTTTTGCGCTTCGAAGCGGGCATTCTGGCAGCTCCGGGGCCGCCGTGGGGCCGCATGGGGGCCGCGAGTGACGTCGCAAGTGGTGCTCCTGCGCACCGTCACCGAGCCTACGAGAGCGCCCAGATGTGAGCTGGCGGGCCCCCTTGGGGCATGCCCTATCATCCGAGCGCGGAGGGACCATGGGAAGTCTGACTGCGGCCGTCGAGGAGAATCTTGACTTCAGCCCAGCCGGGCACATCTACGCGACCCATGGGTTGCATGCCTTCGCTGCCCGATGCCCGCCACCCC
>WNGB01007582.1_pt1 | contig 15613 bp, 9 predicted proteins | sample 5400681 | NCBI WGS metagenome assembly WNGB01 (sample SAMN13153367, study PRJNA577476) | soil metagenome | isolation source: 115 cm soil or saprolite under grassland replicate 2 | place: USA:California | collected 2016-06-15
CGCCGGAGAAGCCGACGAACGAGACGAATGGATTGGTGTTGGCTTCCTTCCAGGTGATCTTCGCGGTGGTTGGGTCGACCGCTTCGACACTCTTGATCGGGTCGAAGTTGGCCGAGGTGTCGCAGGCGGTCGCCGGGTCGGCGCAGAACTGCCATGTGAAGACCACATCGTCGGCGGTGAAGTCGCTGCCGTCCGACCACTTGATGCCCTTCTTGAGCTTCCAGGTAATGCTCAAGTTGTCCTTGGCGATCTCGCCGTTCTCATAGGACGGGATCTCCTCCGCCAAGCGCGCTACCGGCTTGCCATCCGGCCCAAGCGCGGCCAGCGGCTCGAGGATCAGGCGCGAGGCATCGCTATCCTTGGTACCGGAGGCTAGGTGCGGGTTGAGGATGGTGACTGCCTGCCAGTAAAGGATCTTGAGCGTGCCGCCCTGGTGCCCGACTACCGCGGGCGTTTCTGTTGTAGCGGTAGTCGGAAGCGCAGTTATCGCTGGTGTAGGGGCGATGGCAACTGTAGCGCTAGTCGTCGCTTGAATAGGGATGCCGGTCGCCACAGATCCAGGGGCCACAGTCGGAGCAGCGCCGGTACTGGCTGGGGACTCTCTACTATTTAAGAACAGCACCACAAGCAGGATGACGATCACCAATCCGCCTATCCCAGCAGCAATCTTCGAACCGATTCCGCCAATTGCAGGTGGTGCTAGCTCAAGCTGCTGGTCGTCGCGAAAAACGGGCGCCAGCTTTTCGGGCACTGCTGGCGCCACCCGAGACCGCGAGGCAGTCTGTTCGAACAAATCGGCCAAGACCTTATCTGGCGCGGTCGGTGTATTGGTCGTTGGTGCAGGCTGGGTCCGCGCCGTTGGTGCGGATTTGGACTCCAGCATCGTAGGCTGGATCTGCGCAGGCGGCGGTGCCATTAACCGATCGAGCTCCGCTTGCGCATCCCGTATCGCCTCATCCTCCGGCGCCACCGCTCGCCACCGCCCGATCGCCATCCGCACCGCGTCCCACTCCTTTGCGGCCAGCGCCTGCTCTGCCTGGGCGCGCCACTGCGCGGCTAGTGCTGCGCGCTGCGCGGCTTCCCGCGCCGCCTGTGCCTGCGCCTCCAGGTCGTTCAGCGCATGCCACAGCGCGCCCGCGCTCGGGTAGCGCGCAGCTGGGTCGCGGGCGAGCGCCTTGGATAGCACGGTGGCGATATTCGCGGGCACATCTGCCGGCCAGGTTGCGGGCATCTGCGGCCCGCGATCATGCGCGCGCATGGCCTGCATTGGCGTCTGGCCTTTGAACAACACGTCGCCGGTCAACATTTCGTACACGATACAGCCCAGCGCGTAGATATCCACCGGCGGGCTGGCAGCATTATCTTCCCATACCTCGGGCGCGATATAGCCGGGTGTGCCGACTATCCCGCCGCTCATGCTCATGCTCATAGTGTTCTCAGCCATGAGCCGAGCGAAGCCAAAATCGGTCAGCAGCGCGCCGCGCTGCGTGTCGAGCAGCAAGTTGGCGGGTTTGAGGTCACGGTGAACGACATTTTGGCCGTGGGCGTAGTCGAGCGCATGGCAGACCGGCTTCAGCAGCGCGAGTGTTTCGTCCCATGGGATTCGCCCGCGCTTGGTGATCGACTGCGCCAGGCTGCGCCCGTGGGCCAGATCCATGGCGATAAACAGCCGGCCATCCGCCTCGCCAACCTCGTAGACCGTGATGATCTGCGGGTGGCGCAGCGCCGCGAGTGTCTTGGCCTCTTGGCGGAAGTTCTGGACGAAGCGCCGGTCGGTCAGCAGCGGCGGGTGCAGAATTTTGAGCGCGACCTCGCGATCCAGGGTGGTGTCCACGGCTTTGTAGACCGTGGCGAAGCCCCCGGCTCCAAGTTCTTCGAGGATTCGGTATTTGCCGAATTGTTGACCGCCTTCGGCCATTATTGTGCTCTTTCGGCTAAGGATTCGAGAATGTGCAATCGCACCGCTTTGCCTGCGGCAGCATGGTATTTCTCATTTAATCTGTTTTCGTTTTTTCGCTCGCAGAGCGAAAAAACGAAAACAGAAAGAAGATAAAGTACCGCTTCTGGTCATGCTGTTTTTCTTAGCAAAGCTTGATGGATATAAAGGGAATAATAGCTTACAAACATGAACGATGCAATAGATAAAAATAGCTCAAAGCGATCTTCGCCGCACACAAATACACGCCGACACAAACGTATCGGCGTGTACGAATGCTCGCGGCCAGGTAGGCTACCGCCTCGTGAACAGCGAATCCACCGCATCCACCAGCTGGCGCAGGTTGCTGACCTGATGTACCGCGTCGCACAGTGGCACATACTTGGGCATGTCGCTGTCGCCGGTGCCCCACTGGCGCGGGTGCTCGGGGTTGAACCAGACCACCTTGCGGGCGCGGCGCTTGATGTCCTCGAAGTCGCGCAGGTTCGGGTCGTTGTAGTTGTTGCGCCCATCGCCCAGGATGATCACGGTGGTGCGGCGATCGATGGTGCCCATATGGTCGCGCGCGAAGGTGGCCAGGCTATTGCCCAGGTCGGTGTTGTAGTGGCCGGGCCGGATGCGCTCCTGCACCGCCTCGATCGCCAGGTCGGGGCGCGACTCGTTGAAGTCGTTCGAGATGTCGTACAGGTCGGCCACGAAGGCGTACGAGCGCGTGCGGCTGACCTGATCCTGCAGCGCGTAGACCAGCAGCAGCATGAACGAGACAATCGGCCGCATGGATGTCGAGAGGTCGCAGACGATGCTGAGCTTGGGCTTGAGGTGCTTCTTGCGATGCCGCACGTCGATCGGCACGCCGCCGAAGCGCAGATTAGCGCGGATGGTGCTCTTGGCATCCAGCGTGCCCTTGTTGCCGCGGCGCTGCCGCAAGGCCGCGCGCGAGCGCAGCAGCGATGCCAGCCGGTTGACGATCCCGCGCAGGTCGTCGATCTCATCCTGGCGCAGCCGGTCGAACGGCCGATCCATCAGCTCATCCAGCGGTGGCTGCTTCTGGCGCTCCTCGGCGGCGCGGCGGTTCATGTTGGCGCCAACCTCCTGGCCGATCTGCTCGGCCAGCGCCTGCTGGTTCTCGCGCGCCTCCTGGGCCATCTGCTGGATAGCATCCTCGTTCAGGCCGGCCTCGCGCAGCTTTTCCATCAGCTCTTGCAGCAGCTCGTCCAGCCGATCGAACTCCAGCTGGCGCATGGCCCGCCGGGCCATCCAGGGCTGGTAGTACGGGCTGGTCATCTGGCCCTGGCTGGTCGATTCGCGTAGCATCTGCTGCATCTGCTCGCGGCTCATATTCTGGCCGGTCATCATCGCCTCGAACAGCTGGCGCAGCTGCTCGGGGGTCATATTGGCCAGCATCTGCTCGAGCATGTCGGCCATCTTTTCGCGATCTTCTTGCGACATGCCGCCGCCGGGCTGATTCGGCATTGGCGGAGGGCCGGAGCCAAAGTAGGCTGGAAACAGTCGCTCGAACTCTGGGATGTCGTGGGCCTCTTTCACCAGCGTGGCCTGCATCGCGGCGCGGAACACACCCTTGTCGGCGATCCCGGTCGCCTCGATCGCCCGCAGCGCATCGGCGCTCTCGGCCACCGAGATCCGCACGCCGGCCGCGCGCAGCGCGTCGATAAATTGAACGATTCGGTCGTCCATAGTCCCTCTTACGGGTTAGAGGTTAAGGGTTAATCGCATCGATATTCATTGATCTCGCTGAACCTAACCCTTAACCTCTAACCCCTAACCTTTCATAATTAGTTCGAACGTCCCCGATCCTCACGCCCAATCGCTCGTCGCGCTTTGTTGATATCGGTCTCGTACTTGAGCAGCACGCTCAGCGTCGTGTCGATCGTGGCGCGGTCGAGGTGCTTGGCGTTCAGCTCGATCAGTGCGCGCGCCCAGTCGAGCGTCTCGGAGACGCTGGGGTGCTTCTTGAGATCCAGCCCGCGCAGCCGCTGCACTAGCTCGACCGCCTGCTGCGCCAGCCTGGGTGGCAGGCCCGGCACCTTCAGGTTGACGATCTGTAGCTCGGCCTCCTGGTTCGGGTAGTCGATGTGGATGTAGAGGCAGCGCCGCTTGAGCGCTTCGGAAAGCTCGCGGGTGTTGTTGCTCGTCAGCAGCACCACTGGCTGATGCTTGGCCTTGATCGTGCCAAGCTCGGGTACGCTGATCTGAAAATCGCTCAAGATCTCCAGCAGGAACGCCTCGAACTCAGCGTCGGCGCGGTCGATCTCGTCGATCAGCAGCGTGACCGGCTGGTCGCTGGTGATCGCCTTGAGCAGCGGGCGCGGCAGCAGGAAGCGGTTGGAGAAGAACACATCTTCTTCGCCCGCCAGCCGATCGGCCGCCTCGCCGAGCGTGCGCGTGCCGATCAGCAGGTCAGTCAGTTTGTCGCGCAGCAGCTGGGTGTAAAGTAGCTGCTTGGCGTACTCCCATTCGTAGAGCGCTTTGGTCTCATCTAATCCTTCGTAGCATTGCAGGCGGATGAGCTCGCGGCCGCTGGCGGCGGCCCAGGCCTTGGCCAGCTCGGTCTTGCCGACCCCCGCCGGCCCTTCGGTCAGCACCGGCTTGCCGAGCCGCTCTGCCAGGAACATCACGGTCGCGATCTCGTCGGTTGCGATATACTGCTGCGCGCCGAGCGCCTCGCGCACGTCGCTAATGGCCTTGAACACGTTGTGTGCCTTTCTGTTGAAGAGGAATTTCATAGCCTGTGTTTCGCACTGTAGGGGCGCGATATATCGCGCCCCTACAGTGCGGGTCGCCCGTACGCCGTATGATCGATCGTCCCCGCCAGGTCGTCGGTATCGAGCCTGACAGCATGGAAGCGTCTTGGGTCGTGGCCGGGATTGATGCTCCAGGTTGCGCCGATCTGCACCGCGTAGCGCCCACTCATCTCAGGCGCCTCATGAATATGGCCGTGCAGCGTCAGCGGCGGCGCATGCTGCTCGATGAACGCCCGCAGCGCCTTGCTGCCGACGTGCCGCCCGCGCGGCATCTGATCTAAGGGCGTGTTGAATGGCGGCGTGTGGCACACATAGATTGTGCGCTGCGGGTCGCTCTGCTCGGCCAGCGTCGCCAGCGCCTCGGCGATGCTCGGCCGCGCGGCGAGCGCCTCCGCGTGGGTCGGCTGTATCTCGCCGCTCCAGCTGGTATAGGCCATGTCAAAGCTGAACGGCGGCAGCGGCCGATCGTCGCGCCGCTCGAAATCCTTGATGCTGAACGGCGTGAGCGGCACACAGGCGAAGCCGGCTAGATACAGGCCATCGTCGGTCGTCGACGCTGGACGACCGACGACATCATCAAGCTCGGTGGTCGGTGGTCGGTCGTCAGTGGTCGATAGCCGGTACACGCGCTCGTGCAGCGGAAAGACCAGCCCGGCCTGCTCCAGCCGATCAAGATCCACGATCGCGGCGGCCCAATCGTCGTTGCCGGGCAGCAGGTATATGTCGATCTTGGGGTGGCGCGCGTGAAACCATGCCAGCAGCGGGCGCAGCTGCTCGGCGATGAAATCGCGCTGAGCCTGGACCGCGGTTTGAAGCGTAATGGCATGTGGCAGCAGATCACCGCCGACGATCGCGGCCCGCGCGTCGGTCGTCACGGCCAGATCAAGCAATGATCGGTAGGAATCGATATCGCCGTGCAGATCAGCGGCGTAGACCAGGCGCATACACATCCTCGGCGAATTGGGCAGCGGGCTTGCGATATTATAGCATGCGCAATCTGGTTTTGGCGGGAATGCGCAAGAAATTGCTGATTACATGATTACTGTGTAAGTTCTCGTATGACAAAAGCGCTGTGTGGCGCTGCAACGCCTTGTGCTGACCTTGACAATCATGCTGACTTAGTGCTACAATTCACGAAATGCAAGCGTGTCTCACGGAAGTTTGCCCTCGGACTCGACGATGAAACCTGGTTTCTGCGCCGGGCGCTTCCTCGGTCGCCTGCTTCCGAAACGCATGCGGGTATCCCAGCATCGCCGACCAGATCAGGCCGGTGTCCTCGACGCTTGGAGGCATGTGTGGATCGTATTGAAACTCCTCCTGATGTTGTTATTCGGCGGCTGCCGTTGTATGCTCGCAGCCTGCGCTACCTGCTCGATGAGGATATCCGATCGGTATCTTCGCAAGAGCTTGGCGAGCGGATCAATGTGACGGCGGCCCAGATTCGCAAGGATCTGTCGTATTTTGGCGAGTTTGGCAAGCAGGGCATTGGCTACGATGTCGAGAAGCTGCTGCACCAGATCGAGCGGATTCTGGGGCTCAACCAGGAATGGCCGGTGGCGCTGATCGGTATCGGCCATCTCGGCGAGGCGATCGCGCGCTACGAAGGCTTTCGCCGCCAGGGCATTCGCATCGCTGCATTGTTCGACAGCGAACCATCAAAAATTGGCAACGAGATCAACGGCATGGCGATTCTGGCCGATGAGCAGCTTGAACGGGTGATGCGCGAGCAGGGCATCCGGCTGGCGATTCTGGCCGTGCCTGCCAGCCGCGCGCAGGAAGTTTCCGATCTGCTGGTAGCCTCCGGTGTGCGTGCAATTTTGAACTATGCGCCGGTGGTTATCCAAGTCCCCGAAGGTGTCTGGGTGCGCCATATCGACCCGGTCGCCGTGCTCCACAGCATGACCTACTATCTGGCCCGCGAGGAAGATAAGGACTCCTGACAGGGTGAAGGGGTGAGCGGGTGAGCGGGTGAAATTATCACCTCGTCACCTTGTCACCCGTCACCTCTTCAGATCCTGGCTGTGCAAGCGCCTGCTGAATAGCTGCGATGACTCCGGTCTTCACCGCGTCCACATCGCGGGCGCGCTCATCGACCCAGAAGCGCACCTCCAGCTTCGGCGCCTGCCCATCCATGCTGGTGGCTACAATCGCCGGTGCAGGGTTGTCGATCACTCCTGGGATTTCTCCGACGGCTTGGATGAGCGCCGCGCGCGTCTGCGCCAGATCGGTCGCGGGCGGCAGGGTCAGCGGAATGTCGTGACGGCGCAGCTGGTAGCGGCTACTATTCGTAATCGCGGTGGTATAGACATCGGCGTTGGGGATCAGCACCTCATCGCCGTGCGCTGTTTTCAACACGGTCGCGCGCAACTGCACCTGTGTCACGTGGCCCTCGAACAAGCCGATCTTGACATAGTCACCAATATTGAAAGGCCGCAGCATCAGCAGCAGAACACCGGCGGCGAGCTGCTTGACAATATCCTGGAGCGCGAAGCCGATCGCGATCCCCACGATGCCGAGGCCAGCCAGGAAGCTCAGCGCGGCCTGACTCCAGCCCAGCCGATCTAGCACCAGCAGTGCCCCGAGCGCCACGATCCCAAAGCGCGCTAGCCGCCCCAGCAGATCGACGATTCCCGGTGGCGCCTGGGTGCGTGCGGCCAGCCGCTGCACCAGCCTCTGGGTACGCCGCGCGATGATTCGCGTTGCTATAAGAATGATCGCAATGATAAGCAGGCTCGGCAAGAAGCTAAAGGTGTTGTCAGTCCAATTGTTCAGGGTTGCGCCCATCTTGACGGCCTCCCATATGTCCGCGGCATGTTCGGAAGTCGAACGCATCATAGCATATAAAGATATGCTATACTGCGCGCCGTGAGCCGCCAATTGCACCATAAGCCGCTATTCCGCCGCCCGCGCGCCCTGCTGCTGCTCCTCACGCTGCTGCTGCTTGCGCTCGCGCTGTTCGCGATTGGCGATAACGCCTACAACCGCGGTGTCACCTACGCGCCGGCACTTCCTATCATCGCCTGGGCTGATGTGCCGCGGCTGGGCGTCAACGCCTACAACATCCAGTACGAGGCCGAGCCGGCCAAAGTCACCCGCACGCTGGCGCTGGCCCGCGACCTGGGCGCGCATTATGTGCGTATGCAAATGCCTTGGGAAGATCTGGAGATCTCGGCCAAGGGCGATTTCTTCGATCACAAGAACAACAAGGACGCCTGGGCAAAGTATGATTTTATTGTCGCCGAGGCCAATCGCCTTGGTCTTGAGCTGATCGCTCGGCTCGATCGGCCGCCGGCCTGGGCACGCGCGGCCGCCAATGCCACGCCCGAGTTCCAGGAGGGCCTGGCGCGCGACGGCAACTCAACCGGCCCGCCCGACACGGTCGCCGATTACGCCGACTTTGTGGGTGCGGTCGCCGGCCGCTACCGCGGCAAGCTGCGCTTCTTCCAGATCTGGAACGAGCCGAACCTGAAGAACGAGTGGAATTGGCGCACGCCCGTGCCGGCTGAGTTCGTGGATCTGCTGCGGGCCAGCTACACTGCCGCGAAACAAGCCAACCCCGACGCGGTGATTCTGTTCCCCAGCCTTTCGCCCACCGATGGCCGCGATAAAAAGGCGCCGATGACCGAGCTGGAATACCTCGACCAGGTCTACGCGCTTGGCGGCAAGGCCTATTTCGATATTATGTCGGCGCAGGCGTATGGGCTGGGCCAGCCGCCCGATGAGCACCGCTACATCCGGCCGCGCCTGCTGCCCGATCGCCCGATCGACACGCGGATCGACGTCTCACGGGTGGTGCTGTTGCGTGAGGTGATGGAGCGCAACGGCGATGCCAGCAAAGCTATTTGGATTAGCGAGTTCGGCTATAACAGCGCGCCAGATAGTATTCCCCAAGACCGGCGCACAACCTGGGGCCAGCCGGTCTCCGAGGAGATCAAAGGTGAATACCTGGTCGGGCAGCTTGAGCGCGCGCGCGTGGAATGGCCGTGGGTCGGCGTGATGAACGTCTGGTTTCTGCGCTGGGGTGGCCCCGCCCCCGATCCAAATGACCCAACTCCGTATTTTGCGCTCGTCCAGCAGGATTTCACGCCGCTGCCCGCCTACGAAAAGCTCAAGACATTCATGTCGAGTGGGCCGATCGCCGGCGTCGGCACGCACGATTGGAGCCACCCCGCGGTAGCCGAGCGCGGCACGAACGAGTGGGCAGTGCATTTTGAGGGGACGTCTTTCGCACTGCTGGATCTACGCGGGCCGATCGAGATCGCGATCGATAATCAGTCGCCGCGCGCGGTGAATCCATTAATGGAGCGTAGCAGCTTGCCGATCGCGGAAGGGTTGGCAGCCGGCCCGCACAGCGCTGTCGTCCAGAGCGCCAATGGGCCGCCGAGCGCCTTTATGGTCGGCCGGGCCGCGCCGGTGCCGTGGCTGTGGGTGCTGGCGCCAGCGCTGCTGATCGCCGCGCTGGTGCTGGTGGGCGCGCTGGCCGGGCGGGCGCTGCTTAGCGGAGTTGAGAGTTAAGAGTTGGGAGTGACAAGTGACTGTCTCCTGTCACCCCCTTAACCCTGTCACCCTGTCACCTTGTCATCTATTTCCGCGGCCAATCCAGCCCACCATGATCACCGGTCTGATCGATTCGCCGCAGCCGGCTGCCGTCGGCCTCCATCATATAGATGCCGCCGAGGCCCATCACCGCAACTTGTTTGCCGTCGGGCGAGAACGCCGCCATCGGCAGATCCTCGTAGAAGCTGGTCAGGCGGCGCAGCGCGCTTCCGTCGCTGTTGACCACCCACAGATCCCATGGCAATCCGTGCGCCTCGGCCGTCGTCGGCTCGAACAGGCCCAGCAGCCGATCGAGCGGCGACGGTGCGCTGGCCTTGATGGGGGAGCCTTGCTGGTCGGTCTGCGGCCCGCCGATCGCCGCGACGATTATCTGTTTGCCGTCGGGCGAGAAGCGCGGCGCGTAGAAGCCCTGAAAATCCTGTCCGCCAATCACCTCGCGCGACCCGCTACCATCCGGCGCGGCGATGTTCAGGCTCATGGTGTAGCCGTCCTCGCTCAGCTTGAGGTACGCCAGCTGCGTGCCATCGCGTGAGATCGATGGGTCGAGGGCGTCGTTCAGCAACGGTTGCTTGGCGCCTGTCGCCAGGTCGATTCGCACGATTTGCAGATCGCGCACGCTTGGCGGGGCTGCGCTGCTCTGTAGTAGCAGCTTCACGCCATTGGCCGCGATATACAGCGCCTTGCCATCGGCCGACCAGGTTGGCATGCCGAGCAGACCTTGCTCGGGCTTCCAGACCGCGCGCAGGTTCGCGCCGTCAGCGCCCATCACATACAGTGTGGAAGATGGCAGCGGCAGCGTGGCAGTGATCGGCGCGGGCGCGATCGCCACGAACGCGATCATGCTGCCGTTGGGCGCGATGGTTGGGTACTCGGCGTAGGCTTCATCCTGAAACTGCGTGATTGGCTGGGGCGGACTGCCGTTGCCGGGGCTGCGCCAGATATTGCCCTGGCGCGCGAAGACGATCGGCGGGAGCGGCTCCTGTGCATTTGGCACCTGCGCCGAAAACTGTTGCGGTGGCAGCGCCTGTGGCTGAGCCGTGGCGGCGCCGGGTGCGGTTTGTCCAGTTGGCTGGTTCTGTGTGCTCGTTTGCCCGAATGTGCGCAGATACCCTACCAGCTGCCAGATCTGCTCGTCGGTCAGGCGCGGCGACCAGGCTGGCATGGCCGAATTAGGGTAGCCATTGGCGATCCACAAAAACACCTGGCCGTCGGTGTGCTTGCCGGGCACCATATGCTGTGTGAAGTTGCCCGGGCGCGGGTTGAGCCCTACGCCGGCCGGGCCATCGCCGCGGCCGCTTGAGCCGTGGCAGGGCACACAGTTAGCCAGGTACAGCTTTTGCCCGGCCACATTTGTCTGAGCTGTGACCTGATAAGGGTTGATTGGGCCGCTGGTTTCGCCTGGCGCGGCGATCGCGGTGGTGAACGGCACCAGCAGTGGCGTCTTGCCGTCGCGCAGTAGTGTGGCCTCCACCGCCCAATCGCCGGCCATGGTGAAGAACTGGCCGCGCGCCTGAAAATGGCCGGCGCTGATCGGCTGGGCATCGATTTCGGTGTTGCCCATATCCATACCGATCATCGCGAAGCGCAGGCGTACCGCGCCGATGGCGACTGGTTTGCCTGCGGTGTCGGCGACCATAAGATCGACCACGCGCTGGCCGAGCGCGGCCTCGTCCATCCGCAGGGTGACGCTCAATTCGCCAGCTTGAGCCGTCTGCGCGACGCCAGTAGCCAATGGGCGCGAATTGCGTCCCAGCAGCCAGCCGCCCACGGCCACGGCCGCGATCAGCGCGACGACAATTGCAATTACCTGCCAGGAGCGCATAAAGACCTCGCCTGTGCGATTTCGACAAACCCTGCAAACATCCGTGCCCAGCGCGTGTCGGTGCGCTCCCATAGCTCTTCGGGGTGGCACTGCACGCCCACCACGAAGCCAGATCCACTGCCTTCGACCGCCTCGACCACGCCATCGGGCGCGCGCCCGGTGACGCGCAGGCTGGGCGCAATATCGCGCAGCGCCTGATGATGCAGCGTGTTCACAATCAGCGTGTCTATGTCGAGCTGACCGGCCAGCCAGGAGTCCTGCGCCAGTGTGATCATGTGCGCCGGGTGGCTCATATCGCGCTGCTCGGTCGATTCGCTATGGTTGAGCGCGCCGACGATCTCGGAGCCAATATCTTGGTACAGCGTGCCGCCCAGCGCGACATTCAGCAGCTGGATACCACGGCAGATCCCCAGCACTGGCTTGCCTTCGGCCACGGCGCGGCGTGCCAGCGCGATCTCGACCTCATCCTGCCCTGGGTTGGTTGGCCCAAGCTTGGGGTGTGGCGTGGCGCCATAGTGCGCCGGCCCGACATCTTCGCCGCCGGCGAACAGAATCGCGTCGCAGCGCGCGTAGTGCGCGTCGATCACCTCGGCGTCGCGGGTCAAATGGATCAGCGCTGGGATGCCGCCGGCCGCCTCCAGTGCACGCAGGTAGCTGATTGCATTGCCATTTGCCGGCGTATACCACGAGTCGGGGTAGATACTGCACGGGATGCCGATGATCGGGCGGTGGGATGCCATACGGGTCATGCGCTATTCCTGACACACTATCTTGCTCTCGTTCGTCATCAATAATACCATACAGATGCTCACATTGTCTCATGTCCCGTATCAGAGAAGGAGACTCAACATATACCAAAACGCCGCCTGCGGACGTTTAGTAATTGAAGCCCCATTCTACTCCTCGATCTCCCACCAGGCTTTGAATGATATCAGACAGTAGCCCATACTCTGGCAGGGCCAATCGTCACGTCCTCAAGAACCTTGCCTTAAAGCGATGATTCATGGCTGGTTCATACCGCAATCTCTTGATCCGCATCGGGCCGTGGGACCAGGATCGGCGCTGCTATCCTACCGAGGCTGAACTCGGCGACGGGAGCATCTTCCAGAGCGAGCTGCGGCTCGATGTTTCAGCTTTGCGCGCGGCTGCTCTTGATGCTAAAGCTTACGGTCTGGCCCTGTTCAATGCCCTGTTCGTCGGGCGAATCCGCACCGCGTATGATCGCGCTATCGCACCTGCCGAAGACCAAGCAGACAGTCGCCTGCGAATTCGATTGTGGATTGACGATGCTGCGGTCGAACTCCACGCATTGGCCTGGGAGCGCATGTATCACGAGTATGGTGGGCAGGCGCACCCAATCGCGACGTCGGCCGTGACACCGTTTTCGCGCTACACAGGTCTTGAACTTCCCGAGCCAGCACCGGTGAGCGAGCGTCCCCTGCGCCTGCTCGTGGTAACCACGAATCCTGTCGGACTGGAGTCGTTTGGCCTCGCGCCCATTGATGTCGATCGCGAGGTCGATACGCTGCGTCAGGCGCTCGGCGATCTGGGGCGGAAAAAGCTGGTTCAGGTCACGCTCCTGCCGGGACGAACCGGATTATCGCCAGAGCTGCGCGCGCGACTTCCGCGGGCCAACTATCGCATTCAAGACGGATCGGCCAGCCTTGAACGGATCCTGAGGTTGCTGCCCACCCACCATATCCTGCACTTTATCGGCCACAGTCGGTTCGGCCGGCGCCAGCCGGCTGGCGGCGCTGATGCGGCTGCGCTTTTCCTGGAGCGGGAGGATGGATCGATCCATATCGTTGAAGACGAGGACATCGTCTCCGGGATGGTACAAGTGCGGCCGCTGCCATCGCTCGTGTTCCTCGCCGCCTGCAGTACAGCACAGCGCCGACCCGACGCCGCGCATCCGTTCGTTGGCCTGGCGCCCAGGCTCGTCAAAATCGGGGTGCCGGCCGTCGTAGCCATGCAAGACGTGGTTCCAGTGGCGCTGGCACAGCAGTTAGCGAGTGATTTTTACCGCGACCTGCTCATGCATGGTGAGGTTGATTACGCCCTCAATCAAGCGCGGCAATTACTGTTCAAGAGCAGCGAGATCGATTGGGCTATCCCCGTGCTGTTCATGCGCCAGGAGCACGGCCAGATTCTAGATCTGCGCCCAGCCACGCGAACCGCCGCTCCGATTCCGCTGACGCGAAAAACCTGGCGCCAATGGCTGCAAGCGCGGGCGCGGCCGGCTTACCTGATCGGCCTTCTGATCAGCCTGCTCACCTTGATCGCGACAGTGCTCACCTTGTATCGAGATCCCGCCATCGACCGTCTCCTGTTCGGTCCAGGCCATATGAATGGCGACCTCAAGATTGCCGTGGCAAGGTTTGGGGGGCTAGATTCTCAGGGGCGCATCGTCCAGCTCGACGCCGCCGACGATCTCGCGGCGCCGATGTACATGTTTCTGGAGGACGAGCTACAATCGCTCAACCAGGCCCAGGCCACCTTTAGTATCGACATATGGCCGCCAGATCGAACCGGCTGGATCGACGGCTCGACACCAGAAGCTCGAGCGAAATCGGCGGCAGACCTGGCCGATCAAATTCGAGCCGACATCATTATTTATGGCACGCTTGAGCCTGGGCCCGATACGACCATATTGACGCCCGAATTCTATATTGCCGAGGAGAAGCTGCCCGGCGCCGAGGAGTTAGTTGGCGCGTATCAGCTTGGATCGAGCATCAGCAGACCTGGCACGACTGAAAACCCTACCAGCATGCAGGAGTTAAGAGCTCAACTGCTGACACGAACGGGAGCCCTGGCGCAGTTCATTATCGGCCTCGGGTACTACGCGACCGACCGTTTCGAAGAGGCGGCCCGCTACTTTCAGGCTGCCGAGAGCACAAAAGGTTGGGATGACCGCGATGGCAAGGAAGTGCTATACCTGTTCTTGGGCACGACCGCCAACAAGGGCGAGGATCTGGATGCCGCGGAGATGTATTATGCTCGGGCATCCCAGATCAATCCAGAGTACGCTCGCGCTCGCCTGGGGCTGGGCGAAGTCCAGTATCACACGTCACGGGGCAGCGGGCTGTGTGAGCCAGGGACGGTAGATGCTGATGGGTTGCGGAAAGCCATAACAATATATCAGAGCGCCCTGGCTGTTCCTTACCCGTCACAGGCGAATATCTCCGCCAAGACGGCCTTCTTCGTGGGCCGGGCTTACCTGTGTTTGAGCCGGGCGCATGAAGGCGACTACCGCGGGGACGCGGCGCGTGAGTTCAAGAAGGTCATCGATGAGTACCACAGCAGCAACCAGCGCATACATGATCTGGCCGCTGATGCGCATGGGAATCTAGGAATTGTTTATTCGACAGTGCTCCCAGGCGACGACCTCGAGAAGGTAAAAGCCGGGTATCGTGCCGCGGCTCAAGAGTACAGCGAAGCGATCAAGGTGAGCCGCCGACCAGAGTGGCGGGCTTATTACTCCTTGAGTCTCACGTTCGTCAATCTGGGTCTAGAGGAATGCGACGCGGCAGCGACAGCGTGGATAGATGCCGACAAGCAGCACGAAACTGCCACTGCACCCAATCCTGGCTACGAGGACTGGCACGGGTATGTCGAAAAGGCATGGGCGATCTCGAAATGCCAAAAGCCAGTAACAACACCGTAACTGTATGTGAGCATATGAGAAGCTATATCGGAACGAAACAGAGAGGAGTTCCGAATCCAACGGCAGGAGCAGCTCGATTTGCCAGGGTAGACGCGAACCCAGACGCTGCAATGCTGCTGCTCGAGTGGGCTATCAATTCAGATCTGAAAGGAGCGCAGTGATGAAGCGAGTGATCACGCGCGTTAGGCTGGCCATCTCTCTACTATGGATCGCGGGCGTGCTGCTGGCGATCGGGATACCCGCCGGAATGCAGGCGCAGACCGAGAGGCCCTGTTTCCCTGAGACCGGCCAGTGTATTGAGGGGCGCTTTCGCGAGTTCTGGGAGCAGAACGGCGGCCTGCCGGTGTTCGGCTTCCCTATAACCCCCGCGCGTATGGAGACCAACCGCGAGGACGGGAAGGAGTACCTGACGCAATGGTTCGAGCGCAACCGCTTTGAGTTGCACCCCACGAACCCGTCGCCCTACGATGTGCTGCTGGGCCGGCTTGGCGACGACAGGCTGCGCCTGGCCGGAATCGAGTGGGAGACACTGCCGCGGGCCGGTGGCGAGCAGGCCAACTGCCTCTGGTTCGCTGAGACCGTCCATACCGTCTGCGACCAGGCTGTCGGCCTGGGCTTTCAGACCTACTGGCTGACTCACGGCCTTCGTGTCCCGCAGCTTAACTCCTTCGACCAGAGCAAGGCGCTGTTTGGGCTTCCGCTCTCCGAGGCGCGGCCCGAGGTCAGCCCGACCAATGGCAAAACCTATCTCACTCAGTGGTTCGAGCGCGCACGCTTGGAGTGGCACCCCGACGAGTCCGACGATCAGTATAAGGTGCTGCTCGGTCTGCTGGGCAACGAGGTCCGCGCACTCGGCCCGGCCGTCGAGGCCT
>WNGB01007583.1_pt1 | contig 15613 bp, 11 predicted proteins | sample 5400681 | NCBI WGS metagenome assembly WNGB01 (sample SAMN13153367, study PRJNA577476) | soil metagenome | isolation source: 115 cm soil or saprolite under grassland replicate 2 | place: USA:California | collected 2016-06-15
GCGGATCGTGATCCGAGACGGCAAGGCCGTCATCGTCCAACCCGAAGCCGCCTGACCATACCGGCCCGCAAACCCCTCGGATCATCACCGACTGGGGTCACCGCCATCTGCCCACTCACCGGTGAATTTTCGGGTCAGGTCGCAAGCGTGGCCGGGTCGAGCTGGCTGCGAGAGGTGACGCCGAGCTTGGGGTAGGCCTTGTAGAGGTGGTAGCCCACCGTCCGCGGGCTCAGGAACAGCTGGGCGGCGATGTCGCGGTTGGACAGCCCCTGGGCGGCCAGCCGGGCGACCTGGAGCTCCTGGGGGGTCAGTCGGGACAGGTCGGGCTGGCCCGGCCGTGAAGTGGTGGCGCCGGTGGCGGTGAGCTCGGCGCGGGCGCGCTTGGCCCACGGCGTGGCGTCGATCCGGTCCAGGTAGTCGACCGCGGCGCGCAGCTGGGTGCGGGCGTCGGCCTTGCGGCGGGCGCGGCGCAGCCACGCGCCGTACAGCAGCCGGGTGCGGGCCTGTTCGAAGGACGCGTCGTGCAGCTTGAGCGCGGCCAGGTAGTGCCGCTCCGCCTGCTCGCCCTGCGCGACCAGGGCCTGGCAGCGCTCGACCAGGGCGTCGGTGCTTGGGGTGTCGGCGTGGCGGGCCCACTGGCGGAACCTGGCCAGCGGCTTGGCCGCCCGCTGCGGCTGGCCGAGCCGCACCGCGACCTCGACCAGGTCCGGGATGCTGCGCAGCGCGGACGCGTGGTAGCGCCTGGGTCCCCACGCGACCGTCTCCAGCTGGACCAGCGCGATGTCCAGGCGCCCGCCGCTGAGGTCGAGGAGGCCCAGCGCCCACGGCGCCCAGGGCGTGCCCGCCGAGGTGGCAAGGGCGGGCTCGGCCAGGGCCGCGTCCACAAGCCGGCGGCAGCGCTGCTCGTCGCCGTCGACCGCCGCGAGGTAGGCGATTACCGCGCTGGCCTCGATGGTCCAGTGCGCGTGGCCGGTGTCGCGCGCGATCCGCAGCGCCTCGGTTGCGTTGGCCAGCGCGTCGCGGTGCCGCCCGTCGAACACCTGGGCCTGCGCCAGGCAGCTCAGCAGGGCGGGCAGCTGACCGATCCTGCCCTGCGCGCGCGCGTCGGCGGCCAGCTCGCCCAGCAGGTCACGCGCCTCAGCGTTGCGGCCGGTGACCAGGCAGAGCATGGCGGTCATCGCAAGGTCGTCGGGATGACCCGCGCGGGCGCGCCGCGCCGCGGTCACCAGGTCGGCCAGCCGAAGCAGCCCGTCGCTGGACCGCTCCGCCGCCTGCGCGGCCGACCACCCCATCAGCTGCACCAGCGGCGCTAGCGGTTCCGCGTCGCCCCCGCCCATCGCGGTCAGACGGTCGGCGGTGTCGGCGATCAGCGCCCGGTCGCCCAGGAACCAGGCGATGTGCATCGCGTTCATCAGCATCCGCACCGCCCCCGGCCGGTCCCGCTCGCCACTCAGCGCCGCCCCCTCCACCAGCAGCCGGTGCGCCGTCGGCAGCCGGCCCTGGGCGAAGTCGGCCAGCGCGCGCACGCTCGCCAGCCTGGACTGGACGATCGTGTCGGCGGCCTGGCCCACCGCGAGCGCGGCCAGGCTGCGCGTCCGGTCGAAGTCGCCAATCTCAGCGGCGGCCTGGGCGGCCAGCACGAGCCGGCTCGCCCGCGCCGCCGGATCGGCGGTCAGCTGCACCGCCCGCTCGTACGCCGCCGCCGCTGCCGCGTACCCGCTCCGCGCCGTGGCCCTGGCCGCGGTGCGCTCCAGCTCGGCCGCCACTTCCTCGTCAGGTCCCGTCGCCGCGGCAGCCAGGTGCCACGCCCGCCGGTCGGCGTCCGCCGCGCCATGCAACGCCTCGGCGAGCGCACGGTGCACCGCCAGCCGCCGCTCCAGCGCAGCGCCCTGATACACCGCGGCGCGCACCAGCGGTTGCCGGAACGTGACCGTACCGTCGATGACGCGGACCAGCCCGGCCTGCTCGGCCGGCCCCAGGTCCGCGACCACCGCCCCAAGCGCCCCGGCCGCCTTCAGCACCACCCCGAGGTCGCCGCCCCCCTCCGCCGCCGCCGCCAGCAGCAGGGTCTGGGTCGCCTCGGGAAGCCGCCGAACCTGCCCGTCGAACGCCTTGCGCAGCCGATCGGTCAGCACCGGAGATCCAGGGCCCGGCCGGGCAGCCGCCGGCGAAGCGCGATGCGCCGCGAGCAGCTCGATGAGGCCAAGCGGGTTGCCGGAGGCGTCGGCCAGGATCCGGGCCCTGGCCTCAGCGGTCAGCTCGGTCCCACCGCGCGCGGTGAGCAGCGCCGCCGCCGAGGCCGCGTCCAACCCCTCCAGCCGCAACTCGGGGAGGCCCAGAGTGGGGAACGGCGCGTCGTGGTCGCGCGCGGCGAAGATGATCGCGATCCCCTCGGCGCCCAGTCGCCGAGCCGCGAACGTCAACGCCTCGGCCGAGGCCCGGTCCAGCCAGTGTGCGTCATCGACCAGAAACACGAGCGGTCCGTCCTCGGCGAGCTCGGCCAGCAGGGACAACACCGCCACACCAATGAGGAAGCGGTCGTGGGACCCGGCACGCCGCAACCCGAACGCCGCGTCCAGCGCGTGCCGCTGTGGCTGCGGGAGCGCGGAGCTCCGATCCAGCGTCGGCCCGAGCAGCAGGTGCAGACCGGCGAACTGCAGCTCGACCTCGAACTGGACGCCCGCGCCACGGATCACCCGGAGATCGATCATGCCAGGCGCGGCATCGCCAGGCGCGGCATCGCCAGGCGCGGCATCGCCCGGCGCGGCATCGCCCGGCGCGGCATCGCCCGGTGTGGCGCCACCGGACGCGGCCTCGGCCGAGGCCGCGGAGCCAGCGGCGGCCGCGGCATAGTCGAGCAGGGCCGTCTTGCCGATTCCCGGTTCGCCGCGGATGACCAGCGCACCGCTGTGCCCGGCACGGGCGCGCGCGAGGAGCCGATCGATGATGGATCGCTCCGTGGCCCTCCCATGCAGCATAACGGGCACCTACCTATCGGGTGATCTTGTCACTGTCAAGATAGGCTCATCACAGCTATCTTGTCAACGACAAGATAGCTGTCGTAGAATCAGCAGATGCCGACGAACCCCAACGCTGGCGAGAGAAACCGCCCCTACCACCATGGCGACCTGCGCCGCGTGCTGCTGGAGGCGGCCGTCGAGGCGATCCTGGAGTCGGGACCCGCGGCCGTGAGCCTGCGCGACCTGGCGCGCCGCGCCGGCGTCTCTCACGCCGCCCCCGCCTACCATTTCGGGGACAAGGTCGGGCTGCTGACCGCGGTCGCCGCCGACGGGTTCTGGCGCCTGGCGGCCACCCTCCGGGAGGCCTATGAGGCCACCGGCAGCTTCCTCGAGGTCGGCGTCGCCTACGTCCGCTTCGCGGTCGCCAACCAGGCCCACTTCGAGGTGATGTTCCGCCCCGAGCTGTACCGGCAGGATGACCCGGAATTGTCGCGCGCCCGCCAGGCTTCGCGGGCGCTGCTGTACAGCCCGCTCGCCGGCGCCTCCGAGCCGGGCTCCGACGAGCTGCGCACCGCCGTGGCCGGCTGGTCGCTGGTTCACGGGCTCGCCACCCTGTGGCTCGGCCAGAACCTGCCACCCCAGCTCGGCGACGACCCCGAGCAGATCGCCCGCGAGGTCGCCCGCGGCCTGTTCCAGCCCCGCGACCTCCAGCCCCGCGGCTCGACCCGGCCGAGCGGTCGCTGACCCTCCGCCATGCGGGGCGCGGTCCGTCGCCGCTGCGATGATGATCACCTCCAATGCGGCCGGGGCCAGGCCATGGGCGGCGAGACTAATGGCGTGCGACCTGCGCAGCCAGGCAGGAGGCCGGCAGTTGGCCGGCAGTTGACGGCAGGTTGGCCCGACGGCAGGTCGACCGGTCGGGCGACCGGCTCCCCTCAGGGGCGACCGGTGGCGTGCTCGCGCAGGCCGGCGATCACCAGCCGGGCGCGGGAGGCTCCGTGCCGGTCGCCGACCTGCTCGAACATCGTCAAGGACTGCTGGAGGTGCCCGCACGCCTGGTCGTACGAGCCACGCGCCTGGGCGGTCGCCCCCAGGTTGAGGAGCACGTACGCCTCCCAGCGCGGATCACCGAGGGTCTGCGCGAACGCGAGCGCCTGCTGGAGGTGGTCGGTGGCCTGCTCGGGCTCTCCGCGCTCGTGCCGCAGGATGCCGAGCACGAGATCGGTGTAGCCGACGTAGCCGGCGTTGCCGAGCGACCGGAAGATGCTCCGGCAGTCCGTCAGGAGCGCGAGGGCGTCGGCGGACCGTTCCTGCTGCCGGCGCACCTTGGCGAAGAACAGCATGGCCTTGGCCTCGCGGTCACGGTCGCCCAGCTCACGGCACAGCTCCAGGCACCGTTCGAAGCAGGCGGCGGCGTCGGCCAGTCGGCCCTGGCGGCGGTAGGCGCGTGCCAGGCTGGTCAGGCTGTCGATCTCGCCCTGGGTGTCGTGCAGCCCGGAGAAGATGGCGCTGCTGCGCGTGCAGAACTCCACCGCCTCCGGCAGGCGGCCCTGGAAGCGGCGCAGGTCACCAAGGCCGCGCAGCAGCGCCGCTTCGACACGCCGGTCCGACCCCCCTCGCGCGGCGCGGAGCGCCACCTGGTGGGTGCGGTCCCAGTCGTCCCAGCACGCGGACACCTCGAAGAAGTCGGCGAGCAACCGGGTGACGTTGAGCCAAGGGCGCTGGCATCCCTCCCGCCACGCCTGCTCCAGGCTCACCACCAGGCCCTTGCGCTCGGCGGCCAACCATCGGTAGGACCGCGCCAGCGTGGCGTTGACATCGCGGGGAACAGCCGGGATTTCCTGCCCGGGCAGGTACGTGGAGTGCAGCCGCAGCCCCTGCACCCATTCCTGGGCGGTGGTGAAATAGGTCCGCAGGGTTCGCTCCAGCGCCGCGTTGCGGGTGCCCGGCGTCTCCTCCTCGGCCACCCGTTCCCTGGCGTACAGGCGGAGCAGATCATGGACCCGGTAGCGGATCTGCCCGGCGGCGTCCTCGCCGACGGGGTCCAGCAGCTGGGCGTCAGCCAGGCGCTCGGCGACGTCCTCCGCCTCGCGGGCGGGAATGTCGAGCAGGGCGGCCAGCATCCAGGGCGCGAAGTCCGGCACCTCCAGCAGGCCGAGGAGCCGGAAGGCACGGCGCTCCGGTTCACCGAGACCCTGGTAGCTGAGCGCGACGCTGGCCCGCACCTCCAGGTCACCGGTGGCCAGTTCGTCCAGCCGCCGGTGCTGCCCGTCGAGCCGATCGGCCAGCCGCCGCAGCCGCCAGTGCGGCTTGGCGGCCAGCCTGGCCCCGACGATGCGCAGCGCCAGGGGCAGGTAGCCGCACAGCGCCGTGATCGTCTCCGCCGCCCCGAGCTCATCGGCGACGCGATCGGTGCCGACGATCTTGCCGAGCAACTCCAGCGCCTGCTCCGGCGGCAGCACGTCAAGGTCGATCACCTCAGCCAGGGCGAGCCCGAGCAGCCTCGAGCGGCTGGTGATCATCACGACATTCCCGGCGCCACCGGGCAGCAGCGGGCGCACCTGCGCCTCGTCGGCGGCGTTGTCCAGCAGCACCAGTACGCGACGATCCGCCAGTAGCGAACGGTACAGGCGGGCGCGCTCGTCGAGGTCATCGGGGACGGAGCGTCCGTCGACCCCAAGGGCGCGTACGAACCCGCCGAGCACCTCGGCCGGGTCGAGCGACTGCGCCTCGACACCGCGCAGGTTGACGTACAGCTGCCCGTCCGGGAACGAGCAGCGCAGTTGGTGGGCGGCATGCACAGCCAGCGTCGTCTTTCCCACCCCCGCCTTACCGAAGGCGGCCGTGATCACCACCGCCGTCGACCCAGGCCTGCGATCCGTCACGCGAGCGTGCAGCCGCTCCAAGGCAAGGTCGCGTCCGGTGAAGTCCGCAATGTCCGGCGGCAGCTGGCGCGGCACCCCACCCGTCGGATCCAGCCGCGCATCCAGGCGCCCGCCGGCACCTCCATCGGGGTGGATGGCTGCCGCCTCGACGGCCGCCCGCTCGGCGTCGGTGAGGGCCAGCGCCTCGGCGAGCAGCGCGATCGACGTGCGGCGTGGACGCTCCACTTGACCTCGCTCCAGGTTCCCGATCGCCCGCACGCTCATTCCCGACCGATCGGCAAGCTCCTCCTGGGACAAGCCACGATCCACCCGGAGACGCGCCAGCAGCTGCCCGACGCCGCCGCGAGACTCCCCGTCCGGCACCCCGGTCGAGCTGACCCCGTCCGGCGGCAGTCGCCGCGGCACCACCACCGTGGCGACCGTCACCCCCCCATTGCCGGTGTGCAGCTGGCCTGGTGGGGCCAGCGGCACGTCCCCGCGCAGGATCTGCCGCTGCAACTGCTGGAGGGGCGGGCTGGGCTCGATCCCCAGCTCCCCGACCAGCCGCCCCCGCAGCTGGTGGTAGGCAGCCAGCGCCTCGGCCTGGCGGCCCGACCGGTACAACGCCAGCATCCACTGCCCCCACAGCCGCTCCCGCAGCGGCTCCGCCGTGACCAGTCGGCGCAGCTCCGGCACCAGCTCGCCCTGGCGGCCAAGCGCAAGAGAGGCCTCCGCCCACGCCTCCACCACGACGAGGCGCCGCTCCTGCAAGTGGGCAAGTTCCCCGTCCAGCCCGGCGCCCAGCGGCACGTCCTCGAACGCCCGGCCCCGCCACAACCCCAGCGCCTGCTCCAGCCGCGCGGCCGCCAACGCCATCTGCCCTTCGGCCAGCGCCCGCTGCCCCTCAGCGGCACACCGCTCGAACACCAGCAGATCCAGCTCCTCGCCGGCGACACTGAGCTGATAGCCGCCCGGCAGCACGACGATCCCCGGCGCGCCCGCCGCCCCGTCCATCCCTACCATCCGACGCAGCCCGGACACGTAGGTCCGCAGCCCTCCCCCGGCCGACCTCGGTGGCCGCTCGCCCCACAGTGCCTCCACCAGCATGTCCACAGCGACCGCCCGGTTGGCATGCAGCAGCAGCACCGCCAGCAGCGTGCGCTGCTTGGGCGCGCCCAGGCGGACCAGCCGCCCCGCGCTGTCGCGAAGCTCGAGCGGCCCTAGTATCCGAAACCGCACAGCCGATCGCCTCCGTCACGAATGGGCACGCAGCCCTCCGAGCTCTCTCCGCTGGCCCGATTCGCGTTCCGGTCAGAGGCTAGCGCAACGGTGCCACAGGCAACTCTCAGCACGGGATGGCCGCTCAAAGGGGCTCCACCACGATGCCCCGCCCGGCACGGCACCGGTCGGCGGCTCTCCAAATGCTGACGGCCCTGCGAACCCTGGCCGAGCGGTTCCGCAAGGCGGTGGGCTCAAGAGGGGTGGACGGCATCGCCTGACCGCTCGCCGCGAGGTCGCCCGCCAGCCGGCGTGAGGTGGACGGGTCAGCCCTCCGTGGCCGCCAGCGTCTCGCGCTCGAGCGCGGCGCGCTCCGCTTCCGACAGCGGCCGTGAGCGTCCCGGAGCGGGGTCCCACGCGACGATCACGACCTCGGCTTCGGCCGCGACCCGTCCGTCAGGGGCGAGCACCCGCTCCCTGGTGGTGAAGCTCGACCGGCCGATCTCCTCGAGCTGGCAGCGGACGACCGCGACACCGTCGGCCAGGCCGAGCGCGCCGCGGTAGTCGATCGCCACGCGCGCCACCACGTAGTCCCAGATCCGCCCGTCCAGCTCGAAGACGCGTCCGAGCCACTGGTCGCGCGCCGCTTCCAGGTAGGTCAGGTAGACCGGATGGTAGACGTGGGCGTAGGCGTCCAGGTCACTCCAGCGGATCTCGATGCGTCGCTCGTGCATCCTCGGGTCGCCAAGCTATTTGCTGGCCACCAGGGTCGACATGGGGGCGTACTTGACCAGCAGGTTGGGCAGGATGCCGAGCACGATCACGCCGGCCATGGCCAGGCCGATCGCCAGGGTGAGCGCCGGGGCGGGCCGTGCCCGCTCGATCGGGGCGCTCTCTGGCGGCTTGGAGACCCACATGCTGCGCGCGATCCCAACGTAGTAGAACAGCGCGACCACGGTCATCACGCCCATGAACACCGCCAGGGCGAACAGGCTGGCGCGGTCGCCGTTGATGGCGGCTTGGAACACCACGAACTTGGCGTACCAGCCGGCCAGCGGCGGCAGCCCGGCGAGCGAGAGCAGGAAGATGCTCATGGCGGCCGCCAGCGCCGGCGAGCGCTGCCCCAGGCCGGCGTAGTCAGCGATCAGGTTGCCCGGCTGCCGCTGGCTCACCAGCGTGACCACGGCGAAGGCACCGAGGTTGGTGAAGGCGTAGATCAGCAGGTAGGTCAGGACCGCCTGGAACGCCTGCAAGCGTGCGTCCGGGCTGGAGGAGCCGACCGCGAACGGCACCAGCATGTAGCCGGCCTGCGCGACCGACGAGTAGGCGAGCAGCCGGACGATGTTGGTCTGGGCGAGCGCGATCACGTTGCCGATCAGCATGGTCAGCGCGGCCAGCACCGCGAACGCCGGCGCCCAGTAGCGCGAGTAGGTGGGGAAGGCGACGAAGGTGACCTGGAGCAGGCCGGCGAACCCGGCCGCCTTGGACGCCACCGACAGGTAGGCGGCCACCGGGATCGGGGACCCCTCGTAGGTGTCGGGCGCCCAGAAGTGGAACGGGGCCGCGGAGACCTTGAACGCGAAGCCGGTGACCACCAGGAACACGGCCATCACGGCGGCCGGCTCGTTGCCGAGGTCGTGGAGCCGTCGCGCGACCTGGGCGAGGTTCAGCGAGCCGGTGAAGCCGTAGACCAGGCTCATGCCGAACAGCATCACCGCGGTGGACAGCACGCCGATCAGCAGGAACTTGAGCGCGCCCTCGTTGGAGCGGGCGTCGCCCTTGCGGAACCCGGCGACGATGAAGCCGGTGGCCGAGACGATCTCCAGCGACAGGAACAGCATCAGCAGGTCGCGCGAGGACGGCATCAGCAGCATGCCGACGAAGCTGGACAGCACCAGGAAGTAGAACTCCCCCTGGTAGACCGTGCCCTGCGAGATGTAGCGGCCGCTCATCAGCAGCACCAGGATGAGCGAGCCGATGAACAGGCCCTTGAACAGCAGGGCGTAGTTGTCGATCACGAACGACCCGCCGAAGGTGCTGCGGTTGCCCTGGCCGACCAGGGTCGCCAGCGCGATCCCCGCCGCGACCGTGCCGGCCAGTGCCAGGTAGTTGTTCACCACCTTGGCCCGCTCGTCCAGGAACAGGTCCACCACCAGCACGAGGATGGCCGTGCCGGCGAGCAGCATCTCCGGCAGGATCGCGTGGAAGTCGATCGGCACGGGGTCTCCTCAGCTCACTTGAACAGGTCGGCGAACCAGCCGACGACGGCCGGGTTGGTGACGCCCAGGATCATCCGCGGCAGGAAGCCGAGGGCGACGATCAGCAGGATCAACGGGGTCCAGGCGCTGTACTCCACGGCGGCGACGTCGCCGAGCACCCGGCCGCTCCAGCGGTCGTGCGGGCGGCCGAGGGTGACGCGCTGCAGCAGCCACAGGAAGTAGCCGGCGGTCAGCAGCGTCCCGATCAGCCCCACCACGGCGAGGGTCCGGAACAGGCCGACGTCCAGGCCGGCCGCCGGGTTCCAGGCGGCCAGCAGCGCCAGGATCTCGCCCCAGAACCCGGCGAGCCCGGGCAGGCCGAGCGAGGCGATGCACGACAGCGTGAAGATGCCGGCCAGCCGCGGCATCGACTTGGCCATGCCGCCACCCAGCTCGACGATGTCGCGGGTGTGGTAGCGCTCGTGGATCGACCCGGCCAGGAAGAACAGCATCCCGGTGATGACCCCGTGGGCGACCATGCCGAACACGGCGGCGTTGATGCCGACCGGGGTGAGGGTTGCGATGCCGAGCATCACGAAGCCCATGTGCCCGACCGACGAGTAGGCGATCAGCCGCTTCACGTCGCGCTGCGCCAGGCAGCACAGCGAGCCGTAGATGATTGCGATGGCGCCGAGCACGCCGATGGTCGGCGCCCACCAGCGGGCCGCCTCCGGCAGGACCGGAAGGCCGATCCGCACGAACGCGTAGGTGCCCATCTTCAGCAGGACCCCGGCCAGCAACACCGAGCCGACCGTCGGCGCCTCGGTGTGGGCGTCGGGGAGCCAGGTGTGCAGTGGCCAAATCGGCACCTTGACGGCGAAGCCGATGCCGATGGCGAGGAAGACGATCGTGCCGAAGGTGCCGGTGAAGCGGGTCGCGCCCATCCCCTGGAGGGCCAGGATGTCGAAGGTGCGGCCGGCGGCGTCCGGCCCGCTCTTGAACCACAGCGCCAGGAAGCCCAGCAGCATGATCACCGAGCCGATCAGCGTGTAGAGGATGAACTTGACCGAGGCGTAGTCGCGCCGGGGCCCTCCCCACACGGCGATCGTGAAGTACATCGGGATGAGCACGAGCTCCCAGAACACGAAGAATAGGATCAGGTCCAGGGCGGCGAAGGTGCCGTTCATGCCGGTCTCCAGCGCCAGCAGCAACGCGAGGAAGGCCCTGGGGTTGCGCGGCTCGGGCAGGATCCGGGTCGAGTAGACCACGCAGAGGAAGCTGAGCAGCAGCGACAGCACCAGCAGCGGCAGGGCGATGCCGTCGACGCCGATGTGGTAGCCAGCCCCGATCGAGGCGATCCACGACCGCTTGACCTCGAACTGCATGGTCTTGCCGGCGCCGTAGTCGAAGCGGGCCAGCATCCCGATGCCGACGAGCAGCGGCAACCCGGTGAACAGCAGGGCCGCCGCCATGAGGGGACCCTCGCCCGGGCGGGCGCCGGCCTCCGCACCGCCCTCCGCCGCACCGCCCTCGGCCCGGCCGCCGCGGGCGGCCGGCAGCACGGCGATGACCACGGCCCCCACCAGGGGCAGGAACACCGCCAGGCTCAACGCCCACGTGTCGAACCACTCCACGCCGCCCGCATCCTCCTGTAGTCGGGTGCCGCCGGGTGGCGGCACGACCTCCAGCTCCCGCCGAGCTACCTGCCGATCACCTGGGTCACCACCACCGCCAGCCCGACCACGCCGATGAACAGCGCTGCCGCGTACCACTGCGCCTGGCCCGACTGGAGATAGCGAAGCCCCCTGGAGAGCCTGCGCGTGCCCAGCCCGGCGCCGTTCACGACTCCGTCGATCACCCGCTGGTCGAACCAGTAGGTGGCGGGGGCGAGCTGGCCCGTGACCGCGCGCACGAACACGCCCTCGTACAGGTCGTCCAGGTAGTACTTGCGCTCGAGCAGCGTGTAGAGCGGCGGGATCCGGGTCAGGTACTCGCGCTCGGGCAGGCCACGGCGGTACAGCGCGCTGGCGTAGCCCAGGCCGAGCAGGGCGATCGCGGTGCTGGCCACGACCAGGCCCCAGTTCACCACCACGGCGCCCTCGCTGGGCAGCAACGGCGTGGAGATCCACTTGCCGATGTTGTTGGAGCCGACCAGCGGCGAGCCGACCACACCGGCGCCCACCGAGCCGATCGCCAGCACCACCAGCGGCACCAGGATGATCCCGTCGGATTCGTGCGGGTGACCCTGGCCCCGGTAGGCGCCGCCGAACGCCAGCCACAGCATCCGCGCCACGTAGAAGGCGGTGAGGAAGGCCGTGACCACGCCCACGACGAAGACCACCTGGGCGACCCCCCGGGAGCCGGCGAGGCCCTCCGCGCCGCCGCCGAAGCCCACGCGCCAGGCGTCGTTGAGGATCTCGTCCTTGGACCAGAAGCCCGCCAGCGGGATGATCCCGGCCAGCGACAGCGCCCCGATCGTGAAGGTCCAGAAGGTCCACGGCATGACTCTGCGCAGGCCGCCCATCTCGCTGAGGTTGTTGGTGTGGATCGAGTGGATGATCGAGCCGGCGGCCAGGAACAGCAGAGCCTTGAAGAAGGCGTGCGTGAACAGGTGGAAGATCCCGGCGCTGTAGCCGCCCACCCCCAGCCCGGCCATCATGTAGGCGAGCTGCGAAACCGTGGAGTAGGCGAGCACGCGCTTGATGTCGTCCTGGATCAGCGCGAGCAGCGCGGCGATCAGCATCGTGACGCAGCCGATCAGGGCCACCTCGTTGAGCGCCGCCGGGGAGGCCTCGAACACCGGGTACATGCGCGCCACCAGGAACACGCCCGCCGCGACCATGGTGGCCGCATGGATCAGGGCCGACACCGGGGTGGGGCCGGCCATGGCGTCGGGGAGCCAGGTGTGCAGGGGGAACTGGCCCGACTTGCCGATCGCGCCACAGAACAGCAGCACCGCGCCGAGCGTGATGGTGCCGCTGGAGAGCCGGCCCGAGTGGGCGGCATCCACGATCCTGGGGATCTCGAAGCTACGGGCCGCCCAGAACAGCACGAAGATGCCGGCCATGAAACCGAGGTCGCCGACCCGGGTGGTGAGGAACGCCTTGACGGCCGCGCGCGAGTTGGCGTGGTCCTCCCAGTAGTGGCCGATCAGGAAGTACGAGCAGATGCCCATGATCTCCCAGCCGACCAGCAGCATGAGCAGGTTGTCGGCCAGCACCACGATCAGCATGCCCGAGGTGAACAGCGACAGCTTGGCGAAGAAGAACGTGTAGCGCTCGTCCCCGCGCATGTAGGAGACCGAGTAGATCTGCACGAACAGCGAGATCGTGGTGACCACGAACAGCAGCACCGCCGCCAGACCGTCCACGGTGATGCCGATCGGGATGCTGAGCTGGTCGGAGAGCGGTGCCCAGGTGGTGCCCAGGTGGTAGGGCTCCCTCCCGCCGATCACGCTGGCGAGGATGCCGATGGACAGGACCCAGCCGACCCCGATCGCCAGGATGCCGATCGGGGCGCCCCTGCCCGGGGACCGCTTGCCCACGAGCAGGATGACCGCCCAGGCCACCAGCGGCAGGACGGGGACGAGCCAGGCGAGCCTCACCATCTGAGCAGATCCACCTCGTCGATGTTGACCGTCTCCCGGTTGCGGAAGATCAGCAGGACGATCGCCAGCCCGATGCCGACTTCGGCGGCGGCCACGGCCACCACGAACAGCGCGAAGACCTGCCCGGCGAGGACCTTGTCCTGGAGGAAGGCGTTGAAGGCGATCAGGTTGACGTTCACCGCATTGAGCATGAGCTCGATGCTCATCAGCACCATCACCGCGTTGCGCCGGGCCAGCACACCGTAGACCCCGGCGCTGAACAGGAAGGCGGCGAACACCAGCGGGTAGAGCAGGCGCATCGGGTAGCTCTCCTTCCAGTCTCTAATCGCGGCGGGCGAGCACGATCGCGCCGACCAGGGCGGCCAGCAGCAGCACGCTGACCGCCTCGAAGGGCAGCACGAAATTCCTGAAGATCGAGGTCCCCAGCGCGGCCGTGGCGGTGGCGGCCCGGTTGGCGATGCGGTCGCCGCCGAAGGCCCTGACCAGAAAGGTCGTGAGCATGGCGAACATACCCCCGCCGACGACCAGGGCCCCGGCGCGGGCCCGGAGGGTGTTGTCGAGCACCCTGCGGCCCACCGGCGCGCGGGTGAGCATGATCCCGAACAGCAGCAGCACGACGATCGCGCCGACGTAGATGATCACCTGCACGAAGGCGACGAACGGCGCCGCCAGCAGCAGGTAGATGCCTGCCACGCTGGCCAGCGCGACCACCAGGTAGAGCGCGGCGTGCACGATGTTGCGGCTGGTCACCACGCGCAGGGCGCCGATCCCCCCGATGACCGCGAGGATCAGGAAGGCGATCTCCTGTCCGGTCATGCCCCGCCTCCGTTCTGCTCCCGGTTCGCCGGAGCATCCCCCTGGTTCCCCCCGGGCCCATCCGCCGCGAGCTTGGCCCGCGCCTCGGCCTTGGCTCTGCGCATGTAGGCGGCTTTGGCCTTGGCCCTGGCGGTCCGCTCGGACTCGCCGGCCGCCACCAGGCGGTCGAAGGTCTCCTGGTCGATGCCCGGCTCGACGTGGACGTCAGGCTGCCTGGCGGGGGTGGCTGGCGCCGCCTCCGCCCCTGCGGGCGCGGCCGAGGGCGCCGCGGCCGTTGTCGCCGGCGGCTTCTCGGCCGCGACGCCCGCCGGTGACGGAGCCGCTTCGGCCGCAGCGCCGGCGGGCCGCGCGGCGGCAGCCTCCTGGGCGGCAGCCTCCCCGGCGGCCTCCGCCACGGCCGCGGCCTTCGCGGCAGCCGCCTCGCGGGCCTTGCGGACGGCCGCGAACTCGGGCGGATCGACCGCGCCCTCTTCGAGCGGGTCGGGCGCCGGGACCGTGTAGGCCCACTCGCGCAGGCGCTCCTTCTCGTGGGTCAGAGGCTCGTGCCCGTACTCGGCGTACTCGAACTCGGGGCTCCAGAAGAGCGCGTCGAAGGGGCAGACCTCCACGCAGATCCCGCAGTACATGCACAGCGCGAAGTCGATCGCGAAGCGGTCGAGGACGTTGCGGGTGCGCGCGCGGCCGCCCTCCTTGGGGGCGACCGTCTCCTTGTGGGAGTCGATGTAGATGCACCAGTCCGGGCACTCGCGCGAGCACAGCATGCAGACGGTGCAGTTCTCCTCCACCAGGGCGATCACCCCACGGGACCGCGCCGGCAGGTCCGGGCGGACGTGGGGGTACTGGGCGGTGGCCGATCGCCGCGACATGGTCCTGAACGTGACGCCGAGCCCCTTGAGCAGCCCGGCTCCCTTGAGCGCTGGCATCCTTAGAACCCCACCTTCACGAAGCCGACGACCAGGATGAGCACCAGCGCCACGGGCACCAGGCGGAGCCAGGCGAGCGACTGCAACTGGTCCTCGCGCAGCCGCGGGTAGGTGGCGCGCAGCCAGATCACCACGAACGACAGCGCCAGCACCTTCGCCAGCAGCCACCACGGGCCGGGCGGGATGATCCAACCCCGGTAGCCCCCGAACCACAGGGTCGCGGCGATCGCCGACTGCACCACGATGCCGGCGTACTCGGTCAGCAGGAAGAAGGCGAAGCGCAGCCCGGTGTACTCGGTCAGGTGCCCGAACACCAGCTCGGAGTCGGCCACCGGCATGTCGAACGGCGGCCGGGTCAGCTCGGCGACCGCGGCGGTACCGAAGATGAAGAAGGCGAACCAGTGCCAGGGGTAGACGATGTTCCAGACGGTGTCCTGGCGCTCGACGATGACCGCCAGGTCGGCCGAGCCCGCCTGCATGGCCACGGCGGCAGCGGCCAGCACCAGCGGCAGCTCGTAGGCGATCAGCTGCGCTGCCGCGCGCACCCCGCCCATCAGCGAGTACTTGTTCGCGCTCGACCAGGCGGCCATCAGCGTGCCGATCACGCTGACGCTCCCAAGCGCCAGCACCACGAACAGCCCCACATCCGAGCGGATCGGCACCAGGTCCGGGCCGTAGGGCAGGAAGCCGAACAGCAGCACGGTGGGGATCAGCGCGACGGCCGGCGCCAGCGCGAATACCCATTTGTCCGCCGCTGTGGGGATGATGCTCTCCTTCTGCACGAACTTGACCCCGTCGGCGACCAGCTGGAGCACCCCGTGGAAGCGCCCAGCCTCCATGGGGCCGAGACGGGCCTGCATGTGGGCCAGGACCTTGTGCTCCAGGTAGCCCACGACCAGCGGGATGGTGAGGAACACCAGCAGCACCACGACGATCTTGACCGGCATCAGCACCCAGTAGTGCGAGAACCAGTCCCGGAGGGTGTCGGTCATCGATCGATGTCCCCCACGATGAAGAACATCGAGCC